>Ga0079104_1000015_pt1 | contig 321803 bp, 327 predicted proteins | sample MedtruBG_FD_76829 | JGI IMG/M metagenome (GOLD analysis project Ga0079104, IMG submission 76829) | Root nodule microbial communities of legume samples collected from California, USA - Medicago truncatula BG | ecosystem: Host-associated > Plants > Roots > Nodule | place: USA: California...
CGCAGATGCCGGAGAAGCTTTTCAGCGGTGAATTTCGCCAGCAATACGGTGCGCTCTGCTTTCGCTGGACGGGTGATGACGACGCCATCGAGATCCTTGTCATCACCTCGCGGGGACAGCGGTCGCTGGGTAATTCCCAAGGGCTGGCCGATGAAGAAGAAACAGCCGCATGAGGCAGCAGAGATCGAAGCCTGGCAAGAAGCAGGTGTGCGAGGGCGAGCGCGAAAGAAGCCGGTCGGCCGCTACACCTATCTCAAATGGCTGGACAATGGCGATGTTGCGCCCTGTGTGGTCGACGTTTTTCAGGTGGAAGTGGCGGAGGTCGAGAAGAACTTCAAGGAACGTGGCCAGCGTGAGATTGTCTGGCTTTCACCCAGTGAAGCAGCATATCGCGTCCGGGAAGTCGAACTCAAATCGCTGATCATCGACTTCAACCCGAAGAAGAAATAGCGCCGCTCAACGGAGAGCGAAAAGGACGAAATCGGCACGCTCGACTAAAGAGACCTTCGGCAGGACCATCACCTCATAGCCGAGTTTCGGATAGGCTGCGGCAAGGCGTTCATATTCCGCGACCGCATCATCAAGCGAATGCAGCCGCTCGGCGTCCCCTTCATAGATTTCCGGCCACGGCGGTGTCATGAAAACAATCGGATGATACGGATGGATCTCATTCAATCGCTCGACCATAGGCTCCCCGGTCACCTGTTCCAATGCGACGGCGGCATCGATCAGCCCGCGATCGAAGAACGTCCAGCCTGTATTCCCGGCAGCAACCTGCCTGTCGGCAACCGCCATATCGATCGCCAGCCGCGCAAAGGCGGCAAGATCCACCCAGGGCAGTGCTCTCCCCTCGCCTTGCATCTCCTGCCTGACGATCCGTCGTCCCGGCTCCTCGACCACGGAAAATCCACGAGCACCGAGTTCTCCAAGAAGCGTCGACTTGCCTCCACCGGAACATCCAGAAATCACCACGAACCGGTTCATGCATATCCTCCACATATTGTCGCGACAGCCGTTGCTGGCTAGCATATTTTCGAATGCGGAAAGCCAACGCCTTCCATTTTGGCTTTTCTGAAAAAGCGACCCTACATCCCCAAGGACAAAGCAATGCGTTCATCCAGGATCATCCACATCGTCACCTGTCATGCGGAAGGCGAAGTCGGTGATGTCATCGTCGGTGGTGTCGCACCGCCTCCGGGCGATACGATCTGGGAACAGTCGCGCTTTATCGCAAAAGACCAGACCTTGCGGAATTTCGTTCTCAACGAACCGCGCGGCGGCGTCTTCCGCCACGTCAACCTTCTCGTGCCGCCAAAGAACCCGAAAGCCCAGATGGGCTGGATCATCATGGAGCCGGAAGACACGCCGCCTATGTCCGGATCGAACTCCATCTGCGTCGCAACCGTCCTTCTCGACAGCGGCATCATCCCGATGACCGAACCCGTGACGAAAATGGTGCTGGAAGCACCGGCGGGATTGGTCGAGGTCGAGGCCGAATGCAGGAACGGCAAGGCCGAGCGGATCACCGTCACCAACGTCAAGAGCTTTGCCCAGAAGCTCGGCGCATCGCTCGATGTCCCGGGCCTCGGAACCATCACGGTCGATACCGCCTATGGCGGCGACAGTTTTGTTGTCATCGATCCCGACGAGATCGGCATCGACCTCATCCCCGAAAATGCCCGGCTGATCGCCGAAACCGGTATCAAGATCACCAATGAGGCAAACCGGCAGTTGGGCTTCTCACATCCGGAGGATACCGGCTGGAACCACATCTCCTTCTGCCTTTTTGCCGGCAAGACCTACCATGAGGACGGCCAGCTCACCGCGAAATCCGTCGTTGCCATCCAGCCCGGCAAGATCGACCGCTCTCCGACCGGCACTGCCGTCTCGGCACGCATGGCCCTGCTTCAGGCACGCGGCCAGATGAAGGAAGGCGAAACCTTGACCGGCATCTCGATCATCGGCACACGCTTCGTCGGCAGGATCGTCAGGGAAACGGAAATCGCCGGGAATAAGGCCATCATCCCATCGATCACCGGCCGTGCCTGGATCAGCGGCACCTCTCAACTTATGCTCGATCCCTCCGACCCCTTCCCCGGCGGCTACAGGCTTTCCGACACCTGGCCGATGCTCAAATAGATCTCACTCCTCACTCCACCTCGCCGAGATGATGGCGAACCCATTTCATTTCCTCCGACGCCGTGCGTCCGAAATGCCGACGGAAGTCTCTCGCAAATTGCGAGGTGCTCGCGTATCCGACCGATGTGGCCACGTCAGCAATCTTGCCGCGGCGCGCAATCATCAGCCTTGCCTCGTGCAACCGCATCGCCTTGACATATTGTATCGGGCTGCTTCCGGTCATCTCCTTGAAGTGGCTATGGTAGGACGGCACGCTCATCCCGGCATTGCTCGCCAGATCGGTAACCGAGATACCTGAACTGTAGTTTTCCCTGAGGAACCCGAGGCTTCGAACGATCCGACCGGCCGCTCCGTCCTGCTGCAGGGCCGCGATCATCGCGCCGCCCTGCGGGCCGACAAGCACCCGGTAATGAAGCTCGCGAAGAATGCCGCTACCCAGAACGGCTGCCTCTACGGGATCTCCAAGCGCCGTCAACAGCCGTAACAGCACATCCGCGATGCTCGCGTCCATCCGACTTGAGATCAGGCTTCTCGGTCGGTCTGCTCCGATATCGCCATGCGCCGTGACCTGCGCTGCAATCTCGGCGGCAAGCGCCATGTCGAACTCGACATAGACGGCCAGAAGCGGGCGCTCGCTGCTGGCAACCGACCCCATTCTGAACGGAACCGGCATCGAGACCGCAAGATAATACTCCTCGTCATACAGGTAGACCTGGTCATCAAGCATTCCCTGCTTGCGCCCCTGCAGCACGAACACCGCTCCGGGCCTGTAGAGAACCGGAACGTCATGGAGCACTGCCTCACTCCGCAACAGCCTCACGCCATCAAGCTGTGTGGCATTGTAGCCATGGCGCGGCGCCAGCCTCCCGGCTAGCTCGACCAATCTATGCCTGCCCGTGATGCCCTCATGTTCATTCATAGGAATTGACAATCTTATTCGAGAATTCACCGTCGAACACAGCGACGCATCATATTATTTGCCAAGTCCACGATCAACTGAGGACGCATCCAATGACCAACAGGAGATTCTTCATCACCGGAGCCAATTCGGGTTTCGGCCTTGCCATTGCAACCGCCGCCAGCGCCGCAGGCCACACCGTCATCGGCACAGTCAGGTCCGAAGCTTCGAGGGCAGACCTTGCCGCGCAGCTGCCGGAAATTCACACCACACTCTGCGATGTCACCGATTTCGACCGCATACCCGCGATCGTCGAACAGGCTGAAAAAGATCACGGCCCCGTGGATGTTCTCATCAACAATGCCGGCTACGGCCACGAAGGCGTGCTGGAGGAATCGCCGATCGAGGAGATGCGGCGCCAGTTCGACGTTAACGTCTTCGGCGCAGTAGCCGTCGCCAAAGCTTTCCTGCCGCGCTTCCGTCAGCGACGCCGCGGCTTCATCGTTAATGTCACCTCCATGGGCGGCATGATCACCATGCCCGGCATAGGCTATTATTGCGGCAGCAAGTTCGCCCTCCAGGGTATTTCGGAAGTCATGCGTTCGGAAATGGCGCCCTTCGGCGTGCATGTCACCACACTTTGCCCCGGCTCTTTCCGTACCGATTGGGCAGGACGCTCGATGATACGCACCGAAAGGTCGATTGATGACTATGACGCACTGTTCGACCCTATCCGCCAGGCCCGGCAGGAAAAAAGCGGCAGGCAACTGGGTGACCCGGCCAAGCTTGCTGCTGCCGTCCTGACCGTGATCCAGTCCGATGCGCCACCACCGCAATTATTGCTCGGCAGCGATGCGCTGAAATTTGTCTCCGAGAGGATCATCCGTCTGCAGCAGGAGATCGACGAGTGGAAGGCCGTGACGATCTCGACGGATGGCTGAGGCTCTGACCGTCTCCACGTCAGTGAAAGGCGCGAACCTCGACCGGCACCCTGCAGGCTATAGCCGCCTTGCGGCCCCATTCGAGCGCTTCATCCATGTCGGCCGCCTCAAGCACCCAGAAGCCGCCGACATGTTCGCTTGTCTTCAGATAAGGGCCATCGGTGATTTCCACCTCGCCGCCCGGCCCGGCTTTCAGTGATTTCGCAACGGCGACCGGATGGAGGCCACCGACGAAAAGCCGGATACCTGCAGCAACCATCTCGTCATTGAGTATGTCGATATCGCGATGCATCGCCTCGTCTTCCAGGGCGGCGGGGTCGTAATCGTCGGGGTGGTGAATGGCGACCAGATAGCGTGTCATGATCTTCTCCTCCTGCGGCATAGAAGGCACTCTGCCTTCCTTTCACGCGGAGGACGAGCGGCCGGATTAAAATCCGACACGCCGCCTTGAAATTCCGGACGTCAGGCCGTCCGGAGCGAGCCCTGATGCACGACGATGCGGGCATGGTAGGGAACGCGGGTATAAAGGTCGAGAATGTCCTGGTTGACGAAGCGCACGCAGCCGGATGATGCGGCCGTGCCGATCGATTTCCATTCGGGCGAGCCGTGCAGGCGATAAAGCGTGTCCTGGCCATCCTTGAAGATGTAGAGCGCACGCGCGCCGAGCGGGTTCTTGATGCCGGGCTCCATGCCGCCCGCCTTGACCGAATAGCGCGCCAGCGAAGGCTGGCGGGCAACCATCTCATCCGGAACCTTCCACCGCGGCCAGGGCTGCCGCCACTGGATGACGCCCTCGCCTTCCCACATAAAACCATCGCGGCCGATGCTGACGCCATAACGCATCGCCGTACCACCCGGCTCTACGACATAAAGGAATCGGTTGGGCGTATCGACGACGATCGTGTTCGGCTTTTCGCCTGTCGGATCGATAACTCGCTGCCGGTAATATTTCGGGTCGATCTGCTGATACGGGATTGCCGGAAGCTGGTATCCACCGTCTTCCACAGCCGCATAACGCGCCTGCAGCTCTGCCTCATCGGGAGGACCGATCGGCCGTTGCGCGGCGACCGGAACGACATTCGGCTGGCTCGTGGTGCTACAGCCGGCCAGTGCCGCCGTCATGGATACGGAACCAAGCACGAAGCTTCGCCGCGACAGGGAGAATGAAGTGGGCATCAATGTTTTTTCCGGGATTGAGCAGATAACGATAAGCTTCTATCCGCCCTGACATGAGTTAGATCAAGTCACAACCGGGGCATCGGGCTTAGCAAGCGCCTCATCGTGACAATTTTGCCGATACCGGACTGAATGTCGCAAATGACCTGTGTCCTGCGGCGTAAACGCGCATGCTTGCTTGCAACAGGAAGTTATTGATAATGGCCGGGAACAAGAAATAACGGGAGCACTTCATGCGCATCCATAAATCGCTGGCCTTCACCGTCGCCGTCTCTGCAGCTCTAGCCGGTTTTGCTGCCAGCGCATCCGCTGCCGAGCCGGCCGCCTGTGGCACCGTCCGCTTCTCCGATGTCGGCTGGACAGACATCACGGCAACCACCGCAACCGCCTCCGTTCTCCTCAAGGCATTGGGCTATCAGACAGATATCAAGGTCCTGTCTGTCCCGGTCACCTATTCCTCGCTGAAGAACAAGGATATCGACGTCTTCCTCGGCAACTGGATGCCGACCCAGGAAGCAGACGTCCGCCCGTTCCTGACCGAAAAATCCATCGAATCCTTCGGCCCCAACTTGGTTGGCGCGAAATATACGCTTGCCACCAATGCCAAGGGCGCCGAACTCGGAATCAAGGATTTCAAGGATATCGCGGCTCACGCAGATGCTCTCGGCGGCAAGATCTATGGCATCGAGCCGGGCAATGACGGCAACCGCCTGATCCTTGGCATGATCGAGAAGGACACGTTCGGCCTGAAGAAGCTGGAAGTGGTGGAATCCTCCGAACAGGGCATGCTCGCGCAGGTCGCTCGTGCAGACAAGGCCGGTGAACCGGTCGTCTTCCTCGGCTGGGAACCGCATCCGATGAACGCCAATTTCAAGCTGACCTATCTGACCGGCGGCGATGACGTGTTCGGTCCGAATTTCGGTGGTGCGGAAGTCTATACCAACGTGCGGTCCGGCTTTACCGAGGAATGCCCCAATGTCGGCACCTTCATCAAGAACCTGAAATTCTCGCTGCCGATGGAAAACGAAATCATGGGCGGCATCCTCAATGACAGCGAAGAGCCGGAAGTCGCGGCAACCGGCTGGCTGAAGGCCAATGGCGCAGCGATTGAGCCATGGCTGGCCGGTGTCACGACCAAGGACGGCAAGCCGGGCCTTGATGCCGTCAAGGCCGAACTCGGTCTCTGATCGTTCGACAGCAAGGGCCGGTTCTCCGGCCCTTGTCCCCTGCCCGTTTAATATTTTGAGGTGGTACCGGACGTGAACTGGCTACCCGACTGGCTCGTTGACTCGAGCGGAAAGCTGCGCCTGGGCAACTGGGCGAAAAATGCCGTCGACTGGCTGACCGGCAATGCAAGCTGGTTTTTCGACTGGTTGTCGCATGTCCTGTCGAAGGTGATCGACGCGCTTCTGGCGGTGCTGCAATATCCGCACCCCTTTCTGCTCATCGCGATCTTCACCGCGCTCGCCTACGGCCTGCGCCGTTCCTTCGGCGTCGCAGCCTTCACCTGTCTTGGCTTGTTGCTGATTTACAATCTCGGCTACTGGAAAGAGACGACCGAAACGCTGGCACTCGTTCTGGCGGCCACCGTGGTCAGCATGGCGATCGGCATACCGCTCGGGATTGCCGCGGCAAGGCGGGAATGGATTTATCAGGGCATGCGCCCAGTCCTCGACCTGATGCAGACCATCCCGACCTTCGTCTATCTCATCCCGGCGCTCATCCTTTTCGGCCTCGGCATGGTGCCGGGCTTGATTGCCACCGTCATCTTCGCCATTCCCGCACCGATCCGGCTTACCCGTCTTGGCATCATTTCCACGCCGGAGGCGCTCACCGAAGCAGCCGTCGCGTTCGGCGCAACATCCGGCCAGGTGCTGCGCAAGGTGGAACTGCCCTACGCCATGCCGCAGATCATGGCGGGCCTGACCCAGACCATCATGCTGTCGCTGTCCATGGTCGTGATTTCCGCACTCGTCGGCGCAAACGGCCTCGGAGTACCCGTCGTGCGGGCGCTCAATACGGTCAACATCGCCCGTGGCTTCGAAGCCGGGCTCTGCATCGTCATCCTCGCCATCATTCTCGATCGCCTCTTCAAGAGTGGAAAGGCAGATGCGCCATGACCGTCACCTCCACCCGAGACTGCGTCACATTCAGCAATGTCGACATCGTGTTCGGCAACGAGCCTAAAGCCGCGCTGCCGCTGCTCGATGCCGGCCGAAGCCGTGACGAGATCAGTGCTCAGACCGGCATCGTCGTCGGCGTATCCAATGCCTCCCTGTCGATTCGCGAAGGAGAAATCCTCGTCCTGATGGGGCTTTCCGGCTCCGGCAAGTCCACGCTTTTGCGCGCAGTCAATGGCCTTGCTCCCGTAGTGCGCGGCAACGTCAGCGTCGCGACACCCGCCGGCCCGGTCGATCCTTACAGGGCCAACGCCCGAACACTGCGCGAACTGCGCATGCACACGGTCTCCATGGTCTTCCAGCAGTTCGGCCTTCTGCCCTGGCGATCGGTTGCCGAAAATGTCGGCTTCGGGCTGGAGTTAGCCGGAGTTCCCGATACCGAACGAAAGCGGCGAATCGGCGAACAGCTTGAACTGGTCGGCCTCAGCCAATGGTCAGAGCGACGTGTCGGCGAGCTTTCGGGTGGCATGCAGCAGCGCGTCGGCCTCGCCCGCGCATTTGCCACAGGCGCGCCCATTCTCCTGATGGACGAGCCCTTTTCGGCGCTGGACCCGCTGATCCGCACCAAGCTTCAGGATGAGTTGCTGGAATTCCAGCACAGGTTGAAAAAGACGATCCTCTTCGTCAGCCATGACCTCGACGAAGCCTTCCGCATCGGCAATCGCATCGCCATCATGGAAGGCGGCCAGATTATCCAGTGCGGCACGCCGCAGGAAATTGTCCGCGATCCGGCTGACGATTACGTCGCAGATTTTGTCCGCCACATGAACCCGATCAGCATGCTGACGGCGCGCGATATCATGACCAAAGGTGTCTCGGCCGCGGCAAGCGCGGTCCCGATCTCCGCCTCCGCCTCTCCGGATACGCCTCTCGTAGACATCATGGATGGGCTTGCTCGCCAGCGCGGCACCATCGCCATCGTCGATAACGGCAGCGTGGTCGGCTCGATCACCGCCGATGACGTTGTAACCGGCCTCACACGGCATCGCCTGCGCGACAACCGTGGATAGATGAACGTTAACTGCAAGTAGATGGTGCGCAAACTTGACGCGGCAAGCCCTCTTTTGCGGCAGTGAATTAAATGATATGAAAATAAAGCATTATCAAAATTCAAACCTCGAAATTCAACCAGAGAGTGACGAATGGCCGAACAGGCCCAGTTATTGCGCCCGACAGATGACGAGGCACGCGAGGTTGCTCGCACGCTTCTGCGCAGTGCACGCTACATGTCACTCGGTGTTCTAGATCCGGTAACCGGCTTTCCATCCGTCAGCAGAGCGTTGACGGCCATCGATCTCGATGGTGTTCCGGTCGTGCTCGTTTCCGCCCTCTCGGGCCACACCAAAGGCCTGAAGGATGATTCTCGTTGCTCGCTGCTTGCAGGCGAACCGGGAAAGGGTGATCCGCTGGCCCATGCCCGTATTACCGTTTTCTGCGAGGCCCAGCCGGTTGCTAGGGACAGCGCAATCCATCAAAGGATTCGCGCGCGTTTCCTGAGACGCCATGCCAAGGCGCAACTTTACGTCGATTTTCCTGATTTCAGGTTTTACCGATTGGTTCCGGTTCAGGCTTCGCTGAACGGCGGCTTCGGGCGTGCCTATGCATTGGGTGGTGAAGATCTGCTTTTTCCGCTCACGGCAGACGAATCATCATGGTTGAAACTACAGAACGAACTGGCAGAAAAGCCTTTAGAGGCTGCGAATTTTGCGCATCGCCTGGGGCTTGGAGACAAGAATTGGAGATTCGGATTGGTTGATCCCGCCGGGATTGACCTCGTTTCGAGCGATCTACTCGTCCGGCACGAGTTTAAGCATCGACTAGACTTGCCGGAAGACGTCATACATTATATCTGCAAACAAACTAAAATGTAGCTTGAACTACCCGAAATTTAGGGGATGTACAAATTCCGCCTGTGCCGCCTAACATCACCGGATAAGACTATTTGGTGAATTGCGCGGCCACTTTGGAGACGAGGTGAAGAGAACTTATGGATAAGGTAGCACTTTCTGAGCATTCAAACGCAGCAGCGGGCCTGCTGTCTGCAATGGCCAACCCCAAGCGGCTGATGATTCTCTGCTGCCTGGTCAAGGGAGAGGTGGCAGTGGGTGCACTGGCGACGCGCGTTGGCTTGAGCCAGTCTGCCTTGTCACAGCATCTCTCCAAGCTTCGCGCACAAAAGCTGGTGAAGACCCGGCGCGACGCACAGACGATCTATTATTCCAGTTCTTCGGAATCGGTACTGAAGATCCTCGACAGCCTCGAAGACATATACATTTCCGCCGAACGGAAAACTTCTGCTGCCGCGTAGTCCTTTTGGATCGGTCTAAAAAATATGCCCGGGCGACCCCCGGGCTCTTTTCCGTTTAGCGTGTCGATATCGCGCCTCGATCATGCGCTCGGTTGATGTCCGTGGCGCCGATATCCCTGATCCCGGGTATGTTTAATTTCGCGGCGTATTGCACCGGTAGCTCCGAGTATCGCTTAAAATTGCAGGCGTAAAACTCGCCTAGCCTTCCAAGCCTCTCCGTGAAATATCCCCACCCAAGTGTCGCAGTTTCTGTTATCTTCTTGCGCGACAGCTTCAAGATTTCTACAAAAATTGCTGCCGGATGCGCGAGCCAAACATGGCAGCGTACTGGCCGAGGTTTTGCGCACCCATTCCTGCACGCCGTGTTTGCGGATGCGGCGGGCGCGCCAGACGTCGTGAACGGCGGCCAGGGAGGCCCGCCAAAGAATTCTGCCGATGCCCCAAGGAGACAGACATGACATTGAAGACAATCACGGCGGCGCTTGCTGCCTCGCTGGCCTTTGCGCCGATCGCTCATGCCGACATCACCATCGGCCTCATCGCACCACTGACCGGTCCGGTCGCCGCTTACGGCGATCAGGTCAAGAATGGCGCGCAGACAGCCGTTGACGACATCAACAAGGCAGGCGGCATTCTTGGCGAAAAGGTCATCCTGAAACTGGCTGACGATGCCGGCGAGCCGAAGCAGGGCGTTTCCGCCGCCAACCAGATCGTCGGTGAAGGCATTCACTTCGTCGTCGGCCCGGTCACGTCAGGCGTTTCCATTCCCGTTTCCGACGTTCTCGCCGAAAACGGCATCCTCATGGTCACCCCGACCGCAACCGCGCCGGATCTCACCAAGCGTGACCTCGCAAACGTCCTGCGCACCTGCGGCCGCGACGACCAGCAGGCCGAAGTTGCCGCCAAATACGTTCTCGCCAAGCTGAAGGACAAGCGCGTCGCCATCATCAACGACAAGGGCGCTTACGGTAAGGGTCTTGCAGACGCCTTCAAGGCAACCCTCAACGCCGGCGGCATCACCGAAGTCGTCAACGAAGCAGTTACCCCCGGCGACAAGGATTTCGGCGCGCTGACCGCTCGCCTGAAGTCGGAAAATGTCGATGTGATCTATTTCGGCGGTTACCACCCGGAAGGCGGCCTTCTGGCCCGCCAGCTGCGTGACCTCTCGCTCAACGCCCAGATCATCGGCGGCGACGGCCTGTCGAACTCCGAATACTGGACGATCGGCAGCGAAGCTGCAGCCGGCACGCTCTTCACCAACGCATCCGACGCCCTGAAGAGCCCGGATTCGAAGGCAGCAGCAGATTCGCTCGCCGCCAAGAACATCCCGGCCGAGGCCTTCACGCTCAACGCCTATGCCGCTGTCCAGGTCATCAAGGCCGGCATCGAAAAGGCAAAGACCGCCGAAGACGCAGAAGCCGTGACCGCAGCCCTCAAGGACGGCTCGGCCATCCCGACCGCCATCGGCCAGCTCACCTACGGCGAAACCGGCGACCTCACCTCGCAGAGCTTCTCGCTCTACAAGTGGGAAGGCGGCAAGATCGTCGCCGCCGAGTAATTCGGACCAGAAACAGTCAGCGGGCGCCTCCGGGCGCCCGTTTTGCATTCCGCCCGTTTTGCATTCCGCCAAGTCAGATTTTACGAAGCCGTCCTTTGTAGTAGACCACATCACCGATCAGCGGCAGCGCAATCGGCACGTCGAAACAGAAGTCGTCACCCTCCGCCCATTCCCGCGCCTCGCTGCGTGGCGCCAGCAGCAGCGGCATGGGAAGGCCGAAGATCGACCACTTCCGCATCACCATCGTCAGGCCGGCTTCGTCTGCGGGAAGATCGAAGAAAAACCGCATCGGCCCGAAGCGCTCAACGAGATGGCGACCTGTCTTGCGCAACTCGCTTCGAAACACATGCCCGCCGAAATCCCGCGTCCAGCACTCGACACCGCCTTCCTCCTCGAAGGAAACATGCACGACATGCTCTCCCTCCGGCGGAAATCCCATGATCGTCGCAACCAGCCGCGCCGGAAGCGAACGCCCGCGCGTCACCGTCGCCGTTCCTCTGGCCCCGGCATCGCCGAATACCGAATGTATCTCCCGCACCGGCGGAGGAAGGCTGTCGAAAGCCGCCCCCATCACCCGTCGATACAGTGGCTCATAGGTTTCCGACGTGATCTCCCGATGGATCGAAAGCGCGTCGAACTGCGAGGCGAAATCATCCAGCAGCAATTCACCCGCGGCCGGCCGGGATCCGGCCGCTATTTTTCCTTCCGCCAACGCATTCGCCAGCAGTTGCGCGGACATGGTTGGAATTTCCGGCCCATGTCCGTCCTCCGCGATCAGCGTCCAGCGCAGGGCGACGAACGTGTCGCCTGCCCTGCCCTTGACCTCGATCCTCATCGCCGAACGATCCGTCCCGAACCGCGCACCAAGCCCCTGCAGTGGCAAAAGCCAGCGTGCAAAGGGAGAGAGCGAAGAAAGCCATCCCCATTTCACCGGCCAGCTGAAAAACCAGAGTGCCAGAAGCTGAAATGAAAACTCAGGCCCCGCGCGAAAGATGACTGCCGGGCGTCCTTTTGTCGTCCGCGCCACGATATCGTGGTCAGGCACGTCGGCCAGCGCAACAAGCCGCGAAATAGGCCGTATTCCTCTGACATGGTACCGAACCCGCTTCAATCGCTGCCAGCCGGTCTCATCGATCCAGCGACGGCCGCGCCACAACCGCACGGGCTTTCCGACGTAACTCAAGATGGCAGCAGCAACCGAGGCTCCGGCCGTCGCGCGGCTGGAGGCGCTGATCGACATGGAGATGCAGAAAACCTCATCCATCTCGCGACCAAGTTCGGCAATCACGGCACCGGACATGGCAGGCACGCTGGATGCCCCCGCCATCACGACAATCCCGCTTTCGCGCGCTCGATCCTCAAGCGCCGCAATTCACACTACGAAATCCCGCGCGTCGGCAAGATCGATATAGTGGACCCCGCAGGCGATGCAGGCCTCCGCCACTCCATAACCGCTGCCCTGAAACGGCCCGGCGGCATCGATCAGCAACAGCGGATTGACGGTTTCAAGCATCGGCGCAATGTCGCCGTTGCGATCGGCAACGAGCGGTCGAGCATTCGGCAGGCTGGCCGCGAACCGGCTTGCGGCTTCAGCGTTCCGGCCTGCGACCATCACGCGCCAGCCATCCTTCGCCAGACGCCGCGACAACCTGGCGCCGAACCCGCCGTAACCGCCCAGAATGATGACCGTCTTCACAGCACGCGGTCTGCATGATCGGGAGCCGGCACCCAGCACGCCTCCCGCCGACCGAAGATGCGATAACGATTGCGGGCAATGAAGCGATAGAGCGGATCGCGCACGAACCGCGGCACGAGCCGAAACAGGAAAGCAGCCTTCCACGGCCAGCCGAGCCCGCCATAGATCGCCAGAACCGCATCGCTGTCCCTGAGCGCCGTCTCGCCCTCTACCACGATCATCGTCTCGGGATTGGCCGAATCTATGCCGAAGCGCCGGTAAAGTGCCGCACCAACCTCGCCCTGCATCGATGCAAGCCGAAACTTCCGTGCATGGTCGTGGCTGAGCACGAACTGCGCATTGGCCGAGCAGAGGACACATTCCGCATCGAAAATGATGATCGGACCGGATGGCTGTTTCGAGTTCATGCGAAAGAGCATATTCCGCCGTAGCCCAAACAGGCAACAACCACTGCGCCATAGGATTAACGCCTATGGCTTGTCACTCCACCGGCACGACCAGCCCGCGTTTGAGCGTCTTCAGCACCACGCTGGTGGTGAATTTGCGGATATTCGGATTGAGCTCCATCATCCGGTCGGCCAACGCATCGAAATGCTCGACCGACTGGGCGAGGATCACCAGCGTATAGTCCCCTCGCCCCGACGTGCCCCACGCCTCCTGCACTTCCGGTGTATCGGTCACCCAGCGCTGGAAAGGCGGCAGAAGCTCGGGCCGGTCACGCTCCAGTTCCACCTCGACCAGCATCGAAACAGCCCCGCCGACCTTCTTCGGATCGACAACCGAAACATCGCGCAGGATCACCTTGTCCTCGCGCAGCTTCTGCAGCCGCCTTTGCGCAGAGGACGGCGACAAACCCACCTGCTCGGCAAGTTCGCTCAGCGTGATGGTCGCATCCTGCTGCATCAGCTTGAGGATATTGCGGTCTGCCTTGGTCAACGTCATGGGCAAATTTCCCACCTGAAATCGCTAATCGGGAGATATTTCCGCATCGTCCGATATCTTCAGGAATAACACCAGCTTTTCATTGTCATGCTGTTGAAATGACTCATGAACAACCCGCCCCATCCGCCGACGGCATTCTGGCCGCCTCCCGCACTATTAATCCGGTCTTCACCGGCAGCCCGCTGATCGAACAGCAGACGGCCAATGCCGAACTCGGCCTGCAGCTCTTTGCCAAGGTTGAAACGCTCAATCCGATCCGATCCTTCAAGGGCCGCGGCACCGACTGGTGGATGCAAAACGAAGCGCCGGGTGATCATCCGGTTGTTTCCGCCTCAGCCGGCAATTTCGGCCAGGGTCTTGCCTATGCGGGCCGCGCCCGCGGTCGCAAGGTGGTGATCTTCTCCGCCACCACCGCCAATCCCGGCAAGGTCGAAGCCATGCGCAGGCTCGGAGCCGAGGTACGGCTCGAAGGCGACGATTTCGATGCCGCCAAAGCCGCCGCCCGCGCCTATGCCGAGATCAACGGCTGCCCCTTCGTCGAAGATGGCGCCCTGCGTACCATTGCCGAAGGTGCCGGCACGATCGCGCTGGAAATCACCGAACAGCTGTCGCGAGAAGGCGTCTCTCTCGATGCCATCGTCGTTCCGCTCGGCAATGGCGCATTGCTGACCGGTATAGGCACATGGATCAGGGCCAAGGCGCCGGGTTGCAAGGTGATCGGCGTTGTAGCCTCCAATGCACCCGCGATGAAACACTCCTGGGAAACCGGCCAGCTCGTCTCGACCAAAACGGCCGATACTGCCGCCGATGGGATCGCAGTGCGCGAATGCGTGCCCTATGCACTGGATTGCATGAACTCGACGGTCGATGAAGTCTGGGAAGTCAGCGAGGAGGCAATCCGCAGGGCGCGGGATTTCTCTCTTACCCACTACGGCCTTGTCGTCGAAGAGGCAGGCGTTGCAGGGCTTGCAGGCCTGATCGAGAGCGGTGGCAGCCTCAAGGGCAAGACCGTCGCCACGATATTCTGCGGCGGTAATGTCAGGGTAACGGCGCCATAGACGGGGAGTTTCCTGTTTCCTCTCCCCGTTTTCACATTGAGCGGCTAAGTAGAGGGGAATCGAAAAATGCCAGGAGCACCTCATGACCACTCGCCTCGAAACCCTCATCGATCAGGGCACCGGCCGCGAGCCCGCGGATATCGTGCTGAAAGGCGGCAAATTCTTCGATCTCGTCACCGGTGAACTCGTCGCCTCCGACATCGCCATCTGCGGCGACCGCATCGTCGGCACCTATGGCGATTACACCGGCAGGACCGAGATCGACATCACCGGAAAGATCGTCGTTCCGGGTTTCATCGACACTCACCTCCATATCGAATCCTCCCTCGTCACGCCGCATGAATTCGACCGTTGCGTTCTTCCCTATGGCGTGACGACCGCGATTTGCGACCCGCACGAAATCGCCAATGTCATCGGTGAGGAAGGCATCCGCTATTTCCTCGACTCATCACTCGAAACGATCATGGATATCCGCGTCCAGCTTTCCTCCTGCGTGCCCGCCACGCATCTGGAGACGGCCGGCGCCGACCTGCCGATCGAGAAGCTTCTGCCGTTCCGCGACCACCCCAAGGTCATCGGCCTTGCCGAGTTCATGAATTTCCCCGGCGTCATCCACAAGGATCCCGTCTGCCTCGCAAAGCTCGACGCCTTCTACGGTCAGCATATCGACGGCCATGCCCCGCTTTTGCGCGGAAATGACCTCAACGGCTACCTCGCCGCCGGCATCCGCACCGAGCACGAGAGCACCACCGCCGAAGAGGCAATGGAAAAGATCCGCAAGGGCATGCATGTCCTCGTCCGCGAAGGTTCGGTCTCCAAGGATCTCGAAGCCCTGATGCCGATCATCACCGAGCGCCTGTCGCCCTATCTGGCGCTCTGCACCGATGACCGCAATCCGCTCGATATCGCCGAACAGGGCCATCTCGACTACATGATCCGCACCGCGATCAAGGCCGGCGTCGAACCGCTCGCCATCTATCGCGCCGCCTCGATCTCCGCTGCAAAAGCCTTCCGCCTCACCGATCGCGGTTTGGTCGCCCCCGGCTGGCGCGCCGATCTCGTCGTCATCGACACGCTCGAAAACTGCAAGGCCGATATGGTCTTCTCTGCCGGCCGCCGCGTCACCGACGAACTTTTCGCCACCCGCAAGCCGATCGCCCCGGTCGGCCTCGACAGCGTCAAGGCGCGTCCCGTCCAGGCCATGCATTTCGGCACTCCCTATTCGGAGTCGGAAACGCCTGTCATCGGCGTTTTGCCGGGCAAGATCATCACCGAACACCGCCGCTACCGCCTGCCCGCCGCCGGCAACCAGGCAGGCGTCGATCTTGCCCGCGACATCATCAAGGTCGCCGTCATCGAGCGCCACGGCAAGAACGGCAACCATGCCAACGGCTTCGTCCAGGGCTTCGGACTGAAAAAGGGCGCCATCGCCTCTACCGTCGGCCATGACAGCCACAATATCTGCGTCGTCGGCGTCTCCGAAGACGACATGGCGCTCGCCGCAAACCGGCTGGGCGAAATCAACGGCGGCTTCGTCGTGGTCGAAGACGGCAAGGTCACCGGCGAGATTGCACTCCCCATCGCCGGTCTGATGAGCCTTCAGCCCTACGAATGGGTGCGCGACACGCTGCATGACTTGAGAAAACACGCCTATGCCCTTGGAACGACTCTGGAAGAGCCTTTCCTGCAGGTGGCGTTTTTGCCCTTGCCCGTGATCCCACACCTGAAGATCTCGGATAGAGGCATGGTGGACGTGGACAAGTTTCAGTTGATTTAAGACGAACTCCGCCAAGCCCCTTTCTCGACGTCATGATCGGGCTTGTCCGGAGCATGACGACCGAGAGGTGTCGCCGTAAAAGCTGATGGTCCGTCGAAAACGGACCATCAGATCCATCATGCTAAGATCGGAAAAACGCCAGAAGGTCCGCGTTGATGATATCCGCATGGGTCGTCGCCATGCCATGCGGCAGCCCGTCATAGACCTTGAGCGTGCCGTTCTTCAGAAGCTTCGATGACAACGGTGCCGAATCCTCGAAGGGCACGATCTGGTCATCCGTTCCGTGCATCACCAGCACAGGCACGTCGATCACCTTCAGATCCTCGGTGAAATCCGTCTCCGAAAACGCCTTGATGCAATCGTAATGGGCTTTGGTGCCGCCCATCATGCCTTGCCGCCACCAGTTGCGGATCACCCCTTCGGAAACCTCCGCACCCGGCCGGTTATACCCGTAAAACGGGCCGGTCGGGATATCGAGAAAGAACTGCGCCCGGTTCGCCGCTTGTGCCTTGCGGAACCCGTCGAACACTTCGAGCGGCAACCCGCCCGGGTTCTTGTCGCTCTTCACCATGATCGGCGGCACCGCCCCGATCAGCACAGCCTTGGCAACCCGTCCCTGCGGCTGGCCGAACTTGGCGACATAGCGTGTCACCTCGCCGCCCCCGGTCGAATGGCCGACATGGATCGCGCCCTTCAGGTCGAGATGCGCCGCAAGCTCCGCCATGTCGGCGGCATAGGTATCCATTTCGTTGCCGGTGTCCGACTGGCTGGAACGCCCATGCCCGCGCCGGTCATGCGCAACCACGCGAAATCCTTCATCAAGGAAGAACAGCATCTGCGCATCCCAGTCATCGGCCGAAAGCGGCCAGCCGTGATGGAAAACGATCGGCTGGGCATCTTTCGAACCCCAGTCCTTGTAAAAGATCTGCGTACCGTCCTTGGTGGTGATGAAACTGCTGCTCATGATTTTCCCTCGGTTAATTGGCAAAATGCATGCGAAGTCTTTTGCTGCGGCGCGTGGCAATCCCAGCCCCCGGCGCGGCGCCACGATATGATGACATATCGACTTTGAACAGCACCCGTATGACGCGATACGGCGCCTATTCGCCACCAGACCGAAACATTAAACCAATCGGTTGATAATCAACCTTAATAGGCGCACATTCAACCACATGGTTGAATTACGCACACATCAGATCGACACCGTCTTCCACGCACTAAGCGACGCCACCCGCCGCCAGATGCTGCAGGAATTGACGTTAGGCGAACGCACCGTCGGACAACTGGCCGAACCTTATGCCATGTCGCTTGCCGCCGCCTCGAAGCATATCAGGGTGCTGGAAGGTGCCGGCCTTGTTCGTCGCGAGATCCAGGGCCGCACGCATCTCTGCCGCCTGGAACCCGGCCCTCTCGCAACGGCGCATCAATGGCTCGGATTCTACGAACATTTCTGGACAGACCGTCTCGATACGCTCGAACGTCTTCTCAAGGAGGATGACACGCGCAAGGCCGCAGAAGCTCGGACACAAGCCAAACCCGCATCGAAACCTGGAAATGAACCTTGAATCAAAACTGGGAGAAGACCGATGAACAGCGTGAATCTGTTGGAGAAATACGGAACGGTTAGCGCGCCCGCCGAAATCACCATCCAGCGCAAATTGCCCGGCCCGATCGAACGGATCTGGGACTATCTCACAGATAGCGATCTGCGCAGCCAGTGGTTTGCCTCCGGCATCATGCCGAGCACACCCGGCGGTGCATTCGAACTCGTCTGGCGCAACGACGAACTGACCGGCCAGCCCGAAACCCGCCCCGAAGGTTTTCCCGAGGAACAGCGGATGACGAGCGAGATCGTCACCTTCGAGGCACCGCACCACCTCGCCTTCACCTGGCCCCCACGCGGCGAAGTCTCGATCGAGCTGAAACCCGTGGGCTCAGATGTGCTCCTCACCCTCGTCCACAAGCGCATTTCGGATCGCAAGAACATGGTGATGGTCGGTGCCGGCTGGCACATGCATCTCGATATCCTCACCGCCAAGGCCAATGGCCGCAAGCCCGATCCCTTCTGGCAGGGCTGGTTGCGGCTCAGGGAAGAATACGAACTCCTCATCCCCGAATGACACGTCTCAATTCGAAAACATTGCGCCCCGCAGCCTCACTGCGGGGCTTTTCTTTACCCCGAAAAGCCATGGGGTCTTGAAGATGTCATCTCTGTCAGGCAATAGGCCCCCTTAACGTTTTAGAAGAACCGTAAGAAGGCCACCCGACAAAAATGCTGCAAACACCCTACTACCTCATCGACAAGTCCAAGCTGCTCCAGAACATGGAACGGATTGCCACTGTGCGTGAGAAGTCGGGCGCCAAGGCATTGCTGGCACTGAAATGTTTCGCCACATGGTCCGTCTTCGATTTCATGCGCGACTACATGGACGGCACGACCTCCTCGTCGCTTAATGAAGTCCGCCTCGGCCACGAGCGCTTTGGCAAGGAAACCCACGCCTATTCCGTCGCCTATGCCGATTACGAGATCGACGAGGTCGTGTCCCACGCCGACAAGATCATCTTCAACTCGATCGGCCAGCTGCAGCGGTTCGAAAGCCAGTCGTCGGGCATCACCCGCGGCCTGCGCCTGAACCCGGGCGTTTCGTCCTCGAGCTTCGATCTCGCAGACCCTGCCCGCCCCTTCTCGCGTCTCGGCGAATGGGATCTTAAAAAAGTCGATCCGGTCATGGACATGATCACCGGCTTCATGATCCACAACAACTGCGAGAACAAGGATTTTGCCCTGTTCGACCGCATGCTCGGCGATATCGAGCAAAAATTCGCACCGCTGCTGAAAAAGGCCGAATGGGTCTCGCTCGGTGGCGGCATTCACTTCACCGGTGATGACTATCCGGTCGACCAGTTTGCCGAACGCCTCAAGCGTTTCTCTGGCGAATATTGCGTCCAAGTCTATCTGGAGCCGGGCGAAGCCTCGATCACCCGCTCGACGACGCTGGAAACCACCGTCCTCGACACACTCTACAACGGCAAGAACCTTGTCGTGGTGGATTCGTCCATCGAAGCGCACATGCTGGATCTCCTGATCTATCGTGAGAATGCCAAGGTTCACCCCAACCAGGGACCCCATCGTGCGATGGTCTGCGGCAAGTCATGCCTTGCCGGAGATATTTTTGGAGAATTCGATTTTCCGGAAGAAGTAAAGGTCGGCGACCGCATCTCGTTCCAGGATGCTGCCGGCTACACGATGGTCAAGAAAAACTGGTTTAACGGCGTGAAAATGCCGGCAATCGCCATCCGGGAACTGGATGGCAGCCTCAGGACGGTCCGTGAGTTTGACTACACGGACTACGAACAGAGCCTTTCCTGATCATACCGGGCTCGAGGAGCCCTCAGGACAAGACTTTCTGACGATTGGACGCAAGGAGTGGTCCCCATTATGAAGAAGAACGTGCTCATCATCGGCGCCGGCGGCGTCGCGCAGGTCGTTGCACACAAGTGTGCGCAGAACAACGATGTCCTCGGTGACATCCATATCGCATCGCGCACCAAGTCGAAATGCGACGCCATCATCGCTTCGGTTCACGAAAAGAAGGCGATGAAGCAGGCAGGCGTGCTCGAAGGTCACGCGCTCGATGCGCTCGACATCGAAGCCACCAAGGCCCTGATCGAAAAGACCGGCAGCCAGATCGTCATCAACGTCGGCACCGCCTTCCTCAACATGTCGGTGCTGCGCGCCTGCATGGATACCGGCGTCGCCTATATCGACACCGCCATCCACGAAGAGCCGAACAAGATCTGCGAGACCCCGCCGTGGTACGGTAACTACGAGTGGAAGCGCGCTGCCGAATGCGAGGAAAAGGGCATCACCGCCATCCTCGGCGCCGGCTTCGATCCGGGCGTCGTCAACGCCTATGCGCGTCTGGCCAAGGACGAATATCTCGACAAGGTCACCGACGTCGATATCGTCGACATCAATGCCGGCAGCCACGGCAAGTACTTTGCCACCAACTTCGACCCGGAAATCAATTTCCGCGAATTCACGGGCGTTGTTTACTCCTGGCAGGGCGGCGAATGGAACGTCAACAAGATGTTCGAAATCGGCAAGGACTACGACCTGCCGGTCGTCGGCACCCGCCGCGCCTATCTCTGCGGCCATGACGAAGTGCATTCGCTGGCCAAGAACATGGAAGGCGCCGACGTGCGCTTCTGGATGGGCTTTGGCGATCACTACATCAACGTCTTCACCGTCCTGAAGAACATCGGCCTCCTGTCGGAGCAGCCGGTGAAGCTCGCCAATGGCGACGAAGTCGTGCCGCTCAAGGTCGTCAAGGCCTGCCTGCCCGACCCGTCCTCGCTTGCGCCGGAATACGAAGGCAAGACCTGCATCGGTGACTTCGTGAAGGGCATCAAGGACGGCAAGGAACGCACGGTGTTCATCTACAATGTCGCCGACCACAAGGAAGCCTTCAACGAAGTTGGCTCGCAAGGGATCTCCTACACCGCCGGCGTTCCCCCGGTCGCAGCCGCCATGCTCGTCGCCACCGGCGAGTGGGATGTGAAGAAGATGGCCAATGTCGAAGAACTGGCGCCGCGCCCGTTCCTCAACATCTTGAACAAGATCGGCCTGCAGACCTGCATCCGTGACGAACAGGGCGAGCGCGAACTGCATTTCGATTGAGATGCGGGCATTGCCTGATTGTTGAAGTAACGAAAGGCCCGCGAGCGATCGCGGGCCTTCTGTTTTCATGCGACGCCAGCGTAGCTTGCGACGATCGCTTGGGGTGACAAGCACAGGAATGAGGGAGGTGGAGAATCGCCTTACACCTCTCCTCCCTCCAGTCTCAAGCTTGTCCAAAACGCCTTCAGCATCAGTAGCTCGTCTGCCTCACCTCACACCCTCGCACAAAACACGTCGATGCCTTCCAGCACCGCCGCGCCGCCCTCAAGCTTCGACACGAACCCCGGCATGTCCACCGGCGTCACGCTGTCGAACCGCGCAGGCGGCGTGAACTTCTGTCTCTCGCGCGTCAGGTTGAACACGAACAGCAGCCTCTCTCCGCCCTTCTCGCGCGTAAACGCCAGAAGATCCTGGTTGGTCTCGATGAACGTCATGTCTCCGTCGACCAGTGCCGGATGCACCTTGCGGAAAGAGAGCGCCGCCCGGTAGTGAGCCAGCACCGATGTCGCCAGCCTCTCCTGCACATCGACCGCGCGGGCCGCATGTTCATTCGGCACCGGCAGCCATGTCGTGGCCCCCTCGGTAAAGCCCGCATGAGGAGCCTTTGCCTCCCACACCATCGGCGTGCGGCATCCGTCGCGACCCTTGAAGGCCGGCCAGAAGCGGATGCCATAGGGATCGCGCAGATCCTCGAAGGCAAGCTCCGCCTCTGTCAGCCCAAGTTCCTCGCCCTGATAGAGGCAGATCGAACCGCGCAGGACAGAAATCAGGCTGATCGACAGCTTGGCGACCCGATCCTGTTCCTCAGGCGTCTCGATGAAGCGGGTGACGTGACGGATGACATCGTGATTGGAAAAGGCCCAGCAGACCCAGCCTTCGCTCACCGTGTCGGCCACCGTCGTCATGATCTTGCGGATATAACCCGCATCGAAGGCAGGCCCGAGAAAGTCGAACGTGTAGCACATGTGCAGCTTGTCGCTGCCGCTCGTATATTCCGCCAGGGTCTTCAGCGAGCGCGGCCCGTCGCCCACCTCACCCACGGTCATCCGGTCGTCATAGGTATCGAGCAAAGCCCGAAGCCGCTTCAGGAAGTCGATATTTTCCGGCTGCGTCTTGTCATAGAGGTGGTTCTGCATCGAATACGGATTCGTATCCGTCTCCATGCCGGCGCCGTCGGTGTCATAGACCATAGGCGGGTTGTTTCGCAGCTGCTTGTCGTGGAAATAATAGTTCACCGTGTCGAGCCGGAACCCGTCCACCCTGCGGTCGAGCCAGAATTTCACCGTATCAAGCAAAGCATCCTGCACCTCGGGATTGTGGAAGTTGAGATCCGGCTGCGAGATCAGGAAATTGTGCATGTAATATTGCTTGCGCACGCCGTCCCATTCCCAGCCCGGCCCGCCGAAGATCGACAGCCAGTTTGTCGGCGCGGTCCCATCCGGCTTTGGGTCGGCCCAGACGAACCAGTCCGCCTTGGGATTGGTGCGGCTGGTGCGGCTTTCGACGAACCACGGGTGCCGGTCGGATGTGTGCGAGATCACCTGGTCGATAATGACCTTAAGCCCCAGCCGATGCGCCTCGACCATCATCTCGTCGAAATCGGCAAGCGTGCCGAACATCGGATCGACATTGCAGTAATCTGAGACGTCATAGCCCATATCGGCCATCGGCGAAGTGAAGAAGGGCGACAGCCAGATGGCATCGACGCCGAGCGAGGCGACATGCGCAAGGCGCCGGGTGATCCCCTTGATATCGCCCAGCCCGTCGCCGGTCGTATCCTGGAAGGATCGCGGATAGATCTGGTAGATCACCGCCCCGCGCCACCAGTCCTTGCCTGCGCCTACGGCTCTCTTCTGCACTTCCGTCGCCATACGATCATGCTCCCTTATGCAAATGTTCCAGCCCCAACCTAGAGCCCCTGCGACAAAAGACAACGCGTATTGAGCCCCCCGCACGGACTTGTCAGACACGGTGCGAAAGCTTATGCGACCACAGGACTTTACCGGAGGGACGATATTTTGGCAGGCAGACTTCTTTCTATTGGCGAATGCATGGTGGAACTGTCGCAGGCGGGTGAAGGCCTGCTGCGCAAGGGTTTTGCCGGCGATACGTTGAACACGGCCTGGTATGCCCGCGCCTGCTTCCCGTCAGACTGGTCGATCGACTATTTCACCGCCGTCGGCGATGATCCGATGTCCAATGAAATGCTTGCCATGATGGACGGCGCCGGTATCGGCACCAGCCAGATCCTACGCATTGCCGGCAAGACGCCCGGCCTCTACCTCATCACCCTGAAGGACGGCGAGCGCACCTTCAGCTACTGGCGCGACACGGCCGCGGCAAAAAAGCTGGCCGACGACGCCGATCACCTGCGTGCCGCGATCGATAGTGCTCAGATCATCTATTTCTCCGGCATCACGCTCGGCATTCTGGCACCGGAAGCAGTCGATACGCTTCTCGCAGAAGCCCGCCGTGCCAAGGCATCCGGCAAGACGGTCGTCTTCGACCCGAACATTCGCCCGCGCCTGTGGCCAAACAAGAACTATATGCTGAAGACGATCGAAGACGGCGCCCGCGCCTCGACGCTCGTTTTGCCGAGCTTCGATGATGAAGCCGTTCATTTCGGCGACAAGGATGTGGCCGCAACGATTGCCCGCTACAAGGCACTCGGTGTCGAGAACGTCGTGGTCAAGGATGGCCCAGGTGGCGTTACGCTTGCATTCGGTTCCGCACCCGTCGTCCACGTCCCGTCGGTCAAGGTCGACAAGGTCGTCGACACGACAAGCGCCGGCGACAGCTTCAACGGCGGTTTTCTGGCCAGTCTCGCCAAGGGCTGCACGCCGGCAGAAGCAGCCGCATATGGTGCCGCTGTCGCCTCCACCGTCATCTGCCATCACGGCGCGCTGATCAGCCCTGACCTGCTGCCGAAGTAACGAAAAACAATAGAGAAGAAGAGACGGTCAGAAACCGATCGTCTCTTCGAACTCGTCCCAGGACTGGTACATCGCATAACGACCGATGCCGCGGATCGGAATATGCCCGTAATAGGGTGAAAGCTGCAGTTCGGAGAAAAGCTCGCTACGCTTGGCAACCGCACCGACATAGATTGCCGATGCAAGCCCGGTGCGGTTTGCGCCGTGTTCGCAATGTATCAGGATCGGCTTTTCTGCCGTCCTCATGATTTCGGCCAGCCGTTCGCTCTGCTCGACCGGCACGAATCTTCCGGAGCTTAGCGGAAAATCGATCAGCGTTACGCCGTTCTCTTCGGCCGACGCCTTCTCTTCCTCGTACCAATCCCCGCGGCGCTCATTGCGCAGGTTTATGATCGTCTTGACGCCGTATCGCGTCGCCGCTTTATCGATCTGCGCATCACCCGGCTGGCCCGAGCGGTAAAGCTCACCCGGAATGACTTCATGGAAGTTACCGATCATCTGGTTCACGCCCATATGGATGCCGATAGCGGCAATCGGGGCGATAAGAACGGCAGCGGCAATTTTGATCGAACGCAGGGTCACTAAAATCACTCACAACATCATATGCCGCTGAGATAGGACTTCATCTGCCGCACTGCAAACACGAAATGACGGTCTGTGTCGTTTCGCCAGATGAAAAGGCGGTGCGGAGCGCCATGCAACGACCTTCAGGACATGCTTCATCCGCCTGTCATGAACTTTGCCGATAGAGGGCTGTAACCGCATCCTTTCGCGCGAGTCGCCAAGGAAGCGACCACCGGATCGGCAACGAGGCTTTGGGCCACGCATGACCAGAATTACCATCGTGACAGATGCATGGTACCCGCAGGTAAACGGCGTCGTCCGCTCGATCGAGAACACCAACCGCGAACTGACCCGCATGGGCGTCGAGGTGGTCATGGTTACGCCGAAGGATTTCGCCAGCATCCCCTGCCCCACCTATCCCGAGATCAGGCTCTCCGTCACCACTTTCGCCCAGGTTGCCGGCGCGATTGAAAAGACCTTGCCCACCGCCGTCCATATCGCAACCGAGGGGCCGCTCGGACTGATGGCCCGCCGCTGGTGCCTGAAGAACGGCATGCCTTTTTCGACCAGCTATCACACCCGCTTTCCCGAATATGTGGCAGCCCGCTTTCCGGTTCCGATCCGCTGGATGCAGGCTTTTGTCCGCTGGTTCCACAATGCCGGTAATGGCTGCATGGTCGCGACCGCAAGCCTCGAGCGCGAACTATCAAGGATAGGTATCCGCAATCTCCTGCGCTGGAGCCGTGGCATCGATCAGACCACGTTTCACCCGATGAACCTCGAGGAGCGCCCCTTCGATCTCCCTCGCCCTATTTTTTTGACCGTCGGCCGCGTTGCGGTTGAAAAAAACCTTCCCGCCTTTCTCGATCTCGACCTGCCCGGCTCGAAGGTCGTGGTCGGTGATGGCCCAGCCCTGGCTGAACTGAAGAAACGTTATCCGAACGTCCTCTTCACCGGCATGAAGACCGGTGAGGATCTCGCCCGCGCCTATGCCCAGGCGGATGTCTTCGTTTTCCCGTCCAGGACCGATACGTTTGGCAACACCATTCTCGAAGCACTGGCGAGCGGCGTTCCCGTCGCAGCCTATCCGGTCATGGGACCGGTCGACATTATCGAGCAAGGTTCCGGCGCTGGTGCGCTGGATGACGATCTCAAGGCCGCCTGCCTGAGAGCACTCGGTTGCCGTCGCGAGGACGCAAGCCAGCTCGCCCGCAGCTACACCTGGGAAGCAGCCTCGAAACAGTTTCTCGGCAATGTCCTCAAAGCCCAAGCCAACCGTGCATTGCCCGCAGCTGAGTGAACTACGATCATCGCTGATGCGATTGGCGCTTCATTGAGTTTTAGGAATACAGCGGTTCAGCCGCCATTCCCGTCACGTTGGCGAAAATAGAAAACGCTGCCGACACCGAGACAGATGGCCGCGACGAGACCCACTGCAATCATGTGATCCTCCCGATCATGAAATCGGCGCTGCAAGGCAGCCCGACCGAAATCCGGCTTGCAGGTCCTCCAACCACACAAGCCAGAGATGCAGTGCATCACGATTTGCTAAATAGTGCAAGCCGACGCCGAATACCGCCCTGATGGCTGGCCTTGGCAATATCGGGAGTGGTTCCGATCCGTCAGGAAAGAAGCTTAGCGCTTCTTCCTGCGGTTCTCGAACGGGTTGTCACCTGCCTTGAAATGGATGCGGATCGGTACGCCCGGCATCTGGAAATCATTGCGCAATCCGTTGATCATGTAGCGGATATAGCTTTCCGGCAACGCGTCGGGCCGCGTGCAGGACACCATAAAGGCCGGCGGGCGCGCCTTAACCTGGGTCATGTATTTCAGCTTCAGGCGGCGGCCGGAAACTGCCGGTGGCGGATGCTGGACCTGCGTTCCTTCCAGCCATTTGTTGAGCTTGGCCGTCGAGATGCGCTTATTCCAAACCTTGTCGGTGGCGACGATTTCCTGCATCAGCTTGTCAAGGCCATAGCCCGTCTGGCCGGAAATCGGCACGGCACGCAGGCCGCGCGCCTGCGGCAAGAGCCGTTCGGTCTTTTCGCGCAACTCGGCCAGAACCGCCTGCGGATCTTCGATCAGGTCCCACTTGTTGAACGCGAGCACGGCGGCACGGCCTTCGCGCAACACGAGGTCGGCGAGCTGCAGGTCCTGTTTTTCGAACGGGATCGTCGCATCGAAAACGATGACGACGGTTTCGGCAAAGCGGATCGACCGAAGCGAATCTGCGACGGAAAGTTTTTCGAGTTTTTCGGTCACCCGCGCCTTGCGACGCATGCCGGCGGTATCGAACATCTTGATCGTGCGGCCGCGCCAGTCCCACTCGACCGAGATCGAATCGCGCGTAATACCCGCTTCGGGTCCGGTCAGAAGCCGGTCTTCGCCGAGGAACCGGTTGATCAGCGTCGACTTTCCGGCATTCGGGCGGCCGATAATGGCGACGCGCAGCGGCTTTGTCTCGTCATATTCGGCATCGTCGTCAGCCTCATCGCCAAGAACGGAATCCCTGACGTCGACATCCGTGATCGCCTCGAAGTCGTCACCGTCTTCCGGGAACGCTCTTTCCCGGCCAATCGCCTCGACGATTGCGTCGCGCAGGTCGATCATGCCCTGGCCGTGTTCGGCGGAAATCGGAACCGGCTCACCAAGGCCGAGCGTGAAGGCATCGTAGAAGCCGCCATCCGATCCCTTGGCTTCGGACTTGTTGGCAACCAGCACGACCGGCTTGCCGGAGCGGCGCAAAAGCTCGCCGAAAGTCTTGTCGAGCGGCGTCAGACCGGACTTGGCATCGACGACGAACAGCGTCAGATCCGCCTCGTCGATCGCGGCTTCCGTCTGGGCGCGCATGCGGCCTTCGAGCGTATCGGCACCGGCCTCTTCCAGACCGGCGGTATCGATGATGGTGAAACGCAGGTCAACGAGCTTCGCATCGCCCGGACGACGGTCGCGGGTAACACCCGGCGTGTCATCGACAAGCGCCAGCTTCTTGCCAACCAGACGGTTGAAAAGCGTGGACTTGCCGACATTCGGACGTCCGACGATGGCGACGGTGAAGCTCATAGTGTTTTCCTCAAGCCCTTATCCTGAACGGAATTAGGGCGCCTTGCCGGTGGCGGCGATATTGTCGAGCATGATTTGCGCGCGGTTCACAACATTACGCGGTGCGCCTGCATCGTTGACGATTTGCTGGAACCACTGCTTGGCCTGCGGCATGTTTCCTGCCTTGTAGGCGGAAAGGCCAAGCGCCTCGCGCGCGGAGTTGGCCAGAACATGACCCTGCGCCGAGAGGATTTCCGCCTCAGCAGCAACCTGCTCGTAAGTGCCGGTATCGACCAGAATGAAGGCGGCGCGCATCTTGGCGAGATCGCGAACCGCCTGCGGTGCTGCATTGTCGTTTCCGACTTGCCTGTAGATTTCGACGGCCGCAGCCGCATCGCCCTTTGCTTGCTGAACGGAAGCGGCGCGCATCTTCGCGAGTACGGGATAGGCGCCTGTGCCATCCTTCTCGATTGCACCAAGGGCTGAAAGCGCCTCGTCGTTCTTGCCTTCAGAAGCAAGCGTCAGGGCCGCGATGAAGCGATCGCCAGACTGCGAAGAGGCATGGTTGTCCCAATATTCATAACCGCGCCAGGCGGCCGTACCGATGACGATCGCCACCGCGACACCAATCGCGATCCGGCCGTAACGCCTCCAGGCGTTCTTCAGCTGGTCTGAGCGAAGCTCTTCGTTCACTTCACGGAAAAAACTGTCGTCGTTATGCGCCATCGAAGTCTCCGGCCCGCGTCAAGGGGCCAATCCTGGGTCGGTCGTCCGGCCAAAGCTCCGCCTGAGGCAAACAATTGGTCGGGAAAGCGCCTTCTAGCCTATTTTCCTTAGGATGTAAGGCCCCCCATGCAAAACGAGAGAGCTTATTGAAGCAACGCACTGATAAAGCTCGAAACCCACCGATCACGGACGCGTTACCCTGCCCCTTGCCGCCACAATCAATTAGCGTATGCTTTCGAAGGCGAAATTTCGCGCAATGACATGCATCTCTGGACATGACGGCCAGTGTTTAGCTCTTATTGCCGCCTTCGTACCGACAGACTGCATCTCGTCATTGCGATCGCTCAGAGGAGACTCGGGAGGTCGGCTCGATGCAAAGAATTTACGCAGCTCTGGCTTTTGCCACACTGGCCGTGATTATGTGTCCGCCATCCGCAGAGGCCGGCGATTGGTTGGATTGGCAGTGGTACGGGCTGACCGGTCCCTGCGATGAGAAATGCGCCGTCATGGTTTTCGGCGGCAAGTTCGTCGAGACCCCGATGGAGGACATTTTTCTCGGAGGGGACCTCTCCCCTTTCGGCTGGGATTATGGCGATAGCGGCTTTGTCGGCGTCTCCGCTTCCCGCACGGTCGCGAGCTTCTGGCGGGAACGCTTTGCGATCGAAACCGAGCTCGGTGTCGGCAAGCGGTTTGGCAGCATGCACGAATCCGAAGTGTGGGCGGCCCTGTTTCTCCGCTACAGCGATTTCCCCTGGAACGATTACATCTACACGACCATAGCTGCCTCCACCGGCCTCAACTACGCCAGCGGTATTTCGCAAGAGGAAAAGGCCCGCGCAGGCAATGATCGCGGCGACCGGTTGCTCCATTATCTCGCCCCGGAAATCACCTTCGCATTACCTGAGAACAAGTCTAGAGAGCTTGTCGTCCGCTTCCATCATCGGTCCGGAGCCTATGGTTTGATCAGCGATGCGGATGGTGGCGTCCAGTATTTGACGATCGGGCTTCGGCTGCGGTTCTGATGCCGTCGATTGCAGACAAGCGGTATCCTTTATGTAGAAAATCAAAGCTTCGCCTTATTCGCTGGTCAAGAGCACTCCGATATTGCCAGTTCATTCATAGAATCAGGAAATAGTGATGCGTCTTCGACCCTTGGCCACCCTGCTTGCCGCCCTCACCGTATCGACAGGTGCAATGGCGCAAGATGTGGGGCAAAGGCCAAAGCAGTTGCTGATGATCTCCTTTGACGGTGCGGGCTCGAATGCCCTTTGGCAGCGTAGCCGCGATTTTGCCCACAACAACAATGCCCATTTCACCTATTTTCTTTCCTGCACGCTGGTCATCCCGCGTGCAGACAAGGCCCGATACCAGGGGCCGGATAAGAAAGCAGGCCGCTCCAACATCGGCTTTGCGCAGGATGTGCCCGAGGCGAAGGAACGGCTCGACCATATCTGGCAGGCGCATCAGGAAGGCCATGACATATCGAGCCACACCTGTGGCCATTTCGACGGCAAGGACTGGTCAGAAGCCGAATGGCGGCACGAGATGACCAGTTTCCATGACGTGATGACCAATGCCTGGAAGGCAATCGGTGCGTCGGCCGACGAGCCGCAGGGCTGGCGCGACTTCATCGACAACGACATTCGCGGTTTCCGCGCGCCCTATTTCTCCACCAGCACTGGCATGACGGAGGCGGAGAAGAAGACGGGCTTCCAGTATGACGCAAGCCTCGTCACCAAGGGACCGATGATGCCGGAGACCAAAGGCGACCTTATCCGCTTCGGCCTGCCGCTGATCCCCGAAGGTCCGCAGCAGCGGCCGATCATCGCCATGGACTACAATCTCTTCGTCCGCCACTCGGCCGGCATCGACAATCCCAGCCGCTCGGCGGAATTCGAGGAACGTGCCTATTCCGCCTTCCGCGCCGCATTCGACAAGCAGTATGACGGAGATCGCATTCCCATGCAGATCGGCCTGCATTTCGTCGAGATGAATGCCGGCGCCTATTGGCGGGCGATGGAACGGCTCGCCTCGGAAGTCTGCAACAAGGCCGATGTCGCCTGCGTCAGCTATACTGAAGCGATCCGTATGCTGGGCGAGCGCCGCTCGTCACCGGCAAACGACAGCAATTCCGCCGGATAACCGCCATTTGCTGCACTGCCGCAAAATTGCCGCTCACGTGATATTTATCTCTTGTCCATAGTCTCGACGGCTTACGCCGCTTCCGACCTCCTCCCGCTCACGGTATCACAATTCCATGACACGATTGATGACGTCACGCCTGATCAAGCTTCTGCCATGGCTGGCGCTCGCGGCCATCATTTTTGCGACGGTTTCCCCGATACGCCTGCGCCCGCAGGATTTCGCCTCGGTGGACATCGATCGCGCCGGTGCCTTTGCCGTCATGTCGCTGCTTTTCATGCTGGCCTACCCGCGGCAATGGCTGCTTTGCGGCGTCCTCGTCATCCTCGGCGCCGGCGGCATCGAACTGCTGCAATACCTGTCGCCGACCAGGCATGCCCATCTCGACGATGCCGTGGTCAAGGCCGCAGGCGCTGCTATCGGCTGCCTGATGGGCTGGACGCTCAACCGCATGATCGCTCGTTTTCGCGCACCCGTCGCAGCCTGACCGACTTCCACCCAACCGTGGATAAATGCCGCGATCACGCGTTCCGGCATTCTAGATTTCAACCACTTCCCTCTTTTTCATCCCCGCCTCGTCCCCGCTCCAAAAACACGCGTGATAATCGGCGCGTCATCGGATGGGAAACCGGGCTCGCGCGAACCGGCCTCCTCAACGGGTTCGAAGAGCCAGGTTCCGGTCATGGTCGCAGATGGTGTGAGCGGAGAGCCTGACAAGTCCTCCACAAGTCATCGGAAGCGGTCGGGGCAGGCAAAACCTGAACCACAAAATGCAATCGAATATCTGCCTGCCTCATTCCCAACATGGGCAGATCGCACCGGCCACTCTCGATCATCAAGCCAACGCGATCCCCCGAAACGCAGAACCGCGCCGGATCGACAAATCCGGCGCGGCCAAAACTGTGTGCTTTCGATGACGGGTGATCAGGTCGGCTTGTTCGCCGCCATCTCGCCGCCTTCGGCCTCGCGCTCGAGATAACGCTGATCGATATCCGGCAGCGGACCACCATCGATCGCAGCCTCGAACGCCTTGAGGCGTTTGTGGATCGACAAAAGCTCGATGATCGTCGTCCAGGAATTGACCAGATACTGGAACGAGTTCGACACCTGACCGAAGGCCGTCGCGATCTGCTGGTAGATACCGTAGGTGATCTTGCCTGCGACGATGGTCGGGACCAGCATGAACAGCAGGAACAGCGCATCCGCCTGGATGTAGAAATAGCGGGCGACATTGAAATACAGATAATGCCAGTACATGCGGAAATAGTTCGTCCGCACGTTGGCGTAAAGCTCCTTCACCGTAAGCGGCTGCGCGCGATCGGCATGGTCCTCGCCGTAAACGAGTTCCTTGCGATAGGCGGCTTCGACGCGCTGGTTGCGGAAGTTCAGGCCCGGTAGCTTGATACCAACTGTTGCCAGTAGCACGGTACCGAAAGCCGCCCAGAAGATAGCCAGCCAGAACAGCGCATGCGGAATGGCCCCGATGATCGGCAGTTCCGTCACATATCCGGAAAGGCCGAACAGGATCGGCAGGAAGACGACCAGCGTCATGACCGAATTGATCAGGCTGATCCCGAGGCCTTCAAGCGTGGAGGAAAACCGCATCGTGTCTTCCTGCACACGCTGCGAGGCGCCTTCGATATGGCGCAACTGCTCCCACTTGGACATATAGAAATCGTTCATCGCCGTACGCCAGCGGAAGATGTAGTGGCTGGTGAAAAAGTCCGTCAGGATCGACACCGTCATGCTGACAAACGCTACCTGCGCGAAGATCATCATCAGGCTGTAGAAATCCCATGCAGTCCCCCCCTTGCCCGAAAGTGCATTCATCAGCGTATCGCCGAAAGGCCTGCGCCAGTTATTGATCACGACCGAAACCTGCACACCAAAATAGGTGACGGCGATGATCAGCAACGACCCCCAGACGGACCAGCCGATCCATGGATTTTCTTTGGCAATGAAGGACCATGCCGCGCCGAAAAGCAGAAGGCAGATCGCGAAATACGCATAGAAATAGAGGTTCGAAGGCATGATGAAATAGGTCAGGTCATAGGGCTCTGAAGCCCCTTCCGGCAGGCCGAAGCCCGCTCGGTCGCCTATCCCTGCAAAGATGAAATACCAGGCGAGAATGGCAACGAAGGACCAGGCGGCCGCTGAAATGAAGAACAATTTCGGGCGGGGAAAGAAGGAATGGAACACGGAGCGGATGCTTTCCTGAGTTCGGAGCTGCGGGGTGCGGTGTTAGGGCGCGAAATTATGTCAATCGCATGGATGCGGCAATGGCCGCACCGCTTTGTTACGCATTTGTAACCACGTTCCTACTCAAGGAATACGTTTCGCCACTATTGCCGCCAGCACGACACAGACGACGAGCACACCCGTCGCAATCAACGTCGGTAGGGCAAAGCTTCCACTCTTCTCAGCAGCCCAGCCGGCCACCAGCGGGCCGACGATCTGCCCGACGCCGAAAGCGGCGGTCATCGAAGCCAGTGCACGGCGTGGGCTTTCCGGTGCAAGCTTGCCGCCGAGCTGCAATCCGTATGCGGTGATCACCATGAAGGTCGCACCGAGCAGGAGGCCACCGAAAAGCGCACCGGCCGTCGGCGGCAGAAGCACGGAACAGACAACCCCGATCGCAAGCACCGTCATCGCCACCGTATAGGATCTGGCAAGCCCGGCTCGGATCGCCAGCGGATGCCAGACGAGAAGCGAGACTGCAGCCGCGCAGCCGGTGACGAACCAGGCGAGGAATTCGACGATTGGCCCGGCATCCCCCTGCCTTGCGATCGTCACCAGGAATGTCGCGGTAATCACATAACCGAAACCGAACAGGCCATAGGACGTCGTCAGCAGCACCAGCGGCAGCTTCCATTTGAGCCGCGGCTCCACCCGACGCTCCGTCATGCCATGCGGTCGCGGCAACATCCATTGAACGACAAGCAGGGCCGCAAGCGTGATCGCGGCACCTGCCAGCCAGTTGATCCGCCAGCCATGCGCCGCATCACCTGCCGATGTATTGACGACCAGCGCCAGCGCCGAGGACAGGGCAATCCCCGCCCCTACGCCGCCGAAATGCAGAAAATTGACGACATGTCCCTGTTTGCCGCAATTACGCGCATAGGGAAGCACGATCGAGGAAGTCAGGATCATCGCCAGCGCACTTGCAAGGCCTGCGAGAAAGCGGATGACAACGAATGCAGGAACCGCTGTGGTCAATGCCATGGCTGCCATCAGGATGGCGGTGGAGGCCAAAGCGGAAAGCGCAATCACTCTTTCGCGGCCTGCCGCCCACCCCTGCCCCGCAAGGATCGCTCCTGCCAGATATCCGGCGAAATTGCCGGCAGCGATATAGCCTGCATCTGCCGAAGAGATCGGAATGCCGGCGATCATGCCAGGCAGGACCGGTGTATAGAAGAAGCGGCCAAAGCCCATGGCAGCGGCCATGGCGATCGCGCCGGAAAGGCCGACGAGACGAAGATTTACGCGAGGGGTCATGTCCATCACCCGCTTATGGCAGCGCTGGATGCACCGCACAAATCAGCATTTTTTATCGACTCCGGAATATTTTGAATGATTCTACGTGAAAAGCAGGTGCGGTAACGAATTGGTGCATCGCATGCGGTCATTTGTCTTGTTGTTGACACGAATGACCTTCATGGTCTGCTTCGTGCCAAATCAACAGACGGGAGGCGCAAAATGGATCGTGACCTGACCGTATCGGAAGTGCTGGTGGACCCGCTGATCGCGCAGCTGCGCAAGGCGGACCTGATCGGCAATGCCGCATTCGCTCAACTTCTGGAAAGTGCCGCCCGCGTTCAGGCGCGCCGCTCGATCGACAATCTCGGCGAAGAACGTGCAAGCGCTTTTTATTGCGCTATCGAAGCGGCCAATCGCGCGCAGGCCTGCCTCCGCTGACCAATATTTCCGGTCGCCGCATTTGCCGCGACCGGCTCATGACCACCCTTAATTTGCCAGAGTGAGAATCAGCGGCCCGTTCTTGGTCGCAACGATCGTGTGTTCGTATTGCACGGTCGGTGCATTAGGGTCGCTGTAGAGCGTCCACGGATCGTCGTTGTCGCCGTCTTCGGCCCATGTACCACCGAGCGACAGGAACGGCTCGACGGTGAAGACCAGCCCCTCTTCCATGATTCGGCGCTCGCTCTTCTCCGGCCAGGTCGGAATTTCCTTCGGCTCGTCATGCAGGGTCAGGCCGATGCCGTGGCTGGAAAGATTGGTGATCAGCGTATAGCGGTTCTTCTTGGCAAACGCGCCGATCGAATTGCCGATGCCGGCAATCGGAGCGCCGGCCTTGACCTGCTGCAGCCCGGTCCAGAGCGCGCGCTTGCCATCACGGCAAAGCTTTTCGATTTCGCGGCGAACCGGCGGCACCGCATAGGAAGCGCCGCAATCGCCGAAGAAACCGTCCTTCACCGCCGAAACGTCGATATTGACGAGATCACCCGCCTTGATCACCCTGCCGCCCGGAATGCCGTGCGCAACCTCTTCGTTGACGCTGATGCAGGTCGCGCCGGGAAACTGGTAGCAGGTCTCCGGCGCCGATTGCGCGCCGTTATCCTCAAGCAGCTTGCGGCCGATATCGTCCAGTTCCTTGGTGGTGATCCCCGGCTCCAGCGACTTCGCCATCGTCTCCATCGCCTGGGCGCAGAGCCGGCCGATTGCCTTCAGCTTGTCGAGTTCGTCTTCACTGGAGATTACCATTAAGGGTCGTTTCCTCGTCTGTGTTCTTAGTTTGACTGCGATGTGACCCGCTCAGCCGATCCGGTCAATTCCTTTCTGACGATCGGCGCCACCTTGGTACCGTAAAGCTCGATGCCGCGCATGATCTGATCATGCGGCATGAGGCCGATCGCCATCTGCAGCAGGAACCGGTCCATCTTGAACACGCGGTGAGCGGCAATGATCTTTTCGGCCACCAGTTCCGGCTCGCCGACGAAAAGATTGCCAAGGGCAGAGCGGGCCTGATCGAAATGCTCCCGGCTCGTCGGCCCCCAGCCCCGTTCACGGCCAAGCCGGTTCATCACTTCCGACTGCGGGCCGTAAAACTGGTCCGCAGCAACCTGCGTTGTATCGGCAATGAAACCGTGGACATTGATGCTGGTCTTCAACTTCGCCGGATCATGGCCCGCATTCTCGCCCGCCTCGCGATAGAGATCGGCAAACGGCTTGAAGCGCGGATATTCCCCGCCGATGATCGCGATTGCCAGAGGCAGGCCGAGCGAGCCGGCGCGCACGACCGATTGCGGTGTGCCGCCGACGGCAATCCACACCGGCAACTGCTCCTGCAAGGGCCGCGGATAAACGCCATGCCTGTTGATCGGCGCTCGCATCTGGCCCTTCCAGCTGACGATCTCTTCGTCGCGGAGCTTCAGCAACAGGTCCAGCTTCTCGGTAAAAAGTTCGTCATAGTCTCCCAGATCGTACCCGAACAGTGGGAAGGACTCGATGAACGAGCCGCGCCCGGCCATGATCTCGGCACGCCCGCCAGAAATCAGGTCGACGGTCGAAAACTGCTGGAACACTCGAACCGGATCGTCGGAACTCAACACCGTGACGGAACTGGTCAGCCGGATATTCCTGGTGATGGCAGCCGCTGCGGCAAGCACGGTCGATGGCGAAGATATCACGTAATCGGGACGGTGATGTTCTCCAAGCCCGAAGACGTCGAGCCCCACCTCGTCGGCAAGCTTGATCTCCTCGAGAAGATTGTTGAGCCGCCTTGCGCCCTCGACACCCTTGTTAAGAGCGCCTGCGTCCATATCGCCGAATGTGTGAAACCCGAGTTCCATGGAAGATCCTGTCATCTGCGCGAAGGTGGAATATTTCTACGCTTCAGATAGAGACCACAGACCTCAAGCGCAAACCGCAAACCATCGAACTTACCGTTCGACAAATTCGATAGCTGCGCTAATTTTCGATGGCCGCATCACTGACAATCGTCAAGTTTAACGTCATTCCATTTTCATATCGCCGGGAGATGGGGAACCATGAGCTTCTTCGAAAGCCTTCTCGTCCTGATCCTCGTGGCTATCATGCTTCTGCAGGTGTCGCGACGGCTGAGGATGCCCTATCCCTCCATGCTGGCTCTGGCAGGAGCTGCGGTGGCGCTCATTCCGGGCACGCCGGTGATCAATATCGACCCGGCAACCGCACTCGCCTTGTTCATTGCACCGGCCCTTCTCGATGCCGCCTTCGATTTTCCGCTCGGCACCGCCAAGCGCTTCTGGCTGCCGCTCGTCGCCTTCGCCATCGGCGGTGTCATCGTGACTGCCGCGTCCGTTGCCTGGGTCGGCTCGACCTTTGCCGGCCTGCCGATCGCGGCAGCCGTGGTGCTTGGCGCGATCGTCGCCCCGCCTGATGCCGCCGCCGCCACGGCCATGCTCTCGGCCGTTTCGATCCCGCGCGAAACCGATACGATCCTGCGCGGTGAAAGCCTGTTCAACGATGCAGCCGCCCTCCTCATCTTCGATGCAGCACTTGCCATCCAGTCCGCAGGTCACCTCGATGCCGAGGTCGGCCTGCATCTGGCGCTCGCAGTCCCCGGCGGCATCATCTTCGGCATTCTCGCCGCCCGTCTGATCCGCCGTCTGACGCTCTCTGTCAGCGGTACGCTCGGCGGCAACGTCATGCAGTTTGCTCAGACTTTTCTGCTCTGGATCATCGCCACGCGGCTGCACCTCTCCGCCGTGCTTGCCGTCGTCGCCTGCGGCATGACGCTGGCGCAGATGTCGGAAGCGCGGTCGTCGGCCCGCATGCGGGTCCAGTCCTACGCCGTCTGGAGTGCCGCCGTCTTCGTTTTGAACGTCATGGCCTTCCTGCTGATGGGCATGCAGGCCCGCGCCATTCTGTCGGACATGGAGCCCGGCCATCTTGGTGACGCCGTCACCTTCGCCGGCCTCGTCGTCGTCACCGTCATCGTCGTCAGGCTCATCGTCTGCATCGGCTTCAACCGCATCCACGCCTATTACGCCCGTCGCGCCGGCCGGCCCGAACCGGCAACCATGAAACAGGCAGTGCTTGCTGGCTGGTGCGGCATGCGCGGTCTGGTCACGTTGGCCACCGCCTTTGCCCTGCCGGCAGACTTTCCGCAGCGTGACATGGTCGTGCTTGCCGCCTTCGCCGTCGTTCTCGCAACCCTCGTGGCGCAGGGCCTGACGCTCATCCCGCTGATCAGATGGCTGGACCTCGACCGCACGGCGGACAGTTTTCGCGAAGTGACCAAGCTGCGCGCCCATATCGCCAGAGCCGGCTTCATGAAGCTCGAAACCGCCACCGGCGCGGAGGCGGAGATGCTGCGCAACAACTTCAAGCTGGAAAAGCACGGCAACCTGCATGCGGAAGGCGCATCAGCGCTGGCAACCTATCGCCGGCTGGCACTCGACGCGATCAACGCCCAGCGCGAAGCCCTCGAACAGCTGCGCGAGGATAACAAGCTCACCGTCGACGAATACAATCTCTTCCTCGAGGAGATCGACTGGCGCGAACTGTCCGTTCTGCCGGAAGAGGATCGCCGGATCCAGGAGATCTGACCCGTAACCGGCGACTGAATCACTCCCTCAACCCGCCGGCATATCCACCTGAAAAGACTCTTGTTTTCTCAGATCGTCTTCGCCACTTCGGCCATCTGGTCGGCAACGATCCCCCAGCCCTCTTCGAAGCCCATTCCCTGATGCGCCTTCATGTCATTCTCGTTCCAGTGCACAGCGGTCGCCGTGTAGCGCGAGCGACCGTTACCCAGATCCTCGAATTCGAGAATGCCGGTCATGAACGGCTTTTCCGACGGCACCCATCCGGCGGTATAGGCATCGGTGAAGACCAGCTTGCGGCCCGGAACCACTTCCAGATAGACGCCCGGGTTGGGGATCTTCTCGCCGTTCGGACCTTCCATCAGCACGAAGCTTTCGCCACCCGGGCGAAGGTCCGAGCGCGCCTCGGTGACTTTCCAGGGAAGCGGGCAAAACCACTCGCCGAACCGTTCCGGCGTCGTCCACACCTTGAAGAGCTTTTCGGCGGGCACGTCGAATTCGCGGGTAAGCTGCAGCTTGTAGGTGGCGGTCATCGGTCCTGTCTCCCTTTGAGGTCTCATTCATCGCATCGGATGGTGAACCTAGGACGAAGGGAAAGACAGGAAACCGACACGGCCGGAGATTTTTCTTCTCCGGTTCTCAAGACCTATCGCAGATAGTGGATATGCGGCCGCGCGTGATGCGGCGAGGTTTCCACCCGCGCATCGACGCAAAACACGTCTCGCAGCAGATCCTGCGTCAGGATCTCTTCCGGCGCACCGGACGCGACGATCCGGCCCTTCTGCATGATGACCAGCCGGTCGCAGAACATTGCCGCGTGATTGAGATCATGCAGCGCGATGATGCTCGTCACCGGCAGGTTGGAGACAAGCCGCATCAGGCTGATCTGGTGCTGGATGTCGAGATGGTTGGTCGGCTCGTCGAGAATGAGTTCCTGCGGCGATTGCGCCAGCGCACGAGCGATATGCGCCCGCTGCTTTTCACCGCCGGAAAGGCTCTGCCAGCGGTCATTACGCTTTTCCACCATGCCGGCCCGCTCCAGCGCTTCCGAAACAGCGTCATCATCCGCCTTCGACCAGCCGGAAAACATCGAGCGATGCGGAAACCGCCCGAGCTTCACCACATCGATGACCTTGAGATTGGAATTGGTCGTCGCATGCTGTTCGACGAAGGCGACGCGCTGCGCCATCGCGCGACGGCCGATGCTGCGGATATCGCGGCCTTCAAGCGTGACGTTTCCCGAATGCGGCTTCTTAAGCCCCGCGAGCAGCCGCAAAAGCGAAGTCTTGCCGGAACCGTTCGGCCCCAGAAGCCCGAGCATCTGGCCGGGCTGCGCTTCGAAGGAGACGCCATCGAGAATGGTCTTGGCGCCGATCTTCCAGGTGAGATTGTCGGTCCTGATGCTCATGACACCCTCTGGAAACGATAGAGGATAACCGCGAAGAACGGCACGCCAACAAGTGCGGTGACGACACCGATCGGCAGGACCTGCTGCGGGATCAGCGCCCTGGACGCGATATCCGCCAGCACCATGAAGATAGCTCCGACGACAGCACAGGCCGGCAGGAGCCGGATATGCAGCGGCCCGACCACGAACCGCGCCGCATGCGGCACGACGAGGCCGACGAACCCGATCGTGCCGACCATCGAGACGATCGTCGCCGTCATCATTGCCGTCAGCGCAAAAAGAATGATCCGCGCCCAGGCGACATTGACGCCAAGCGAGGCGGCGGCCTCATCGCCGAAGGCAAAGGCATCGAGCACCCGCGCATAACACAGGCAGACGATCAGGCAGACACCGACCACAACGGAAACAAGCATGAATTCCGGCCAGCGCACGCCGCCGAAACTGCCGAGCAGCCAGAACATCACGTCACGCGCCTGCTGCGCGTTGCCAGACGTGGTGACGATATAGGAGGTCGCGGCATTAAAGAGCTGCGAAGCTGCGACACCGGCAAGAATAGTGCGGTCCGCCCCTCCCCGCGTGCCGTTGGACAACAGCGCCACGAAGAAGAAGGCGGCGAATGCGCCGGCAAAGGCACCGGCAGACAGCGACACCGTGCCGGCACCGAGCCCGAGAATGACGATCGCGACGGCACCGGTCGAGGCGCCTGCGGAAATGCCGAGCACGTAGGGCTCTGCCAGCGGATTGCGCAGCAGCGACTGCATGATGGCGCCGGAAAGAGCCAGTCCCGCACCGCAGAAGGCCGCGACCAGGGCGCGGCTGAGACGGTAATCCCAGATCACCGTCTCATGGATGCGGTTGAGTTCGATCGCCGTCCAGCCCAGCCGATTGGTTATCGCCGCATAGGTGGTCGACAGCGGGATCGGCAGATCGCCTATCCCGACACTGACACCGACGACCAGCGCGATAGCCGCAAGCGAGACCAGCAGCAGCGCCGAAAATACGACGAACTGCTGGCCCCCGGATCGGAATTGGGACTGTAGGGAACGGCGATCTTCGCTCACTTCAAAAGACCAAGTGCCTTGAGCTGCTCGCCCACCTGCTCGGCACCATAGATGGTGCGGATGGTCGGGTTCATCGCCTGGCCATCCATGACGACCAGGGCCTTGTTCTTGACGGCCGGGATCTGGCTGACGGCCGGATCGGTGGTCAGGAACTTGATCTTGGCTTCAGGCTTGTCGAGTTCCCAGCGGTTACGGTCGAGATTGGCAACGACGATAACGTCAGGATTGGTCGCGATGATGCTTTCCCAGCCGAGTGTCGGCCATTCCGCTTCGGTCTTGATGGCGCTTTCGCCGCCGAGCACATCGGCAATGAAACCGGAGGCGCCGTTCTGGCCGCCGAGATAGGCGTCAGCCGTCGGCGACGGGCTGGAGAACCAGAAGACATAGGAGAGCTTCTTGCCGTCCTTGGAAACGCTGGCGCGCAAGGCCGCCTCGCGCTTCTTGAAATCGTCGATCAGGGCCTGACCGCGATCCGAAACGTCAAAAATCTGCGAAAGCTCCGAGATCTCCTTGTAGAGCAGATCCATGTTCCACAGCTGCTCGCGGCTGCCGTATTCGTTCTTCACCTTTTCGGTGGAGAGGCAGGTGCTGGGCGAGATGTAGGAAGGCACGCCAACCTTGTCGAAATCCTCGCGCTTGGCGACCTTGCTGGTCGGGCCGATCAGGCTTGGCAGGGCGGCTGCGACGAAATCCGGGTTCTGCGCCAGAATGCTTTCGAAGGTCGGGAATTCGACGGTCAGCAGCTTCACCTTGGCATTAGCCGCCTCGAGCTGCGGCAGAACCTTGCTCGGCCAGAATGCCGTGCCGACCATCTTGTCCTCGAGACCAAGAAGCAGCAGGATTTCCGCGCTGTTCTGGCCCAGACCGACAGCCCGTTCCGGCGCCTTGCTGAAGGTGACCGATGCACCGCAATTGTCGATCGTCAGTGGATAGGTGGTGGCGGCATTGGCTGGGCTTACGGCAAGCAGGCTCAGAGCCGCGCAGAAGCCGGATACGGCCAGAATGGACTTGGATACAGTCACGACGGTGTTTCCTGATTTATTGGCGCGACAATGCGCCCCCGCGCTATATCCACGAGCCGGAATTGAAACAAGACCATTTTCATCATCTTTCTACTGCGACACGGCGCCATCCTGACAAAATGCCGCATCAGACACTTGTCGCTAAAACATATTTCCCTTATTCACCGCGCCGGGAGGAGCAACAAACAGTTTTGAGGTTCCCGTTGCCTTCCAGCAAGAACACCCCATCCAAAGCCTCTGCAAGCGGTCTCAACCTGAGCCGTCGCCAGCTTCTCGGCTCCGCAGCCGGCGGTGCGGCCGTCGTCAGCACCACCGCACTTCCCGCCTGGGCACAGGCAAGCGCAGACAAGACGGTCGACGTCCTTCTCGTCGGCGGCGGCATCATGAGCGCCACGCTCGGCGTTCTGCTCTCCGAGCTTGAGCCGACCTGGCAGATCGAGATGATCGAACGTCTCGACGACGTGGCGATGGAAAGCTCCAACGGCTGGAACAATGCCGGCACCGGTCATTCCGCTCTTGCCGAACTGAACTACACGCCGGAAGATTCCAACGGCAACGTGCAGATCACCCGCGCCGTCGGCATCAACGAACAGTTCCAGATCACCCGCCAGTTCCTGGCCCACCAGATCGACAAGGGCGTCCTGAAGGACCCGCGCTCCTTCATCAACTCCACCCCGCACATGAGCTTTGTCTGGGGCGACGACAATATCGAATTCCTCGGCAAGCGCTTCGAAGCGCTGAAGGCAAGCCCGCTGTTCGCCGGCATGCAGTTCACTACCGATCAGGCCGAGATCGCCAAGTGGGTTCCGCTGATGATCGAGGGCCGTGATCCGGCCCAGAAGCTCGCCGCCACCTGGAGCCCGCTCGGCACCGACGTCAATTTCGGCGAGATCACCACCCAATATGTGGCTTCGCTGAAGAGCCGCGACACGTTCAAGCTGCACACCAATTCGGAAGTCACTGCGATCGACAAGAACGAGGACGGCACCTGGACCGTCTTCTTCGACGATAGCAAGAGCGGTTCGGCCGGTTCGATCAAGGCTAAGTTCGTCTTCCTCGGCGCAGGCGGCGGCGCATTGCCGCTGCTGCAGATGTCCGGCATTCCGGAAGGCGACGATTATGCCGGCTTCCCGGTCGGCGGTTCCTTCCTCGTCTGCGACAAGCCGGAAATCGTCAACCAGCACCTCGCCAAGGCCTATGGCCAGGCGGAAACCGGTGCTCCGCCGATGTCGGTCCCGCATCTCGATACCCGCGTCTTCGACGGCAAGCGCCACATCCTGTTCGGACCTTTCGCCACTTTCTCGACCAAGTTCCTCAAGGACGGTTCGCTCTTCGACCTGCCCTCGACGATCACGCTCGACAATATCTGGCCGATGGCCAAGGTCGGCACCGACGAGTTCGCCCTGGTCCAGTATCTCGCCGGCCAGCTGATGATGTCCGACGACGACCGTCTGGCCGAGCTGCGCAAGTATTTCCCGAACGCCAAGGCTGAAGATTGGCGCTTCTGGCAGGCCGGCCAGCGCGTCCAGATCATCAAGAAGGATGCAGAAAAGGGGGGCGTTCTGAAACTCGGCACCGAGATCGTTGCTGCCGAAGACAGCACGATCGCAGCCCTGCTCGGTGCGTCTCCGGGTGCATCCACCGCCGCCCCGATCATGCTCGACGTCCTGAAGAAGGTCTTTGCCGAAAAGCTCAAGACCCAGGAATGGCAGGACAAGCTGCACACGATCGTTCCGAGCTACGGCAAGAAGCTTAACGAGAACCCGGACATGCTCATCCGCGAATGGGCAGCGACCGAAGAGCGCCTGCAGCTCGCAATCAAGGCCCCGACGATCGACCCGGCGGCCTACGGCCAGCCGGCAGCGACCGCCCCGGCCGGCGAAGTCAAGAAGGTTCCCGATATCGCCCTCTAAGCGGCGGCATATCCCGAAAGACGCTGAAACGGCTCCGTTCACGCGGGGCCGTTTTGCTTTCCGCCTCGACAGGGTTACCTTTCGCCGGCAAGACCGATCAACGGAAGCCGGCCCATGAATGCGATCCATTTCGAAGCCGAGGTCATCCACTGGCGCGGCCCCGCACCGTTCTTCTTCGCGCCACTGCCGAAGGACGAGGCCGACGAAATCGCCCGCCTGTCGAAACTCCTGACCTATGGCTGGGGCATGATCCCGGTAGATGTGACGATCGGCAGCGCCGAATTCTACACGGCGCTCTTCGCCAGGGACGGAACCTATCTCCTGCCCTTGAAGGATGCCGTGCGCAAGAAAACCGGGATTACCGCCGGCGATATCATCTCCGTCTCGATGACGCTGCGTCCGCCGAAACGCTGAACCGGCCGTTGGACATCCGCCACGGACCCTTTCCGTCGAAGGAATCTTTGTACAGCACTGGCACCTTCGCCTGCTAAGGTCGTGTCCTCGCGAAGAATTTGTCGATGTCTTTCGCGCGCACTTCCATCCATTTCCAAATCCAGACCATCGCCAGCATCGTGAAAAGCCAGGCGAAGACGACATCTGAAAGGAAATGTGCACCGAAAAGAACGCGATTAAACGCTATAAACAAAAGACACGGCGTCAAAGCGATCGCCGCGATCCGGCGCAGCTTTGCAGGAACGAGCACCAGAAGGGAAAGCGCCGCCGCAGCAGCAGACGCCTCTCCGGATGGGAAGGAGCAGTTACGAACACATGCGGCGGAAAACTGTAATACTGGTGTAAAGTCCGCGTACCCACCGAATTCGACCAAATCGCGAGGACGCGCTCGACCGATTAAGACTTTCAGGACTTCAACAACGATGATCGGGCCAACGAAAAAGCTCAGGAGAACGAAGAGTGGTTTGTGGGGTTGGCAGAACCGGCATCGTCTTGGCAGGAAGATGTGCAAGCCGATAAGTAGCAGCATTGCACCGATAATGCAGATTAGGCTCTGGCGGCTGAAATCCCTCAGCCCTTTCAAAAGCGGTTGCTCCGTCAGAACGAAGACCGCGCCATTGGCAAACCAACGCGACACAACCAGATCGATCGTCGGAAACATCATGAAAACAAAGCTGATGCAGATTATCGACCTGGCGATGACGGTCAACGCTCGGTTGACGCCTGTTCGGGTGTCGTACCGCCACAGGTCATCGGACGCTACGGGCAAGTAGCTGTTTTCTGTTCTTCGCATGCCGGTCTCTCCTGACTGTGGGACAGCGGCTAGTTGGAACCCGAGTGTCAAGAAACGGCGAAGATCGGATCAAGGACTTGTCCGGAATCGGTTACCCGTCTGTCTGAGGATTGTCCGCAATTGCGGAAGCCCATATTGTCCGACGTATTGGCGGCGCGATGGAAGATAGATGAATGGCCGCAAGGCATTTTAAATGGATAACAATCTTGTTCTCATCGTCGAGGATGAGCCGGCAATAGCTAAGATAATTGAAGGATATCTGCTGCGTGATGGCTTCAGAACCGTGCAGGCCGCAGACGGTGAAACCGCCCTGCAGCATCACGCAGTTCTGAAGCCGGACATTGTACTGCTAGACGCACGCATTCCCAGAATAGACGGGTTTGGTGTGCTGGCCCGCCTTCGACAGACGAGTTCGACGCCGGTCATCATGGTGACAGCTCTTGCAGACGACATTGATCGCTTGAGCGGACTACATTTGGGTGCCGACGATTACATTGTGAAACCGTTCAACCCGCAGGAAGTCGTTGCGCGGGTCAAGGCTGTTCTGCGACGAGTTTTGGGAGAGCGGCAGGACGCCATTCGCCGTTTCCGCACGATAGAGGTAGATTTCGGCAGCTACGCAGTCTTCATCGACCGGGGCGGGCAGCGTGTTCCGTTATCCCTGACGCTCAGCGAATTCCGGATTCTCGCACACATGATCCGTCACCCGACCCAGGTATTCGGACGCGCCGATATCCTTGACGCATGCTTGCCTGAAAGCGACGCGCTTGTGCGGACTGTAGACACCCATATTTCCAATCTTCGACGCAAGCTGGAAGAGATCGGAGAAACTGGTTTCTTCCCTGCCGTGCGCGGCGTCGGCTATCGTTTATGCGATCCCCAATGAATATAAGAGAATGCCGCGCCCTGCCGCTCGCCACCCTCACCGCAATTGTGATTGCAACAATGCTCATGCTGAGCGTCGGCATCGCCTATCTCGGTGTCACGTCGTATTCCAAATACCTGGACGAGAGCATTAACGACGGCCTTCCGCCGGAAGCTGCGGCCGCATACAGAATATTGAATGAGGGTCAGGTTCCGGATGAGGCCTCCCTCAAGACCCTTGTTGAATATTTTGACGCGCAGGCAGCTCCGACGGATTTCAAAATTCAGATTGCAGCTCTGATATGCGGTCTGCTTTCGGCCCTGATCTGCGCCATCATCGGTATCTTTCTGGCTAAACGGATCGCACGCCCGCTGGAAGATCTGACGATTGCGGCCGAAGCCCTCAAGTCTGGCGATTTTTCAGCTCGTGTCCCTGCGTCATCGAGCGGGACTTCCGAAGTCTCAAGCCTTGTCGAGACATTTAACGCGCTGGCGACAAGCCTCGAAAGGATGGAAGAAAGGCTGCATTTCAACAACATGGCGGTTGCGCACGAGCTGCGCACACCGCTTACCATCCTGCAAGGCGCGTTGCAGGGCATGCTCGACGGCGTTTTTCCGTTGGATCGAAAAATCTTGTCCGATCTTTTGCTTCAGGTGGAAGGTCTGGGGAAGATTGTGGAAGACTTGCGCACCCTGTCGCTGGCTATCGGTCAGCAACTCGTGATGCAGCGCCAGATTCTCGACGTGGCGGAGATCGTGGAGAGCGTTCTCTCGGCGGCCAAACCCATGCTTGATGCCAGCAGGTTGGAGGTCGAAACAGGCCTGCACCCCGCCCGCATATCCGCAGACCCCTCACGGCTTCGTCAGGCCGTTCTGGCACTGATGGAAAACGCAAGCCGCTATGCTGAAACCGGCGGCTGGCTGCGTTGTGAGACAGAGCGACTGCCGGACGAAAGCGTAGTCATCCGCGTGCTTGATCGCGGCCCCGGTTTTCCCGAGGATATGGAAGCGGTTGCCTTCAATCCATTTTGGAGAGGTGATCCGTCCCGGTCACGCGAAACGGGCGGCACGGGGCTAGGCCTTTCAGTTGTAAAAGCCATTGCAGTCGCTCACGGCGGGCATCTGGAACTCGAAAATCGGCAAGGCGGAGGAGCTATGGTTACCATCCACCTGCGTCCTGAATAGAGAGCGGATGGTGGGCCTGTACCGTTCAACGATCGAGCGCAGGTTTCAACGAAACTAATTTCGTCAGCTCTGTGTGACGGTAAAAATCTCGGCTAGACGGACCGGGCCGCCGGCATGTTCAACCTGTCCAGCTGCTGGCGGATATGGGCGCATTCGGCTGGCGAATTGGCGAGCGTGATGGCGCGATCAAAGGCAATTCGGGCCTCCCCGCTCCTGCCGGCCTGCATCAGAAGTGCACCGCGCACGCCGTGAAAGTAGAAATAGCCGTCGAGCTTCTCCGCAAGCGGGTCGATCAGTTCCAGCGCCGCATCCGGCCCCTTGAGCTTCGACAGCGCAACGGCCCGGTTGAGCGTCACGACAGGTGATGGCGCGAGCTTTTCGAGCAGCTCGTAAAGCAGCGTGATCTCGCCCCAGTCGGTCTCATCCGGGTGGCTTGCACGCGCATGCAGCGCCGAGATCGCCGCCTGCACCTGATAGGGTCCCGGCTTGCAGTGGCGGATCGCCTTGTCGAGCATGGCGAGCGCTTCCGTGATCAGTCGCCTGTCCCAGCGGCTGCGATCCTGATCTTCGAGCAGCACGATCTGCCCCTGCTCGTCGAACCGGGCACCGGCCCGTGAATGCTGCAGCAGCATCAGTGCCGCCAGCCCCATGATCTCCGGCTCGGCCGGAAAGATGCGTAGCAGCAGCCGCACAAGCCTTATGGCCTCGTCACAGAAGGCGGCGCTGTCCGGATTGGTGATGCCGGCGGAATAGCCTTCGTTGAACACGAGATAGATCATCGACGTGACGGTCTTCAACCGCTCGGCGCGCTCATGCACATCCGGCGTTTCGAAGGCGACACCGGCTTTCGCCACACGCCCCTTGGCGCGGGTGATCCGCTGCTCCATGGCGCTTTCCGAAACGAGAAAGGCGCGGGCGATCTGCGGCACCGTCAGCCCCGAGACGATCCGAAGCGCCAGCGCGATCTGCTGTGTATTCGGCAGGTCCGGATGGCAGCAGATGAACAGCAGCCGCAGGATATCGTCGCGGTAATGCGCATTGTCGAGCCGGTCGGCGATATCCTCCTCCGCATCGGAGAGATCGGAAAACGCCGCCTCTTCCGGCAACGGCTCGTTCTTGGCCCGTTTGCGGATCTGGTCAACGCCGCTATTGCGCCCGACAAAGATCAGCCATGCAGCAGGATCGCGCGGCGCCCCCTTGTCGGGCCATGTGCGGATCGCGCGAAGGCAGGCCTCCTGAAACGCTTCCTCCGCCATATCCAGATCACGGAAATAGCGCAGAAGAGCACCAAGCGCCTGCGGCCGCGCCGCCGTCAACGCCAGTTCGATATAGGCAAGATCCGTCATGACGACCCGCCTTCCGCCGCTTTGATCTCGTTGGGATGGAATACATAGAAGGGTCGAATCTCATAGGAACTAGAGCCGGGATTGACTGCCGACAGGTCTTTCGAGAACGCAATGGCCTCATCGAGGCTGTCGAACTCGGCGGTATAAAAGCCGAGCAGCACTTCCTTCGTTTCGGCGAAAGGCCCGTCAAGCACCAATGGTTCGTCCTTGCCCTTCCTGACCGTGGTCGCAGCCGTCGTCGGCATCAGCCGCCCGACCGGACCAAGCTTGCCGGCCTTTGCCAGCGGCTCCTGAACCGCATGAAGCCTCTCCATAACGGAGGCCTCCTCTTCCTTCGACCAGGCAAAGACAGTTTCCTCATGGGCGTAACACAGGATGGCGTACAGCATCTTTCTCTCCTTCTCCCTTGGAAGACGAGAAGGTAACCGCCGATCCGACACAGTGCATCAGAAAATCGTCTCTTCTCCAGAAGCCTATGACATCCTAGCTATAGGGCGCAGCATTCAATTCGAGGAATTCCTATGACCGATCTTTCCGCCTTCCCCATCACCTCCAAATGGCCGCCAAAGGAACCGGGCGTCCTGCAGCTCTATTCGACCCCGACGCCGAACGGCGTGAAAGTGTCGATCATGCTGGAGGAAACGGGGCTGGCCTATGAACCGCATTTCATCAATATCGGTGCCGACGAGACTTGGGAGCCGGAATATCTGTCGCTAAACCCCAACGGCAAGATCCCGGCCATCCTCGACCCGAACGGACCGGGCGATAAACCACTCGCCCTTTTTGAATCGGGCGCGATCCTGATCTATCTGGCGGAAAAGACCGGAAAGTTTCTGCCCGCAAATCCGGCGAAACGCTATGAGACCATCCAATGGGTGATGTTCCAGATGGGCGGCATCGGCCCGATGTTCGGCCAACTCGGTTTCTTCCACAAATTCGCCGGCAAGGACATCGAGGACAAGCGCCCGCGCGATCGCTACGCCAAGGAAAGCGCCCGGCTGATCCGTGTGCTTGAAACACGGCTGGAAGGTCGCGACTGGATCATGGGTGACGAATACACGATCGCCGATATTTCCATGCTCGGCTGGGTGCGCAACCTGATCGGTTTCTACGGCGCCGGCGAGCTTATCGCCTATGACGAGCTGAAGAACGTGCCGAAATGGCTGGAACGCGGGCTTTCTCGTCCGGCCGTACAGCGTGGCCTGGAAATCCCGAAACGGCCCGCCTGATATCCTCTGAGAACGGCTGACTTCACAACCGCTCTGCGCTATCTCCTTCACCCAAGATGGAGGAGATAGCCATGCCACAGATGAAACTGCCCGCCGAAGGCTCCTGCCGCTGCGGCGAGGTGCGCGTGAAGATCACTGCCCCGCCAATGATCACCATGGCCTGCCATTGCAGGGGCTGCCAGAAGATGAGCGCCAGTGCCTTCTCCTGCTCGGCAGCCATCCCGACCGCCGGTTTCGAAGTGACCGCCGGCGAACCTGTGATCGGCGGCGTCCATGGCAATGACATCCACCACTACCACTGCCCGCGATGCAAGAGCTGGATCTTCACCCGCATGGTCGGCATGGACTTTTTCGTCAACCTGCGCCCAACCATGCTCGACGACGCCTCATGGTTCGCCCCCTTCGTCGAAACCTACACATCGACGAAACTCCCCTGGGCACACACCGGTGCGGTGCATGGCTATCCGGAATTCCCCCCGCTCGAGGCATTCGAAGGGCTGATGAAGGAATTCGCACAATGGGACGGTGCTGATGGCAACAACACAAAAATATGACAGTGTTTATGGATATATATTAAGGCTAATATTCAGTAACTCGTCAGAAACCAAACTCTAATGTTTGCCTGCCTGGCAGGCACGCTATTCACGAGATCGTAAATTATCGGACGCGAATATCCCCTTCGATTTGATGGGGGCATTCATGATCTGGCGTCGGTTACAGGCTTTCCATGCGGATGCGCGTGGAAACGTGGGCATGGTGTTCGGCTTGCTGATGGTGCCGCTGATCGCGCTCGGTGGCGCGGGCGTCGATATCGCACGTTATGAGACGATCCGCGTCGAACTCCAAGACGGGCTCGACCGCGGCGTACTTGCGGCCGCCTCGCTGACCCAGACCCGGGAGGCTAAGGCCGTGCTTCAGGACTACCTGAAGAACCTGAGCTATGCCAATGAAGTTGCGATCGATTTCGAGCGGCAGAACAGCCTCAACCAGCGTATCGTCAAGGCCTCCGCCAGCTATACGATCGACACGTCCTTCATCAAGCTCGTCGGTGTCGACAAGCTGACGGTGAGTGCCGTCTCGACCGCCCAGGAAGCCAAGCAGAATATCGAGATGTCCCTGATGCTCGATATGTCCGGCTCGATGATCAACAACAACCGGATCAAGAACCTGAGAACGGCGGCCAAGGCCTTCATCGACCAGATGCTGACCGATGATACCAAGGACTATACCACGATCAGCATCGTGCCTTACGCCGGCCATGTGAATGTCGGTGCAGCGGTGTTCGACAAGCTGGGCGGCAAGCGCGACCACTCCAACTCCTCCTGCTTCGAGCTCGGCGAGACGAATGCCGCCTATGGCGCCGACCCGATGGTCTTCAAGGGTGCCGCCCAGGTGCCACATTTTACCCACTGGAATTTCGGCAGAACCGACATGCGGCCCTGGTGGTGCCCGATGGAAAGCACCTCGATCACCTATCTCTCCAATGATGCTACCGCTTTGAAGGCCAAGATCGATGCACTCGAAATGCATGACGGCACCGGCACTCAGAATGCCATGCAATGGGGCTATACGCTGCTCAACCCCTCAGCCAAGACCGTCTTCGCAGCGGTGCTGGCGGCCGGAAAAATGGACAGCAAATTTGCCAACCGTCCCGCGGCCTTCAACGATGGCGATACGATGAAAGTCATCGTTCTGATGACCGATGGAGCGATTACCGAACAGTTTCGGCCGAAGGATTACAGCCGCCCGGTAACCCAGAAGCCGGACAACAAGGAAATATCCTCCTCCTCCACCAACGCGACGCGCCTTGCCAATGTCTGCACCACGGCCAAGTCGAAGGGTGTCACCATCTTCACCATAGGTTTCGAAGTGTCAGGCAATGCGACAACGCAGATGACCAACTGCGCCACCAGCCCCGCGCACTACTACCCGACATCCGGTTCAAACATCACCGATGCCTTCAAATCGATCTCCATTTCGATCAAGAAGCTGAGACTGACCCAGTGACCCGCCGGCTTCGTCTTCACCTCGCCGACCAGAGCGGCAGTGCCGCCGTTGAATTTGCGCTGCTGGTACCGCTCGTTCTGGCTCTCCTGTTTTCTGTGCTTGAGGCCGGCTGGATCATGACGCAGTCGATCATGCTCGACCGTGGTCTCAGCCGCGCATCACGCGCCGTGCAGATCGGCACGACCTCGATGAGCTACACCCAGTACAAGCAAAAGGTCTGTGCCGAAGCCTTCATCCTGGCCAATTGCGAGAAAGCGCTGCGGCTGGAACTGACGCCGATCGATACAGCCGCGGACTTCCCCACCTCGGACACGCCTTGCGTCGACCGAAGCGTGGCGATCGATCCGGTCACCACCTATCATGCGGGGCAGACCTCGCAGCTTGTCTTCGCCCGCGCCTGTTTTGTCGTCGATCCGATGATTCCAGGTATCGGCTACGGGCTTTCCGTGCCGAAAGACAATACCGGCGCCATGCGCCTCACCTCCAGCTTCGCCTTCGTCAACGAGCCGATATGACCAGACAGTCTTACGCAAAGCGCCTCCTGTCGAACGAGGCCGGCACGTCCGGTATCGAATTCGCCCTGACCGCTCCGGTCATTATCCTGCTGTTTCTCGGCGCAACGACACTCTATGACCTGCTGCGCTCCTATAACCGGATCGTCGAGGCGAATGGCATCGTGGCGGATATTGTTGCGCGACAGATGACGATGGACGATGCCTTCTTCACCAAGACCTATGGCGCCTTTGCTGCGTTACAGGCGGACAAGTCCATGCCGAACGCGCTGCGCATCACCAGCGTCATCTGGAAGGATGGAAAATACACCGCTGACTGGACGAAAAAAGCAGGAACGACAGCTCTGCTGCCCACGCAGACGCTGGACGCGACCACGTTGCCGACTATCCCTTCCGGTGACTCGGTCATTCTCGTCGAGGGTGTGACGCAATATACCGCGCTCTCCGCCCTGTTCGGCTTCGGAACCGTCACCTATTCGGAAAACGCCTTCACCCGGCCTCGCTTCACTGCAGTCGTCAAAGGCTCCTGATCGGCATCACAATCGCTGGCAGCGACTGCGCGAAAACGTTTGCCGCAATTGCGAATGCGCATATTTTACATTTAAAAACAATAAATTACTATATTCCACACAAACTGCGGTCACCCCTTTGTGACCGTGTGCATCATCGAATTGACACACAAATTAACCTCTCGCTAACCGTGGAGGCCTTGTATGGCCTCTCAATTTGCTAGGCCCATCTCCCGGGTCTGTTCGTGTTTTTTGTGGAGATATCATGCGCACCAAAACTGCAGCTCTTGCACTCGCCCTCACCCTCGTTTCGGCAGCCGCCGCCAGTGCGGCACAGCCCACCCGGATCAAGCAGTTCGAAGCCTGGGGCGTATATTCGTATAGCAACAATGGCCGCACCAGCTGTTATGCCCTGTCGGTACCAACCAGTTCCGCACCCTCCAGCGTCAATCACGGCGACAATTTCTTCCTGATCTCGCCGCAGGGTCAATCCTACATGCCGCAGGCGATCATGGGCTATGCGCTGAGACAGGGCTCGGATGTCACGGTTGCAGTAGACAGCGAGCGGTTCGATCTTGCTCCTCGCGAAAATACGGCCTGGGTGCGCGACCAGAGCCGTGAGCCGGCATTGGTCAATGCGATGCGTGGCGGAAGCCGGATGACGGTACAGGCAACCTCCGGCCGAGGCACCGCCACCAACTACACCTATTCGCTCAGCGGCGTGACCGCTGCGCTGCAGGAAGTGAGCAAGTGCCGCTGATGACATCGGTTTGAGCATCGGCAGAACGGAGCTGCACGCCAGTATGACACGGACAGGAATTCGCCGCGGCCTTGTCGCCGTCACGCTGGCGGCTGCGCTCTGCCTGCCTCTCGCAGCCAGGATAGAAGCCAGCGAAGTACAGTCTGCAAGTGCGGCTGGCAGTCTTGGTGCAGGGTTCAGAACCGGCAGGGTGACGGGCTACCCCGTCCCCCGCTTTGCATCGATCAAATCCGCAAATGCCCATATGCGCGTTGGCCCGTCGACCGATTATGCGACCAACTGGGTCTATTCAGCCCGTGGATTGCCGCTCGAGATCATCGAGGAATATGGCAACTGGCGGCAGGTCAGGGATCAGGACGGAACCAGCGGCTGGATGTTTGCGCCTCTCCTGTCAGGCCGACGCACAGCCGTGGTCGGCCCGTGGATGGCAAAATCCGTCAAACTGCATGACGCACCTCGCCCGTCGGCTTCGGTGATCGCCGAACTCGCCCCATCCGTGCGATTAAACATCAAGAACTGCGACGGTTCATGGTGCGATGTCTCGCTGCAGACACGTCGCCTATCAGGTTACGTCGCCCAGGCGAATCTCTGGGGCGTCTATCCGCACGAGCGGGTGGAGTAACCTTTTACCGCACGACGAAGCAGTCGATCGACCGGGTCTGTAGAACCGAGCAGGCCCGCGCGGCAGCGTCTCGATCGACAAATCCGGTCAGGCGGGCGCGAAAAACCTCACGGCCACCCGAACTCGATCCCTGGACGCTTGGTGCGATCTGGCCGAAATCAGCAAGCAGCGGCAATGCCGAATTGAGCGCCCCCGTAGCTGCGGCCTGGCTTCCGGCCGCCGCGATCTGGATATCCCAGAGCGGCACGCCCTGCTGGATGACGTTTTGTACCGGCGCAGCCTGCGGAACCGTGGCGTAAGGCGTAACGCTTGCAGCGTTCGCCGTTGTCCCGCCAAGAATGATTTCGGTACGCGGTCGAGGTGTCGGCGCATTGGACGTGAAGGCGGCAACACCCTCGGCCGAACGTTTCTGCTGGCCCGAAGTTGCGACAGCGATACCCGGCAGACCGCCGCCCGGCAAAGCCTGATCGAGCAGTTCCGCCATGCGGTTGTCGCGCTGGCGAGCCGTCCTGCCACCAAGCACGACGCCTATATAACGCCGCCCGTTGACCACTACGGCACTGGCAAGATTGTAACCCGATGCGTTGACGAAGCCGGTCTTGATGCCATCCATGCCCGGATAGCGATACATCAGGTTGTTATGGCCCTTGATCGTGCGCCCGCGAAAGCTGAAAGAGCGCTGCGAGAAGATCTTGTATTCCCGCGGGTAATCACGGATGAGCGAAAGCGCCAGCACCGCCATGTCGCGCGCCGTCGTCACCTGCGCATTGTCCGGCAGTCCCGATGCATTTCGAAAAACCGTATTGCGCATGCCGAGCTGACGCGCCTTTTTCGTCATCAGCACCCCGAAACGCTCTTCCGAACCGCCCAGATGATCGCCCATGGCAGCCGCCGCGTCATTGGCGGAGCGGATCGCCATGCCATAAACCGCCTCGCGTACGGTAATCGTCTGGCCTGCCGGCACGCCGAGCTTGAAGGGAATTTTCGACGCTGCATTCTTCGTCATGACGATCCTGTCGTCCCAGCGGATGCGGCCGGTGCGAAGTGCCTCGAAGGTGAGGTAGAGCGTCATCATCTTGGTCAGCGAGGCCGGATGATTGATGGTCTCGGCATTCTGCGAGGCGAGAACTTTGCCGCTCTGCACATCATAGATGTAATGCGCGTAACCGGCCTCGGCCGTCCGGCTGATTGAAAGAAAGGCGCCGGCCACAAACACGACCGCCATGATCTTCCGGATTAGAAGCATCGGCTCCCCCTCGTTACTGCGGCCGATGAATACTGACCCAACATGGTGCGAAAATGACCTGATCCGAAATTAAATCAAGTTCTTGACCTATGGTTAATCCGCTCGCCCACAACTCGTTTCAGCCGCAAAAATACTGATCCCGTATCATAATACGACAAGGGCTGTGAATGTTTGCATTTTAGTAATTTGGTTAACCTGACCTTTAAAGCCGACTTTCTAGCTTGCACCCGAATCCAATCTCCAGAGGAGGAAAGCTCGGAATGATTCCGATGTCTTCGAGGCTGACCCGCATGGTGCAAACGTCCCTCACCATCAAGGTTTTCGCGATTTGCTTCCTGTCCGTGCACGTGCCGCTACTGGTGTTCATCATCTATCTCGCGGGGGGCAACGGGGCAGAACCCGAACCGGTCCTGCTTCTGCTTCTCGCCGCCACCGTGGCGGGAACGACCATATGCCTCCTGAGCCTCTGGTGGATGATCCGCCCGCTCAGCCAACTGGCGCAGGCAATCAAGATCTACCGCGCCAACGGCACCCCTGTGCGTATGCAGATAGATCGTAAGGACGAGATCGGCCTTCTGGCATCGACGGTAACGGCCATGGTGGCGGAAACCGAGACGCTTATGAACAAGCTGCGCCACCAGGCCATGACCGACCTCCAGACAGGCCTCGGTAACCGCCGCTGGCTTAACGAACGCGCTGCCGAAGAGCTGGCACGCGCCGAACGGCAGGGAGAACCGTTGTCGATCATCGTGCTCGACCTCGACCGCTTCAAGGGCATCAACGACGGCCACGGCCACGAGACCGGCGACCGGGTACTGGTGGCAACCGGCGAAATCGTCAGAACCTGCCTTCGCCCCTATGATCTTGCAGCGCGTATCGGCGGCGAGGAATTCTGTATTCTCTTGCCGCGCACCTCGCTCGACGATGCGGAAGCGATCAGCGAACGGCTGCGCACAGCACTCGCGGCAACCACCGTACCGCCATTGCGCCAAGGCAGGATGACGGCCAGCTTCGGCATCTGCGCTGCGGGTCCCGGCGATCGGCTGCCGGACATGCTATTGCGAGCTGATTTCGCCCTCTATGAAGCCAAGCGTGATGGCCGTAACTGCATCAGACGTGCACACGACACCAACACCGGAGAAGCAATCGCATCCGCAAAACTGGCACCGGCAAAGGCCGTTTCACCGGTCAACAGCACACACATCCTCTGACGCTCTGCACGCCGTTGGCAACTGACCGTTGCCAGATTAGCGACTTTGCGCATAACGTTCCGGCGCGGTGAGGGAGACACCGCGCTCTAGGCGTTCTTGGGAGGAACAGCATGAACAGATCCGTGGTTATCACCGGCTCCACCAGCGGCATAGGCCTCGGCATCGCAAAGGCATTTGCGGCCGCGGGCGACAATGTCGTCATCAACGGGTTCGGTGACAAGGACGAGATCGAGGCGATCCGGTCATCGCTCGATGCAGCAGGCTCCGGCACGGTTCTCTATCATCCCGCCGACATGACGAAACCGGTCGATATCGAAGACCTGATCCTGACGGCACGCGACAGCTTCGGCACGCTCGATGTTCTGGTCAACAATGCAGGGATCCAGCATGTCGCAAGGATCGAGGAGTTTCCGCCGGAAAAATGGGATCAGCTGATCGCCATTCTCCTGTCATCGGCCTTCCACACGATGCGCCATGCAATCCCGCTGATGAAAACCGCAGGCAAGGGCCGGATCATCAACGTCGCCTCCGCCCACGGCCTCGTCGCCTCCCCGTTCAAGTCGGCTTATGTGGCAGCCAAGCATGGCATCATGGGTCTGACCAAGACGGCGGCACTGGAGCTTGCGCAGGAAAACATCACCGTCAACGCGATCTGCCCCGGTTTCGTACTGACGCCGCTGGTTGAAAGGCAGATTCCCGATCAGGCACGCGAAAAGGGCATCAGCGAGGAAAAGGTCAAGGACGAGGTGATGCTGCGGCTGCAGGCCACCAAGGAATTCGTCGGCATAGATGAAGTGGCGGCCGCCGCGATCTATCTCGCCAGCGATGCGGCAAGGAGCATCACGGGCACACACATCTCCATCGACGGCGGCTGGACGGCGCAGTAGATTAATACGCCTCATTTCGTGACAAGCCCGCGAATGAGGGTAGGATATGCGGCCCGCGAACAGCCAAAAATGGCGGCCGGGTGATTCTTGACTGGGAGCCGGCAACGGCGGACGAAGGAGACCGATGAATTCAGCCATCCGCTTCATCCTCAACGGGGAAGACGTGACCCTTGGAGATTTTTCACCCACGGACACGCTTCTGGATCATCTCCGCCTGACGCGGCGGTTGACGGGGACGAAGGAAGGATGCGCCGAAGGCGATTGCGGCGCCTGCACCGTGCTTGTCGGCCGACTGACGGAAACCGGCCTGCGCTACGAAGGCGTCAACGCCTGCATCAGGCTCCTGGGCTCCATGCACGGCACCCATGTGGTGACGATCGAGCATCTGGCGGCATCAGACGGAACCCTGCATCCGGTACAGCAGGCGATGGTTGACTGTCATGGCTCGCAATGCGGCTTCTGCACGCCGGGCTTCGTCATGTCGCTTTACGGCCTTTGGCTTTCCAATGAAAACCCGAGCCGCGCCGAAATCGAAAGCGCGCTGCAGGGCAATCTCTGTCGCTGCACGGGATATGAGCCGATCGTCAAGGCTGCCGAACAGGTGGCGAAGGCGCGGCCGAGTTCGCTCTTCGACCCCTTGGAACGGGACCGCACCGAGATCATGGCAAAGCTCTGGTCGATCCGTTCGGCCATGGAAACGATTGTCATCGAAAAGGATGGAGCGCGCTCCATCATCCCGGCATCACTCGAGGCTTTTGCCGAGACGCTTTCGAATGAACCGCAAGCCACGATCGTCGCGGGAGCGACCGATGTCGGCCTATGGGTGACCAAGCAGATGCGCAAGCTTGACCCGGTCATCTTCATCAATCATCTCCCCGAGCTGCAGACAATCACCGTCGAGCCAAACAGCATCACAATTGGCGCAGGCGTGAGCTACTCCGAAGCGCATGGTTTCCTCGAAGCCGTCATCCCGGCTTTCGGCGCGCTGATCGATCGTATTGGTGGCCAGCAGGTAAGGAACGCCGGCACGATCGGCGGCAATATCGCCAACGGCTCGCCGATCGGCGACACGCCGCCGCCGCTGATTGCACTCGGCAGCCAACTGACGCTGCGCTCCCATTCCGGCCGCCGCACCATGCCGCTCGAAAGCTATTTTCTGGACTATGGCAAACAGGACCGCATGGCAGGCGAATTCGTCGAGAAGATCAGTGTACCGCGCCCGCCGGAAAATGCCCATTTCGCCGTCTACAAGATTTCCAAACGCCGCGACGAGGATATTTCCGCGCTTTGCGGCGCCTTCAACCTAATGATCGACCTCGACGGCCATGTGGAAAATATCCGCATCGCCTTCGGCGGCATGGCAGCGACCCCGAAACGGGCTGTGCATGTCGAACAGGCCCTGATCGGCAAACCCTGGCGGTGGGACATGATTGCCGCCGCACGCGAGGCTTTCGATCAGGACTACCAGCCGCTGACCGACTGGCGGGCAAGCGCCGAATATCGCAGCCTGACAGCGAAAAACCTGCTCACCCGCTTTTTCCTGGAAACGGCAGGCGCCCCGGCGCAACTGCAGCGTTTCGAGATGGAGGAGGCGTAAGATGGACAAGACCTCCTTCGAGATGAAACCCGCCATCGATGGCCCGATGCATGTGTCGCGCAAACATGATTCAGCGCATAAGCATGTGACCGGAACCGCCGAATATATCGACGATATTCCCGAACCTTTCGGCACGCTGCATGGCGGGCTTGGCCTTGCCGACCGGGCGCATGCGAAAATCCTTTCGATCGATCTCGATGCCGTCCGCGCCGCTCCCGGTGTCGTCTGGGTGATGACTGCGGATGACATTCCTGGCGCAAACGACGTCGCCTCCACCGGCAAGCATGACGAACCGCTGCTCGCGACCGATCTCGTACAGTTCCACGGCCAGCCGATCTTTGCCGTTTTTGCCGAAAGCCGAGACCTGGCCCGTCGTGCGGCAAAGCTTGCAAAGATCCAGTACAGCGACCTCCCCCATTGGACGGATATCGACGGTGCGCGGGAAAACGGCGCGCCGCTCGTCACCGAACCGATGACGCTCAGGCGCGGCGAGCCTGAAACTGAAATCGAGAAACCACCCCTTCGAATTCAGGCATCGATGAATATCGGCGGCCAGGAGCATTTCTATCTCGAAAGCCACATCGCCTTTGCCATTCCCGGAGAGGACGAGGACGTAACTGTCTGGTCATCCACCCAGCATCCGAGCGAGGTGCAGCACATGGTGGCGCATGTGCTCGGCGTTTCCAATCACGCGGTCGAGGTCAAAACCCGGCGCATGGGCGGCGGTTTCGGCGGCAAGGAAACCCAGAGCAACCAGTTTGCAGCGCTCGCCGCCGTCGCAGCGAAAAAGCTTAAGCGGGCTGTGAAATTCCGCCCCGACCGCGACGAGGATATGGTCGTTACCGGCAAACGGCACGATTTCCGCGTCGACTACGATGTCGCCTTCGACGAAAAGGGCAAGATCCACGCGGTCGACGCGACATACGCCGCACGTTGCGGTTATTCCGCCGATCTCTCCGGCCCGGTCACCGACCGCGCTCTCTTTCATGCCGACAGTAGTTATTTCTACCCGCATGTGCGCTTCACCTCGCAGCCGCTGAAGACCCATACCGTCTCCAACACCGCTTTCCGCGGTTTCGGTGGGCCACAGGGCTTGCTCGGCGGCGAACGGATCATCGAGGAGATCGCCTATGCGGTCGGCAAGGATCCGCTCGAAATCCGCAAGCTGAACTTTTATGGACAACGCGGGTCGGGCCGCACCGTCACGCCCTATCATCAGGATATCCATGACAATGTGATCGCCCGCATCGTCGATGAGCTTGTGGCCTCATCCGACTACAAGAAACGCCGCAAGGCGATCCTGAAATTCAACGAGACAAGCCCCGTCATCCGCAAGGGCGTCGCGCTAACGCCAGTGAAATTCGGCATCTCATTTACGCTGACCGCCTACAATCAGGCAGGCGCGTTGGTACATGTCTATTCGGACGGTTCCATTCATCTGAACCATGGCGGCACCGAAATGGGCCAGGGCCTCTACACCAAGGTGGCGCAGGTCGTGGCCGATTGTTTCCAGGTCGATATCGACAGGGTAAAAATCACCGCGACGACAACCGGCAAGGTACCGAACACTTCTGCGACCGCCGCCTCTTCCGGCTCGGACCTAAACGGCATGGCGGCCTATGACGCCTGCCGCCAGATCAAGGAAAGGCTGATCGAGTTTGCCGCGCGGCAATGGCAGGTCAATCGCGACCGGATCGAGTTCCTGCCCAACCGGGTGAAGATCGGAAACGAGATTGTCCCCTTCGACACCTTCATCAAGGCCGCCTATTTCGACCGGGTGCAGCTGTCTGCCGCCGGGTTCTACAAGACGCCGAAGATCCACTGGGATCGCGCCGCTGGCCGTGGCCATCCCTTCTATTATTTCGCCTATGGCGCAGCCGTTTCGGAAGTCTCGATCGACACGCTGACCGGCGAGTATATCGTCGAACGCACGGACATTCTTCACGACGTCGGAAAGTCGCTCAACCCTGCACTCGACATCGGCCAGATCGAAGGCGCTTTTGTACAGGGCATGGGCTGGCTGACGACCGAGGAATTGTGGTGGGACGCCAGAGGCAGGCTGCGCACCCACGCGCCCTCCACCTACAAGATCCCGCTCGCCTCCGACCGGCCGAAAATCTTCAATGTGAAGCTCGCTGAATGGTCGGAAAACGCCGAACCGACGATCGGCCGTTCCAAGGCGGTGGGAGAGCCCCCCTTCATGCTGGCGATCTCGGTTCTCGAAGCGATCTCCATGGCGGTCGCAAGCGTTGCCGATTACGCCGTCTGCCCACGCCTCGATGCGCCTGCGACACCGGAGCGGGTACTTATGGCGGTAGAACGGCTGAAAGCCCTCTAAAAATGCTTCGATATTTCGCAACCGGGGCCTATTTATGGGTGAGGAGCGAGATATCGAGGAGGCAGATATGACCATCACCATTCGTGCCGAACGCGCGGGCGACGAAGACGTGATCCACGAACTGACGCAAGCCGCATTCGCGCCCATGTCCTACAGTTCAGGAACCGAAGGGGCGATCATCCGAGCGCTTCGCGCCCGCGGTGACCTGACGCTTTCACTGGTGGCGGAAGATGATGACGAGATCATCGGCCATGTCGCCTTTTCGCCTGTCACGATCGACGGCCATTACGACGACTGGTTCGGGCTTGGGCCGATTTCTGTGAGAGCTGACCGGCAGAAACAGGGTATCGGCCACGCGCTGATCCGCGAAGGGATCCATAAGTTGAAGGCGCTGGGCGCCAAAGGCTGTGCCCTGGTCGGAGATCAGGCTGTCTATCAGGGCGTCGGCTTTGTCAGCGACGGACGGCTTACCTATGAAGGCGTGCCGAATATCTATGTGCAGCACCTCACGCTTTCGGGCCACGCACCCCATGGAGTGCTGACCTTTTCACCGGCTTTCGCAACGACGAACTAAGGCGACCGCTTCCGGTTAAACAACAACCTTGTTCAAGGGAACAGAGCACGAGGATGTCGGATCCAGCCCGCTGGCATTCGTCTTTACGAATGCTGCGACGGACACTGTTCAAGACACAAGCGCTTCTTGCTGCATCTCCGTGGAAACCAGCTGGTCACGGCCTCCACGTTTTGCATCATAGAGCGCCTTGTCGGCCGACGCGATCATATCGGAAAAATCCACATAACCGGATGTACCAATCGCGAGACCTGCGCTGACAGTGAAATTCGCCGTTGGATGCCCTGCCCAATTAAAATCAAAGCGAGTAAAATTGGCCCTGATCCGCTCGACGACAGCTACAGCATCCTTGCTCTTCAGGTTCGGCAGGAACAGGACAAATTCTTCACCGCCCCATCGTCCGGCGATATCCGATCCGCGAATGGAATTGCGCAAAATTTCGGAAAAACAGATGATGACCTCATCTCCTGCATCATGTCCGAAGCGGTCGTTGACAGCCTTGAAACCGTCGAGATCGAAAATCACCATGGATGAGGCAGCAGCAGCGTTTGCGTTAACGCTCTGCAGCACATTGGCGCGAAACGCACGGCGATTTAAAAGACCACTCAGACTATCGGTTTCCGCAAGACGCTTGAGGTCGTTCTGATACCGAACATGGTCGGAAATATCCCGGATCACCGCAACCATCATCGGCGATCCGGCCGCCGACGTTCTCAGGATGGTGATACCAAGATTGATCTCCGTACCATCGAGACGTCGGCCGACGATGGTAGTACTTCTCTGCCCCATGTAACGCGCTTCGGTATTACCCGCTTGAAAACCGGCAACGAGCTTCTGATGAAACCCGTGAACACGCTCAGGCAACAAGACTTCCAGAGGCTTGTCCAGTAATTCTCCGGTCTGCCAGCCGAATATGCTTTCGGTCGCCGGGTTACAGAGCCGAATGATGCCATGATCATCGATGCCGATAATGCCATCGGCAATTTCGAAGACGATCTTCCGGTAGATATCCTGGGAAGCTGGTATCAGCGAGGCAATCGATGCTCTCTTGGTCATAGTATCCCGTCGTCTACTGGAAGGCCGTGGAAGAGTTGTCAAAAATCAATTTGATGCAATGCAACAACTAGAGGAGAAGTGCTGAATATATTTTTAATAAAGTTGCGCCCTTCCACAGGCAGCCCCTCAAAACACATGCAAAACGGTGGATCAAAAGAGTGATGCACCCAATTGTGAAGATGATATTGTCGCGAATATGAGCGAACCGTCCCTTTCCGCCTTTCTTGGCCGCAGCAGATCCGTCCTCGTCGATGTGACCGAGGCCAAAGGCTCGACACCGCGCGAGGCCGGCACCTACATGCTTGTGGGAGACAAGGCGATCTGGGGTACGATCGGCGGCGGTCAGTTCGAATACATGGCGATAGACAACGCGCGCGCGGTCCTGAAAGGCAGCGGCGAACCCGCGATGAACATCCCGCTCGGCCCCGAAATCGGCCAATGCTGCGGAGGCCGCACAAGCCTGCGCTTCACTCTGGTGACGCCGCAGATCGCCGAAGCGCTGGAGCATCGGCTGGAGCGCGAACGCGACGAGCGCCCCGCCGTCTTTCTGTTCGGCGCGGGCCATGTCGGGCTTGCTCTTGCAAAGGCGCTCCTGCCCCTGCCCTATGCCGTAACCGTCGTCGAGACGCGCAGGGAGGCGCTGGAGGACCTGCCCGTCGGCGTGACACCGCGCTTGACGGCAATGCCTGAAGCCTCGGTGGATGACATCCCACCCGGCGGCGCGGCGGTCATACTCACCCATGACCACGCATTGGATTTCCTCATCGCCGAACGCGCGCTGGCAAGGGATGATCTCGGTTATGTCGGGATGATCGGCTCTGCGACCAAACGGGCGACCTTTTCTCACTGGCTAGACCGGCAGAACGGCGAAAACACCGCGCAGCGGGAGAGCGCTGCCATCATGATGTCCCGCCTCATCCTGCCGATTGGCGGCTCGACGGTCAGGGACAAGCGCCCGGAAGTGATTGCAGCCCTCGTCGCCGCAGAACTTCTGCACCACCTGCCGTTTCCCGCACCGAAGGCGATGCTAGAGCGGCAGATCTCGGCCGACTGAGCGCGGCCTGTCGCGCCAGAAAGCCTCGCTTCGTTCCGGCCGCGCCGCGTCCAATCCGATATCGGCACGCAGATCGTCCGGCAGGCCGGCCACGACACCCCGCTTCGCGCCGAACAAACGACGGAAGAAGCGCGCGACATGCCTGTGCAAACGCTGTCGGAAAGAGCCGCGCAACAGTGGTGGCAAGGCCTGGGTAGCAGGCATGGAACTGGTGTTTGCGGATAGCATGATTTGCTCCACATCAATCGTTGAATTTGTCCCGATGCCCCATGAAATGCCCCCGATTGCCGAGGATTTCCAATTCGATTACAGTCAACCGCGATCAAGAGAACTTATGGCTAGAGGCATCCCTGATGAAACTGTCGCGCCAGCTTCCTTTGAATGCGCTGAGGGTCTTCGAGGCGGTCGCACGCCTTCAGAATTTCACCAGGGCAGCAGAAGAACTCGGCATGACGCAGACCGCCGTCAGCTACCAGATCAAGCTGCTCGAAGACCATCTCGGCGACACGGTCTTCATCCGAAAACCACGGGCCCTGCAACTGACCGAGACCGGCACACAGCTGCTGCCGAAAGTGTCAGAGGCTTTCGAACTGCTGGCAGAGGCGATGCAGGCGGCACGGCACACCATCGATGCCACGCTCGACATCCACTCTCCGCCAACATTTGCGTCTCACTGGCTATCACCTCGCCTCGCCGGCTTTCGCGCACTCCACCCCAATATCGGCGTGCGGCTTCTGCGCATGATGGACGCTTCGGAAAAGCAGGGCACGGTACCGGACATCACCATCAGGATTTCGGCCAAGCCGCCCGAAAACCTCGTCTGCTACCCGCTAATGCGCCTTCGCTATTCTCCCATGCTGTCTCCAGAACTTGCTGCCAGCATCGGCGGAATCCATGAACCGGCGGACCTCCTGAAACTGCCCTGGATCTCCGAAATCGATGGCGCTTGGCTGGACTGGTTCGAAAGTGCCAAGATCAGCGCAGCCTCGATCCGGCCGACAAGCCTTGATGCGCTCGGCGCACAGGATATCGAAGCCAGGGCGGCGATCTCCGGCCATGGCGTGGCGATGCTCAGTCCCTTTTTCTTCCGTGACGATCTGTCGTCAGGTCGCCTGATCCAGCCCTTCGGCCTGTCCGCCGGGGACGGCAAGACCTACTGGCTGGCCTATCCGGCCGCGAGGCGCAATATGCGGAAAATCCAGGCATTCAGGCAATGGATCGAAGAGACCATGGCAACCGATCTCGCGGACCACACTCCGCAAACCTTGCCTCCCGAAGCGCGCCCCGCAACCGCCTGACCATTGTTCGCCTCACAGCGAATGCGGCACGCGCTCGATGATGTCCCAGGCGCTCGACCGGCCGGATCGATCGACCGTGCTTGGCGACACCCGTCCGTCAAGCATGCCCAGATCCCTTAGGTCATGCTCGCTCAAAGCCTCGTCATCGGCATGATTGGCCGCACCGACGCGGACACCGAAAAGCGCAGCCGCCAGACTTTCACTCTTGTCTTTAAGGCGCAGAAAACCAGTCAGCAAACCATTGGTCATGGTAGCATCTCCTTGTCTCACCATCATTGAACTGATGTCTATGATTGGAAGATGCGCCGGATTATGATGTATTTCCAACGAAACATCCGTCTGCATGCATAAAGAGATTTGATCCATGAAGATGTCGAAGCAATTTCCGCTGAACAGCCTACGCGTCTTCGAAGCGGCGGCGCGGCACATGAGCTTCACCCGTGCCGGGGAAGAACTGGGGCTGACACAGACGGCCGTCAGCTATCAGATCAAGCTTCTGGAGGACACGCTCGGGGAACAGTTCTTCCTGCGCCGACCGCGGCAGGTCATGCTGACCGATGCAGGTGCAAGGCTGGCGCCGAAACTGACCGAAGCCTTCGAGATGATCGACGAGGCGCTTGCCGGTACGAAGAACCAGTCCGACAGCACCTTGATCATCCACACGACCGCCACCTTTGCCTCACGCTGGCTGGCCTATCATCTCGGCACCTTCCAGCTGGAAAATCCCGGCATCGCGGTGAGGCTTGAGACATCGCAAGAGATCGTCGATTTCACCCGAACGGAAGCGGACGTTGCAATCCGCAGTGGCAGTGGCAGCGGCCAATGGCCGGGCCTGAAGGCGCATTTCCTGATGAAGAGCGATTTCACCCCGATGCTGAGCCCGGCACTGGCGGAAACGATCGGCGGTGTTCACGAGCCGGAAGATATCCTCAAGCTCAGGATTATCGATCCGGGCGATATCTGGTGGCCTCACTGGTTTGCAGCAGCAGGACTGGACGAAGCCGAACTTGAAGGTCGCCCGATAAGCCGCTACGGGGCGCAGTCTTTCACGGCCGCAGCAGCAATAGCCGGTCAGGGTGTGGCGATCCTCAAACCGGAATTTTATGCCGACGACGTGGCACTGGGTCGCCTGATCCAGCCTTTCGACCTGAGTGCAACGGATGGAAGCGACTACTGGTTTGCCTATCCCGAAGCACGCAGGCACTCGAAAAAGATCACCGCCTTCCGCGAATTCATGCGCAAGATGATGCCGACCTTTCGCGACTGATCCCGGCCGCGATCCGGATCGCAAGCCAAATCACGCAAAAGACAACGGACAAGATCAATAGCTCATGTCGGGCGCATAGAAGCAGCGTAGCGTATCCTCGGTCGGATAGAGGCAGAGGTGATATTCCTCATCCTTGGAACGACGGGCCTCGCTTTGCGGCATGGTGAAATGATGCGGCCGCGTGATCAGTCGGTGATCGCCGGGGCCGAGCGATATTTCGTACCCCTGATTGGTGATCTTGACGTTTCGCGTCGAGATCATCTGGCAGTCGCCGCTCTTACTGTCGCCGTTGCAGCAGTAACCGTCATATTTCCATTTTACGCCCATGGGACTGTGGGCTTCGTGAGCAGCGGCGGGAAACATCCCGACGCCAGAGAAGAACGCAATCATCGCACCTGTAGGAATGCATCGCCTGTGTTTGGGCATCAGCCTATTCTCCGTTGATGGATGCCATCCCCGGCGGCGTGACGGACGCAATACCCGGCACCGCCGGTTGAATTCGCAACTGCTACAATACCCGAGTCGCCTTAGCCGGCTAAGCCCCAAATTGGTGCAATGCACAATTATCTTGTTTAGCGACCTCGAAAGCACACCGGGGGCCGCCGATCAACGCCCTGTCACATCGCCCGGTTCCAACGCGGGAACAAAATGCAATCTGGCGGGAAGCATCGCTTCCATCAGGCGGTGGCGAAGCTCTTGTTCAATTCGACGGCGAACTGAGCAGAAGTTGAGTTCCGGTGATTGGCGACATCGCCTATCCTTGGCAAAACATCCGGAAGGGAGGATTTGCCATGTCAATCCGCAGCCGCGCGATCCTTGGCCTTGTTCTGCTGGCAATCGTTGCCGGCCCAGCACATGGCCAGGATGCAGGAAGCCCTGCCACCGGGCGATCGATCTTCGACCTCATCCCGGCAGATTCCACCACGGAGCACCTGCTGAAGACGCCGAGCGGCGATCTCCGCTACAGGGCGACCGCCGGAACCATGGACCTGTTCGGCCAAACCGGCGCAAGAAACGCGAGGATCTTCTACACGGCCTATACGGTTCCGGACGCGAAAACGCCCCGCCCCGTCACCTTTGCCTTCAATGGCGGCCCGGGTGCGGCATCGGCCTATCTGCATCTCGGCATGATGGGACCCAAGGTCGCCAATCTCGGCAGCGCCAAGGAGGACGGCACCAAGCCAGCGCTTCAAGACAATCCGGAAAGCTGGCTCCGTTTCACCGACCTTGTCTTCATCGACCCGGTAGGCACCGGCTGGAGCCGGGCCGCACCCGACGCACAGAACGCCTTTTACGGTGTCAGGCAGGACGCCGAGAGCCTCGCAAAATTCATCGCCCTCTACACGCAGAAAAACAACCGTCTCTCCTCTCCAAAATATCTTGCCGGGGAAAGCTACGGCGGCTTCCGCGCCGCAAAGGTGGCGAAGACCATGAAAGACAGCCAGGGCATTCTGGTTTCCGGTATCGTCATGGTCTCGCCGATGATCGATGGCCGCTTCCTGATGGCCGCGGATACCGATCCTGTCACCGCAGCCCTGCAACTGCCATCGCTGGCGGCAGCCGAGCTTGAACGGAAGGGAGAGTTTTCCGCAGAAAAGGTTCAGGCAGCAGAAACCTTTGCAATGAGCTCCTATCTCGTCTCGCTTGCCGGCCCCACTCCTTCAGGAACGGAAGCCGAGGCACTTTACGCACGCGTTTCGAGCCTGACGGGACTACCGGTCGATGTCGTTGCCCGCAGCCGAGGTTTCGTCAGTTCGGCATATCGGACGGAGGCGGCCGGAGACGGCCGGATCGTCAGCCTTTATGATGCATCGGATATGGTGGCGGACGCCTATCCGGAACGCACGAATGTTACCAATGACGACAACATCCTGGACGGATATACGCGTGCCTACGGCGCACTCTTCGCCGCTTACGCGAGGAACGAACTGCGCTTCGAAACCGACATGACCTATACGCTGCTGAACGGCGAGGTTAACCGCCAATGGGACTGGGACGGCCGCCGGTCGAATGCCTCTTCATCCGACGACATCCGTGACCTGCTCTCCGTCATCCCGTCCTTCCGCCTCTCAGTCCTGCACGGCTATAGCGACATCCTGACACCTTATGGCGTCTCGAAATTCATTCTGGACCATCTGCCCGAACAGCTTGCCAAAGGCCGCACCGAACTGAAACTCTATCGCGGCGGCCACATGTTCTACAGCGATCCCAATTCGCGTCGGCAAGCAAACGAGGACATGCGGTCGTTTTACATCGACGCCGATGCCGCACCGGATTGAGCAGGCATAGGGCTGCGGTCAGCGCGCCAGTCCGAACTGGATTTCTATTCTGTGATAGGAACTGCCTGCACCATTCCAGCCATGATAGATTTCGCGGCTTTCGCCGGAATAGATGTAGCGCGACATATCCAGCTCGGCGATGAGCGGCGCATAACCTTGGGTAAAAAGCGTCCTCAGAGATCCTTGATAAACCCGGCTTGCCACCATGATCGGCTCAAGATGGATGAGTTCGGTCTTACCATGATAATCTGCAGGTATCCTTATCGGACAACATATTTCCCAGTCGAAAAACGTCTTTCCGTCCTTGGGAAGGTTGTGGGAGATGAACAGCCACGGACCATCGATTTCCAACCCCTCCTCAATCATATTTTTCTGCATGTTCGCCGAGCAGTCGGCTGCCACCTGCTTGATATCCGGTATGCGCAGCCGGCGTTTTTCGCGCAACACCCAAAAATCCGGCGTTTCCTTGATATCCATAGCTTGAAGTCCAGCAAGACCAGAGTTTCCGTTAATCGTCAGTAGATCGCCTAGAGAAACGGGACCAATCGAATGGCGAAATGGTGTTCTTTATTGCGCACGGAGGCTTCGATTTTTTAGCAGGATTTTCCAAAGGAGCTCGCCTCATGCTTTTAGCGACTGCCGCGTCTTGGTCACCTGCTTTTCGACCTCTGCTTGTCTCGTGCAATGACACAGGTCATATGTCTTCCCTGCGTCCTCCTGCCCCTTCCCTCCTCTCGATTTTTTCCTCACACTCACGAGTCGGGAACAAAAAGAACGGGAACAACCCAATGTATGAATATGCCATAGCCTGGGAATGGCTGAGTTTTGCCGTGCGCTGGCTGCACGTCGTCACCGCGGTCGCCTGGATCGGCTCATCCTTCTATTTCATCGCCCTCGATCTCGGGCTGGTAAAACGACCGCATCTGCCGCCGGGCGCCTATGGCGAGGAATGGCAGGTCCATGGCGGCGGCTTCTACCATATCCAGAAATATCTGGTCGCACCGGCCCAGATGCCGGAACATCTGACCTGGTTCAAATACGAGAGTTATTTCACTTGGCTCTCCGGCTTCCTGCTGCTCTGCATCGTCTATTATGGCGGCGCCGACCTCTTCCTCGTCGATCGATCGGTGATGGAACTGGAAAACTGGCAGGCAATCTGTCTGTCGCTGGCTTCGCTCTCCATCGGCTGGCTGTTCTACGACCAGCTCTGCAAGTCGAAACTCGGCAACAATACCTGGGGTCTGATGATCCTGCTCTATATCCTGCTGGTGCTGATGGCTTGGGGTTATACGCAAGTATTCACCGGCCGCGCCGCCTTCCTGCATCTGGGCGCGTTTACCGCCACGATCATGTCGGCCAACGTGTTTTTCATCATCATTCCGAACCAGAAGATCGTCGTCGCCGACCTGATCGCCGGACGCACGCCGGATGCCAAATACGGGCGCATTGCCAAACAGCGATCACTGCACAACAACTACCTTGTTCTGCCGGTGATCTTCTTCATGCTGTCGAACCATTATCCGCTGGCCTTCGCCACCCATTTCAACTGGGTGATCGCCTCGCTGGTCTTCCTGATGGGCGTCACGATACGGCACTGGTTCAACACCACCCACGCAAGAAAGGGCAAGCCGACATGGACATGGCTTGTGACGGTGATCCTTTTTATCCTCATCATCTGGCTGTCGACGGTACCGAAATTGCTGACCGGCGAGACCGAAACGGCCTTGTCACCCGTGAGCCAGAAATTCGCCTCCAACGCCCATTTCGAGGCCGCCCGTGATGTCGTCATGGCGCGCTGCTCCATGTGCCATGCGGCCGAACCGGTATGGGATGGCGTTCCCTTCACGCCCAAATCGGTGAAACTCGAAACCGACGCGGAGATTGCCAGCCATGCCCGGGAAATCTATATCCAGGCAGGACGAAGCCACGCCATGCCGCCCGGCAACATAACCGATCTCACGCCGGACGAGCGCAAGCTGTTGGTCGCATGGTATGAAAGCGCCATCGCCTCGCAATAGAATTCACTGATCCAAGGTTCACATGACAGACACCCTTATCCGCGGACGCCTCCTGTCCTTCAAGCGCGCGCCTCAGTCTCTGGCCGATAGCGACAGCTATCTTTACGAGCATGACGGCGGCCTGCTGATCGATGCAGACGGCAAGATCACTGCGGCGGGGGACTATGCCAGCGTCAAGACCGCCGCACCGGAGGATGTGGTCGAGATCGACCATCGACCGCATCTGATCCTGCCGGGCTTCATCGACACCCATGTGCATTTTCCGCAAATGCAGGTCATCGCCTCCTACGCGGCGAACCTCTTGGAGTGGCTGAATACCTATACCTTCCCGGAGGAATGCCGCTTCGTCGAAAGCGAGCATGCGACGCGGATCGCAACGCATTTCTATGACGAGTTCCTCCGCCACGGCACGACGACCGCCGTCGCCTATTGCTCCGTCCACAAGACCTCGGCCGACGCCTTCTTCGCCGAAGCCCTGAAGCGCAACATGTGCATGGTCGGCGGCAAGGTGATGATGGACCGCAACGCCCCGCAGGGCCTGCTCGACACGCCGGAAATGGGCTATGACGAGACCCGCGCGGTGATCGAACAATGGCACGGCAAGGGCCGCAACCACGTCGCCATCACTCCGCGCTTCGCCATCACGTCGACACCGGAACAGATGTCGGCGACGCAAGCATTGGCGCAGGAATTCCCCGACCTTTTCATCCAGACGCATCTGTCGGAAAACCGGGAGGAAATCCGCTATACCTGCGAACTCTATCCGGAAGCGAAGGACTATACGGATATCTATGCCCGTTACGGTCTGCTCGGCAAAAAGACGCTGCTCGGCCACGCAATTCATTTGTCAGAGCGGGAAATGGATGCCCTGTCCGAAACCGGCAGCATCGCCGTGCATTGCCCGACATCGAACCTCTTCATCGGCTCTGGACTGTTTCCGCTGCGACCTATGACACGTCGCGAAAAGCCGGTGCGCATCGCAGTCGCCACCGATATCGGCGGCGGCTCCAGCTATTCGATGCTGAGGACGATGGATGAGGCCTACAAGATCCAGCAGATATTGGGCGAACGGCTGAACCCGCTCGAAAGCTTTTACATGATGACCAGAGGCAACGCTGAGGCGCTTTCCATGGAGGCCGATATCGGCACGCTGGATCTGGGCTCGGTGGCCGACCTCGTCATCCTCGATGCCGCCTCCACCCCGGCGATGAAGCTGCGGATGGAAACCGTCAGCACGCTGCCGGAAGAACTCTTCCTGCTGCAGACCATGGGCGACGATCGCGTCGTGGTGGAGACCTATGTGGCCGGCAAGGCGATGAAGAGCGGGCTTTGAGTAATTACCGCTTCCGGACGCTGTTATAGACATCGGAATGCTCGCGCCACCCGACCGCGGCGGCGACAAGCGTGATCCTTGCGTCCTCGACACGCTGCATCCTCGACACCTATTTCGCCCTAAATTCGGCAAGACGGTCGAGTGCCGACAAAAAATGCCAAAGGCATAGATTTTCGGTTTCCTCTCTGCATCGATATGCTACCTCTCGAAGCACAATTTTCGGGAGGAACCGTTTATCATGTCCAAGCCGCTTACTATCGCCGATCTGAAGACAATGGCCCGTCGTCGGGTGCCGAAAATGTTCTTCGATTATGCCGATAGCGGCGCATGGACCGAAGGTACCTACCGCGCCAACGAGGACGATTTTTCCAAGATCAAACTGCGCCAGCGCGTACTGGTCGACATGACCAACCGCTCGCTGGCAACCACCATGGTCGGCCAGGATGTGTCGATGCCCGTGGCTCTCGCGCCGACCGGGCTCACCGGCATGCAGCATGCCGATGGCGAGATGCTGGCGGCAAAGGCTGCAGAAGACTTCGGCGTGCCCTTCACGCTCTCGACCATGAGCATATGCTCGATCGAGGATGTGAAATCGGTCACCAGCAAACCGTTCTGGTTCCAGCTTTACGTGATGAAGGATCGAGGCTTCATCGAACGCCTGATCGGCCGCGCCAAGGCCGCCGGATGCGGCGCGCTTGTCGTCACCGCCGACCTGCAGATCCTCGGCCAGCGCCACAAGGACCTGCGCAACGGTCTTTCAGCCCCGCCGAAATGGACACTGAACAGCGCCTTCCAGCTGGCGACCAAGCCATTCTGGTGCCTGGACATGCTGCAGACCAAGCGCCGCGGCTTTGGAAATATCGTCGGCCATGCCAGCAACGTCTCCGACCTCTCGTCGCTTTCGGCCTGGACGGCGGAACAGTTCGATCCGCGTCTTTCCTGGGACGATATCCGCTGGATCAAGGATCTGTGGGGCGGCAAGCTCATCATCAAGGGTATCCTTGACGAGGAAGACGCCCGCGCTGCCGCCGATACCGGTGCAGATGCCTTGATCGTCTCCAACCACGGCGGACGCCAGCTCGACGGCGCCCCCTCATCCATCTCCATGCTGCCGAAGATCGTGGACGCTGTTGGCGACCGGATGGAAGTGCATTTCGACGGCGGCATCCGTTCCGGTCAGGACGTGCTGAAGGCCGTGGCGCTCGGCGCCAAGGGCACCTATATCGGCCGCCCCTTCCTCTACGGCCTCGGCGCCATGGGCAAGCCGGGCGTGACGACAGCGCTCGAGATCATCCGCAAGGAGATGGACATCACCATGGCTTTGTGTGGCAAGCGCGACATCAAGGATTGCGGCACAAACATCATCGCTTCGTCCCCCTTCTGATTTGGGATAATGTCCAAAGCCGGTTAGGATAGCCCCCGCACGCAGCGGGGGCTAAATGAGCGGCTTTTTGCAGTCATTTGCGGTGGCGACGACAATCCTTGCCATGCTCGGCACAGAGCGCGCTCTGGCGTCCGAAAAAGCCGAGACCACCAAGCGCGAAGAGCCGGCCTGCCTCTACGAGCGATCTGTCGGCGGCAAGCCGGTCTGCATCCGCAGGGATTTCTTCAATGCCGATCTCTGCAGCGCAATCGAAAGATCGGCCAATAGCCACTCCATCCCACCCGACTTTTTCGCTCGTCTGATCTGGCGGGAAAGCCTGTTCCGCCCGGAGGCTGTCAGCCACAAGGGCGCGGAAGGCATCGCGCAGTTCATGCCGTCGACGGCAAGGATGCGCGGCCTCGGCAACAGCTTCCATGTCCTTGACGCGCTGGACGCATCAGCCGCCTACCTGAAAGAAATGAGCGTCCGTTTCGGCAATCTTGGCTTTGCGGCGGCTGCCTATAACGCCGGGCAGAACGGCTTTTCCCGCTTTCTCGCCTCCGAAAGACTGCCGATCGAGACACGCGACTACGTCTTCGCCATCACCGGCACGCTGATTGAGACCTGGCGTGACAATCCGCCCGAAATCGCGGCCCCGCCTCTGGACAGGGACAAGTCCTTTCAGGATGCCTGCACAACGCTGGCTTCAACCCGCCGCATGACCGAACCCGTGCTGACAGGTTCCGCCGACTGGGCACCCTGGGGCGTACAACTGGCGGCACATTATCGCCCCGCCGTCGTCGATCGCCTGTTTACCAGCGCGATCATTGACCTGCCGGCGCCTTTGAATGAGGAACGTGCGCTGATCGTCAGGCAGCGCGGCGGCAATTTCGGTTATCGTCCGCGTTATGCGGCAAGGATCGGACGCGAGACGCGGCAGGAGGCAGTGAAACTCTGCGGCGCAATCAAGGCTGCCGGGGTCCCCTGCACCGTTTTCCGCAATCGCTGAATTAGGCGCTGAGTTTCGTCAGCCACACCAGCCGCCTTTGCCTGCTCCCGGTCGCTTGGCGAGACCTTCATTGACCAGCACATCGGCGAGCGACCGGCCGTTGCGGGTCACGTCGCGCAGTTGATGCCCGTCGACCGTGGAATTGTTGCCCTGCCAGGTGACGAGTTCGAACGGGCCAGAATCGAGGAAGGCCCGCACCCGTAGTTTCGCATCACTGGCCTTGATCCGCTCAGCCTCGCAACGGGGCTTTTTGATATCCGGCACCTCAATGCCGACAAGACGGATTTTCTGGCCGTGGAAAACGAAGCGGTCAGCGGTCACCACGCAATCGTCCTGCTTGGCCGTGCCACAGAGAAAGAACTTGCCTTGATAGCCGCCGGCAAGGCCTTCACCGGATTTCGGAGCAGCAGCAGACAGGGAGGCAACCTCCAGACCCGGCTTGCCGACCGGCGCCGGTGGAATGATTGCAGCTGTCTGGGTCTGATCGGGCGGTCCGACCGGACGTGGTGGAACGGGAGTGACACCGCGATGTGATGGTGCGGGCTGCGGCTTGGCCACAGCCACCTTTTCCCGCGTCTCTTCCCGTGTGGTCGTATGAGCTGGTTTATCTGTCGTCAGGCTGGCGACGAACTTCCGCGCCGGTGCAAAATTGTCGTAAAGCGCAATGCCGCCGCCGATCGCGACGAGCGCAGCCATCCACGGCCAGAACGAGGATCCCGACCGCGCCGGCGCACGTCTGCTGCTCTTGCGTTTCGAGCCTGATTTTGCGCGCGATGGGGCCATGGAATCATCTCCTGTCGAATCGGATAGGAGTATCGGCAGGAAGCCTTGCCGAATGGTTTCCAGAAACATCCGTGCCCGGATCATCCAAATGTTTTACACACGCCCCGTCGCCAAAGCGCTTGCCCATTCGGCCCGGCCATTGGCGGCGGCGAGCCTCGACATGGCCATGTGGTCATAGGGTACATTGCGGAAGATCGGCGTCCAGCCGTGCTCCGTCTTCTCGATGACCGCATAGGAAGCCATGGTATGGCCGGTTTCTACCTTGTGGTAGAAAGGTGCGTCATCGTCATAGGCAGGTTGGCCGACGCTGCCGGGATTGACGATAAGTCGCCCGTCGGACAGCGACACCATGCGCGCAATATGGCTGTGACCGCAAAGAATAAGCGGCTGCTCGATGCCTTCGGCCAAGGTCTCGATCTCATCCTGAGGCCGCAACGTGACATGCCCTTGCGGCGAGACCATCTCCAGCCAATAGAGATTATCGTCCTTCGGCGTAGCGTGGCAGAGGAAAACCTCATCTCGCCAGATCATGCTGAACGGCAGTTTGCGCAGCCAGTCGAAATGCCGGGGCGACATCTGGCGATGCGCATGCGCGTCCGACGCCTCCAGTTGATCGGCAGTCTTCTCGACAAGGTAGCGATCGTGATTGCCCCGCACTGTTCGCTCAGCCTTCGGGTCGAGCTGCAACAGAAGGTCGCCTGTCTGATCCGCCTCAAGCGGCCCGCTGAAACAATCGCCGAGATTGACAATGTCGCGAATGCTGAGTGCCGCGATATCGTCGAGCACGGCCTTCAGCGCTGTATGGTTCCCGTGAATATCGGCAATCGCGGCGAAACGCATCAGCTGCCTCGATAAGTGGAATAACCGTAGGGCGAGATGAGCAGCGGCACATGATAATGCGCCGTAATATCGGAAATGCCGAACCGGATCGGAATGACGTCGAGGAAGGCCGGCTCAGTGAGGATGATACCTTGAGCACGCAGGTAATCGCCCGCATGAAAAACCAGCTCGTAAGTTCCGGCGACAAAAGTCTCGCCGATCAGGATCGGCCCGCCATCAACCCGCCCATCTGCATTGGTGCTCACCGACTTGACCGTCGTCCGCTTAGCTCCCTCGATCAAGTAGAGCTCGATCACAAGCCCTTCCGCCGGTTTGCCGGTTGCCGTATCGAGTACATGGGTGGTGAGACCGGTCATAAGCTTGGCTCCGAAATCCGGTAAGGCATCTCGAAGAAGAACTCTTCGAGATTGGCAGCGGTATTGTCACGGTCGACAACGAGGAAATCACTGACCCCGCCGAGCGCCATCAGTGGATGATGCCAGGTATTGGGGAAATAATTCACCCCTTGATGCGCCGCAGCCAGGAATATTTTCGGCTTCCCCGGCTTGCCATCCACGTCATCGGATACACCGACGAGAAACGGTCGGCCGGAAAGTGGTACGAAACTCTGGCTGCCATACGGATGCCGTTCCATCATTTCGACAGCATAGGGAAATTGCCGCGGCTGGCCACGGAAGATATTGAAGATCAGCCGCTCGGGCGCACCCACCACGATCGGCTCGGCCACTCCATGATAACGCTCCGTCGTCCCATTATTGATCAGCCGCATCTTCGACGGATCGGCCTCGATGACGTCGCCATAGGGTGCAAAGACGGATTTCGAGAGGGGAAGGATTTCGAGAATTTCGGTCAATTCATTCGTCTTATGCATGCCGGTTGCCGAGGTTTTCCAGATTAAAGAGAAGATCGGGATATCGCACCATGATCCGTGCCGCGCCTTCACCCTTCGGGTAAAAGCGCCAGCAATCGCAGATGAGCGATCCGCTCCACCTGAGCACAGGCGGTCGCAAATTCTTCCTCGGCGCTGTTGGATATGCGCGTCTCGAAAGCTGCAAGAATATCGCCCTTGTTCAGCCCTTTCACCGCAATGATGAAGGGAAATCCGAATTTCGTCGTATAGGCGGCATTCAGAGTCGTGAAGCGGGCGTGCTCTTCGGCGCTCAATCGGTCGAGGCCGGCGCCGGCCTGTTCCTGTTTGCTGTCTTCGGTCAGCTCGCCGGCGATCGCAAGCCTGCCTGCCAGATCGGGATGCGAGCGCAGCACGGCAAGCCGTTCGCCTGCGTCTGCTTTGCGAAACTCCGAGACCATCGCCGCATGCACGCCCTTGGCGGTCAAAGGCACGAAGATCAGGCCAGCATCATAGGCGCGTTCCGCTATGAAAGGCGAATGTTCGAACACGCCGCCGAAGGTCGCGATGAAATCCCCTCTTGCCGTCATGCGGCACCTGCAGACCGGTGAGCCGGCTTGTGGTGTTCATGCCAGTGTTTTGCGATCTCGATACGCTGCGGAACCCAGACCTTGTCGTGCGAAGCGACATATTCCATGAACCGGCGCAGCGCCGCGATACGGCCCGGACGCCCCACGAGGCGACAATGCAGGCCGACCGACATCATCTTCGGACTGCCTTCCTCGCCCTCGCGGTAAAGCGTGTCGAATGCGTCCTTCAGATAGGTGAAGAACTGATCGCCGGAATTGAACCCCTGCGGCGTGGCAAACCGCATGTCGTTGGTCTCAAGCGTATAAGGGATGATCAGGAACGGCTTGCCATCGATGCCCGGCACCCAATAGGGCAGATCGTCCGCATAGCTGTCGGATGAATAGAGAAACCCGCCCTCTTCCATGACGAGCTTCTGTGTATTGTCGGAGGGCTTACCCTGGTACATGCCGTATGGCCGCTCGCCGACAAGCTCGGTGTGCAGGCGCACGGCTTCGAGGATGTGCTCACGCTCCTTCTCGATTGGAAAATCCTTGTATTCCAGCCAGCGGTAACCGTGGCTGGCAATCTCCCAGCCTGCTTCCTTCATCGCCGCGACCGCTTCTGGGTTGCGCGCCATGGCAAGTGTCACGCCATAGACTGTGCATTGCATTTTCAGTTCGTTAAACAGCCGGAACAACCGCCAGAAACCCGCGCGCGAACCGTATTCGTAGATCGATTCCATATTGAGATTGCGCTGACCGGGCCAAGGAGCGGCGCCGACGATCTCGGACAACAGGTTCTCGGAGGCAGCGTCGCCGTCGAGGATCGAGCTTTCACCGCCCTCTTCATAGTTGATGACGAACTGCACGGCGACATTCGCGCCGCCGGGCCATTTGGGATCGGGACTGTTTCGACCATAGCCTATGAGATCGCGCGGGTAGTCTTTTATGGTTATTGGCATGTTCCACCTCGATTATTTGCGGCAACGGTAGCGCACCGCTTCCGCAGATGTCGAGATGCAAACTTGTCCCCGTGATCAGCTGAGCTGATCAGTTGAGGCGATCATCCTGCCACTCGTGATAGCCCCCGTCGCCGAGACCTATATCGCGCAGCATATACTCGTCGAATTCCAGCTTAGACGCGAATGGCGGTCGCCCGACGGTCGGGTCGGCGGATATGTCGAGCTCGTGATGCTCACGCCAGTGAATATGCGTCAGGGCAGAGAATGCCGTGGATAGTGCTGGAGGGAATGCAAATATAGACATGGAACCTTCTCCTTCATTCGGCCGCCGCTCGTGGCATGCAGGCCTCGCAGATAGCTGCCACGTGCCGGTGATCGGTGCCGCAGCAGCCACCCAATACGCACATCGACGGATAACGTGCTCTCAGGCTGCGGTAATGTCGACCGAGCTCCTGAGGATCGCCGATATCGAGTTCAGTCGCCTCGTCCAGCTCTGCATGGCTCTTGGATGAGGCATTGGCGCGCACACCGCCGATCCTGTGCAGCCAGGTATCACCGTCGACGAAAGCCTGTTCGAAGTGGACCGGGTGCGCGCAATTGACCATGTAATAAGCGGGACCATTTGCGGTCATGTCATCTGTCATCTCGATCGCTTCCCGCAAGGACATGCCGTTTGCGAGCCTCCCATTCGTCTCGACCGTGAAAGAGATCACGACGGGCAGCCCAGCCTCCCTGGCAGCCCGCACGATACCGATCGCCTCTTCGGTCGTGTTGATCGTCATCGCGCTCAGCATATCAACCGCCGTTTCGGCAAAGGCATCGATCTGATGGGCGTGATAATCCTCCGCCTCGGCCACGGACATCCGGCCCTGCTTGTAGGCGTCACCCCGCGGCCCGATCACACCGTTGAGCAGAATGGGCATACCCGGCCCCTGCCATTTCTCCCGCAAGCCAGCGACATAGTCGACGGAGCGAATATTGAGGGCCCAGAGTGCGGCAAGATCATATCCGAGCTTTGCCGCCCAGTCCGGATTGGCCCGCCAGGTCGGCGTATCGAGCAGGAAACCCCGCCCATACTTCCGTGCGAGCGATAGATAAGCTTCATAATAGGCATCCAGCTCGGCGCGCCCGCCGGCATCATCGATGAGCGGAAAGGACGCGAAAAAAGGCAGTTCCAGACCACGGTGGAAGATCAGCGTCGTCTCCAGCCCGCCATCGGTCAGATATATCTCTTGCCCCAGATGCGGCAGGCGCAGGCGATCGTTTTTCATCGTCATCTCCTGTGATATGATTGCCCCGGCGCAAAAACAGGCATGTCCCGAAGCTGCAGCTTGCCCGTTTGTTTTGCGCCCGGTGGACGCTTTGATCTACGCGGCTTGCGGTACAGCACAGCAACATATCGAAAACGTGAGCTCGCTCAGGGGGATACCATGTCCCGAAAGACCGAGGATTTGGCCGGGCAAGGCCTGGATGGCGCAAAAACCGTACCGCCGGTACAGTTTCCCTACGCCCGCGTACCGAAAAAGGGTGAAGCAACTCGCGAGCGGATCCTCGAGGTCGCGCAGATATCCGTGCTTTCCAAGGGCTTTGCAGCGACCTCGATCGAAGAAGTCATCGCTGAAGCCGGTATCACCAAGAGCGGTTTTTTCTACCACTTCCACGACAAGAACGAACTCGCCCGCGAGATGCTGCGCCGCTACGTGACCGAGAACGACCGCCTTTTCGACGACATTTTCGACCGCGGGCGAGAACTCGCGGACGATCCGCTGCAGGCTTTCCTGATTGGCCTCAAACTGTTGTCGGAACTGGTGCGCGACCTGCCAGGCGTCCATCCTGGCTGCATCATCGCTTCGATCTGTTATCAGGAGCGATTGTTTGATCGCGAGATCCACATGCTGAACGCCAGCTCTGTTGCCTCATGGAACAGGCGCTTCCTTGGCTATCTGGAGGAGATCGCCGCGATGCACCCGCCGCAGGAGCCGATCGAACTGAAGGATCTCGCCAACATGTTGTCATGCACCTTCGACGGCGCCATCATCATGTCCAAGGTCCTGAACGATCCGACCCATCTGGAACGGCAGATCCTGAGCTACCGCACCTTCATCAAATTGCTGTTCATCCAGCCGCAGCCGGATCGACCGGTCTGAAGCGGTGCTCAGGCGATCTTGCGGGCTGCCACGCGTCCCATCGGGTGCAGCGAATGAACCTGAAGCGGCGCACCCGGCTCTTCTTCGACGAACAGCGCTAGGTTGGAGACCTCGACCGGCTTGGTCAGATAGGGCGCGAAATAATCCCTCAGGGCCGGTTCGATGAAAATGCCGTCCTTCGGCAGCAGCGGTCCGGTGAGCGCCATGTGGAACCGGAACTCGTCCATCACGTAGGGATGGCCCCAGCGATAGAGATTGGCGAATTGCGGAGCCGAGAGATCGCCAGGGTCGCTGCGCTCGAATTCCGCGTCCGACAATGGTGCGCGAAATACGTCGAACTCCTGCACGACGGCGCAGGCAAACAGTCGCATCCGTTCACAGGGAATTTCCGGCACGAGGCCGAAGAAATTGCCGAGCCTTGCCACTTCCAGTGGTGGCAACTGGAACGGCTCGTGGGAGCCGGCAAACCGCATCAGGTGCCGCAGCAGCATGGATTCGCTGATCTCGGGCGCAAGCCGGAAGGGTGCCTTCAACGCGGCGTGAAACCCGCTTCGGCGCGGGATGGCGGTGTGGAAGGAGATCTCGTGAAGACCGACGCCGCGAATGGCTGGCGGCTCGGTAGCGTCTCCGGAAAAGGCGTTACGGCCGAGCCATTGCGACGCGGCGAGCGTCAGCGGATCATGTGCCGGTGGCGTGAAATATATGGCATAGCGCATGCGTCACCTTCTCGTGCATCCCTGTCAAACGCCCTGTTTAATTACGCATTTGCTTATTCAGTCCCTTATCAGGGACCTATGCGATTTGCGTGACAGATTAACGACGAAGATGAAGAAGATTCGCGTTTAGCGCGAAGCTACAGAAAGATGGTTCTCCAGCAAAAACGACGCAGGAACCGGCATTATCCTGCCGGAAACGGCATCAAGCGCAGCCTCGGCCAGAAGATGCGCCACCCCGAAACTGACCTTGAAGCCCCCCGTCAGCGCGATCACGTTCGCGTTGTCCGGATGCGGCCCGACCATCGGATCGCGATCGATCGCCTTTGGGCGCAGACCGGCCCATCGTTCCACAACCGGAGCATTGCTGAGCGACGGAACAAGCGCCCTCGCCTTTGCAACGAGATCCTCAAGCTGATGATCGGTGGAGTACGGTTCGTCAAAAGCCTCCTCGCTGGTGCTGCCGAGCGCGATATCGCCATTGTCATGCGGCACGAGATAGAGACCATTGAGATAAAGAAGCGGCAGGTCCGGATCGGCCCCGGCCCTCAGCAGTGCCGCCTGTCCCTTGACCGGCTGGCCGATCGGTTGCGGCGGCGGATCGGACAAGCCCTCGATCAACGGAAAGGCCTGATGGCCGGCAGCCACGATGCAGGCACCGAAGGCGATGCTCGTTCCATCGGCAAACTCCACCCGGCTCGATGCGCCGTCAATGCGCGATGCGGTAAGCCCCTCCACCACGGTGACGTGACGGCCGGCATTGAGGCTTGCGCCGAGCGCCTCGGTCAGCTTGCGCGGCGAGACCCTGGCGGCAAAAGTGTCATGCACGATGCCGGCCTCGCAGAACGAGGCATCCGGCCAGCCGGGATGCGGTGTCTGGTCGGCAACATGCCAGTGAAAGCGCCGACCGGCCTGATCCCAGTGCGTGGCGGCGTCTTCGGAATGGCGGAACGCGATCGCCCGCAGATGCGATTTCGGCAATGGGATCAGGCGGCCGGTGCGGCGATAACCGCAGGAAAGCCCCGTATCTGCCTCGATCTGCCCCACCTCGTCCTCGAGCGAAAGCAACGCATCGAACTGGAACTGCTTCTTGTCGTTCCACTTGTCCGGCATATGCGGCATCAGCGCACCGAGCAGTCCGCCGCTCGTGCCGCGGCCGAGCTTTCCCGAATCGACAAGTACGGTACGGATGCCAAGCCGCTCGGCCTTTACCGCCGCCCACAGGCCCATGATGCCGCCGCCGAGAATGACCAGATCGGCCGAAGCCGGCAGGGGAGCAGCGCCGCGCGCAGAATCGATAGTCCGCTCTCCAGATTGACCGCCGGCGCCAGCCGGATTATCCGCATTGCTCATGAGCGACAATGATCCCGAATTAAAGACAGTTGAAGGCGAAAGCCCGGCATTCCAGACACTCGACTGGCACGAAGGCGATATGCCGTATTCCCAGGAATTTGGCGATCACTTTTATTGCCGCACCGACGGGCGGCTGGAATGCGGCCACGTCTTCCTTTCCGGCAACGGCCTGCCGGATCGCTGGCACGAGATGTCATCGAACGGCAAGTTTCGCATCGGCGAACTCGGCTTCGGCACCGGCCTGAATTTTTGCGAGACCTGGCGGCAGTGGAAACTTGCGCGCAAGCCGGGCACGCATCTGCACTTCACCTCGTTCGAACTCTATCCGATGAAGCGCGACGAGATCGAGCGCGCCCTGTCCCGCTGGCCGGAAATCGATGCGGAACGGCTAGCGCTTGTCGCGGCATGGCCAGACGAACCGACCGGACATGTCACGCTTGCACTCGATGAACAGACCCGCCTGACCGTCGTCTGCGGCGCGGCACTCGATGGCGTCACGGCGTCGGAGCCGGATTTCGATGCGTGGTTCCTCGATGGCTTCGCACCGTCTCGCAATCCTGCCATGTGGTCGCCCGAACTGATGCAGACACTGTTCGACAAAACCAGGCCGGGCGGCAGTTTTGCTACCTATGCCGCCGCAGGTTTCGTCCGTCGCAACCTCGGTGCCGCCGGCTTTGTCGTCGAGCGTCGTCCCGGTTTTGCCGGCAAGCGCGAAATGCTCTGCGGCCCGCGGCCCAATCTCTCGTCCGCGGTCGACTGATCACAGAAACTCGAAATTCCGCAACCGATCCTCTATCCGAAGAGCGCATATCGGTTTGACTGAAAAAGGAACGCAGATGTCGATCACAGTACAGAAAACAATCCCCGCTGAACGTATGCGTCAGTTCCACCAGATGGTCGATCGTTGGCTTCAGGAAGGCCCGATCAAGCTTGCGACCAATGCCACGCTGACTGCAATGGACAATGCGGGCATCCCGCAGGGTGAACAGGTGGCGATCCTTGAGGACAGGGATATCATCATGAAGCACAACATGCGCCTCGGTCTGATCAGTGAAGTATTCGCACCGGCCATCGAAAAGGCTGTGAAATCGTCCCGCTCGGGAAGCGAAGCGCAGGATGAGGTCGCTCGGCTGATCGTCACCGCGGTTGGTATCCGTCAGGATGACGAAAGCGAACTCGTCACATTCAACTTCGCCACGCAAAGCGAGGCAGATACATTCGATGGGTCAATCTGACGGCATAGCGGCCAGTGCCTCTCAATTCTGTCGAGAACCAGGATGAATGTTGAGACCGAAGGCAAGTGCGCGTCGCGAGCTACAGGTTGGTGGTCTTGACCACCACGGCATCGGTTGAGGCCTTTTTTACCTTCGCATCGCAAGACATTGTGAGAATGATGCGAGGGAGATTAAGTTTGAAAAACGCGATTTTGGTTTTCACTGGATTGCTGGTCAGTTGCTCGACGGCAGCGGCCCGGGAAATACCGTCTCATCCAGTACTGAGCAAGGAGCAGTTTCTGTCCTACGCCGCAAGCGCAGTCGTTGCAGGCATGTACTGCGGAAAACTCGAATTAAACGGCGATTTCTTCTTAGGATACGAATACGCTACCGGAGTTTATCCGCCCCTAGATCCTGCTTTCAGGGCTGAGATGGCAAAGATCGAGAAGGATGCCAGAAGCGATATCGATAACTACTGCAAGACAGCACGGCTGATGTTCTACAAGGGCAACAAACCGAAGCCTCTGGCGGGCCCTTTTCTGGTAGACAAGCCGTGACAGCACCTTCTGATGAGCGCAATTGTGCGTCGCCTCCGAAGGTTCTCCGATCTGACTGGCGACCGCCGGCCTTGCTGCCACTCGCTCCTGATATCGCCTGAAGTCAGCAAAGCCCCATCACCCGCACATAGCAGCTATTCGCAATGAGCACCTGCATCCTTCTGCCGCAGGGGCCAAACAGATGCCTGTGTTCAACATAGGAATTTCAGCATGTCATTGAAGCTTAACGTGATCATCGGCAGCACCCGTCCCGGCCGCGCAGGCCCGGCCATTGGCAAATGGGCCGCCGAACACGCAACGAAACACGGCAAGTTCGAAGTCGAACTGGTCGACCTCGCCGACTTCAACCTGCCGCTTCTCGACGAGCCGAACCACCCGCGCATGCAGAAATATGAGCATGAGCACACCAGGCGCTGGGCTGCCAGCGTCGCATCCGCCGATGCCTATCTCTTCCTGACGCCGGAATATGATTATTACCCCAATGCCGCGCTGATCAACGCGCTGCAGGTTCTGTCGCTCGAATGGTCATTCAAGCCTGCCGGCGTTCTGAGCTACGCCCACGTCTCCGGCGGCCTTCGCGCCGCCCAGGAACTGCGCATGCTGATTTCCAACCTCAACATGATGCCGATCCCGCAGACGGTTCCAATCCCCTTCTTCACCAACTTCATCGACGAGCAGAAGGTATTCAACCCGACCGCCCCTATGAACGAGGGCCTGAACGCGGCGCTTGACCAGCTGGCAAGCTGGGCAACGGCTCTCAAGGCCGGCCGCCAGGGCTGAGCCGTTTAAAAGCTGCAAAACATTCAAAGGGGAGCCGTCACATCCGGCTCCCCTTTTTGATTGTTTTGTTAGGTTCTGCAGACCGGAGCCATATTGAGGCCACATCCCTTTCCTTTTTGTCGCACTGCAACATTTTCAGGCTATGAGGCTGGGGTAGCCGACGCAACGGGAGACGATCTGATGGCGAAAGCCGAGCAGGGATATCGCATCGCATGCCTCGATGGCCTGCGCGGCCTGGCAGCATTGTGGGTGCTTGTCGGACACGCTCACATTCTGACGGGTTTCCGCATACCCATCATTGGCGATCCCGACCTCGGCGTCGACCTGTTCGTCATGCTCTCCGGCTTCCTGATGGTGTTTCACTATCAGCTTCGGAAGAAGAAGGAGCCTTGGGAGGCGCCGGGCACATGGTCCGCCTTCTGGATCAGGCGCTTCTTCCGCATCGCCCCGCTCTATTACGTCATGCTTTTCGCCGCGTTGGCGCTCGGCCCGATGATCTATGACGCTCGCTCGACCATCGACGCCTTCAATGCCGTTCCGCCGCAGCCGGCAGCCCGCTATATCGACGACAGCCTCAAGAACTACCTGCTGCACCTGAGCTTCCTTTTCGGCCTCAGCCCGACATACGGCTACCGGACGGCGCTGCCGGACTGGAGCATTGGGCTGGAAATGCAGTTCTATGCGGCCCTGCCCTTCATCATGATCATCGTTGGACGGCTCGGCTGGGTCAGAAGCATGGTCGGCATCGTCGCGGTCGGCATTGCCACTGTCTATGTCGTCACCGCGATCGGCTATCATTTCCCGATGCCGACCTTCCTGCCGCTCAAGATGCATGTCTTTGCCGCCGGCATGTTGCTCGCGGCTGCGCTCGACTTGAGCAATCGGCGCGCCTTTGCCTATGCGGCGCTCGCCTGCCTGTTCGTGCTCATTCCGGTCGGCGGGGTGATGAACCCGATGCACGAAATCGTCCGTCTGGCACTGGTCGCCGTCTTTTTCGCGCTTGTCCATGCACACCGCCTACCGTCGACAATCTCCGGCGTGGCGGAGACGATCTCAAATCAGCTCGGCAACCGGCTCTTCCACACGCTCGGCGAACTCTCCTTCGGAGCCTATCTCGCCCACCTGCTGATCATGCAGCCGGTCGTGGCCTTGCTGATCCGCAATTTCGAGATGAGCGACCCGGCAAGATGGGTGGTGACGCTGGTCATCACTCTCCCCCTCACCTATGCAGTGGCGGCGATCGGCTACAGTCTGATCGAAATGCAGGGGTTGAAGATCGGCAGAAGCCTGACCCGGCCGCGGACCGCCGCGGCCTGATCATCTCTCTCAGCGCGATTGCGTTGAAAGCCGCGCACCGCCGATCCAGGTGCGGATCTTGTCTTCCAGCGCTTCCGGGCTGATCGGCTTCGACAGATAGTCGTCCATGCCTGCCTGGAAGCAGAGCTCGCGGTCGCTTTCCAGCGCATGGGCGGTCACACCGATGATCGGCGTGTGGGTGCCGGTGCGTTCCTCCAGCTCACGGATCTTCTGCGTCGCCTGATGGCCGTTCATCACCGGCATGGAGACATCCATGAGGATGATCGCCGGATCATGCGCCTGCCAGGCGTCGACCGCTTCCGCACCATTCGTGACGATCTGGAACAACCAGCCGGTGGTCTGCAGGATCTGGGTGAAGACGATCTGGTTGACCTCATTGTCTTCGGCCACCAACACGTCGAGCGACGGCATGGCCTGAACGGGAGGCGTCGATTTCGCACCAGTCACCAGCTGGGGACTTGCAATAGGAGCGATAACCTCGGGAACGACAGTTGTCTCCATCTGCCGCCGACTTCTGACCGAGCGCACCACGTCGATGACCGTGCTGCGCAGAAGGTTGGCCCGCGCCGGCTTCATCAGATGCGCATGGATCTGCAGGCTGGCAAACATGCTTTCGTCATTTGCCATGTCCATCGAGGTCAGGAAGATGATGCCTGTGCGGTCGAAGCGATTGTCTCCACGCAGAGACTTGGCGAAATCAAGCCCGTTCATTTCCGGCATGTGGTAGTCGAGCACGATCGCATCGACGGTAATCCCGAGACGCGATGCCTCGGCAAGCACGGCCAATCCCTCGGCACCGCTTTCCGCCGCAACCGTATCGAAACCCCACATGGAAAGCTGTTCGGAAAGGATGCGGCGATTGACGGCATTGTCGTCGACAATCAGTACGCGCGCGCCACTGGTATTGACCGGCAGCACGGTTTCCGTCTTGCGCTCCGCGACGACCGGGAACGGCAGCTTGACGGTGAAGACCGAGCCGCGTCCGAGTTCGCTCTCGACATTGACCGAGCCGCCGAACAGTTCGACCAGACCCGACGTGATCGCCAGCCCCAGACCCGTACCCTCGTGCCGCCGCGTCGAGGACGTATCGACCTGCGAAAATTTTTCGAACACCGAGGCGAGTTTCTCGTCCGGAATGCCAAGCCCGGTGTCCTCGATCCGGATCGTCAGCATCAGGTCAGAAGCTCCCACGGGTTCCGACTTCAGGTCGATGAAGACATGCCCCTTTTCGGTAAACTTCACGGCATTGCCGACCAGATTGGTGACGATCTGGCGGAAACGCCCGGCGTCACCGAGCACGGTCTCCCGCACGGAAGCATCACCGCGCACGATGAGTTCGATATCCTTGTCGGCGGCAGCGGACGAAAGCAGGGTGGCAACGTCTTCGATCGCCTCCACTGGATCGAAGGGCGCCTTCCTCAGCTTCATCTGCCCGGCATCGATCTTCGAGAAGTCGAGGATGTCGTTGATGATCGTCAAAAGCGCATTGCCGGATTTGACGATGATGTCGATGAAGGTCTTCTGCCGCGTATCCAGATTCGATTTGGCCAGCAGTTCGGCCATGCCGAGCACGCCATTCATCGGCGTGCGGATTTCATGGCTCATATTGGCGAGGAATTCCGACTTGGCACGGTCAGCGGCTTCGGCGCGCTGCAGAAGTCGAGTCAGGTCCTCTTCGCGCGCCTTGACGTCGGTCACGTCGGTAAAGACGGCGAGCCAATGGTCGCTGTCGGTCTGCCGCGCCTCGACCTGAACCCATTTGCGGTTCTCGATCTTGAACGAGGCATAGAACGGCCGACCCGCAGCCATGTTCTCTTCCAGCGACCGGAAAGTTCCAAGCGCTTCACCACTCGCACCGAGATCGCCGCGACGGACACAATAACGGAACAGATCGCGCCACTGCGCGCCGGGAGAAACCATCTCGGCGGGCATTTCCAGCATGGCGGCAAGCGCGTCGTTGGAGAGTTCCACCTCTCCGTCATGCAGGATCAGCAGCCCTTGCGACATCGCGCTGGTCGCATCACGCATCAGCGCGCCGTGACGCTCAAGCGCCGCCCGCGCCTCCTGGATTTCCGCATCACGCTTACGCATGACGGTGATGTCGGTATAACTGAGTAGGAGCTTGCCGTCGGAAAGTCGCGAAGGCGAAATCAGCACCTGCCTGCCGGTAAGAGAGCGAATCTCCAGCGGCGGATGCCCGTCCTCCGTCAGCGCCGCAATTCGCTGCTCATAGATCGCTTCGAAATCGGAACCGAAATCGGCAAACACGCCGCTCTCGAAAAGAAACAGAAGGAAATCGCGATAGGAACGGCCGGAAAGATTGAAGCTCCGCTTCGTATCCCAGAACTCACCGAAAGCAGGATTGGCATATTCGAAATCGAACTGGTCCGTCAGGATGGCGACACCGACAGGAAGGGCGTCGAGAATGGTCTGCAGGTCCCGGCTGACCTTCTCCGCCTTTGCCTGTGCCTCGCTGATCTGCGAGACATCCGTGCGCGAGCAGAGAAGATAGTTACTGCCATCCTCGGTCTGGATAGAGCGAAGACGGGTCAGGACCGGTATGACCGATCCGTCCGGAAAGGTCATGTCCTCGGACTTGTCGATATTCTCGCCATCCAGAACCCGGGCATTTTCGTCCCAGAAACGTTCGGCGGCCCAGGGAAACATCTGCGCTTCCGTCTGGCCTATATAGCGATCGCGGCTGTCGCCGAGCATCCGTTCGTAGGCATGGTTGGCATAGGTCAGTTCATGCCTGGCATTGCGCACGAAGACCGGCGTCGGCAGGTCCTCGAGAATGGCGCGGAACAGCTCCGTTTCCGCCACCTGATTACGGAGCAGCATTTCCTGCTCCTTGAAATCGGTGACATCCTGGCGGATCGCGATCAGAACACCGTTTTCCAGCCGTTTGTTGACCGATCGAAGCCAGCGCCCGTCGGCGAGATGATCGATGCTTTCATGATAGGGCTGCCGGAAAGGCTTGATCTGCTCAGCGAGCCATCCGTCCCGGCCCAGCGCAAGAACCTGATCGTCCGACTGATAGATCTTTCGGCGGCGGTCGTAGGCCTGCCCAAGGATCTGGGGCAGGTTCATCCCGACCTGCAGATCGATATCCAGCGTGCGGCCATATTCGGTAAGCTGCGAATTGCAATAGAGCAACACGTCGTTGCGGTCGTAGATGCCGATGCCCATTTCCAGCATATCGAGGGCATCGTCGAGAAGCTTGTTGTCGAACATGGTCGCGGAGCCGCCAGCAACACGCAGCGGTACGATCTTGGCCATGCTGGAGGCAACCTCCACCCTCTGGGCAATCGCCTCGATAGTGCCGAACAGATAGGTATGGTCGTTTTCAGTCAGAAAGCGCTCGATATGAACTTCATAGGCAAGCGCACCGGCGGCATCGAACAGCCGCGCGACCTCGTCGCTGCCGAAAACAATGGCCCGGCTTTCCTTTTCCTTGCGCTCGCCGGCATCCACCGTGCCCGTCAGGGTGTCGCTGGCGCCGTCCACGAAGTCGTCCGGACTAGCACCGAAAAGTTCCGCATAGGCGAGATTGACCGCCACATAGCGCAGCGCGCTATCCTTGATATAGGCCGGCTGCGTCAGATCCTGTATCCGCGCACAGGCTTTATCGAGCAAGTCGCTGTGCATATCCAAGCGCTGCCGTCCCTTTTATTGTGTTCCCGGGCGATTTTTTGGACCGATTCCCTTCGGTCATGATGGCGACGATAACACCATGGCGAGTGTTAACAACGCGTTTTTACCACAAGTCGATACCTGGATTTTCTTGTAGCGATTGCACAATTTTCACTGGAGCGGCGTGATGTTCTGGAAGAGGCGGCACATCGTCGCAAATGGCGAGGGCAACCGTGAAGGGAATTTGACACAGTCTGCGAAAGGACCGCCGCAAATGGGATAGTCATGAGCGAGATAACGACGCCTTCTCCTGCTGAAACAGACGTTGGCTCAACGAGCGGTGAAAGACGCCGCCGCAGCGGCGGTAGAGGTGGCGAACGCGTCCGTTCAGGCCTGACCGGGACAAAATACCGCAACCTGGTCAACACAATAGACAAGACCAGCATCCTCTCTCCCGAAGCGATCGAAGACATTCACAGCGCCTCGCTGATCGTGCTCGAGGAAATCGGTATGGACATCATCCTGCCGGAAGCGCGTGAGCGGATGAAGATGGCAGGAGCAGATGTTACGCCCGGCTCCAACCGGGTGCGTTTCGACCGTGGCCTGATCGAGGAACTGATCGCATCCGCGCCGTCAAGCTTCACCATGCATGCCCGAAATCCGCAGCGGAATGTCAGCATCGGCGGCAATAACCTGGTCTTCGCGCAGGTCGCGTCCGCCCCTTTCGTTGCCGATCGCGAGGGTGGTCGCCGCGCCGGCAATCAGGAGGACTTTCGCAAGCTGATCAAACTGGCGCAGCATTACGACATCATCCACACGACCGGCGGTTATCCGGTAGAGCCGATCGACATCCACGCTTCGGTTCGTCACCTCGACTGCCTGTCCGATCTGGTAAAACTGACAGACAAGGTCTTTCATTGTTATTCGCTTGGCGCACAGCGCAATCTCGATGCACTTGAAATTGCCCGTATCGGGAGAGGCATATCGATGGAGCAGATGACGACGGAGCCATCGCTTTTCACCGTCATCAACTCCTCCTCCCCGCTCCGTCTCGACGGGCCGATGCTTCAAGGGATCATCGAAATGTCGTCGCGCGGCCAGGTCGTCATCATGACGCCGTTCACGCTTGCGGGCGCCATGGCGCCCGTAACGATCGCAGGCGCTCTGGTGCAGCAGAATGCCGAGGCGCTTTGCGGCATCGCCTTCACCCAGATGGTGCGAAGAGGCGCACCCGTCATGTATGGCGGCTTCACGTCCAATGTCGACATGAAGACCGGTGCACCCGCTTTCGGCACCCCGGAATATATGAAGGCGGTTATTGCCGGTGGGCAACTGGCCCGCCGCTACGGCATTCCCTACCGGACCTCCAACACCAACGCGGCAAATACGCTGGATGCGCAGGCAGCCTATGAGAGCGCCATGTCGCTTTGGGCGCTGACTCAGGGCGGCGGCAATTTCATCCTCCATTCGGCCGGCTGGACGGAAGGCGGACTGACGGCATCTTTCGAGAAGTTCATTCTCGACGTCGACATGTTGCAGATGGTGGCGGAGTTCCTGACGCCGCTCGACGTGAGCACCGACGCCCTGGCGCTCGATGCGGTGCGCGATGTCGGCCCCGGCGGCCATTACTTTGGCACCCCGCATACCCTCGCACGTTACGAAACCGCCTTCTATTCGCCTATCCTGTCAGATTGGCGCAATTTCGAAACGTGGACCGAGGCAGGCAGGCCGACCACCTATGACCATGCCAACCGGATCTACAAGGAAGCACTGGCCAATTACCAGCAACCGGCACTTGATCCCGCAACAGAAGAAGAACTCGATTCTTTCGTGGCCAAGCGAAAAACTGAAGGCGGTGTGGCAACCGATTTCTGAACGCCTTCAAACCGGCGCAGCGTTGCCGCAATCTCGCCACAAAGCGAGACAGGGGTTGCGCGTCAGCGGTAAAAATCAACCTCTGGATGATCGAGTGTGAACAGGCGTTCAGACTAAGTTCTGTTTCCTTCCATCAATCTGCCGAGATTGAGCACCATCTTGTGAACGTGCCCTTGGAACGAACCAAAGGGAAAGGACCACGATCATGACGTTCATGAAGAAGACAGTTTCCGCAGGCCTCGTCGCCCTGTCCGTCGCAGGCGCACTTGCCGCGACCGCACCAGCCGCAGAAGCGCGTGACCACCATCATCACGGCGACGACGTCCTGATCGGCGCCGCCGCAGGTCTTGCCGGCGGCCTTATCGGAGGCGCAATCGTTTCCGGTTCGCAGCGCCCGGTATATGTCGAACCGCAATACGAATACGCACCGCCACCGCCGCCGCGGGTCGTCTACCGCCCTGCGTACTACGAGCCGGCCCCGCCGCCGCCGCGTTGCCATTTCGAATGGGTGGAAAACGAATATGGCGAAGCTTATCGCGCCCGCGTCTGCTATTAAGATCTGAAGTCAGAGATGCCGAAGGCGGCGGTGAAAGCACCGCCGCCTTTCTCGTTTTTCTCTTATACGCGATCAATCGTCGTCGCCGTCGATCCACATCTGTTCGCCATCTTGCGGCCATCCCCTTCTGAACTGCGACAGGATTTCCGCCGTCGCAGGCATCAGCGCTGTGGGAAACCTCTTACGCGCCGATGACAGCCGCCACCGATAGGACTATCGAGGCTTTTTGCGAGCCGGCACGATCTATCGAAGCATCAGCGGCGATCCCGTGCCCGCGCGACAGGCAAAAATCATTCCCGCCTTATGAGACTATAAATCGAAAAAGCACGACACCGGAAACGTGTCGGGTCGCTTGGCGGGGAACAACAAGGACAGGGCGAGACATGAGCGAGACGGGTGGGTATTTTCCGCGTTGGCGGCTGAAGACGGAAGGGCGCATCCTGCCCGACGAACGTCTGCCGGCAGGCCCGACGGTAGTGCTGGGCTTCCAGCATGTGGTGGCGATGTTCGGCTCGACCGTTCTTGCCCCGATGATCATGGGGTTCGACCCCAACGTATCGATCCTGTTTTCCGGCATCTCGACGCTGATCTTTTTCATCGCTGTCGGTGGTCGCGTCCCGAGCTATCTCGGATCCTCCTTCGCCTTCATCGGCCCGGTTCTGGTGGCGACTGCCGCTGCAGCCGGCGCGCCTAACCCGAATATCGCGCTGGCGCTGGGCGGCATCATCGCCGCCGGTGCGCTTTATGCGCTGATCGGCGTCATCGTCATGATGGCCGGCCATCGCTGGATCGAACGGCTGATGCCGCCGGTCCTGACCGGCGCGATCGTCGCCGCCATCGGCCTCGTGCTGGCACCGATCGCAATCGCCAGCGCCTCCGGCACCGGCGCGGCGACGCCTGGCGGCAGCCAGCTGTCGCGCTGGGTGGCAATTGCCACCGTCGCGGCCGTCGGCCTCGTCGCAGTCTATGCCCCCGGCATGACCCGCCGCCTGCCTATCCTTCTTGGCGGCGCTTTCGCCTATATCCTTTATCTCGTGCTGGCGAACGGCATGGGTTATGGCACGCCGATTGATTTCTCCGGCGTTTCCGCTGCCGCATGGTTCGGCCTGCCGACCTTCACCGCTCCAGTTTTCTCCGCATCCGCAATCACTCTGATCGCCCCGGTCGTCGTCATTCTGGTTGCCGAAAACCTCGGGCATATCAAGGCGATCGGCGCCATGACCGGCCGTAATCTCGACCCCTATCTCGGCCGCGCCTTCATCGGTGACGGTATCTCGACGATGTTCTCCGGTTTCTTCGGCGGCACCGGCATGACCACTTACGCCGAAAACATGGGCGTCATGGCCGTCACCCGCATCTTCTCGACGCTGGTCTTCCTCGTCGCGGCCTTCGTTGCCATCCTGCTCGGCTTCTCGCCGAAATTCGGCGCGCTGATCCAAACCATCCCCGGCCCGGTTCTCGGCGGCCTGTCGATCGTCGTCTTCGGCCTGATCGCAGCCACTGCCGGCCGTATCTGGGTGGAAAACAAGGTCGATTTCGCCGAACCGCGCAACCTTATCACCGTCGGCGTCGCGCTGGTGCTGGGCGCCGGCAACTTCAAGCTCGACGTCGCTGGCTTCACGCTTGACGGCATCGGCACCGCTACGATCGGCGCGATCGTGCTCTATCACGCTCTTGGCCTGACCAAGGCTGCAAACAAGCCGGATCAGCAGGCCTGACCTGCCATTGAGACGACCGAAGCGCAGGCCGCATGGCTGGCCTGCGCTTCGCATCCGCGGAACTTCCTTGACTTTTCGCGTAAAATCCACCACATGCGGCTCATGCTTTCACCTTCCGGCCGCCGCGTGAGTTGGCCCTGCGACAAATTTCGATCGCGAAGAAGGAACAAGGCGCACTGATAGATCGCCCTGGCATTCAGGGTTTAAGCGCTGGGAAGCAATTTCCAACACACAAGTTCCCAAATCACGCGGGGTTCTTGACGCCAGAAACAGCTTACACGGCATGGTGCCGTGCGGGCACATATGTTTTTGGCGCCCCGAAAGGTATTCGCTTTGACGAATTTTGCATCTCTTGGTGTTTCCAAGGAGATCGTCGCCACGCTGACTTCGCTTGGCATTGAAACCCCGACGCCGATCCAGGCGCAGGCAATTCCCCTAGTCCTCGAAGGCCGCGACCTGATCGGCCTCGCCCAGACCGGCACCGGCAAGACCGCCGCTTTCGGCCTGCCGCTGATCGAGCGCCTGCTCGCCGACGGCACCCGTCCTGACAACCGCACCACCCGTTCGCTGATCCTTGCGCCGACGCGCGAACTGGTGAACCAGATCGCCGCCAACCTGAAGACCTTCGTCAAGGGCCGGCCGCTCAAGATCAATCTCGTCGTTGGCGGCGTCTCGATCAACAAGCAGCAGCTGCAGCTGGAAAAGGGCACCGACATTCTCGTCGCCACGCCCGGCCGCCTGCTTGACCTCGTTGCCCGTCGCGCCATCGGCCTGACCACGGTTCGTTTCCTCGTTCTCGACGAAGCCGACCAGATGCTCGACCTCGGCTTCGTGCATGACCTGCGCAAGATCGCCAAGATGGTGCCGAAGAAGCGCCAGACCATGCTCTTCTCGGCCACCATGCCGAAGGCCATCGCCGATCTGGCTGCCGACTTCCTGACCGATCCCACCAAGGTCGAAGTCACACCTCCGGGCAAGGCTGCCGACAAGGTCGAACAGTATGTCCACTTCGTCGCCGGCAAGGGCGACAAGACGGAAATCCTCCGCAAGTCGCTGCTCGAAAATCCGGATGGCCGCTCCATCGTCTTTATGCGCACCAAGCACACCGCCGAGAAGCTGATGAAGCATCTCGACAATATCGGCTTCTCGGTCGCCTCGATCCACGGCAACAAGAGCCAGGGCCAGCGCGAGCGGGCGCTCAAGGGCTTCCGTGACGGCGAGATCAAGACGCTGATCGCCACCGACGTCGCCGCCCGCGGCATCGACATCCCGGCGGTCAGCCACGTCTATAACTACGACCTGCCGGAAGTGCCGGACGCCTACGTTCACCGTATCGGCCGTACCGCCCGTGCCGGCCGCGACGGTATCGCGATTGCCTTCTGCGCCCCGGATGAGACGCTGCTGCTCCGCGACATCGAAAAGCTGATGGGCATCGAGATCAAGTCCGCATCCGGCGAACGTCCCGAAGCGCTGAACCGTCCGGTTCGCGGCAACGGCAACAACAATCGCGGCGGCAACAAGGCCAGGGGAAGCAACGGCGGCGGCAATGCCGGCGGCCGTGGCAATGGCGGCGGTAACGGCGAAGGCCGTGGTCCGCGTCGCGAACGCCCGGCCCGTAAGCCGTTCTTCGCTGCTGAAGGTGCCGAAGGTGCTTCTGAAGAACGCGGTGAACGTCAGGAGCGTCGTGGCGGATCCAACAATCGCCAGCAGCGTGACAACCGTCGCAACGAAGAGTTCCGCGGCCAGCGCCGCAACGAGGAAGCTCCGCGTTCCGAGGGCGATAACGATCTGGCTGCAACGTCGGACTTCCGCCCCAACCGCAGCCAGGAAGGGTCGCGTAACGGCGGCCAGAACCGTGGCAATCAGGGCCAGCGTCCGGCAAAGCCGAACAATGGCGGCAATCGCGATCGCGCCGCTCACGGCGCCCACGAAGCCGGCAAGCAGCGCCAGCAGCATCAGGCTGGTGCGACCGACGGTTCGCAGGCTCCGGCAAAGACCGGCGGCCAGAACCGCCACGCCCCGCAGAAAACTGCACAGGGCGAAGGCCGCGGCCCTGTCCGTTTCGGCAATCCAGGCCCCGCTCGCGGCGACGAACAGCGCGGTGGCGGCTTCCAGGGCCGCAAGCGCCGTCCGGCGTAAGCGCTGAGACCACATGAAATGCAAACGGCCGGGCTCATACCCGGCCGTTTTGCTTTTCGCGAAGTGTATGGCGAAGTTCAGGAAAGGCTGGAAATCCAAACATGGCCCGGGTGCAGGATCTCAAGCCGTGACCTCAGCCAGGCTCGATCCTCTTGCGGCAATTTCGGCAAGGCATGCCCGAAATCCGCCTCGTCCTTAGGGCGCAGATACTTCGCCTTGAATAACAGGACTGCTGTCGGCTTTAGATAAGGAATGCCGTTGGCCGTGCGAGAGACCATCTCGTTGCGCGGAGCGCTGATGGAAGGCTCCCTTTTATAGACCCATTGATCCGGCGTACCCGGCTCGATCATCATATCGGCCCGCCACGTTCGACTTGCCATCTCCTCGCACCAGATCTGGAAAACATCCCGATCCGGTTCCTCGTCCGGCGCAAGGTAGTCGATCCGGCCGTCCCGAACGGAATAGAAGCGGATCCCCGAAAGCGAGGCGCGAAATGCAGGAAGATCATCTCTCAGAATCGTAAACTCGATATCCTCGTGATCCCGTAGCTGACGCCCATGCCACAGATCGAGCGCCCATCCACCCACGACACACCACGGCAGCGACAAACTTTCCAGGCGGGCAGCCAGTTCGTACGGGCTCCAGGCCGACCACGCGGCCTCATCGGGCAGCGCCAATTCATTACCTTCGTTCCTCACCGACAACGCCTCTTTACGAACTTGCCTTGGGCGCCTTCCTGTTCACCAGATAGACGCCCGCCACCACGATCACCGTGCCAACCACCACCGGCAGGGTCAGCGGTTCGCCGAACAGGATCGCCGCCTCGATCGCCACCATGGGCGGCATCAGATAGATCAGCGATGCGGCGCGCGAAACCTGTCCATGGCGAATGAGCCGCAAGAGCAGGAACACCGCCCCCATCGAAATGCCGATCACCGACCATGCCATCGACGCGATCACCTGCCAGGTCCCGTCGAAACGCATCTCCTCGGTCATGAGAGCGATCGGCAGGGTGACGACCAGCGCGCCGACGAACTGCAGGGTCGCCGTCGCCATCAGGTCTGCCTGCTGCAGATGCTGCTTCTGATAGATGGTCCCGTAGGTCACCGATGTCATGGCGACGAGATTGATGATCAGCGGAATGCCGAGCCCCGTCAGCCCGGCGGCAAGGCTGGCCAGAAGCTGCGGTGAAATTGCAATCAGAATGCCGGCAAAGCCGAGCCCAAGACCGATGCGCTGGCGAACCGAAAGCCGCTCGCCAAGCAGGAAGGTCGCCGCCAGTGCCGTCAGCAGCGGCTGCAGCCCGGCGATGATGCCGGAAAGACCCGATGGCACCCCCTGCCCGATCGCATACCAGACACCGGCAAGATAAAGCCCGTGCAGAAACACGCCCGAAAGAATGGCTCGGCCGAACGCCATAGCGCTCGTCGGCCATTTTGCCCCGATCAGCAGACAGATACCGCCAAAGGCACACGCCGCAAGAGCATGGCGCACCGCGAGAAAGGTGATCGGGTCGGCATGCATGGCCGCATATTTGGCAACGATCCAGCCAGTGGACCATAGAAAGGCAAATATCGCCGGCGCGAGGCGGTCAAGCATGATTGGCTTCCGTCAATGAGGTCAGTTCCCATAGGCGGACAATATTTCCCGGTCAAAGCAGAAAATCTGACGGCAAGCGTCAATGACGTTGATCATCCTGTGAGCACTTGGCGCTTTAACGGGCAACACATTGATTTGACGAATGTTAGCAAATCCCGAGCAATAGCGTGCGGCTCTGGGCGGCAGCCTGAAATACCCTATTTCTTCGGCACCAAGTGGAGTTTTGATTTTATCTTCGGCAACTGCGCATGGTTCTTGCATTGCCTTCTGCGTTGTATTCTTATGGCCAAAAAAAGGGGAACGCTTCTTTGGCATTTGATGAAATGTTAACTGCGGAGAACCTTCCGCGCCCACCATATAAAGACTACCACGAGTGGTATGCGGCACAGGACACCGCCCATCTGATCCGCAAGACCCAGGACGCGGAAAACATCTTTCGCAAGACCGGCATCACCTTCGCCGTTTACGGCCACGCCGACAGTTCCGAAAAGCTCATCCCCTTCGACATCATCCCCCGCATCATCTCTGCCCGCGAATGGCGCAAGCTTGCGCAGGGCATCGAGCAGCGGGTTCTGGCGCTCAACGCCTTCCTCGATGACATCTACCACAAGCAGGAAATCATCAAGGCCGGCCGCATCCCACGCGAACTGATCGAAAGAAACGTTGCCTTCCTGCCCGAGATGATCGGCTTCAAGCCGCCCGGCGGCGTCTACACCCATATTGTCGGCACCGATATCGTGCGCACCGGCGAGGATCAGTTCTACGTTCTGGAAGACAATGCCCGCACGCCCTCCGGCGTCTCCTACATGCTGGAGAACCGCGAGACGATGATGCAAATGTTCCCGGAACTGTTCACGCTCAACAAGGTACAGCGGGTGGAAGACTATCCACGCCTCCTGCGCCAGTCGCTTGCCGCCGTTGCCCCTCCGGGCTGCAAGGGCAAGCCGCGCGTGGCGGTACTCACCCCCGGTATCTACAATTCCGCCTATTACGAACATTCCTTCCTTGCCGACCAGATGGGCGTCGAACTGGTGGAAGGCTCAGACCTGCGCGTACTCGACGGCAAGGTGCAGATGCGCACCACCCGCGGCTACGAGGCAATCGACGTTCTCTACCGCCGCGTTGACGACGACTTTCTCGACCCGCTGACTTTCCGGTCGGACTCGGCGCTCGGCGTACCGGGCATCATGGATGTCTACCGCGCCGGCAACATCACCATCGCCAACGCTCCCGGCACCGGTATTTCCGACGACAAGGCGATCTACTCCTACATGCCGGAAATCGTCGAATTCTATACCGGCCGCAAGGCGCTCCTCGAAAACGTGCCTACCTGGCGCTGTTCGGAATCGGACAGCCTGAAATACGTGCTGGAGAACATCGCCGATCTCGTCATCAAGGAAGTCCATGGTTCCGGCGGTTACGGCATGCTGGTCGGCCCGACGGCGACCAAGAAGGAACGCGTCGACTTTGCCGAAAAGCTCGCCGCAAAACCGGGCAACTACATCGCCCAGCCGACCCTGGCGCTCTCAACCGTGCCGATCTTCGTCAACAAGGGCGTCGCTCCGCGGCATGTGGACCTGCGCCCTTACGTGCTCGTCTCCGACAAGGTGAAGATCATCCCCGGAGGGCTCACCCGCGTGGCGCTGAAACAGGGCTCGCTGGTGGTCAATTCCAGCCAGGGCGGCGGCACCAAGGACACCTGGGTTCTGGAAGATTGAGGGCGTAAAAGAATGCTGGGAAGAACTGCAAACGGCCTCTACTGGATGTTCCGTTACATCGAGCGCGCAGAAAATATCGCCCGTCTCGTCGATGCCGGCCTGCGCGTCTCGCTGACCAGTGCCGGCTCCTCCGACGAGGACTGGCACGGCGTGCTCGAAAGTGCGGGCGTGCGCGAAGCCTATTCCGAGGTGCATGACAAGATGACCGCCGCCGACGCGGTGGATTATCTCCTGCGCGACCGTACCAACCTGTCGAGCGTCATGTCCTGCATCGAGGCGGGCCGCAATAATGCCCGCATGGTGCGCACGGCACTTACCCGCGAGACCTGGGAAGCCACCAACGAGGCCTGGATCGACTTGAAGGCCCGCATGTCGCGCAAGCTGAAGGCCGCCGACCTGCCCGAGCTGATCGGCGTCATAAAGCACCGCTGCGGTCTCATCCGCGGTGCCTTCCACGGCTCGATGCTCCGGAACGAGATATACAATTTCGCCCGCATCGGCACTTTCATCGAACGCGCAGACAACACCGCCCGTATTCTCGACGTCAAATATTACGTGCTCCTGCCCTCGGTCAGCCAGGTCGGTTCGGCGCTCGATAACTTCCAGTGGGAATCGATCCTGCGCTCGGTCTCGGCCCATCGCTCCTATGGCTGGGTCTATGACGGCGAATACCAGGCCGCAAACATCGCCGACATGCTGATCCTGCAGGTCCAGATGCCGCGCTCGCTCGCCTATTGTTACGAGAAGATCGTCAGCAACCTGCGTTATCTGTCGGAAGATTACGGCGGGGAGCGGCTGACAGCGCATGACACGGCCGATGCGATCCGGACCATGCTCAAGCGTGGCTCGGTCACCGAGATCATGGATCAGGGTCTGCACGAATTCCTTGAAGACTTCGTCTACCGCAACAATCAGCTCAGTGCCGAGATTTCCGACGGCTACCGCTTTTATCAGTAATCAGCCCAACCGCTCGACCCGAAGGACGCCCCCATGCGGCTGAAGATTTCGCATACGACAGAATATCTCTATGACGAACCCGTACCCTATCTGCTGCAGCGCCTGCGGCTGACCCCGATCAGCGGACCGACGCAAAAGGTTCTGAACTGGAGCGTGAAGGTTGACGGCGCCAAGATCGAGACGGGTTATTTCGACCAATACGGCAATCACGTCGAACTCGTGTCGGTCGAGGGTGCCGAACACACGATCCGCATCACCGCCACAGGCGAGGTCGAAACCCTCGACAAGGCTGGCGTCTTCGGCGCCCATCTCGGCTGCACCCCGCTCTGGCTTTACCTGCGCGACACTGGCCGCACCAAGCCCGGCAAGCTGGTCAGGGAACTGGCGAAAAGCGTGAAAGGTGACAGCGAGCTCGCCCAGATGCACGCTCTGATGGATGCGATCCACGAGACGGTGGCTTACACGCCCGGAACCACGACGACCGAGACCACCGCGGAAGAGGCGCTGGCGGCAAAGACCGGCGTTTGCCAGGACCACGCCCATATTTTCATAGCGGCCGCCAGGCTTTCCGGTGTTCCGGCCCGTTATGTCTCCGGTTACCTTTTGATAGAAGACACGCCGGAACAAGTCGCCACCCACGCCTGGGCGGAAGCGCATATTCCGGGCCTCGGATGGGTCGGTTTTGATGCCGCCAACAATCTCTGCCCGGATGATCGCTACGTCCGTATCGCCTCCGGCCTTTGCTACCGCGACTGCGCCCCTGTTTCCGGCATGCGCATCGGCCCTGCCGGCGAAAACCTGAAGGTACATCTGACAGTGAAGCCGACACAGGAGCAGTCACAAGGCCAGAGCCAGTCCTGAACCTATTGCAGCGCAAGCCCGGCGCCATGTCCGGCTGCCAGAATGATACTTCTGGACCGAGGGACGCATGCTGTTAGGGCAGTCTATATTCCAGTCGGTACTGACCCGGCTGAAAGAAGAAGAGAAGGATGACGAGGAGGCGTCGCCCGAAGGACCGGATTTCCGTATCCGTGGCCTTGGTGCCGGTTTTCTCACGCCTGATGGCCGCCCTGCAGCGTCAGAGGCCGACGCTGGCAGCTATTTGGACTATCTGTACGAATGGCCCGCAAGCGAACCGGATGCGCAGACACCGCAGGCAGACACTTCGCCCGAAGCAGTGAAGGTGGAAAAACCACCGGAAAAGCCCGTGATGCCGGCACATCTCATGCGCCTGACGGAGGAGGAAATCGCCGAGGATCTGGCGATTTCACCTAAGGACAGTGAAGCGTCTCTCAACGAGAAACGTCGCCAGTTCGCCAAGCTCAACCATCCGGACCGGATAGAACCGGAATTTCGCGACAATGCGACGGTAAGGATGAAGACGGCCAACCTCCTGATCGACCGGGCAATCTCCTCCCTCTACTGGCGCTGACGGAGGCCCTTGCCCCTCAGTCCTCCTGCCGTTCCTTGGGTTTCGCTCCCTCGGACGGCTTCCGGTCGAAAAACAGCTTGTAGGTGGCAAACAGACCGACGACAGCGACAATCCCCGCCCAGACCGCCTCACCCGCATAAAGTTCTATCGCGACCCAGACGAAGCATACCGCCGGGATCAAGATCCGGCGCCAGAGTGCATCGTAGAAAGGATGGTTAGGGTCGATCATATGTCTTTTCTCCTCCGGCCGAACTTGCGCGGCCGCAGCTCGATATCCGGCTTGGCGGGAAAAAATGCAAGATCGCGTGCAGATGAACTTAGCTTTACCAAACCGACTGCGCCACCGTGCTTTCCTCTCATCGCCGATATTCACCCCCAAACATAAAGTTCAGCATCACAATCGATTTTTCCGTCATCCGAAGCGCTATGGGCATTGAAGCCTTAGCCGAGCTAGGCTAAGAACCACACATCGGACACCGGCGAGTCATCGTCGGCACGGTTAGCACCCGTAGCTCAGCTGGATAGAGTGTTGGATTCCGATTCCAAAGGTCACAGGTTCGAATCCTGTCGGGTGCGCCACTAAACTTTAGAGCGACACATATGTCCGGACTACTTACGCTAACTCCGGACGCTCGTCAGCATGAGAGCGGACGCTCTACCGAATAAGCCAACAAATTCATGATGCCTACTGTTGCTGCCGGCCGATAGGTCCGAGCAACCGTTCGTTCGCGTGGAACGCAGATTTCCAATGAGAACATCTCTGGGAGATCGTCGCGAGTGTCGATTGACGCATCCTCTGTCGGAGGCACCTGAGGTACGGCCCGTCAACGGTGTCTAATGCCGCTCGTCGCCCACTTTCGTGTCTCTCTAATTGTTGACAATCGTCGCTCACGGTCGTGAAGTGACGAAAAGTGGGCACCATCAGGCACTTCCTGAAATTACAGTTAATTTTTGGTAGCACGTCTTTTTCTGGCAAGGCTCCGGCCACTTTGTTCAGAATAGTATCCAAACAATACTGCGGGAGACAGGAACACACACAGAGATACAAGTTAAATACAGAACACCCACAAATCGACGCAATAAAAAATAACAAGGCCCAAACAATAATCCGAACATACTTCAGAAGCCCTGACCTTTCGTTGGATTCATTGTCGACTCCTATTAATGTTGACAAACACAGTCGCTAGCAGATGCCTTATGAATCCTGTTGTTTTGGAATTGTGAATCCTTGCTGGCCGCAGGTTTGTCCGAGAGACGTTGTCTGACCATCTCACCGATGACGGCACCGCATCCCCCGTAGGAGATCGCTTCTTCCATATTCGCCGCCACATCTTCCTCCTTATCGGATTCCACGAACACCACACGGTTGGCCTTCAATCCAACTTGGGCCAGCGCTGGGAAGAAGAGGTCGGGTCGCGTCAGGCACCAGACGATCGGCCCCTTCGTTCGGGCGGCGATCCCCGCGGCAAACAATGCTGCTGCCGAGCCATCGACGGTGCCGGATCCTCCGCCAGCGAATTCGTGCAGCGCTCCCGCCTTGCGCACGCCCTCGCCCTCGCCCTCGCCCTGAATGGACGAGATGCGTTCGCGCAGATCAGCAAGGACATGTTCCCGCAGGACAGCAGACATCGTTCGCTGAATCCTTCCGGTTCGCGTTGGTGAGAAAAGACGGCTTCATGCCGCCCAGAATGCTTAATGTTCCTCTTCTGTTCCTTCATGGGAACGGAGTCAAGCCGGTCTATTTTAGGAATATCGTCACATTCCGTTAGCGAATACGCAGATTTTCTTTTTGAATCAGATCGCTAGGACGTGCAGGTAAGTGACCGACTTTATTGAAGAAAGTTTCGTCGACGCGGAAACGAGAGGCAGCAGGACCTTGAACGAGACATCATCCGGGATATTGTGGGCGCCAATAGGTGCAGGATCTCCGTATCGCACCTTCGTTCCTGGAGACACCTTATGGTCATCGCACTCTCACGCATCGTGGATCTCTTCCGCCGGAGGAAGCCAACACTCGCGGAGGCTCTCGCGAAATCCGGTTTCCGACCTGCCAACACAGCTAGGATCACCTTGGGAGAGCGGCGCAATCGGGAACGTCTCCTCCGACAGCGCGGATGACGAGGCTAGCCGATGAGCCGTCGGTCATCACCACTCGATTTGACAACGACGCCACGTCAGGTGCGCGATCCCGTCATCTCGGTCGAATGTCGGACATGCGACCGTCAAGGAAGTCTGGACCGGGCCGCACTGGTGAAGAAGCACGGAGCCAACGTGACGTTCGGGAGATTGCGTCGGATGGCAGCGATGGGATGTGAGCGCTTTGTCAGCAAGGACGGGGATCGGTGTGGGACTAGCTTTCCAAGCCTATCATGTTCGTCATCGGTGAAAGAATGTCCGTAGCGCAGTCAACAACGGAGCAGCTTGTCGCCCGTTCTGAAACAGTTTCAGGGCTCTAATCACTCCAAACCGACGATAGATTTCTGCAAGAATACAAGCTGATCATCACGATAGGGCCACTCACTACTGCCATGTGGTCTGCTATCGGCATGCGCGATTTGGAACGACACCTGAACTGCCGCGTCAGGATCGTGCCCGCGCAAAACATTGATAAGTTCTGATTGAACCGTAGTCAGCGATGGGCGAACGTCGGGATCTGTTGCCATACATGCGCGGGCAATAGCTTCCACACCATCAACTAAGAACGGTGCCGAGACAACCGGATTTCCTGCATTGGCCCTCTTTACCCAAGTTTCTGGTCGCAGCCACTTCTTCGATCTCCCTTCAACGGGGACGGGCCACCAGTCGCGGGTCAATTCCCCACACGGATGCCTCCCTGCAGTCATAACCTCAAAGATAATCACGCCGAAAGCAAAGGTGTCGGATTCACTCCGCGATACCTTATCGATCCATTGTTCTGGTGCCATGTACGGCCTGGCGCCTTCAGCATTGCCAGTATCGATCCCTAAGTTTGCCAATCCGAAATCTGCGAGCAGAGGGAACTCGAAGACATCATCCGCAAGATCGGCTACGCTGCTGGGTGCAGCCCGCATCAAGATGTTTTGCGGTTTGAGATCTTGATGACATTCGACACCGCGGGCACGGCAATGAATGAGCGCAGAGCAGAGATAGGCAAGGACCGCTAATCGACTTGCGATCGAGAAGTCTGCACGGGGAATCCATCGTGATAGATCACCGTCTGAAGCGCGATAAAGAGCGACGGGGGTATCGAACACCATCTGATAGTCAAAGGGGTAGCTAACAAATCTGTGGTAGAAAGTTCGATGCTGGATCTCAATTTCCCGTAAGAACCGCTTGTTTCGTTCGGTCCGATCTCCTTTCGGAGATATTGGAATTTTTGCAGCCACCCATCTCGGATGTACATCCTCTCCCTGATCGAAGAAATACACCGAGCCGCACATCCCATCGCTACGCCCGGCAATACGCCCATGTTTCCCGAGAGAGATCTGCACTAGGCCCAGTATCTCTTCCTCGCTGAAACCGCCGTCGAGAAGATTGAGCGTCATTGATTTCCTCAAAGTAGATAGCCACGACAGAGGTCCCATTTGTCATGAAGGCATTAATGAATGGTGGCGCAGCGCGATATTACGACTTCGATCATCGCGTTCAATCGGCGAAGCAGAATAACATTTTCTTCCAGATCAACATCCCCCCATCTGTTAGCGGCACCAGCTTGGAGGGTAGGTAGCAGAACGGCTATCTTCAACCCGATTAGATACTTCAGAACGACATCAAGCCCGAGTGATGCCAACGCTTCGAACATCAGGCTCTCGGTGGATCCGGAGACATCGTCATCCGCTAGCAAAAGGTCGACTTTGTTCACGAACCGGACAAGCTTGGCTTCGTTTTCAGATCCAACCTTGCTCACGTAAATCTTCCGGAGTGATTGTTCTGAGAGCGAGTTATTTGCCAGATACGCGTAGTTTTTCCGCTCGGAAGATTTGGCCTCAACAGTCAGATTCTCTCGGTCATAAGCGATGGTGTCTGACGGCATGAAAAGCTCTCCTCTCAAAAATGATGAATCCTATTGGTTTGGATTTCAATAGACATGGAGGGTATCTTTTGATTGATGCAATGAGGCTGTCTTGCAACATCATCGGCATCGAGTGCATCCATCGCTTCCTGACCCGAAAGTTCGTGTCTGACCACAAGGGCATCGACTTCTGCTCGATCTGATAGGACGCTGTGTCAGGTGCGCAACCCCGTCATCGCGGGCGAGTGCAAGGCCTGCGGCCGATCTCGGTCACCAGGGCGGGCCACGCTGGTGAAGAAGCACGAATCCGCCGTAACCTTCGCGAGATTGCGGCGGATGGCTGCCATGGGATGCGAACGGCTGGTCAGTGAAGACGGTGATCGATGCGGGACGCGGTTCCCGTGTCTGGAACGTATTCGTTGATCGATTGGCTCAATGGTGAGCCGGAACACCTTCCTTCGCACCTCTGAGTGCAACGAAGACCGCTACTGTCAGGATGGCGATCATCATACCCGTGATCATCAGCACCGAGCCATGTGCTTGACTGAACGCGCCGCGCGCCGCCATCCGGAGCACTTCACCCTCTTTCCCGCCGAGGCGGACGGCCTGTGTCATCGCCTCGCCAATCGATCCGCCAGCCTCGGCGGCCGACGGGGCCGATCTCGATACTGCGGAGAAATAGATCGAGTTCACGAGAACGCCGAAGAATGTGATGCCGATGCCACCACCGAGTTCGTAGCCCGTGCTCTCCAGCGCGCCTGCGGCCCCAGCCTTCTCCGGTGGCGCTCTCCCCATGATCGCGATCGACGAGGCAAGCAGCCCAATCCCGAGGCAGAGGCCGAGCACCGCCAGAAGCGTTGCAGTCAGTGGCCACGATGCCATCAGGTCGATGAGTGCGAGACCGAATAATGCGGACGATGCTCCCGCCATGGAAAGCGTTGCAACTGTCCGGAGACCAACCCGATTGGCCAGATGCCCTCCGATAGGGCCGCCGACTGCCGCAGCCACCACGAGCGGTAGCATGAACAGCCCAGCGTTAAGCGGTGACATGCCCAAGACATACTGGAGCTCCTGGGCCAGCACCAGTTCGAATCCGGCCAGCGCCCCGGAGGCGACGAACGCCATCAGCATTCCCGCAGCGATCGCGGGTTTGAGGAAGAGCGAAAGATCGAGCATTGGGTTGGAGGATGAGACCTGTAGTCGTCCAAACCACGTGAGCAGTGCAAGTCCCGCGAACATCGAGGACGCGACGACGCCGTCGATCCCTCCTTTCATCCCGGTCTTGATGCCATAGACCGTCAGCACGAGACCTGCCACCAGCAGCGCGGCCTGAGCGATATTCCACTCGCCCGATCCGGTGCCGACACTCTTTGGCACAAGTCTCCAGACCATCGGGATGACGACTGCCAGAACCGGAATGTTCACGAGGAATACCGATCCCCACCAGAAATGCTCAAGCAGAAGACCACCAACCAGTGGGCCGATGGCCGCTCCTGCCATGCCGACCACGCTCCAGAGACCGAGCGCCTTCGCCCGTTCCTCGTCATCCTCGAACGTCGTCCGGATGATGGCAAGAACGCAGGGCATTATCATCGCGGAGCCAACACCGAGGACGGCGCGCGAGGCGATCAACATCGCCGGCGATGGGGAGAAGGCTGCGGCAGTCGACGCGATCCCGAACACGACCAACCCGATGAGGAGCATCCGCCGGTAGCCCAGCCGATCGGCAAGCGTGCCCATTGGAACGAGAAGTCCTGCCATTACCAACGCATAGATGTCGATGATCCAGAGCACCTCGGTGCCTGAAGCGCCAAGTGCAACGGTCAAGGAAGGTACGGCGATGTGGAGAATGGTCAGATCCACGACGACGGGGAGGAATGCAGTCATGACAGCGGCAAGGACGAGCCAGCGATTGGCAGTGGGCATGCAAACACCTGAATTGCGAGAATTTTTATCGAACGATCGTTTTTTTATTGCTTTTATATACGACCGTTCGTAAATTGGACAAGTGACAAATTGGAGAATGACGTGGGTCGTATTCGCAGAATCATGAAGGACGACATCCTGGATGCCGCCGAGCGGGTAGTCGTCAAGCTCGGCGCAGCCGGGCTTTCGATCGATGCCGTGGCCCAGGAAGCTGGGGTGAGCAAGTCGACCGTGGTCTACGATCACAAATCCAAGAGCGCGCTGCTCGAAGCACTCATCGACCGTCGCATGAAAATCGAGATCGATCGGCAGGCGGAGGAAGTTGCGAAAGCGGTCGACACGCCACATCCGGAACTATTCGGCCGCATCAATGCGGCGGAGCAAGGCATGACCGATGCTGATCGCGCAGTCTCGCTGGCGATCAGTGCTTCCGTTTCGCAGGAAGAAAAAGTCCAGCAGCAGATGCGTGACTGGACGCTGACAGACCTCGAGGCAATGTCGAATGGACCCAAGCCGGAGGCTGCTCTTATGGCCTACCTGGCGTTGACAGGCGTCTATGTGACTGAACTCTTCGCCTTCCACCAATGGACCGAGGAAGAGCGGGCCAACATCCTCAATGGTGTGCGAACGATCTACGCAACCTACCCCGACAGGTAACAACCTGGCCCTCCCGGCCTGATCCGAACATCCAAGGAAACATAATGTACCGCTGCAGCCAACTGCCGCGCCTGAAGGCGTGCCTTTTTGCCACTTCCATACTAGCCCTTACGACGACGACTGTCCTTGCGCAGGAGGGCGGAGAGATGCCGCCTGCTGCCGTAGGTGTCATCGATCTGAAAGCGCATCCGATTCCCGTTGTCAGCGAACTGCCGGGTCGCGTAGCCGCCACACGCATCTCCGAAGTCCGTGCCCGCGTCTCCGGTATCCTGCAGGAGCGGGTGTTCGAACAGGGCACTCTCGTGCAGGAAGGCGATGTCCTCTACCGGATTGATCCGCGCCTGTTCAAAGTGAGGGTTGCGAGCGCCGAGGCGACGCTGCGCCGGGCCGAAGCCACCCGTGATAACGCCAAGGTTCAGCTCGAACGCCAGAAGACGCTTCGCGAACGCAACGTCGCGAGCGGTATTGATTACGACACAGCGGCCGTCAATCTGGCGCAGGCCGAGGCCGATGTGGCCCTTCAGCAGGCGGCATTGGAAGAAGCTAAGATCAACCTGGAATACACCGAGGTGACGGCTCCGATCACGGGCATCATCGGTGGCGCTCTCGTCACCGAAGGCGCTCTCGTGACAGCCGATGGCACGTCGAACCTCGCACTCATCCAGCAGATCGACCCGGTCTATGCCGACTTCACCCAGTCGGCTCAGGATCTTCTCAGCCTCCGTCGCGCCGTCACCGACGGCAAGCTTGCCAGCCCGGCTCCCGGCCAGGCCAGCGTCGAACTCCTCTTCGACGGCGGCGATATCTACGGCGAGAAGGGCAAGCTTCTGTTCTCCAGCGCCAATGTGGATTCCACCACGGGCCAGGTAACCCTGCGCGCCGAGTTCCCCAACCCTCACGGAGACCTGCTTCCTGGCATGTATGTCCGCGTGAAGGTCGAGCAGGCTGTGCGCGAGAATGCAATCACCATCCCTCAGCGCTCCGTGTTGCGCACGCAGGACGGCAAGGCGCAGGTCTACGTCGTCGAAGCTGACGACACGGCAAAACTCCGCGATGTCGAACTCGGCCAGGCGCTCGATCAGGAATGGGTTGTCGAAAGCGGCCTCGAAGCTGGCGAGAAGGTCGTCGTCGACGGCGTGCAGAAGGTGCAGCCGGACGCGAAGGTTGCACCGGAACCATGGACACCCGGCAATCAGCAGCCAGCCGCCACGGCCAAGTAAGGTAAGACAATGGCACAGTTCTTCATCAGCCGACCGATCCTTGCATGGGTCTTCGCGCTGTTCATCTCCATCGCAGGCATCATCGCCCTGCCCTTCCTGTCTATCGCGCAATACCCGAAGGTCGCGCCGCCGCAGCTCACCATCTCGACCTCCTATCCGGGTGCATCGCCTCAGGAAATTTATCAGGGCGTGACGCGCCTGATCGAGGAGGAACTGAACGGCGTTGCCGGGATGATGTATTTCGAATCGACCTCGGACACGTCCGGCTCGGTCAGCATCAACGCCACGTTCGAAGCAGGCACCGATCTGGATCAGGCCTCGGTCAAGGTCCAGAACGCGATCCGCCGTGTCGAATCCCGCCTTCCGTCCGCCGTTACCTCGCAGGGCGTTACCGTCGAGGAAGCCGCATCCGGCTTCCTGTCGATGATCACCCTGACATCGACCGACGGAAAAATGGATGAAGTCGCTCTCGGCGACTATTTGAACCGCAACGTTCTTGGCGAAATCCGCCGTATCGATGGCGTGGGCCGCGCGCAGTTGTTCGCCGCCCAGCGCGCCATGCGTGTCTGGATCGATCCCGACAAGCTGGTCGGCCTCAACCTGACCGCCGCCGATGTGAATGCCGCGATCACTGCCCAGAACGCACAGGTCGCCGCCGGCCAGATCGGCGCAGCCCCCAATCCGGTCAATCAGGATCTGACGGCAACCGTCCTCGTTCAGGGCCAGCTCAGCGATCCGAAAGCATTCGGAAACATCATCCTGCGTGCCAATGCAGACGGCAGCTCCGTGCTGCTCAAGGATGTCGCACGTATCGAACTGGGCGCCGAAAACTACAATTTCTCCAGCCGCCTGAATGGACAGCCGAGTGCTGCCGTAGGGATCCAGCTATCGTCGACTGGCAATGCCGTTGCCACCTCTGCTGCCGTCCAGGCCAAGCTCGCGGAACTGTCGGAGTTCTTCCCCGCCGGGGTCAAGTATGACGTGCCTTACGACACCAGCCCGTTCGTCTCCGCCTCCATCGAGAAAGTGCTGCACACACTCGTCGAAGCCATCGTGCTGGTTTTCATCGTGATGTTCGTGTTCCTGCAGAACTTCCGTTACACCGTCATCCCGACGCTCGTCGTTCCGGTTGCTCTGCTTGGCACCTGCGCGATCATGTACGCCACCGGGTTCTCCATCAACGTGCTGACCATGTTCGCCATGGTTCTCGCCATCGGTATTCTCGTCGATGACGCGATCGTCGTCGTTGAGAACGTCGAGCGCATAATGGCCGAGGAAGGCCTGTCGCCACGGGCGGCGACCCGCAAGGCGATGAAGCAGATCACCGGCGCGATCCTCGGCATCACGCTTGTCCTGTCCTGCGTATTCGTTCCCATGGCGATGTTCCCCGGCTCCACGGGCATCATCTATCGGCAGTTCTCGCTGACGATGGTGGTCTCGATCCTGTTCTCGGCATTCCTGGCGCTGTCGCTTACGCCCGCTCTGTGCGCGACCTTCCTCAAACCGATCAAGCAGGGCCATCATGAGAAAAAGGGACTGGCTGGCTGGTTCAACCGCAAGTTCGACGGCCTGACCAACGGCTATGTGAAGACCACCAACGGAATGACGCGCCGCGCTGGCCGCATGATGGTCATCTATCTCGCACTCGTCGTCGGCCTCGGCTACCTGTTCGTGAACCTTCCGTCGGGCTTCGTACCTGCGGAAGACCAGGGCAATCTGATCGTTGACATCCAGGGGCCGCCGGAAGCCAGCGCCAACCGCACCAAGGCGTCGGTCGAACAGATCGAGGAGATCTTCAAGGCCGAACCCGCCGTCAAGGACGTGATCGCCATCCAGGGCTTCAGCTTTTCCGGAAGCGGTGCCAACGCTGCCCTCATGTTCGTGACGCTCAAGGACTGGAGCGAACGTGGGGACGGTAATTCCGCCCAGGAGATCGCCGACCGCGTCAACATGGCATTGTTCGGCCTGAAGGACGCGACCAGCTTCGCGCTGTCTCCGCCGGCCATCGAAGGCTTCGGTGCAACAGGTGGCTTCGCGTTCCGTCTGCAGGACCGCAACGGTGTCGGACAGGCTGCCCTGTCGGCGGCTGGAGCCGAATTGATGGAGAAGGCCAGCCAGAGCCCCCTCCTGACAGGGATGCGCGTCGAAGGACTGCCGGATGCTGCCCAGGTGCTGCTGGTGATCGACCGCGAGAAGGCGAACACCTTCGGCGTGACCTTTGCGGACATCAACAACACGATCACCGCAAATCTCGGGTCGTCCTACATCAATGACTTCCCGAATGCAGGTCGAATGCAGCGTGTCATCGTGCAGGCCCAGGATCGCGATCGTCTGCAGACCGAGGATCTGCTGAAACTGAACGTCCGCAATGCCAGCGGCGGCATGGTGCCCCTGTCGTCCTTTGCCATTGCCCAGTGGCAGAAAGGATCTCCGCAGATCGTCGGCTACAACGGATACCCAACGGTGCGTATCGCGGGCGAACCTGCCCCTGGCACATCGTCCGGTGCGGCGATTGCGGAGATGGAGCGCCTCGCTGGCGAGATGCCGGATGGCATTGGTTTCGAATGGACGGGACAGTCTCTCGAAGAGATCAAGTCCGGTTCGCAGGCTCCGTTCCTGTTCGGTATCAGCATGCTGTTCGTCTTCCTGCTGCTGGCGGGTCTCTACGAGAGCTGGTCGATCCCGCTGTCGGTCATCCTCGTCGTGCCGCTCGGCGTGATCGGCACCGTTCTCGCCGTCATGACGGCCGGGATGTCCAACGACATCTACTTCAAGGTCGGCCTCATCGCGATCATCGGCCTGTCGGCTAAGAACGCTATCCTGATCATCGAGTTCGCCAAGGACAACTACGCCGAGGGCAAGCCGCTGCTGGAAGCCGCCATGGAGGCGGCCCGGCTCCGGTTCCGACCGATTATCATGACCTCGCTGGCATTCACGCTCGGCGTGGTGCCGCTGGTGATCGCTTCCGGCGCAAGTGCAGCCAGCCAGAACGCCATCGGCACCGCCGTCCTCGGCGGCATGATCTCGGCGACCTTGCTTGCGGTGTTCTTCGTCCCGGCATTCTTCGTCTTCGTGCTGAAACTGTTCAGGACGAAACGTCCGGAAGCGGAAGATGCCGAGATCGACGGTGCGACAACTCCAGTCAGTCACGGTTCCAATCCGTGACGGAGCTTCCGTCCGGGGGCACCCCGCCCCGGACGGTTCAGGCTCCGCCCACACCCCTCGTGGGCGGAGCCAACCATTAAAGACGATGACATGAACCCAGGTGAGAAGATGCGCATCCGGCCCCAACTGCCCCGCGGCCTAACCAGAATAACAAAACTGACGTCCACATTCGCGCTGACATCCCTGCTCGCGGGCTGCATGGTCGGATCCGACTATCAGAAGCCGAACCTGCTGGTCCCGGCAAAGTGGTCCGCAGACAAGTCCACGAGCGCCGCCCAGCCAGCCGATCTCGCATACTGGTGGACGCGCATGCGCGATCCGCAGCTCAACGCACTGATCGAACGTGCAATCAAGGGCAACCTCTCCGTGGAAGTCGCGCAGGCTCGTGTTCGCGAGGCCCGCGCAACGCTGGGTCAGGAAACCGGGAAGCTAGCGCCGAGCCTTGGGACATCATCCAGCGTCAACCGCACCAAAACGTCTCAGACCGCAAGTACGACGGGATCCGAAAACGTCTTCACCCAATATCAGAACGGGTTCGATGCAAGCTGGGAGATCGATCTCTTCGGTGGCAAGCGCCGTGGTGTCGAGGCCGCCAAATATGGTCTGGACGCATCCGAGGAAGAATTGCGCAACACCATGCTGGTGCTGGTAGGAGACGTCGCCTCGAACTATGCACAGGTACGCGCGGCACAGGCTCGTCTCGCACTCGGCGAACGGACAGCGCGTTCGCAACGTCAGTCAGCTGTTCTCACGAAGGTGAAGCTGGAGGGCGGATCCGGAACGACTGCCGATGTCGCACGCGCCGAGGCGCTGGCTGCGTCTACCGAAGCCGATCTGCCGACATACGAGATCGCGCGATCGACGGCTGTGAACCGCCTTGGCGTCCTGCTCGGACTGCCTCCCGCAGCATTGTCGGACGAGCTTGCCAGATCGAAACCGATCCCTCGGCCGAAATTTCCGCTTCCGGTCGGGATTCCCGCCGATGTCCTGCTGACACGCCCTGATGTGCGCATGGCAGAGCGGCAGCTCGCCCAGTCCACAGCGAGGATCGGGGTGGCCGAGGCGGCGCGTTACCCATCAATCAGCCTGACGGGAAACATCGCATCCCAGGGCCTGCATGTCAGCGACATTGCCAAAAACTCGACCATAGGCTGGGCTTTCGGCCCGGCGGTCACCGTTCCGCTATTCCGCGGCGGCCAACTCAAGGCATCCGTCGAAGTCGCGCGCGCCGTCCGTGATCAGAATTTCGCGACATATGAATCCTCTGTCCTGACAGCGATGGAGGATGTCGAGAACGCCATCGTCTCGCTGTCGCAGCAGCGCAGCAGAAGCGCCAAACTCGCGGTGGCAGTGGAAGCTTACCGTCGTGCGGATACCGCGTCGGGATCGCAGTATGAGACGGGAACGCTCAACTACCTTGACCTGCTCGATGGCCAACGCCAGCTCTATGCCGCCGAAGGCGCCCTGATCGATAGCCAGCTCGCAGTGACGACCGCGTACATCACCCTCAACAAGGCATTGGGAGGCGGCTGGACAGGAGAGGTGCCGACGACGATCGTGACCGTTGACCTGCAGCGGACGGCATCCAGATAGAGGAGGACCTGAAATTGAACAAATCTGACCTCGACAGGTATCTCAACGCGTCCGCGCAGCAGTTCCACCGCAAAGTCGGTTTGATAGACTAAACCCTGTAAATCACCTGTGTTCAAGGGCCGCCGTGCTCACACGGTTGGCCCTTTTTTTTTATCGCGAAAACTGCTGCCGTGGTGGCGCGAAGAAGAATACGATCTTGAATGGTTTTGATCTCGTCAAGGTAATCGACAAATTGCCGACTGTCGCAAGACCTGTTTCCCGGCAAACACCCAAAACGCAAAAAGCCCGGATTGCTCCGGGCTTTTCGCGTAAGATGTGCGATCGAATTAGAACGAGCGCTGCAGACGCAGGAAACCGTCCCACTTGTCGGCAGAGTCGGTGCCGTTATCAACGTCGGTGTAGTTGATCGTTGCTTTGGCAGCGAGGTTGGTGGTGATGGCGTAGTCAGCCGTCAGACCAACGCGCCATGCGTCACCGCCGTCGAAGTCGCCGTCGCTGTCGAGGCTGACCTTATCCCAGTACTGGGCACCCGGGGTCAGGCTGAACTTGTCGGTGAGCTTGATGGCGTATTCCGCACCGATCGTCCACTCGGAAGCGTCGAAGTAACGGTTCTGTCCGAAGGAGTAAGCAGCGAAGATGCCGAGCGAACCCGGGCCGAGCTCTGCAGTCAGCGTGGAAGCAAGAGCTGCATTTTCGTTGTCGAAGTCGTAACCAGCGAAGAAGTCGGCGGTTACGCCACCGAACTTGCCGGTGATGACGCCGTTGATGCCGATTTCGTCAGCATTGCCTGCATCGTCGGTCTTGTAACCGGCCTGCGAGTTGAACGCGTCAACCTGACCGTATACCGAGAACGCACCGCCGTCATAGGTATAACGGATGGAGTTGTTCAGCGTGTCAGCGCCTTCGCCACCGTTGTTGTACGGACGGTCGTCGGCGAGAACGGTTTCACCCGGAAGCCCCGTATCGAAGTAGTTGTAGAAGTAACCAACGCGGAAACCGCCCAGCTCGATATAGGTTTCTTCGAGGAAGAAGTCGCTATTGCCCTGCGAGCCGGTGTAGGTGCCTGCACCCGGAGTGCCAGCCGGAATGGTGATCGAATAGCTGTTCGACGAGTTGTTGTTAGCACGAAGCGTGATGCGCGAGGTGAGCGCACCGTATTCGGTGTCGGTCTTGGCTTCGAGGCGAACCTGAGCGCGGGTGTTGGTACGGTAACCGGCTTGACCGCCAAAGTCGTCGTCGCTGCGGCCATCAACCTGAACGCGGACATAACCGCCGATCTTCAGGCAGGTTTCGGTGCCGGGGATGTAGAAATAACCGGTGCCGAAGGCGTCACAAACGCGGACATATTCCATCGGCTCGGGCTCTGCCGCGACGATCGCATCGGCAGCCTGCGCGCCGGATACTGCTGCGAGAGCTGCAGCGGAGCCGAGAAGGAGGCTCTTGATGTTCATTATGATCTCCATTGAGATGATGGACCGCGGCTCGGAGCCCCCACCCACCAAATTGAAAAACCGAAGGCATATTCGGTGAGCAATGAATACGAGGGGCGGCCGGGAGGTGAAAGCAGCAGCGCTTGCCGTCAGGACGAGAACAGAGTGCCGTAATCGAGGATGTTGCCCAGCCGCATCGGTTTGTAACCGTACGTAATTTGATGGTAATCAAACCGTATCAACGACGGGAAGCGGCCATGTTTCTGCGACAAAGACACGGAGGCCTTTATCTCGTATTCCGGCCACGCATAGCGGCGTGATTCCCGATGCCGAGATTGGCTGGAAACGCTGGCAAAGGCGCAGAAACACCGCGAAACAGGGCTTATGCAGCGCCTGCCTGATCCATCAATCGCGGCAGCATGATAACAGCGCGAGCGCCGCCCGAATCGGCTTCCTCGTAACGGATCTTGCCCTGATGGGCGTCAATGATCGACTTGGCCAAGGCAAGGCCGAGGCCGCTTCCGCCCGTATCCCTGCAGCGGGATTCTTCAAGGCGTACAAACGGGTTGAAGACCCGGGTCCGGTCCGCCTCGGGAATGCCCGGGCCGTCATCATCGATCAGGAGACATACGTCTCCCATTGCCGGACGAACGAAAATCCTCGCCCGGTATCCGTAACGCAGGGCATTTTCCACGACATTGCGGACCGCGCGCTTCAAGGCGCCCCGGCGGCCATGGATGAAGAAGCGGTGTGGATTGACGAGAGTAATGTCGCCTCCGGCAACGACCAAGTCCGCAATCAGCTCCTGCATCAGATCTTCGAACTGAAATACGGTTTCTGTCTCCGTGGTGTCATAGCCTCGGGAAAGCGAGAGCGCGCCATCTACCAGTTCCTGGATCTCATCGAGACACACGCCAAGGCGATCCTTGGAATCACCGTCATCGAGAAGCTCGATCCTCAGCCGCATCGCAGTGATCGGAGATTTCAGATCATGGCCGATCGCCCCCAGCATCTTGGCGCGCTCGTTGAGCAATCTGGTAAGGCGCGCCGCCATGTCGTTGAAGGCATGGGTGAGCTTTTTAAGCTCGGAAGGACCGGAAGCCGAGATAGGCTGTGGGCTTTCGCCTCGACCAAGGTTGTCGGCGGCGTTGGACAGGTGCTGAAGCGGCGTGGTGATCTTTGCAACGATGATCCACACGACCGCCACGACGATCAGGATCGTTACAAGGATTGTTGCCATGAGTTGCCATGCCCATGTCTTTGGCAGGCGCATCACGTCACGCGCAGTAAGCCACCGGCCATCATCCAGGGTGATGGAAGCCAGAAGCACCAAGTTACGGCCGGGCTTGGTCGCGTGGCCCATTATTTCATGGCTCGGCGCAATTTCTGTTGCAGCAAGAATGAAACCATCCCCGACGGTTACACCGAATTTGTTCTTGAGGAAGATTGCGATGTCATCAGAAGGCAGCAGCTCATCACGCACCTGCGGAGCCGCATCGGTAATCGTAAACTGCATGCCCCATTCTGAGGGGGTTTTGATGATCGCTTCATCGTCAGCTGCAGGCAGGGTCCTCAGCAATTTCGCGGTACTGAGCAGTCGCTCGACTGCATCGAAAGCCCGATAACCAAGAATCTGCTTGTTCTTGTCATGCATGAAATAGGAAATGCTGAGTATCTGCGCCGCAAGCAGACAGCCGAGGAGCAGCAGGATAAGCTGTCCTCGAACGCTTTGGGGAACGCCGATTTTCATGTTTCAGACCTTGGTCACATCCGCAACGAGGCAGTAGCCGCCTCCGCGCACGGTGATGATGAGTTCGGGGCGATCCTTACTCTGTTCGATCTTTCGCCGCAATCGGCTGACCTGATTGTCGATGGCGCGATCGAATGGGCCTGCGCTGCGCGCCGAGGTCAACTCGAGCAACCTCTCCCGTGACAGGATGACCCTTGGTCGCTCGAGAAACGCCATCAGCAACTGAAAGTCGGCAACGGTGAGCGGTGTCTCCACACCATCCTCATCGACGAGGCAACGGCGATCAATCTGAAGGGACCAGTTACCGAAACGGAGCACCTGACCGCCATGCTCCCCGCCGAGCGAAGGCGCCGATGGCTCGTAACGCCTCAGGATCGCCTTGATACGCGCCACAACTTCGCGCGGATTGAAAGGTTTGGCGAGATAGTCGTCCGCCCCGAGCTCAAGGCCGATGATACGGTCCGTCTCCTCGTTGAGCGCGCTCAGCATCAGGATCGGAATTTTGCTTGTGGCTCTGAGCCGATGGCAAATCGCCAATCCGTCCTCGCCCGGCAACATGACATCGAGAATGATCAGATCGAACCCTCCGGACGTCAGGACCCTGTCCATCTCCTTGCCACTGTCGACCGCAACCGCCCGCATGCCTACCTTCTCCAGGTAGAGCCTCAGGGCATCACGGGTCTGGGCGTGGTCGTCGACAATCAGGATATTAGGAGAGCTTGCCATGGTAGCGATTTATCCGATGCCAGATCGCCACGCATCAGGATTTTTGTAACGGCACGTCGCAGACACTTCGAATGCGACAAACCGATACCATTCTGGCTTTTGTCAGGGATAATCCGGAGACAAACATTCGCTATAAGGATTTTGTCGAAGAGTTCGAAATTCTTACCCGGTCAATGGTAGCATCGAATTCTCCGTTGATGTTGACGCTGTGAAAAGAACCACCTTTCACAGCTCCTTGCTTTGGAAGCGCAACCGGAACCGCCGGTTTATTCTCGACCTCCAGTCAGGACACCACTCGGTTGCGCTTCCAGCCTCACCCCTCCACACAGGCAACTGTCTTCCTTTGTCCTTCGGCTTGAACTAAATCCCGTATTACGGGTTTCTGTTCATCGCAAAAGCCGCACCCAGAGAAGGAAGCTGTTCAATGAAACAATTGCTTGTAATGGCTCTTGCGACAGTAGCGCTGACTGCCTGCAACTCCACGGGCAACCCCGAATTTCGTGCGATAGATTATGGACCCGGCATAGCACCTATCGCCGGCAGCCTAACGTATGGGGGAAAATCGAAGGCTCGGCTTGGAAACATGCCTGTCGGCTATACTTTCACTCACGAGTTTTTAAATGGCTTCGGAAACCGCGTCGAAGAGCGTTACCGCGTCCTGGAAGATGGTAGCCTCGATATCTACAGCCGCCGGATCACGCCAATCACCATCGGCCACGGCTACTAATTACTTCATCTGCGCGACAACGTTTTTACCTTGCGGAACAGACCGTCGCAGCGGTCGTTTTCCTCCTAACAAGAGATGGAGGCTACAATGGCAGAAGACAGAGACGCGCGCGAAGCAGTTGAACGTGGCAGTGCCTACGCAGGGACCGGACGCCATCCGGCAGCCGGGCCTCACGCCAAGGATCGCCTGACGGACCACGACAAGACACCGGGCACGGGATCGCTGCCCGCCAAGGACAGCAAGGACACCGATTCCGGGCCGGAATGACCCGATAGCGTTGCGTTCATTCATGGGCGTCCGCTCTCGCATGTGAGCGATACGGTCAATCTACTTGCCCGCCCCTCTCGCGCCGGTTAACACCGCATGAGGATAATGCGGGATGGGCATGATGACGGACGGGACCATCACTCTTTATGAAGCGATCGGCGGCGATGCGGCGGTAAAAGCGTTGGTGAAGCGTTTTTACGATTTGATGGAAACCTTACCCGAGGCACGCAATTGCCGTGCGATCCATCCCGAAAATCTCCAAGACAGCGAAGCGAAACTTTATGAATACCTGACGGGCTATCTCGGCGGCCCGCCCGTCTATGTCGAAAAATATGGCCATCCGCGACTGCGCTCCCGCCACTTCGGCGCAGCAATAGGGTCGGCCGAACGCGACGAATGGCTTTTATGCTTCAGCCGCGCGCTGGACGAAACCATTGAAAATCCGAAACTACGCGACATCATCTGGCCGCCGATCGAGCGCCTTGGCCATCACATGCAGAACAGGGAATAGGCTCTTGGAAAATTTAGCGAAACTGCGCCCGCTGATTCTCTTCGTCAGCGGCTTGATGGGTCTGTCCGGCGTGGCGCTCGCAGCCGCAGCAAGCCATGGCGGCGACACGCATTTCCTTGGCAATGCCTCCACCATGTGCCTTGCCCACGCACCGGTTCTGCTGGCGCTTTATCTTGGTCACGCAACATTCAGGACGGCAACGCTTTCTGCCCTCGCCCTTTGTTTGGGGACAATCCTGTTTGCCGGCGATCTCGTGTCGCGGCATTATCTCGGAGACAGGCTTTTTCCATTTGCGGCACCGGCAGGCGGCTCGCTGATGGTGCTCGGATGGCTATTGGTCGCGGCAGGCGCCTTTCTTGGCCGCCGCAACTGATCATTCATGTCGTCTGCCGGCTTCACCGGCGGAACAACAGCACTTTACCCGCCTCCCATGAAGGTACGGTCGTGGGGCTTATAGTGGCATGGGCGGGAAAACGGATGACATTACCGTCGCCTCGCTCGTCCCGACTACGGCTCGCCAGAAGCTCGTAAAGTTCCGGCACCAGTCCCTCACCATTCTGTTCAGCCAACTTGTGCAGGCCGATAAACAGGCTGGGATCAGGACGCTCGTCTTTCATCACTTTTATCCTTCATCGTCTGGAGCGCACGTTCAAGGCTCGATTTCGAGCCATTACGCAGCGGGACGAAGGCGACGCCGAACTTCTTGCAGCCCGTCTTCACCCTCAGACACGCATCGTGGCTGATACAGTCGATGGGGCAGAAAACGCAGTCGACAGAGGGAAGGACGGTATCGATACGGGAGACGGCCTCACGCAGGCCACCGTCATGATGGATCAGTTCAGCCCCGTGACGAGTCGCGATTGCGCGCAGATGAGCGACCTGGCAGTCACGGCCACCTACATAAAGGAAGCTGCGGACATCGATCGCATCACGATCCGGTTTCGCCTGCTGGGTTGCAGGTGCCGCCTCGCTTGCGCCGCCATTCTTCCGTTTCTGCTTCTTCGCCATCACGCCTCGCCTGATCGATTCTCGTCTCGGGAACCTTCGGTGAGCGGCACCTTAGATAAGTTGACTATCAGAGTAAAGATTAAACGTGAGGATCATACTCATATTTATTCGGCCATCTGAACGGCATTGGAAACAGCCGCAGATCGCCCTTCAACGTCTCTTAGAGGCGGTTCTCGACCGAAGTCATGCGGATACCGACAAAATTGTCGCGGTCGTCGGACACGATTTCGCCATGGCCGATCGTCTTTCCGTTCACCTGAATCTCGACAGGCTCACCAAAGCGCTTGTCGAGCCTGAACCATGATCCCTGCTTGGCTGCTGCCAATTGAGCGACAGAAACCTTCGCCCTACCGATGACAACCTGAACTTCAACGGGAATTTCGCCAAGACGGGCGCGAGAAGGAACTGGCTGCACGGAGCTTTCCTCCGACATCGGAAATTCTGGAAATACTGGAGACGGCTTGGCGGCAATGTCGTCAATCATAATGGTCACCTTCTGAAATGTGCGGGGCGCGACTCACTCAAAAATAAACGCTGCGACACCCGCATTCGCCCCGGACAGGCAGCCGTCCTTAACGAGTCGTTAACTTCCACAGTTGACGGATCATAAAGACGCAAACACGACAGGTGGTCACGAAACCGATTACGAATGCCCGCTGCGCATCGTACGTGTCCGTACAACTGTGGAAGCGCGCATCCGCTTCAGTGTCGTCAGAGGTAGTCCGCCCTTGGCCAGGGAATTGATAAAAAATGTGTCTTCAGCCTGCGAAAACACGAGGACCATCTTATCTTTCATTACGTTCCGCTTGGCACAGGTGAAGATAACCTCGTTCTCGCCAAGACAGAGATAGAAGTGGTCTGGCAGAAACTCCACCGCCCCGGTCTGAATGAGAGCACCGGTCTCGCATATCCCGACAATCCGGACCTGCAGGCTGGAAAAGGACTTCACTCCGCCATTCGGATAAACGGCACGCGCGACAATGTTAGTCCTGCGATATCGGACGTGCGGATTGTCGTTCGCCCCATAGAACTGCGCAAGATAATGACGAGGCTTGCTGTTCTCCAACATGATGGCGACCCGGAAATGGTTAAAACAATCTTAACACCGTACCGAACTGGGAAAACACGTTCAATTATCAGATTTAAGGGGTATTTCAGATACTTGGCACATTCGCAAAAGAGCAAGTCCGCCCGCGATGAGAGGCCGTCGTGAATAGTGAAAATGATTATCGGAGGGCTGGAAACTGTCGACAAGCCGGTGGCTTGACGGAAAATGGGAGGCAGAGACGCCAGTCCCGACGCGGGCAACCGCAAGCTTTATGACTTGCGCTCCGCGGCAAGGCCGCCCGCATCGCAGGCGGCCGATTGCCCTTGGATCATGGCCTCACAGTCCAGCGAAGGACCGCAAAGACAGAGACGCCGAGCCCCTCAGGCGGTGACGTCGATGACGACACGGCCTCTGATCTGGCCGTCGATGATGGCCTGCGCAAGTTCCGGCAGTTTCGACATCGGCTCGACAGTCGTGATGGCGTCGAGCTTGGTCTTGTCGAGGTCACGCGCCAGCCTGCTCCATGCCGAAAGACGCTGTTCATTCGGCGCCATGACCGAGTCCACCCCGATCAGGGCAACGCTACGCAGGATATGCGGCAGAACGGTTGCCGGAAGATCGGCACCACCCGCCAGACCACAAGCAGCGATAGCCCCGCCCCGCACGGTCTGCGCCAGCGCATTGGCAAGTGTGGTCGAACCGACGCTGTCGACGCCGCCAGTCCAGCGTTCCTTCTGCAGCGGTCCGCCCTTCTGCTGCAATTCGGCGCGATCGATGAAATTCGTCGCACCGAGCGATTCAAGATAGGGATGGGTTTCGGGCCGACCCGTCGAGGCGGTGACCTTGTAGCCGCGGGCGGAAAGCAGCGCGATCGCCACCGATCCGACGCCACCGGCAGCGCCGGTCACCAGCACTTCGCCCTCACCCGGCTTGATCGCGCCCCATTTTTCAAGCGCATCGACGCAAAGCGCCGACGTGTAGCCCGCGGTGCCGATCGCCATCGCCTGCTGCAGGGAAAATGCATCCGGTAGCGGGATCAGCCATTCGGCCTTCACCCGCTGATAGCGCCCATATGCGCCCGGTTCGGTTTCCGAAAGGCCCCAACCGTTCACGATCACCTTGTCGCCCGGCTTCCATTCTGCCGCCCGTGACTCGACGACCGTGCCGGAAATATCGATACCAGCGATCAGCGGCGTGCGGCGGGCAATACGGCCTTTGCCGGTGATTGCCAGCCCGTCCTTGTAGTTCAGCGTCGAGTAGGCGATCTCGACGAGGACATCGTTGTCGGGCAAGTCTTTGAGGGAAACCTCCCGAAAGCCCGCGGCCGGCTTGCCGTCGACAGTGTCGATGACCATCGCTCTGAACGTTTCAACCATTTCGTCACTCCAATTGCTTTGATCTACGGAACGGTATTTAGGGCCGCCGCGGGTTCCGGCTATTGATACAGGTCACGATCGTCGGGACAGGATACCCCCGCGATCCGCCGCATGGTGCATCATCGGCAAGCTTGCCGGCAAAAATTTTACCGTTTGATAAAATTTTGAGCCGTGTTACGATCTGCCCAATAGTTGTCCATAACCATATAATGAGGGAACTCGGATGGAGCGACTGGGAAGCGGGATCGAGGCCGGCAGGCTCTCGACCAACGAATACGTATCGAATTTTTCCGACCTTCACCCGCGCCTCGACAAGCATGAGGCGCTGGTGGCAGCAGACCGCTGTTATTTCTGTTACGACGCGCCGTGCATGACGGCCTGTCCCACCGCCATCGATATCCCGCTTTTCATCCGGCAGATATCGACTGGCAACCCGCTCGGATCTGCACAGACCATCTTCGCCCAGAATATTCTCGGCGGCATGTGTGCCCGCGTCTGTCCCACCGAAACGCTGTGCGAGGACGTCTGCGTCCGCAATACGGCCGAGGACCGTCCGGTCGAGATCGGCAGGCTGCAACGTTACGCAACCGACATCGCCATGGAGACAGGACGGCAGTTCTTCGAGCGCAAGGCCCCGAGCGGCAAGAAGATCGCGGTGGTCGGCGCAGGCCCAGCAGGCCTTGCCGCAGCACATCGTCTAGCGGTCAACGGCCACGAGGTGACCATTCTCGAAGCCCGCGAAAAATCCGGCGGCCTCAATGAATACGGCATCGCCACCTACAAGGCGGTCGATGATTTCGCCCAGCGCGAAGTGGATTACGTCACCGCCATCGGCGGCATCACCATCAAACACGGCAAGGCTCTCGGCCGCGATTACTCGCTGTCGGACCTGACCGCCGAGTATGACGCCGTCTTTCTCGGCATGGGCCTCTCCGGCGTCAACGGCCTCGGCATTGAGGGTGAAGACCTGTCCGGTGTGGAAGATGCGGTCGATTTTATTGCAGCGCTTCGTCAGGCTGAAGACAAGGCAACGATCCCGGTCGGACGCCGTGTCGTCGTGCTCGGTGGCGGCATGACCGCCATCGATGCAGCGATCCAGGCAAAGCTGCTCGGCGCAGAAGAAGTGACGATCTGTTATCGCCGCGGCAAGGAAAACATGAACGCCTCGGAATACGAACAGGATCTCGCGGCCTCTAAAGGCGTCATCATCCGCCACTGGCTGGCGCCGAAATCGATCATAGGCAAGGACGGAAAGGTTGCCGGCATCGAGGTCGAATATACCGCGATGACTGACGGCAAGCTTGCCGGCACCGGCGAGACCGGCATCATCGCCGCCGACCAGATCTTCAAGGCCATCGGCCAGACCTTCTCAGCCACCGGCCTCGGCGCCCTGCAGTTCGAGAAAGGCAAGATTGTCGTTGACGTTCAGGGCCGCACATCGATTGAAAACGTCTGGGCCGGCGGCGACTGTATCGGCCACGGCGAAGACCTCACCGTCTCGGCCGTCGCTCAAGGGCGCGACGCCGCCGAAAGCATCAACAGCATGCTTGCCGCCGGTTCTCAACCGGCCAGTGCAGTGGCCTGAGGGGAGAGTTGAACCATGGCTGATATCCGCAACAATTTCATCGGCATCAAATCCCCCAACCCGTTCTGGCTCGCCTCGGCACCGCCGACCGACAAGGCCTACAACGTCGAGCGCGCCTTCAAGGCCGGCTGGGGCGGCGTCGTCTGGAAGACGCTGGGCGAACAGGGGCCTCCGGTCGTCAACGTCAACGGCCCGCGCTACGGCGCGATCTGGGGTGCCGACCGCAGGCTTCTCGGCCTCAACAATATCGAGCTGATCACCGACCGCGACCTCTACACCAATCTCATCGAGATGAAGCAGGTGAAGAAGAACTGGCCGGATAGGGCAATCGTCGCCTCGATCATGGTCCCTTGCGAGGAAGAGGCCTGGAAGGCGATCCTGCCGCTGGTGGAAGAGACGGAAGTCGACGGCATCGAACTGAATTTCGGCTGTCCGCACGGCATGTCCGAACGCGGCATGGGCTCCGCCGTCGGTCAGGTGCCGGAATATATCGAAATGGTGGTACGCTGGTGCAAGCAATATACCCGCATGCCGGTCATCACCAAGCTGACGCCCAACATCACCGACATCCGGCACCCCGCCCGCGCAGCAAAGCGTGGCGGCACCGATGCCGTGTCGCTGATCAACACGATCTCCTCGATCGTTTCGGTCGATCTCGACAGCTTCTCGCCCAACCCGTCGATCAACGGCAAGGGATCGCATGGCGGTTATTGCGGCCCGGCGGTCAAGCCCATTGCGCTCAACATGGTGGCCGAGATCGCCCGCGATCCGGAAACCTACGGCCTGCCCATCTCCGGCATCGGCGGCGTGACGACCTGGCGTGATGCGGCCGAATTCCTGGCGCTCGGCGCCGGCAACGTGCAGGTCTGCACCGCTGCCATGACCTACGGCTTCAAGATCGTCGAGGAAATGATCACCGGCCTGTCCAACTGGATGGACACGAAGGGCCATCAAACCCTGGACGACATCACCGGCCGCGCGGTGAGTAACGTCACCGACTGGCAATATCTCAACCTCAACTACATCGCCAAGGCCCATATTGATCAGGACGCCTGCATCAAATGCGGCCGCTGTCACATCGCCTGCGAGGATACGTCCCACCAGGCGATCACCGCCATGGTCGATGGTGTCAGGCATTTCGAGGTGAAGGAAGAGGATTGCGTCGGCTGCAATCTATGCGTCAACGTCTGTCCCGTGGAAAACTGCATCACCATGGAAGCGCTCCCCGCAGGTTCCCTCGACAAACGCACCGGCCGCCCCGTCGATCCCAACTACGCCAACTGGACAAGCCACCCCAACAACCCGATGGCGCGACAGGCAGCGGAATAGGATTGGAGAAGAAAGTCGGCCGCCCTCAATTCGGCCGACCTTCTATTGCCCGAATGTCTTCCTGTAAGCCGCCGGGCTTGTGCCCAGTCGCTTGCGGAAATGATGACGCAAGGTTGCCTGTGTGCCGAAACCGCAGGCGATTGCGATATCGTCCAGCGAGGATGAAACCCGTTTTTCGAGTAACTCGCGCGCCAGCCTGACGCGCTCTTTCACCAGCCACTCTCCCACGCTGTCGCCAGTCGCCGCCTCGAAACGGCGCTGGAATGTGCGCATGCTCATACCGGCCCGCTCCGCCAGCATGCGGATCGGCTGCTCCTCGCAAAGCCGCCCGCGCATCCATTCGATCAGCGGGCCAAGCCGAAGCCCTTCCCTCTCCTGCGGCACCGGCGAGGCGATGAACTGCGCTTGTCCTCCTTCGCGATGCGGCGGAACGACGAGCCTTCGGGCAACGCTATTGGCCGCCTCGGCGCCGAAATCGCCACGCACCACATGCAGGCAGAGATCGATACCGGCAGCACTTCCCGCAGCTGTAAGCGTATTGCCCTCATCCATATAGAGCACATCCGCATCGAAGGCGGCATCCGGATAAGCCTCGGCAATGGCCTCCACATAACGCCAATGCGTTGTCGCCCGCCGTCCGGATAGCAGACCAGCAGCAGCCAGAACCGCAACGCCCGAACAGAGCGACATGACCCGTGCGCCACGCTGGTATGCTGCCTGCATCGCCTCGATCAACGGAGCCGGCACCGGCCCGCCGATCCCGCGCCAGCCCGGAACGATGATGAGGTCGGCCTCCGCCAGAACCTCCAGCCCCGCGTCGACGGAAACGGTCAAGCCGCCAGCGGCTCGCAGCGGCCCCTGCTCCACGCCAGCAACGGAGAACCGATACCAGCCCTCCCCCATTTCCGGTCGTGCCAGACCGAAAACCTCATAGGCGATGCCAAATTCGAAGGTGCAGAGCCCGTCATAGACAAGGGTGACGACATGCGGACCTTTTGTTCGGTGAGTGGAGATCTTTGGCATGATATTTACGCTGCAAGTCATGATGGCCAATTTCGACCATCCCTATCATCAGGCATGATCACCCGCAACAAAGCCTCCAGCAACACCAGGAAAGGATCGCCTCGTGCCAAGCCCTGTCTCGGATTTTCCAGCCGCCGCCTCACAGGATGCCGCCGAACATTTTGCTCGTAAGCTCGCTTTCGAAGCGGACTGCTGGGACGTGCATGCCTCCTTTGCCTCGGGCATGGTCGATTTCGTCCTGCTCGATGTGCGTTCTCCTGCGCTCTTTGCACAGGCTCATGTCCCAGGCGCACTCAACCTGCCGCACGGCAAGATGACCGCACATAAAATGTCGCAATGGCCGGCGGATATGTTGTTTGTCGTCTATTGCGCCGGACCTCATTGCAACGGCGCCGACAAGGCTGCGCTGCGCCTCTCCCGCCTTGGTCTTTCCGTCAAGGTGATGATCGGCGGCATGACCGGTTGGGCCGATGAAGGCTTCGCCTACGACGCCGCTACAGCGGCCTGACGAGGAAGGAACGGCTGCGGAGTTGCAGTGCCCGCAGCCGGTTTTTGACAAAAAGCAGGAAGGCCGAGCAGAATCCCGGCGCACTCAATAAAAAAATCAACCTTATGCTGCACTGCAACAAATCATCCAGTCCGTCGTACCCGCAGAAGATGAAGTGTCGGGCAAACAATGAATTTTAGTCACATCTTTTACGAGCAATTGCCCAAAATTCGATGTTTTGCTCACGCATAACCACAGCAGCATGGTTGGCCATAGAAGCAAATAATGCAGCACCAGAGTATTTTAACTCACAATTAGTTCAACCCTGACACTATTTTAGCGCGGCATCCTGACACGTCTCGTAAGACGGCAGCGAGCTGATGTGTTGGGCAAACTAAGTGGTGTGCATTATGGCATTTCGAGATATGGCTATTTCGAAGAAACTCGGTCTAGTCACCGTCGTGATGGGCCTTTCTTCCCTGATTATTGCGGGCATTGCGGCTTCCGGTCTTATCGGCCTGCAGAAGGCAATGATTTCTGTGGGCGCCCGCGAGGAAGTCGCCCGCGAGGCGATGGACCTGCGCGTCGATATCATCGCCATCAGCCGCATGACCTACCAGTTGGCCGCGGCGCCGGACAAGGCGAAGGATTTCCGCGCCGAAACGGACAAGCGCTCTTCCGAAATGCTCGCCCGCCTGCCGAAGATCGAATCCACGGCCGATACTTCCGAAAAGGATCAGCTCAAGGCGATCCGCGGCGCACTCGACAGCTATTTCGGTATGATCCGCATCATGGTCGACACGGCCGAGAAAAATCCGGCCGACACGGCAGCGATCTCCTCGGCCTTGAAGACCGCGCTTGATGGCCAGAAGGTCGTCACCGATACGGTGAAGGTCTACAGCACCTATTCCGGCAAGTCGCTGGCTGGCGCTCGTGAAGCCGCCGTCGCTTCCTCGACCACTGCCATTCTGATCTCGGCGGCCTCAGCTGTTATCTTCATCATCATCGGCGCTGCAATCAGCCTGATGGTTGCGACCCGCGGCATCGTCAGCCCGATCCGTTCGCTGACCCAGGCCATGACCCGCCTCGCCAACGGTGAACTCGACAACCTCAAGATCGATGCCGCCCGCAAGGACGAGATCGGCGAGATGGCCCGCGCGGTCGAAGTCTTCCGCACCAACGCGCTCGCCATGAACGAACTCAAGGCCCAGGAAGCCGCCCTGCATCGCAACAGCAGCGACCTGCAGTCGAGCATTTCCACCGTCGTAGCCTCCGCCGTCGCCGGCGATTTCTCCGGCCGCATCTCCAAGGACTACCAGAACGAAGACCTCAACCGCTTCGCCTCGGGCGTCAATGAGCTGGTCGGAAGCGTCGACGCCGCAACCACCGAAGTCCGCCGCGTTATCGCCGCACTCGCAGATGCCGACCTGACGCAGAGCATGAACGGCCAGTTCCAGGGCGCGTTCGCCGAACTGCAGACCAACGTCAACAACACGATGGTTCGCCTGCGTGGCACGATGAACAATGTCCGCGGCGCAGCCGGCACGATCAACAACAACTCCGCCGAGCTGTCCTCGGCCGCCAACGATCTGTCGAAGCGCACGGAACAGCAGGCAGCCGCGCTTGAAGAGACCGCAGCTGCTCTCGACGAGATCACGGCAACCGTCCGCGCCGCCTCCTCGCGTGCAACCGAAGCCCGCGACATGGTTCACGCCACCAAGCAGAGCGCCACGAAGTCCGGCGACATCGTCCGCTCGGCCGTCACCGCCATGGGCCGTATCGAAGATAGCTCCAGCAAGATCAGCCAGATCATCGGCGTGATCGACGAGATCGCCTTCCAGACCAACCTGCTTGCGCTCAACGCCGGCGTCGAAGCTGCCCGTGCGGGTGAAGCCGGCCGTGGCTTTGCTGTCGTCGCCCAGGAAGTCCGTGAACTGGCACAGCGCTCTGCAAACGCAGCCAAGGAGATCAAGACGCTGATCAGCGCGTCTGCAGCCGAAGTCGAAGGCGGCGTATCGCTCGTCCGCTCGACAGGCGACGCCCTGCTCGAGATCGAAGGCCTCGTCAACAAGGTCAACGAGCACGTGGAATCGATCGCCACCGCCGCCCGCGAACAAGCAACGGCGCTGGCCGAGATCAATTCCTCGGTCAACCACATGGACCAGATGACCCAGAAGAACGCGGCCATGGTCGAAGAGACCACCGCAGCCAGCGAAACGCTCGCAGAGGAAAGCCGCCAGTTGCAGCAGATCCTGTCGAGCTTCAAGCTCGGCGGCGCCGAAGCCGCCCCTGCTCGCGGCATGCGCTACGCGGCCTGATCGCAGCAGATACCAGAACCAAGAAAGCCCGGCATTGCCGGGCTTTTTTTGTTGGAGCGAGCCCTCTCCCCAAGCCATCACCCAGGCGTAACCTCGACCGAACATTGGCAATGCGCAACTCAGAGATGAGACCAACCGCCGCACTTGATCGAGATCACTCTCACCCGACAAATGCCGCGCTAGTCAGCGCACCCTAATGCGCGCTGCACACATGAGGAGGGTGGCAGCATGTTGAACACAGCCACCCCAACCATGGATCAAGTATGAACGCGAACGTCCCTCCGTCCTCCACCAGCATCGCAACACCAACCGAACACGCGGCCTCCCATGGCGGCCACGGCAATCCCGCCGTTGTCGGCCTTGCCGGTTTCGGCATGACCACCATCGTCCTGCAGTTCCACAATGTCGGCTGGGCCTCGCTCGGACCTGTCATCTGGATGGGTCTGATCTTCGGCGGCCTCGCTCAGCTGATCGCCGGCCTGCACGAAGGCAAGATCGGCAACAATTTCGGCTATAGCGCTTTCACTGCCTATGGTTGCTTCTGGATCGCCCTTTGCCTGATCCAGATCGGCAATGCGATGGGCCTCTTCGCAGTCAGCGAAACCGATCTCGGCTGGTTCCTCGTCATCTGGGCAATCTATACCGCCATCATGACCCCCGGCGCGATGCGCGCCAGCACCGGCCTCGGTCTGGTCTTCATCACACTGTTCATCGGCTTTGTGCTGCTTGTCATCGGCCATTTCGGACCGCATGTCTTCAACGTCATCGCCGGTTACGAACTGATGGTCTGCGGCGCCCTGGCGCTCTATGTCATGGCGCACCAGATCTACAAGGACGCCTTCGGCCGTGACGTGCTGCCGGTCGGCAAGCCGATGATCTGAGCAAGATCCACCGAGACCACCGACATTGCATGGCCTCGTCTTTTTTAAGGACGGGGCCATTTCTTTATCATCCTGTACCGGCGACGCCTGCCAGTCCCTCGTCTCCAAAATCCTCGTCGAGAAGATCCAGCATCGAACGCAGAGCGCGCGTCACATGGCGCTCGGAATGATAGGCGGCTGAAAATCGCCGCAGCGGCATGGGAAAATCCACCACATGCAGCCGCCCGGCCATCGAGTGAAACTGGGTTGCGCGACTGGAGAGCACGGTCGCAGAAAGCCCCGCCTCCACCGCCGCCATCGCCGCCTCGTTTGACGGCATTTCGAGCACGACGGAAAGCGCCTGCGGATCGAGACCGAGGCTCGAAAGCTGGCTCTCGAAGGCGGCCCTCGTTCCCGATCCCGCCTCGCGCATGATCCAGTTGGTTTCCAGAAGATCGCTCGCCACAAGTTTGCGCCCGTCCGCCCAGGCATGGCGACGGCCGACGACGAGCACAAGTCGATCCTCCGCCACGGTCGAGCGCTGCAGGTCAGGAACCACGACCTCCCCCTCGACCACGGCAAGATCCGCCTCACCAGTCACTACCGCCTCAACGGCACTCTGCGTATTGCCGACGATCAGCCGCAGGTCGACGCGCGGAAAACGCTCATGATAGGCAACCAGCCGGGAGGGAAGCCAATAGCTCGCCACCGTCTGGCTCGCATGGACGCGAAGAACGCCGGAAGCCGAGCCACCGAGATCGGCGAGTGCCAACTCAGCCGCCCTCGCCCTCTCCATTACCGCCCGCGCCTCATCAACGAAAAGCCGGCCCGCTTCCGTCAATGCAATACGCCGCCCTACCCGGTCGAACAGGATAACCCCGTGACGGGCTTCCAGCGCCGAGATCGCAGCACTGACGGCAGACTGCGTGAGGTGGAGCGCTTCCGCTGCACGCGTCACATGTTCCAGCCGCGCAACCTCGAGAAATATCTTCAACTGTTCCAGCGTCATCGGTAAACCATTCGATTTTATCGAACGATACCACAAAACTTATGAGTTGGATTTGTTCTTTTGCGAAATGGAGAATGGCATTCGATAATCTCGTGATTTTGTGGAATTTTATCAATGTCGTTTTCCGATTGGGCAGAACGTCCTTACTCATCGCTATCCGGATTGAAGCCGTTTCTGCCCGGCCTGGCGCTGACGGCAGCGATCGCTGCGGTAGCGCTGACGATCAGGTCCGCCACCGGCTGGATGGCACTGAGCCCGCTCATTCTCTCCATTATCCTCGGCATGCTTATCCGCAATACAATCGCCCTGCCGCAGATCGTCGAAACCGGCATCCAATTTTCGCTGAAACGCATCCTGAGAGCAGGCATCATTCTGCTTGGCCTGCAGGTCACGATAGCCCAGATCCTGTCGCTCGGCGGCTCGGCCCTCATCATGGTGACACTGACGCTGGTGACAACCTTCCTTGCCATGCGCCTGGCCGGCAGACTGATGGGCGTAGACAGTCAATTGACGGATCTGATTGCGGCCGGAACCTCGGTCTGTGGCGCATCGGCCGTCATCGCCGCCAATACCGTCGTGCGCGGCAGGCAGGAACATGTCGCTTATGCCGTCGCCTGCGTCACCCTCTTCGGTTCAATCTCAATGATTGCCTACCCGCTGCTGGCCGCACCGCTCGGTCTGGACGAACGCGCCTATGGCCTATGGTCGGGCGCGACCATCCACGAAGTCGCGCAGGTCGTCGCGGCATCGTTTCAGGCAGGTGATGTGGCCGGCCAGTTCGGCACGATTTCCAAGCTGGCACGCGTCGTCCTGCTCGCGCCGCTGATCATGACGCTGGCGCTGGCAATGCGTTCGGACACGGGCTCCGACACGGGCGAAGGCCAGCGCGTCTCGACACCCATGCCGTGGTTCGTCCTGGGCTTTATTGCGATGATGCTGGTGAACAGTGCAGTTTCCATCCCGGTCGATATGAGCCGCCACATCGTGATGCTGACCAACTTCCTGCTGTCAATGGCGCTTGCCGCAATGGGACTGCAGGCAAATATCGGCAAACTGCGCGCTGAGGGATGGCGACCACTGGCGCTTGGCGCATTTGGCTGGATTTTCATCGCAGCCTTTGGCTATGCCGCGCTGAAGCTCTTCGGCTTCTGATCAGCCACCCGCGAGCGGGTGGCTTCGAACACTTTGAAGATTAGGGTCAGCAGGGTTTTGGCGTGTCGTGCGCGTGCTCATCCTCACGAATGGCCTCGCCGTGATACCAGCAAGTATCCACCACGGAGAAAATCACCTCCTTGGAAGAAGCCGGTGCCGTCAGCCCGTTATCGAGACGTCTCCGCTGCATTAGGGGAAACTCATAAATTTTTGCTGTTTCACGATGGATGCTTGCCATCTATCGCCTCCTGAACGACTGCATCACATTGGACAGGCACATATTCTGCCTATTATTTAATCCAATTGCTGCATTTTACATCATTCCGATGATTTCCGCCAGCGGAGATTGTAATCAAATAACTTTGCACAACGCCGCATGCCGTTAACCCGGATAAACGTCGACGCACCCTCCTGAGTTCCGGATGAGCGGGCCTATCTTCGAATTCGGCTTGTTTATTAAGCAAATCCAAACGAGGCAGCTTGTCGAAAACGGCCCATTTGAACGGCAGTGACATTTTTTTCATCGCCGCAGGCTCACCCGAATGCAAACTGGCACGCAGCATGCATTCATTTGTTCAAGCCCGGGACGCCGGCCTTTATGAAAGGCATCCTCGGATTGGCTCAACGATGAACACTACGGCCTGAGAGACAAAACATGACCAAGTATAAGCTCGAGTACATCTGGCTGGACGGCTACACTCCCGTCCCGAACCTGCGCGGCAAGACGCAGATCAAGGAATTCGATTCTTTCCCGACGCTCGAGCAGCTTCCGCTTTGGGGCTTTGACGGTTCCTCGACGATGCAGGCCGAAGGCCGCTCCTCGGATTGCGTCCTGAAGCCTGTCGCGATCTACCCGGATCCGGCCCGCACCAACGGTGCCTTGGTCATGTGCGAAGTCATGATGCCGGACGGCGTCACCCCGCATTCGTCCAACAGCCGCGCAACCATCCTCGACGACGAAGATGCATGGTTCGGCTTCGAGCAGGAATACTTCTTCTACCAGGACGGCCGCCCGCTCGGCTTCCCGGAACAGGGTTATCCGGCTCCGCAGGGCCCGTACTACACCGGCGTCGGCTACAAGAATGTCGGCTCGGTTGCTCGCGAAATCGTTGAAGAGCACCTCGACCTGTGCCTCGAAGCCGGCATCAACCACGAAGGCATCAACGCCGAAGTGGCCAAGGGCCAGTGGGAATTCCAGATTTTCGGCAAGGGCTCCAAGCGCGCCGCCGACCAGATCTGGATGGCTCGTTACCTCCTGCTCCGCCTTTGCGAACAGTACGGCATCGACGTCGAGTTCCACTGCAAGCCGCTCGGCGACACCGACTGGAACGGCTCGGGCATGCACTGCAACTTCTCGACCAAGTACATGCGCGAAGTTGGCGGCAAGGAATATTTCGAAGCCCTCATGGCGCAGTTCGAAACCAACCTGCAGGACCACATCGACGTTTACGGCCCGGACAACCACCTGCGTCTGACCGGCAAGCACGAAACCGCTCCGTGGAACAAGTTCTCCTACGGCGTTGCTGACCGTGGCGCTTCGATCCGCGTTCCGCATTCCTTCGTCAACAACGGCTACAAGGGTTACCTCGAAGACCGTCGTCCGAACTCCCAGGGCTGCCCTTACCAGATCGCTTCCCAGGTTCTGAAGACGATCTCGGAAGTCCCGACTGCAAAGTCGGCTGCTGCCTGATAAAAGTCCTCCCAAGGATAAACGGAAACGCCGGCTTCAAGCCGGCGTTTTCGTTTTTGGTGGCGAGGGAGATGGCAGACTACCGCACCCGCAACCCATCCATGAACAACTGCTCCAGAAACCTCGCAGCATCCTCGAAACGCCCCTCGCCGGAATGCGCCTGGCCCAGCACCGCCCTCACCTGCACATCGAAGTCGGCATAATGCTGCGTCGTCGACCAGATCGAGAAGATCAGGTGATAGGGGTCGCATCTGGCGATCTTGCCGGCACGCGACCAGGTGCGGATGACACCGGCCTTTTCGTCCACCAGCGCTTTCAACGGCCCTTTCAGCTCATCCTCGATCCGCGGCGCGCCCTGCAGGATTTCGTTGGCGAACAGGCGGCTTTCGCGTGGAAAGTCACGCGCCATCTCCAGCTTGCGGCGAATATAGGACCGGATTTCGCTTTCCGGGTCACCATCGGCGTCAAACACTCTGAGCGGCTCCAGCCATGTGGTCAGAACCCGGTCGATCAGCTGCCTGTGGATCGCTTCCTTGGTGCGGAAGTAATAGAGCAGATTGGGTTTGGACATGCCGGCAGCCTCGGCGATCTGGTCGATCGTCGAGCCGCGAAAACCATTCTGTGAAAACACGTCGAGAGCCGCCTCGAGGATCAGCTCTTCCTTTTCTTCCTGGATGCGCGTGCGCCGCTGCGTCTTCGCCGCTCTGGAAATGGCCATTCAGTATTGCGCCCCCTTGGCTGCCATCGTGGCTCCCCATCGCCAAATCATTCAAAACATCTGAAGTGAGACGATTTTCAGCTTGAGTGCTGCTGGGGAAATTGTAAGCTTTTACCAAGCGGTTAAATTATCGGCGACAAGCGGCTCAAACGCAATGCCGATCTTCCGGCTTCAAGGCCGGACGAGGCCCATGGGAACGAACAGATTTGCTGCCGGTCGGCAGAGCATAAACAGATAAGGAATTTTGAAATGGTGGCAGCACCGGGCGAGAACTTGCGCGTCAACGGCGACCGTCTCTGGGACATGTTGATGGATATGGCGAAGATCGGCCCCGGCATTGCCGGCGGCAACAATCGCCAGACCCTGACGGATGCCGATGGCGAAGGCCGCCACCTTTTCAAGCGCTGGTGTGAAGCGGCCGGCATGACGGTCGGCGTCGACAAGATGGGCACGATGTTCGCAACTCGCCCCGGCTCGGATCCCGACGCCCTGCCCGTCTATATCGGCTCCCATCTCGACACCCAGCCGACCGGCGGAAAGTTCGACGGTGTGCTCGGCGTTTTGGCAGGCCTTGAGGTGGTACGCTCGATGAACGACCTCGGCATAAAGACGAAACATCCGATCGTCGTCACCAACTGGGCAAACGAGGAAGGCGCGCGTTTTGCCCCCGCCATGCTCGCCTCAGGCGTTTTCGCCGGCGTCCATACGATCGATTATGCCTATGGTCGCAAGGATCCCGAAGGCAAGACTTATGGTGATGAACTGAAGCGCATCGGCTGGCTGGGCGATGAGGAAGTCGGCGCCAGAAAGATGCACGCCTATTTCGAGTATCATATCGAACAGGGCCCGATCCTCGAAGCAGAAGACAAGCAGATCGGCGTGGTCACCCACTGTCAGGGTCTCTGGTGGCTGGAATTTACCCTCACCGGTAAGGAAGCCCATACCGGCTCCACACCGATGGCGATGCGCGTCAATGCCGGCCTCGCCTTCGGCCGCATCATGGAGAAGGTGCAGGAAATCGCCATGGCCGAACAGCCGGGTGCTGTCGCCGGCGTCGGCCAGGCCTTCTTCACTCCGAACTCCCGCAATGTCCTCCCCGGCAAGGTCGTCTTCACCGTCGACCTGCGCACGCCGAGCCAGGAAAAGCTCGACCGCATGCGCGCAAAGATCGAGGCAGCAGCAACGGAAGTCTGCGAAGCCCTCGGCGTCGGCTGCTCGGTCGAAGCTGTCGGCCATTTCGATCCGGTCACTTTTGATCCGACACTGGTCGGCCGTGTTCGCGGCGCAGCTGAAAAACTCGGCTACAGCCACATGGACATTATCTCCGGCGCCGGCCACGACGCCTGCTGGGCCGCAAAGCTTGCCCCGACCACGATGATCTTCTGCCCCTGCGTCGACGGACTGTCGCATAACGAAGCCGAGGAAATCTCGAAGGACTGGGCCTCCGCCGGCTGCGACGTGCTCTTCCATGCAGTGGTGGAGACGGCGGAGATCGTCGAGTGACCGTCACGATTGCCATAGAGCAGCCGAAACAGCCTGACGTCGTCGCCCTGATCGGGCTTTCCGACGATTATATGGCTTCGCTTTACCCGCCCGAGGGCAATTTCGCCGTCGATCTCGATGCCCTGTCCCAACCCGATATCTCCTTTCTGGTCGCAAGGCTGGACGGCAAGGCGGTCGGCTGTGGTGGCATCAAATGGTTCGCGGACGGCAGCGCCGAACTGAAGCGCATCTTCGTTCATGACGAAGCACGCGGCCACGGTATCGGCCGTAAGATCATGGCCGAACTGGAGGCGCAGGCAACCGCGCGCAATTTCACCCGGCTCTATCTCGAAACCGGCCCGCTGAATGTAGAAGCCGTTCGGCTATACGAAGCGCTCGGTTACCAAACCTGCGGCCCGTTTGCGGACTACGAGGAAAATCCGCACAGCCTGTTCATGACGAAGGATCTCAAACAGCGGGAGGCCGCCGAATGAGCGCCTACCTCGCATCAAAGCCGAAAATAAAACGATCACCACCCGAGATGTTCAGTCCCTGAGATCATACATCTCGGGAGATTGACTGCGGCACACGATAAGGGGAACAACCATGGCCACAGTAATCAAGAACGGAACCATCGTTACCGCCGACCTGACCTACAAGGCGGATCTGAAGATAGACGGCGGCAAGATCGTCGAGATCGGACCGGACCTTGCGGGCGACGAAACGCTCGACGCCACCGGCTGTTATGTCATGCCGGGCGGCATCGACCCGCATGTTCACCTCGAAATGCCCTTCATGGGTACCTATTCCGCCGACGATTTCGATAGTGGCACCCGCGCAGCGCTTGCCGGTGGCACCACCATGGTAGTCGACTTCTGTCTTCCCGATCCGGGCCAGTCCATGCTGGATGCCCTGAAGCGCTGGGACAACAAGGCAACCCGCGCCCATTGCGACTATTCCTTCCACATGGCCGTCACCTGGTGGAGCGAGCAGGTCTTCAACGAAATGAAGACCGTCGTGCAGGAAAAAGGCATCAACACTTTCAAGCATTTCATGGCCTACAAGGGCTCGCTGATGGTCAATGACGACGAGATGTTTGCCTCGTTCTCGCGTTGCGCCGAGCTTGGCGCGCTGCCGCTCGTCCATGCCGAAAACGGCGATGTCGTCGCCGCCATGCAGCAGAAGCTGATGGATGAGGGCAATAACGGCCCCGAAGCCCACGCTTATTCGCGCCCCGCTTCTGTCGAGGGCGAAGCGACCAACCGTGCCATCATCATCGCCGACATGGCGGGCGTGCCGCTCTATGTCGTCCACACGTCCTGCGAACAGGCGCATGAAGCGATCCGCCGGGCGCGCCAGAGCGGCATGCGGGTTTATGGCGAGCCGCTGATCCAGCATCTGACGCTCGATGAAAGCGAATATTTCGACAAGGATTGGGATCATTCCGCCCGCCGCGTCATGTCGCCGCCCTTCCGCAACAAGCAGCATCAGGACAGTCTCTGGGCCGGCCTCGCCTCCGGCTCGCTGCAATGCGTCGCAACCGACCATTGCGCTTTCACCACTGACCAGAAGCGTTACGGCGTCGGCGATTTCCGCAAAATCCCGAACGGCACCGGCGGTCTTGAAGATCGTCTCCCGATGCTCTGGACCTACGGCGTCGCCACCGGCCGCATCACCATGAACGAGTTCGTCGCCGTCACCTCGACCAATATCGCCAAGATCCTCAATCTCTATCCGAGAAAGGGCGCGATCCTCGTTGGGGCCGATGCAGATCTCGTCGTGCTTGACCCGAAGAAGTCGAAGACGATCTCGGCCAAAACCCAGCAGTCGGCGATCGACTACAACGTCTTCGAGGGCAAGCAAGTCACAGGCCTGCCGCGTTACACCCTGTCGCGCGGTGTCGTCGTGGTCGATGACGGCACGGTAAAGAGCCGCGAAGGCCACGGCCAATTCGTCGCCCGCGAGCCCTATCCTGCGGTCAGCAAGGCGCTCTCCACCTGGAAAGAACTGACCGCACCGCGCAAGGTCGAACGAACGGGGATCCCGGCAAGCGGAGTGTGAGCGTGACATGGCAGAGAACAATTTCTCCGTCGTTTCCGCCAGAAAACTGGGCCTGACTTTCGAGACGAGTGACGGGCCGGTCCATGCGCTGTCCGATGTCGATCTGGAGGTGAAGAGAGGCGATTTCGTCTCCTTCATCGGCCCCTCCGGCTGCGGCAAGACCACGTTTCTGCGCGTCATCGCCGATCTTGAAAGCGCCACTTCGGGCGAGATCACCGTCAATGGCATGACGCCGGAAGGTGCCCGCAAGTCGCGTTCCTACGGCTATGTCTTCCAGGCACCGGCGCTTTATCCCTGGCGCACGATCGAAAAGAATATCGCGCTGCCGCTGGAGATCATGAACTACTCGACCGCGGAACGGAAGGAACGCATCGAACGCACGCTCGACCTCGTCAACCTTGCGGGCTTCGGCAAGAAATATCCCTGGCAGCTCTCCGGCGGCATGCAGCAACGCGCCTCGATCGCCCGCGCGCTCGCCTTCGACGCCGATCTTCTCCTGATGGACGAACCCTTCGGCGCACTCGACGAAATCGTCCGCGATCACCTGAACGAACAGCTTCTGAAACTCTGGGCGCGCACCGAAAAGACCATCTGTTTCGTCACCCACTCGATCCCCGAAGCCGTCTACCTGTCGACCAAGATCGTCGTCATGTCCCCCCGCCCCGGCCGGGTGACGGATGTGATCACCTCGACACTGCCAAAGGACCGCCCGCTGGAGATCCGCGAGACACCCGAGTTCCTGGCGATTGCCCATCGGGTGCGTGAAGGGTTGAGAGCGGGGCATAGTTATGAGGAGTAAGACATGACCCCCGCCTTCCTCCTCTGGCTCACGGGCGCCATGGCGACCTTTCTCGCAGCGGCCACCGCATCGCGGGCCTATATCGCCTCCAGCAACATGGCACTGCTCCTTCTGTCGCTGGCACTTTATTGTGTCGGCAACCTGATGATGGTGAAGCTGATGCGCGAAGGCGGGCTGGGGCTGGCGATCTCGGTATCGGCGATTGCGCAACTGTTGCTGATCAACGTCATCGCCTTCGCCATTTTCGGCGAACGCCTTAACGCCGCCCAGCTTGCCGGCGTCGGCCTCGGTGTCGTCGCCATGGTGCTGATGCTGTTTCCTATCGGAGCGAAAAGCTGATGGGACGGGAAAAAATCATCCAGCACCGGATCATGCCCGTGACGGTGATCGTGCTTGTCATCATCGCCATCTGGTATGTCGGCGCCTATTTCATGAACGCGCCCTTCCAGCGCGATCTCGACCGCCGCGCCAACGTCACCTCGACGGTGATCGAATTCCTCGAAAAGACCATGTCGCAGCCGAAGCCGACCTTGCCGGCTCCGCATCAGGTCGCCTCGAACGTCTTCGAAAACACCTTTTTGCGAAAGGTCACCTCCAACCGCAGCCTTGTCTACCATGCCTGGGTCACACTTTCGTCCACCGCGGTCGGTTTTACGCTGGGCACACTTCTCGGCATCCTGATTGCCGTCGGCATCGTCCATGTGAAGGCGCTGGACCGCAGCCTGATGCCGTGGATCATCGCCTCGCAAATGGTGCCTATCCTCGCCATCGCCCCGATGGTCATCGTCGTTCTCGGTGCGGTCAATATTACCGGGCTTCTGCCCAAGGCGCTGATCTCGACCTATCTCTCCTTCTTCCCCGTCGCGGTCGGCATGGTGAAGGGTCTGCGCTCGCCCGAACTCATCCAGCTGGACTTGATGCGCACCTATAATGCCAGTGTCGCGCAGACCTTCTGGAAGCTGCGTGTGCCGGCCTCCGTCCCCTTCCTCTTCACCTCGATGAAGGTGGCGATCGCAGCCAGCCTCGTCGGCGCCATCGTCGGCGAATTGCCGACCGGGGCTGTGGCCGGCATCGGCTCGAAACTTCTTGCCGGCGCCTATTACAGCCAGACGATCGATATCTGGGCAGCACTGATCGCCGGTTCGGTGCTTGCCGCCCTTCTGGTCGCCATCGTGGCCTTGGTCGGCAAGCTCGTGGAACGGGCCATGGGTGCGAAACCGGAGAGGAGCCTCGGGTAATGACGATCCTGAAACGCTCCTGGCAATCCTGGCTGGCACTCGCCCTTGTCCTTGCGGCACTGGCGACCTTGCCCCTCCTCTCAGCCGAAGCACCGATCGCCTACAAGCCGATCCGGATGTTCTCCATCTTCGTCCTGACGATCGGCGCAACCGTCATTTCGCTCCTGCCCCTGCCGCCGGTCTTCGTCGCAGTGACCCTCCTCGTCTGCGCTCATTTCTCCACTGGTCTGCTGATCTCACGCCTTGCCGGAAACGAAGGAATGGCCTCTACGGCTTTTTTCTTCATCCTCGCGGCCAACTGGCTGCTGGCCTGGCGCTGCGTCAGCATCCTTTCCGAACTCCGGCTCCGCTCGAAGACGGTGGATGGTCTCCTCCGCCTCATCATCCCGGCAATCTTCGGCGCCTGGATTCTCATCCTCTGGGAGGCGGCAACCCGCGGCTTCGGCATCCCCTTCATCATCCTGCCGCCGCCATCCGCCATCGGCGCCCGACTTGCCTCGTCCATCCCGACACTCTGGGCGGATGTGCAGCAGACTGTCTTCAAGGCCGTCATCTTCGGTTATGTCGTCGGCTGCGCATCCGGCTTTGCCGTCGCAATCCTTGCCGACCGCATCGCCTTCTTCCGCCGCGGACTGCTGCCGATCGCCAACCTCATGTCCGCCCTGCCGATCATCGGCGTCGCGCCGATCATGGTCATGTGGTTCGGCTTCGACTGGCAGTCCAAGGCCGCAGTCGTCATAGTCATGACCTTCTTCCCCATGCTGGTGAATACGATTGCGGGCCTTAGCGCAGCAGGCTCGATGGAACGCGACCTGATGCGATCCTACGCGTCGGACTACTGGCAGACGCTGACGAAGCTCCGGCTTCCCGCCGCCATGCCTTTCATCTTCAACGCGCTGAAGATCAATTCGACGCTGGCGTTGATCGGCGCGATCGTCGCGGAGTTCTTCGGCACGCCGATCGTCGGCATGGGATTCCGCATCTCGACCGAAATCGGTCGCATGAATGTCGACATGGTCTGGGCCGAAATCACGGTTGCAGCCTTTGTCGGATCGATCTTTTATGGTGTGGTCGCGCTGGGAGAGCGGGCACTGACATTCTGGCATCCGTCTAACCGTGGGGGTTAGGCGCAACGAACCGCCCGCGTAACATCGCGCCGCGGAAAAGAGAGGGTAGCAGCAATGAAAAAGATCATGAAGGCATTGATGGCTGGTGCCATCGGAACCACCGTGGCGCTTTCGGCGGCCCAGGCAATGGCTGCCGACAAGCTGACGCTGCAGCTGAAATGGGTCGCTCAGGGCCAGTTCGGCGGTTATTTCGTCGCCAAGGACAAGGGCTTCTACGAAGAAGAAGGCCTCGACGTCACGATCAAGCCTGGTGGGCCGGATATCGCACCGGAACAAGTGATTGCCGGCGGTGGCGCGGATGTCATCGTCGACTGGATGGGCGGCGCACTGGTCGCCCGTGAAAAGGGCGTTCCGCTGGTCAACATCGCCCAGCCTTTCCAGAAGTCCGGCCTCGAATTGATCTGCCCCAAGGATGGCCCGGTAAAGACCGAAGCCGACTTCAAGGGCAAGACGCTCGGCGTCTGGTTCTTCGGCAATGAATATCCGTTCTTCGCCTGGATGAACAAGCTGGGCCTGAAGACCGAAGGCGGCGGCGAAGGCGTCACCGTGTTGAAACAGAGCTTTGATGTGCAGCCGCTCGTTCAGAAACAGGCGAACTGTATCTCCGTCATGACCTATAACGAATACTGGCAGGCGATCGACGCCGGCTTCAAGGCGGAAGACCTTGTCGTCTTCAATTATACGGCGCTCGGCAACGACCTTCTGGAAGACGGGCTCTATGTCCTCGATACCAAGCTGAAGGATGCAAAGTTCAAGGAGAATATGGTCAAGTTCGTCCGCGCCTCGATGAAGGGCTGGAAATACGCCATCGACAATCCGGATGAAGCCGCCGAGATCGTCATGGACAATGGCGGCCAGGACGAGAACCACCAGAAACGGATGATGGGCGAAGTCGCCAAGCTGATCGGCAACGGCAAGCTCGACATGGCGACCTATGAGCGCACCGTCAAAGCGCTGACCGACCAGAAGATCATCAGCAAGGCACCGGAAGGCGCCTACACGGCGGACATTACCAGCGCGGCGCTGAAATAGAGCGATTGCGGCAGACGTGGAAACCGGCTTTGCGTCCGGAATTGCTTCGAAGTGAAGTTGAAATGTTGCTGAAATAATCCAGCAACAAATGTCTCTGATACTTCTTCCTGCCCGGCTTCAAAGTCGGGCATTTTTTTGCCATCAGGACGTGTCAACCCGTCTTTGCCTGCATGGATTGATCGCCTGAAGACGAACACGTAAAGGTAGCTGCCAGGGCGGCCTCGAACTTTTTTTGCGGTTAAAACGGAAGAAAGTGTCGGATGCAGCTTTGGTCTCGCGTCATACAGGGAGGAAGTATGGCGAAGGGATGCCGATGGTCGGCGCATGCCCGTTCCTTCAAACAGTGGATTTGCCGCATGCCGCATAGCTTGTCGAAATCGATCCCCGTCATCGTTCTGCTGCTCGCCTCAGTTGCAGCCGCGCCGCTTGCAGCACAGGAAACTGGCCAGCCTGCCGCCGCGGAAGCCAAGCTGCCATCGATCATCGTGACCGAGGCGGTAACACGGTCGCTGACCGACCGCATCATCGCGACGGGCACGATCCGACCGATCGATGAAATCTACGTTCAGCCGCTTGTCGAGGGACTGTCCGTCAAGACGATCAATGTTGATGTCGCCGACGAGGTTGAGGCCAACGCGGTTCTGGCCACCCTGAACGACGATGCGTTGCTGCTCCAGAAAAGCCAGTATCAGGCAAACAAGGCCAAGGCCGAAGCATCGGTCGCGCAATACCAGGCTCAGGTGATCGAGGCCGAAGCAAACCTCGATGACGCAGTCAAACAACGCGACCGCACGAAGAAGCTCAACGAGAGCGGCACGAGCACGGTCTCTCAGCTTGAACAGGCGAACGCCCAGGTCGACGTCGCACGCGCCCGGCTGAATGCCGCCCGCCAGGCGGTGACGGTGGGAGAATCCGATGTCCACGTCATTGACGCCCAGCTTGCCGATGTCGAACTGCAGCTCGCCCGCACCGGCGTAAAGGCGCCCGTTGCCGGTGTCGTCTCGGCAAAGAACGCCAAGATCGGCGCCATCGCCTCCGGCAATGGCGATCCGCTTTTCACCATCATCAAGGACGGCGCGATCGAGCTGGTTGCCGATATCTCCGAATCCGACATCCAAAAGGTTAAGCTCGGCCAGAAGGCGCTGGTGACCGTCGCCGGCGGCCAGCGAGAGATCGAGGGCCGTGTGCGGCTGGTCTCCCCGACGGTCGACCAGACAACCAGGCTCGGCCTCGTCCATATCGAGATCGACTCCGATAGCGGCGCGCGCGCCGGCATGTATGGCCGCGCGGCAATCGTTGTGGATCAGGCAGATACGCTCGCCCTTCCGCTGTCCGCCGTAACGACAGGCCGCGAAGGTTCCTTTGCCCGAAAGGTGGAGGACGGCGTCGTCAAGCAAGTGAAGATCGACATCGGCTTCCAGGACGGCGGCTTCATTCAGGTCTTGAACGGCCTGCAGCCCGGCGATGTCGTCGTCGCCAAGGCCGGCGCCTTCGTCCGAGACGGAGATCATATCGCACCGGTTCCGGAAAAAGCGGCAGCGACCAAGGGCACGGAGGCTTCGCAATGAACTTCTCAGCCTGGTCTATCCGCAACCCGATCGCTCCCCTGCTCGCCTTCGGCCTGCTGCTCTATGTCGGCCTGCAATCCTTCTTCGCCCTGCCGATCACCCGTTTCCCGAATATCGACGTTCCTGTCGTCTCCATCACCGTAACCCAGAGCGGGGCCTCGCCGGCAGAGCTTGAGATGCAGGTGACGAAAGAGATCGAGGACGCCGTCGCCTCGATCAGCGGCATTGATGAGATCCAGTCGACCGTGACCGACGGCCAGTCGCTGACGACCGTCGTCTTCCGCATCGAAAAGCCCACAGAAGAGGCGGTTCAGGACACCAAGGACCAGATCGACAAGATCCGCAGCGACCTGCCTGCCGGCATCGAGGAGCCGATCGTCTCCAAGGTTGATGTCGAAGGACAGGCGATCCAGACCTTTGCCGTCTCCTCACCCAACATGACGCTGGAGGAGCTGTCCTGGTTCGTCGACGATACGATCACCCGCGACCTTCAGGGAAAACCCGGTATCGGTCGTATCGACCGCTACGGCGGCGCGGACCGGGAAGTGCGCGTCGCCCTCAACCCGGCAAAGCTCGACGCCTACGGCATCACCGCGGCAGACGTGAATACGCAAATCAAGGGCACCAATGTCGATCTCGGCTCGGGCCGCGGCCAGGTCGCCGGCAACGAGCAGACGATCCGCACGCTCGGCGACGCTCGTAATGTCCAGCAACTCGCCGACACCAACATCGCACTCTCGAATGGCCGCTTCGTAAAACTCTCCGAACTCGGGCGGGTGACCGACACCTATGAGGAGCAGAAATCCTTCTCGCGCTTCAACGGCACGCCGTCCGTCACCTTCGCCGTCTTCCGCGCCAAGGGTGCAAGCGAAGTGTCGGTGGCCGAAACCGTTGCCGAAGGTCTGGACGGCATCCGCAATGCGCATCCAGATGTCACGATCGAGATGGTCGATGACTCGGTCTATTTCACCTACGGCAATTACGAAGCAGCCCTGCATACGCTGATGGAAGGTTCGATCCTCGCCGTCATCGTCGTTTTCCTTTTCCTTCGTAACTGGCGCGCGACGCTGATCGCCGCCGTCGCCCTCCCGCTGTCCGCCATCCCGACCTTCTGGATCATGCACATGATGGGGTTCTCGCTGAACCTCGTCTCCTTCCTCGCCCTGACATTAGCAACTGGTATCCTCGTCGATGATGCGATCGTCGAGATCGAGAATATTGCTCGCCATATCAAGATGGGTAAGACGCCCTATCGGGCGGCGCTCGAGGCGGCCGACGAAATCGGTCTCGCCGTCATTGCCACCAGCTTCACCATCATCGCGGTCTTCGTGCCGGTTTCCTTCATGCCTGGCATTCCGGGCCAGTATTTCATCCAGTTCGGCCTGACCGTCGCTTTCTCGGTATTCTTCTCGCTCGCGGTGGCGCGCCTGATCACACCGCTGATGGCCGCCTATCTGATGCGCGCCGAAGACGGAAGAGAAGACGACCACCACGACAACGACGGAAGGCTGATGAAGGCCTATACCCGCGTCGTCACCGCCACGACCCGCAAATGGTACTGGCGTTACGCAACCATGGTCGCAGCTGTTGCATTTCTGGGTGGTTCGCTGTTCCTACTGAGCAAGGTGCCGGGCAGCTTTCTGCCGCCGGATGACAGTTCCCGCGTGGTCCTGTCTCTCGAACTGCCGCCGAACGCAACGCTGGAAGAAACGGATGCCGTCTCGACCAGCGTCTATGATGCGGTGAAGGATATAGATGGCGTCGAAAGCGTCTTCACGCTGGGCGGCGCCTCGCCCAAGGGCGATCTAGAACTGCGCCGTGCGACAGTCCGTATCATCCTGCAGAATATTGACCATTCGCTGGTAAAAACCCTGGTCAACAAAGGCCTGGGCTCTATCCCGCTGATCGGCGACCTGTTGCCGAAACTGCCCGAACACGGCCGAACGCGCCCGCAATGGGATGTTGAAAAGGATATCTTCGCGGCCGTACGTACGATCCCCGATGTGCGCATCTCCAAGGTCAACGATCGGGCCGAACGCGAGCTTTCGTTCAACTTCCTCTCGTCGAACGAGGACGACCTGAACAATGCCGTGAGCCTGTTGGAATCCAGGCTGCGAGCCTCGCCGATCCTGGTCAACGTCTCGTCGGAAGGCGCCCTGCCCCGACCCGAGCTGCAGATCCGCCCGCGCATGGCCGAAGCCTCACGCCTCGGCATCACCCCACAGCAGATTTCCGAAACCGTACGCGTCGCGACGATCGGCGATATCGACGCCAACCTCGCCAAGATCTCGCTCGACAGCCGCCAGATCCCGATCCGCGTGCAGACATCGCTCGACACGCGCCGCGACCTGCAGTCGATCCGCAATCTCAAGGTCAAGACATCGTCCGGCACGATGGTGCCGCTCTACAGCGTTGCCGATATCGACTATTCGGAAGGTCCAAGCTCGATCAAGCGCAATGACCGCAACCGCGTCGTGGCGATCGGCTCCGACGTTCCCTTCGGCACGGCGCTCGACACATCGACCGCCGAATTCAAGCGGATCGTCGACGAGACCGAGCTACCGCCGACGGTGCGCCTGGCGGAAAGCGGGGACGCCAAGGTCCAAGCCGAAATGACGCAAAGCTTCGGCAATGCGATGCTGATGGGCCTGATGCTTGTTCTCGTCGTACTGATCCTGTTGTTCAAGGATGTCATCCAGCCCTTCACCATCCTGTTTTCCCTGCCGCTCGCCATCGGCGGCGTGGCCGTGGCGCTGATCGCAACACAGAATGCGCTCTCCATGCCCGTCCTTATCGGCATCCTGATGCTGATGGGCATCGTGACGAAGAACGCCATCCTGCTCGTCGATTTTGCCATCGAGATGAAGCGGCACGGGCTGGAGCGGGTTCACGCCATGGTCGAGGCCGGACGCAAGCGCGCAAGGCCGATCATCATGACCTCGATCGCCATGTCGGCCGGCATGCTGCCATCCGCCATGGGCGTCGGCGAAGGCGGCTCCTTCCGTGCACCCATGGCGATCGCCGTCATCGGCGGCATCATCGTCTCGACGGTGCTCTCGCTTCTCGTCGTTCCCTCCTTCTTCCTCATCATGGACGATCTGTCGCGCCTGCTCGGCAGGCTCTTCGGCCGCTTCGTCGGAAAGAAGGAAGAAGAGGATTTGATGTCGTCGGAAGAGGTTGCCCACCATACCCGACAAAATCGTCGCAGCCTTTCGGAGTTGGAAGAACGGCTAAATCGCCTGGAAAACGATGAAAAAACAACATCTTCCGGCTCCCACTCAGGAGCACAGGCAGGCCAGCGCGTGCTTCGGTTGCCACCTATGGCAGCCGAATGACCCCTGATGGAGGCAATCTCCCCGGTCCGATTGTCAGACAACGCTCCGAATTGCGTGATTGATTGATCAGTATCAAATCCCTCTCTGCCTCACACGCTATCTTGCTCCTCAAGGATTTGGCGGTGTTCGCAAAAAAGGGAAGAGATAGCGAGATGAACAGCAGTCTGAAACTCAGCAATCGAGACCGGGCAGTGCTCATGAAGGCACCGTTTCTGGCGGGGCTGGGCAACAGTGCCCTTGTCCGGCTGATGTCCATGATGACGATCAGCACGCTTCCGGCCCGCAAATTCGTGATGCGCGAAGGCGAAACAGCTGACGCCTTTTACTGCGTTCTCAACGGTTACGTCAGGCTTTTCCGGCTGAGCCGTGAAGGTCGCGAAGCCGACATCATGGTCTGCGCCCCTGGCGATACATTTGCAGAGCACCTTCTGTTCAGCGACAACGTTTATCTTTGCAACGCTCAGACGGCGGAGCCGGCAACGCTCGCCCGCTTCGACATGCAGGCCGTGCGTGACCTTGCCCAGCAGGATCCAGAAATCGCCAAGGCACTGATTTCCGCCATATCCCGGCATCTCGTCGGTACGATGGATTGCATCGCCAACGACCGCCTTTTCACCGCACCGCAGCGGGTCGCCAACTACATCCTCAGCCGCTGCCCGGTTGACGGAGGCTCCGCCTCGATCCGCCTGCCATTCCAGAAGAGCCTGCTTGCCGGCATGCTCGGCCTTGCGCCGGAAGCGCTCTCCCGCGCCTTCTCCAGCTTGCGCCGCGTCGGCGTGACAGTCAGGGGGCGCATCATCCAGGTCGGAGACGTTCAGGCGCTCAAAAACATCTGAAGCAATTCCATCTAAAGTGGGAACCAGTTTTGATGGAATTGCGCAAAACATAAAACATTGAGCAGTTTCGCGTTTCTAGGAAAGGCGGAATTGCTGCAGGCTCGAAGGCGCGCGAGACGACGCAGCCTTCGCAGCGGCCTGTTGCCACAGGGGTGTCCGGCGACAGGCGAGGCCGGCGGGTCATTAGACCGCCGGCCTTTTTTCTTTTCCGGTTGTAGGCCGGCGTTAAAGCCCGCCCTGAACCTTCAGGAATTCTACGATATGGCCGACCCCCTCGCCGCGCTTCAGGTCGGTGAAGACATGAGGCTTCATTTCCCGCATGCGGCTGGCATCCCGGTCCATCACGTCCATGTCGACGCCGACATAAGGCGCCAGATCCTTCTTGTTGATCACCAGCAGATCAGATCGGGTAATGCCAGGCCCGCCTTTGCGCGGTATTTCCTCACCCTGGCAAGTGGAGATGACATAGATCGTGATGTCCGCCAGATCCGGAGAGAAGGTGGCTGCGAGATTGTCTCCACCTGACTCGATGAACACGACATCCAAATCCGGAAAACGTTCGTTGAGACCCGCAATAGCCTGGAGATTGATCGTCGCATCTTCGCGGATCGCCGTATGCGGACAACCACCTGTCTCGACGCCCACGATACGATCCGACGAAAGCGCCTGCATACGCACCAGCGCATCGGCATCCTCTTTGGTGTAGATATCGTTGGTAACGACCGCGACGGAGAATTCGTCCCGCATCGCCTTGCAGAGTTTTTCCGTCAGATGCGTCTTGCCGGATCCGACCGGCCCGCCGATGCCGACACGAAGGGGACCGTTTGCCGATTTCATGAAATGTCCTTTCAGTATCATGGTTTGACAATAATCCGCAGGGCGCTCCGCGCAATCGGAAACTGCGCTATCACGCTGCCCCCGCGCTATGCCTCCCACATCACGCATTCTCTGCATCGGAAAGATAAATTGTCATCCGGATTTTGCGAATTAAGTATATCTTTGGATATCTCTAGAAAATACGTCCTTAGAATTGTGGTGGCCGGATAAGACCGTCATAATACGTATTGTAGTTGCAATTTAATATCGCATGCTGAGACTTGCCTGAACTGAAAAACGGGGAAATCAGAATGGATTATCAAACGACTGCGTCCACATCTGAAGTATTGGGAAAACAACACGACTGCCACAAGGCAGCGGAAGCTGCTCTTTCCAGCATGTTGAAAATGCTGGAATCCTATGGGTTTGACAGAACCGAGGTTGTCCTGTCGCTGGCAGACGCGATCGACGACCAGATCCTTCTCATCGCACAGGATGCCTGAGCGAAACCGCCTCCAATGACGATGCAATTCCGGCGTTTCAGGATCGAAACAGCCGGGAATGCTGCGTTTCGTGACGAAGAGACGCTATTTCGGCCTGTACGGCCGCGCCACCCAAATCATCGAGACCGCTTGAAGCCGCTCTTAAAGAAAGAGCTTCTATTCTGGTTTCGAGCCTCGCAGTGATCGCAACACCTTCCGCCTGACCGGCAACGCTCAGACGTATCCCGGCCGATACGGACTGCGATACGGCTGTGTGAAGGAATGCGGCAACCGCTTGCACACAGGCAACGTCATGCCCCGCAGCGACGGCTCCGACTGCGACAGGATATGGCACATTGGCCGGAAGCCGTTCGAAGACCGGGTGCGGCCATGCCGAAGCTGCGGCGATGAAAGCCTTGCCTAGTGACAGCGTCTCGTTGAAGCGCTCGGCCGAACCCGCCAGTGCGAGCCCGAGAGCCGCAGCCTCTGAAAGAGCGCCCTGATTATCGGCCTGGCGCCAGGCTTCGCAGAACAGCACGGCATCGTTCCACAGCGAACCATGCTCAAGCACGGTCGACAGCCAGTCCTCAAGCCCTTGGGCATTTCTGACCAGCCCATCTTCGACAGCACGCTCCAGCCCGCCGGACCAGGCGAAGCCGCCGATCGGAAAGGCCGGCGAAAGCCAGGCCATCAGCCGCAGCAAGGCCTTCGTGTCCACCGCTCCGCTAATCGTCCCCTCTGTCGCCGGGTCGCCCGGCCGCTGATGCTCTGTCACGATATGCGATCAGTCATGATGATGGTCGTGATCATGGGAATGGTCATGGTCGTGGGAATGCCCATGATCATGCGAATGGCTGCCATGGGAACCATGCGAGTGATAGGCACCGCGAGCCGGCTGGAACGGTTCCTCGACATCGCTGACGCTGGCGCCCAGCCCCTGCAGCATGGAGCGGATCACATGATCGCGCAGGATCAGGATACGACCTTCCTCGATCTGGGCGGAAAGATGCCGATTACCGAGATGCCAGGCGAGTTCGATCAGGTGCAGCGTATCGCGCGCTTTGACTTCGAACAGTTTTTCCGGCGCCGCCTGCACTTCAACCGTATCACCATTGTCGAGCACCAGTCGGTCGCCATGATGGAAGAGCACGGCCTCCTTGAGATCGAGCATCACCATGTCGCCATTCGAAAGATGCAGCAGCTTGCGGCGCAAGTGACGCAGATCATGCGGCAGGCTGACGGTGTCGATTGGCGGGTCGGAAATCTCGCCGGCAGGGCGATAGGAATGGATGTGCTGCATGATGATAACCCGTTGAACTGCAAAATCTTTGCCATCATTGCCAAAGGCGGCGCGGCGCACAAGGGGGAGTTATCGACGGATATGAAAAAGCCCGGCTCGAGAGCCGGGCTGGAAGAAATGCAGATCGCAAAACGCCTTATTCGGCAGCGATCTTCAGGGCCTTGAGGTTCTCAAGGATGTTCTGCGGCGAGGACGCACCATAGGGATCGCTCTCGCAATTGTCGGAATAGCCTTCTTCTTCGAACCACTGTTCGACGACGCCGTCATTGACGATCGCGCCATAACGCCAGGAACGCATGCCAAAGCCGAGATTGTCCTTGGCAACCAGCATGCCCATCTTGCGGGTAAATTCGCCCGAACCGTCCGGAATGACGGTGACGTTTTCAAGATTCTGGCTCTTGGCCCATGCATTCATGACGAAGGCGTCGTTGACCGACATGCAGTAGATCGCATCGATGCCTTCAGCCTGGAAGTCGGAAAACAGCTTTTCGAAATCGGGAAGCTGGTAGGTCGAGCAAGTCGGCGTAAATGCGCCCGGCAGCGAGAAGAGCACGACGCGCTTACCGGCAAAGTAATCGTCCGAGGTAACATCCTGCCAGCGGAAAGGGTTCGGGCCACCAACGGCCTCGTCGCGAACGCGGGTGCGGAAAGTGACCTGCGGAACTTTTTTGCCCAGCATGATTGGCTCCTTGAAAAAATGAACTTCGCCCCGTCCAGGAGCAGATAAGAACGTCTCTAAAGTGAATCTCATCGCAGTGCAGCATTCTTCTTGAAAAAATGTCGCAGTGCAGAGCAGCTATTCACAGAAAGCACGGCTGCCGCGCCAGCAACTGACTTCCCGCTCGCAAGAGAGCCGATTTTCCGGTCACACCTTGCCCTTCGACGCTGGCCGGTTCGTGTGTGCCGCCCGTTAATTGAAGAGATCCAATGACATTCCAAGCGTCTGCGGCAACGGGTTCCACCATCCGGTCCGGATGCCTGCGGAACGAAGTGCCCGAGCTGTCCATGTATTGCAGCCGAGGAACGCGTTGAACCGACCATGAGCCTCGAAGAACTGATCGTAAGCCCCGTAGCCGGCACCGGGGATCACCACCATCTCTCTCCCGTCCCTCACGAAACTCGCCTGGATGAAATCCGAAAGGTTCCGGAATTCCGCAGGCTGCAGATCGAAGGAGCGTATCGCCGGATGTGTCTCGTCGATACTTCCCGCCACGTCCACATGCATTACCGACCGATCGACGGTCAGCGCCCGGAACAGCGGCATCGGCCTCAGGTCACCCCAGATCGGCGTTTCCAGATAAAATGCGCGCCCTCCCCAGCCGATCACCAGCCACTCGGCGGCCGGATCGGCAACCGGAATGCCCGACGCTCCGAGAACCGCATAGTCGGCGCGCGTCTCTTTATCGAGCGGAATGGCGATATCCGTGTGGATGGGATTGGAGAGCACCAGAATGCGCCGGGTTTGCCCAACTGCATCGGACGTCTCAGGTGCAAACAGCGGCCGCGGAACGAATGTGCCGGCGGCAACGACCGATACGACAACGGCGACGACGATCAGCAATATGCGCAAGGTGGCTTTCATTCGAAAAGGCTCACAGGGTCTTACGAAAATAGACGACCCGCTCCGTCTCAGCAAAACCCCAGCTCGCATGCGCATGGTGAGATGCGATATTGTCGATCTCGGCATCAGAGCAGAGTTCGACAAATCCTTCCGCCGCACAATCCGCCGAAATCCGATCGATCAGCAGACGGCCGATCCCATGCTGCCGATGAGCCGGCGCAATCCAGATCCCTTCAAGGAAAGGCACCGGCGATTGCGTGCTGCCATTGGCGTAACGGCGGATGGAAACCTCGGCAAAGCCTGTCCCCCGTCCCTGCCCGTCGATTGCAAGGTAACCGCGCAAGACGCCGTCCGGCAGAGCCGCCGCGATCTCCTCGGCATGCTGTTCCGCCGATCCGTCTGGCCACAATGCATGTCGAAGGCTTGCCCATTCGGCAAGATCTTCATCATCGCATCGCCGGATGGAAGCGCCCATGCCATCGCCCGTCAGAACAGGAAATAGCGCTGCGCCATCGGCAGGACCGTTGCCGGCTTGCAGGTCAGCAGCTCACCGTCGGCGCGAACCTCATAGGTTTCCGGGTCGACCTCCACATGCGGCGTTGCCGAATTGTGGATCATAGAGGCCTTGCCGATCCCCCCGCGCACATTCTTCACGGCAACCAGTTTCTTGGCAACGCCGAGACGCTGGGAAAGCCCGCCATCGAGCGAAGCCTGGGAAACGAAGGTGACGGAGGAATTGGTGCGCAGCTTGCCGTAAGCTGCAAACATCGGCCGGTAGTGCATCGGCTGCGGCGTCGGGATCGAGGCATTCGGATCCCCCATCGGGGCAGCAGCAATCGAGCCGCCGAGCAGCACCATTTCGGGCTTCACGCCGAAAAAGGCCGGGCTCCAGAGAACGAGGTCGGCGCGTTTTCCCACTTCAACCGAACCGATCTCGTGGGAAACACCATGCGCGATCGCGGGGTTGATCGTGTATTTAGCGATATAGCGTTTGACGCGGAAATTATCGTTGTCGCCGGTCTCGTCCTTGAGCGCACCGCGCTGGCGCTTCATCTTGTCGGCTGTCTGCCAGGTGCGGATCGCCACTTCCCCGACGCGGCCCATCGCCTGGCTGTCGGACGAGATGATCGAGAATGCGCCGATATCGTGCAGAATGTCTTCCGCCGCGATCGTCTCCTTGCGGATACGGCTTTCGGCAAAAGCGATGTCTTCCGGGATCGACGGCGACAGGTGATGGCAGACCATCAGCATGTCGAGATGTTCGGCGAGCGTATTGACCGTGTAGGGCCGCGTCGGGTTGGTCGACGACGGGATGACATTCGGATTGCCGCAAACCTTGATGATGTCGGGTGCATGCCCGCCGCCCGCCCCTTCCGTATGGAAGGCATGGATGGTGCGGCCCTTGATGGCAGCGACCGTGTCTTCCACGAAGCCGCTTTCGTTCAGCGTGTCGGTATGGATCATCACCTGCACGTCGAACGCGTCGGCAACGGTGAGGCAGTTGTCGATCGCAGCCGGTGTCGTGCCCCAATCCTCATGCAATTTCAGCGACGACGCGCCCGCAAGGATCATTTCTTCGAGCGGTGCCGGCAGCGAGGCATTACCCTTGCCGGCAAGCGCCAGGTTCATCGGAAAAGCGTCAAAGCTTTCGATCATCCGCTCGATATGCCACGCGCCGGTGCAGGTCGTCGCCAGCGTCCCATGCGCCGGGCCGGAACCGCCGCCGAGCATGGTGGTGACGCCCGACATCAACGCTTCCTCGATCTGCTGCGGGCAGATGAAGTGGATATGCGCATCCATGCCGCCGGCCGTCAGGATCTTGCCTTCGCCCGCAATCGCTTCCGTCGACGGGCCGACGATGATCGTCACGCCCGGCTGCGTGTCGGGGTTACCCGCCTTGCCGATCGCGTGGATACGGCCGTTCTTCAAGCCCACGTCAGCCTTGTAGATGCCGCTATGGTCGACGATCAGCGCATTGGTGATGACGGTATCGACCGCGCCTTCGGCGCGTGTCGCCTGGCTCTGCCCCATGCCGTCACGAATGACCTTGCCGCCGCCGAATTTCACCTCTTCGCCATAGGTGGTGAAATCGCGCTCCACCTCGATGAACAGTTCCGTATCGGCAAGCCGCACCTTGTCGCCCGTGGTCGGACCGAACATCGAGGCATAAGCGGCGCGGGACATCTTGTAGGACATGAATTACCTCAATCCTTCGGGCAATATGAGTTCGGACAATTTCACCTGGATGGCGACGAGCCATTCCAAAAACTACAGCATGTTATCGACAAGCGCCTTCAGCTCGGACGTACGCTTGCGCGTCAGATCGGCCTCGCAACTGGATACAAGCATCGGCTCCATCGAACCGCCGCGCGCCTGAAAACCAACGGAAGCACATTGGGCATCGCGATAGGCGAGCCAGGCGCGCTGCGCCTTGACCATGGCCTCTTCGCCGCCCTTCAGCTCCGCGGAAGCCCCGGCATCCCGCTCCTTCAGCGCCCTACGTGTCACCTGATATTGCGCGTTCAACGCCTTGTCCGCATCGGCCAGATCGCGGCCAGCGCAGATCGTCATATCCGCCTGCGTCTGCGGCTCCTTGCAATCGGGTTGCGGCTGTTGCGCGGATGTCGGTGCATCGAGAAGAAGCACACATCCACACAGCAACGGCAAGAGGGCGAGTTTCAGCATCGGCTCAGGCCGCAGCCCCGTCATAGTGATGCGAAGTCAAAGCCCGTGGATCGACGCCTTCCAGGCAGTTGACGTTGATCGCCACCATGGGGGAACCATCCTTCGGCGAGTCCCCATAGGCAAAACTCTCGATGCCGCAGGTCTTGCAGAACAGATGCTGCAGCTTCTTCGTATTGAACCTGTATTCAGTAAGGTTCCCCTCGCCCGACGTCAGCGAAAATGCACCACGCGGCGCAAAAGCAAGCACGATGCCCAGCCGCTGGCAGCGCGAGCAGTTGCAGGTGACCGTCTGGTCGAGATCGGCATCGACCTCATAGGAAACCGCGCCGCACTGACAGCTGCCGAGATAATGTTTCGTCGCCACGTCAGAGTCCTCCCATGATCTTCTGCTGGAAACCATAGACACGTCGCGCACCCGAAAGCGGGATCAGCGTGACCGATCGGGTCTGGCCCGGTTCGAAACGAACGGCAGTTCCCGCCGGTATATCGAGCCGCATGCCGCGCGCCTTGTCGCGATCGAAGGATAGACCATTATTGGTCTCGAAGAAATGATAATGGCTGCCCACCTGCACCGGTCGGTCACCGGTATTGGAAACTTCGATAGAGATCGTCGGCGCGCCGGCATTGAGCTCGATTTCGCCTTTTGCGGCAATGACTTCACCAGGAATCATGAATCAGCTCCTCAGGCTGTTAAAGCGGTTTGGGGGCTGCAGCCCTCCGCCTTCAGGACACGCACCGTCGATGCGGGGTTACGGACCAGAGCGGCGGCAGGACGGATCGGACGTCGCACCAGTTCGCCCGAGCAATTCGGGCAGATCCCGCCCAGCACATCCGCTGCGCAATCCGCACAGAATGTGCACTCGAAGGTACAGATCATCGCCTCGCGGCTGTCGGGAGCGAGATCCTTGTCGCAGCATTCGCAATTGGGGCGCAGTTCCAGTGCCATGGCTCGGCTCCTCAGCGGATCGGTTCGTGCACGGTGACGTCCGGTAAGGCCGCCTCCACCTGCACGTCGGCTATAAATGCAGAAATTGGAAAAAACGAAGTCATGAATACGCCTCCGCGATCAACTTCCCCTCATTCAGAAGTCGGATTGCCTCGCCATAGGAAAACCGCCCCTGCGGGTGATTGCATACCACAATTGTAGTCGTCCCACGCCTAGCGACGAATGGCTTTGTCGAAGATTGGATATACTCCAACTCACCAATGTCCCTAAGAAACCATGTCTGCTTGTTAGCCCCCAAAGCGATAACTAGGTCAGGCTTAAGCTTGTCGAGAATATCAATAAAAGCAGGACGCGAAGCGACGACGGCTTCATTCGTCGGAAGATCGCGATGACTGGAAACCGACGACGTCAGAAAATTGTAAAAGGCAATCTTTCTAAAGGCATCACGAGCGTTGGGATAGCCGCCATCATCCAGCCATCCCATGTATCTGCCGACAAGATTTCCAACTTTGGACCAGAAAGCATGCCTATTGTGTCCAGCGAGAAAATCTCTGGTTAGATTAATCGTAGCCTTGGCCTCATTCTCATCAGGCGCACAGGCTTCTTTTTTTCCATTAGAATGATGAGATTCGCCCAGGACGAGAATTTTGTAGGGCTGTTCCCAATATTCATCACCAATCCAAGGCAAAAAACCGCTGACAGTCATCACGGCTTCCTCAGCGGATGGGTTCGTGCACGGTCACCAGCTTGGTGCCGTCCGGAAAGGTCGCTTCCACCTGCACGTCGTGGATCATTTCCGGAATGCCTTCCATAACCTGATCGCGGGAGATGACATGTGCACCCGCTTCCATCAGATCGGCAACCGAACGGCCGTCACGAGCACCCTCGACGACATAGTCGGTAATCAGCGCGATCGCTTCGGGATAGTTGAGCTTGACGCCGCGCTCCAGGCGGCGGCGGGCAACCATTGCCGCCATGGAAATCAGCAGCTTGTCTTTTTCGCGTGGGGTAAGATTCATGGAAATCCCGCAATCGAACTCGGATAGGGCAAATCAGATATGCCAGACTTTCGGCACTGGCGCGCCGTTACGCAATACGGAAATTGCCGGTACCAGGATTTTTCTGAGCTCGAATCCGGTGGGTGCGGCGATGCGTGCGATCAGTTTGCCATTCCAGTAACTGGCGCCACCGGCATTGCCGATGCACTCCCTCAGTTTGGGCAGCATGGATTCGCTCAAGGGACCTGTGTGGAAAAGCGTGGCGAAGGCGACCTGGCCGGAAAGAACCGCCGCGGCCTGCGCCATCTGCGCAATCTCGCCCTCGAAACGCATCTCTTCTGCGTGGATCAACTGCACATTGCGGCGCACCCGCCAGCGATCGCGGAAAAACCCGTTGACGACCGCCTCGCCCATCGCCCGGCGCCCGAGAAGCACGGCCTCGACGGCCAGAAATTCGGCACTTTCCGCCAGATCGACATCGAGACGACGGTTGAGCGAGGACTGGTCGAACAGGATGGTTTCCTGCGGCAGCCAATGCACGGAAGCATTGTCGTCAACAGTGATATGGGTGGAAACCGAGGCGGTGCCTGATGACGCCTTGTAGATCTTTTCGTTCGCCTGGGTAGTGACCGAAAGCCTGGTGGAAGCCGCAGCGGCGACGGACCAATCGATCACGTCGCCGCCCGTCAGTCCCCCTGACGTATTGATGAGGATCGCCTCCATTTCAGGCGAAAATGTTTCCGGAAGGCGAATTTTTGCGCAGCCTTCCTGAAAGAACTCGTCGAGCCGTGTGCGCCCACCAAGCGCCTTTGTTACAAGGCGTCCTGAACCCCTTGCCCGCTGCGGCGCATAGTGTTCGACTGAGGAATGCTGCACGATGTACCTTCGAGTTCTACCTGTGTTGCGCAGTCAGAAGCAATGGCCGTGCCAGACTTCGCAGCCGCAGACGGCTTTACGGGTGCGACCGTCGCAACGACGTCCGTCGCATCGGCCTTGCCGAAGAAGTCCCACATCCGAAAAGCCGGATCAACATTGGCGTCGAAGGCAGGCTTTGCCGGCACGACGGCCGAAACCTTGGTCACGCTTGCGGCGCCATCCTTGGCAGCAGCCATAACGGCTTCCTTAGCGGCAACCGGCTTCGGCCAGTCATGCGTGCCCTTTTCGAAGACATAGGTCGCGATACGCGCGCCGTTCTTGCAGGTGCCGTACATCGTGTAGGTCACGCCATCGACGGTTTTCGGGTCACCATTGCCCTTGCAGCCGTCGAGATCGCTCCAGCGCTGGATCGCGGTGTTGAAACCATATTGCCAATAGGCAGAGCCACCGCCGGCATAAGGGTTCTGCGCATCCTTCTCGCCGGCAAAGGCGACGATGGAGATCGGCTTGGCCGGATTGCAGTTCGCCTTGTCCGGCCCCCATTTGCCGTCCACTTCGACCGGACGGCCGGCGCGCAGCGAATTGACGAAACCGGCACCGGCAAAATCGTCCTGGCCCGAACAGACATAGGCCGACAGCATCCGCCCGCCGCCGGAATAACCGGAAGCAAATATGCGGTTCGGATCGACGCAGAAATCGTCCTTCACTTCATCGACGGCATCGTCGATGAAGGCGATCTCGTCGAGACCGCCCTGAGCGCCGGTCGGGATGATGGCCTTGCTGACGGCAACGAAAGGAACGTTCCAGGCAAAGGTGCCCGGCGTCTTGCCCGGCAGGCTGCCCTGCAGCGCCACGGCAATAAACCCGTTCTTTTCGGCAACCTTATCCCAGGACGAACGGTTCAACTGACCATCCGGATTGCTGTTGCTGCCGTGAAAATCGAACACGACGGCGACCTTGTCGCGGCCAGTATAGGAAGACGGAACATAATAGACGGCTTGACGGGCAACACCGTCGCTCTCGATCGTCATCTGGTGGCGACCCGGCGCCATGGCCTGGCCGCAACCGGCGAAGGCAGAGCCGGCGGCCAAGAAAAACGCTCCGGTCGCAGCGAAGCGAACAACAGCGGAGCGGGAACGGTTACCAGGAATGCATGCAAAGACCATCAGCGCCTCATCATGGGGTGCGGGTTGTCAACGATGTTCGGAGATGTCGTTCATCTGCCGTTCATCTAACACACCTGTTGAAGCATTGATATGCCTTGGATCAAAGTAAGCAATGCAAACATTCACCATTAAACTGTTAGATGCCGCCTCGCTTCTGCGGTATCCAAGGTTTCAGCAGGCCCCTCATGCACGATCTCGCCACGATCCATGATATAGACCTGATCCGCAAGCTCGCGACAGAAGTCGAGATACTGCTCGACCAGCAAAATCGCCATGCCGGTTGAATCCCGCAGGTAACGGATCGCTCGGCCGATATCCTTGATGATCGACGGCTGGATGCCCTCGGTCGGCTCGTCAAGAACAAGGATTTTCGGACGTGTGACCATGGCCCGGCCGATCGCCAGCTGCTGCTGCTGGCCGCCCGAAAGATCACCGCCACGACGTCCAAGCATGGTTTTCAGCACCGGAAACAGCGAAAAGATCTCGTCGGGAATAAACTTGTCCTTGCGGGCAAGCGGCGCATAACCGCTCTGCAGGTTTTCCTGAACGGTCAGAAGCGGAAAGATCTCCCGCCCCTGCGGCACATAACCGATGCCGTGCTTGGCGCGAGAGTAAGGAGCGAGCCCGTTCAGCACTTCGCCTTGAAAACTGATCGTTCCGCCCGAGACCGGATGCTGGCCGGTGACGGCGCGAAGCAGCGACGACTTGCCGACACCATTGCGGCCCAGCACGCAGGTGATCTTGCCCATCTCGGCATTGATCGAGACCCCGCGCAGGGCTTGGGCCGCGCCGTAGTGGAGATTGACGTTGTTGACTGTCAGCACGAGGTGCCTCCCTGTTTGTTCAGGAGGGTGGCATTACCCCCCTCTGCCCTGCCGGGCATCTCCCCCACAAGGGGGGAGATCAGACGGACGCCGCCCCTCGTCCTCCATTCGGCGTTGGATAAAAGAGTCGCGAGAATTCGCGAGGTGATCTGCCAAGCAGGTGTCAGCTTGAGGCAGAAAAAGCGCTCCCAGCGGATCTCCCTCCTTGTGGGGGAGATGGCCGGCAGGCCAGAGGGGGGTACGACAACCACTGAGCTCACCATCACCGCCCCAGATAATTCTCGATCACCTTCGGATCGTTCGACACGAAATCGATCGACCCTTCCGCTAGCACCGACCCTTCCGCCAGACATGTCACCTTCACTCCGAGATCGCGGATGAAGCCCATGTCATGCTCGACCACCACCACCGAGCGGGTCTTGGCGATCTCACGCAACAGCACCGCCGTCTCAGCCGTCTCGGCATCCGTCATGCCCGCAACCGGCTCATCGACCAGAAGCAGCTTCGGCTCCTGCGCTAGCAGCATGCCAATCTCCAGCCACTGTTTTTGACCGTGCGAGAGGTTGGCGGCATACTCGTCCTTGCGATGTGTCATGCGGATCGTGACGAGGATTTCCTCGATCCGAGCCCTGTCCTCCGCGCTCAGCGTATAGAACAGCGTGGCAAACACGCCGCGGGAGCGGTTAAGCGCCAGTTCGAGATTGTCCCAGACCGTATGGCTTTCAAACACCGTCGGCTTCTGGAATTTGCGGCCGATGCCGAGCTGGGCGATATCGGCCTCGTCCTTTTTCGTCAGGTCGATCGTATCCTCGAAGATCACTTTTCCCGTGTCGGGCCGTGTCTTGCCGGTGATGATGTCCATCATCGTCGTCTTGCCGGCGCCGTTCGGACCAATGATGGCGCGAAGCTCACCCGGTTCCACCACCAGCGACAGCGAATTGATCGCCTTGAAACCGTCGAAGGAGACGGAGACGTCTTCGAGATAAAGCAGGCTCTTGGTGCGGGTTTCCGAAATCGTATTCATGGTGTCACTCCGCTGCCTGAGCTTGTTGCGCCGTCGGGGCTGCGCCGGCATCCCTGCCCTTTTCTGCCGCGGCCGCAGCCTTCAGAGCCTTGCGGGCGTTCCAGCCGTGCTGGATCGTGCCGACAATGCCCTTGGGAAGGAACAGCGTGACCGCGATGAACAGGCCGCCGAGCGCGAACAGCCAGAATTCCGGAAATGCGCCGGTGAAATAGCTTTTCCCGGCATTGACGAGGATCGCGCCGATGATCGGGCCGATCAGCGTGCCGCGCCCGCCGACCGCCGTCCAGACGACGACTTCGATCGAGTTGGCCGGCGCAAATTCGCCCGGATTGATGATGCCCACCTGCGGCACGAACAGCGCCCCGGCAATGCCGGCAAACATGGCCGAGACGACGAAGGTGAAGAGTTTGATATTCTCGACGCGAAATCCGAGGAAGCGGACCCGGCTTTCCGCATCACGCACGCCGACCAGAACCTTGCCGAATTTCGACCGGGTGATCGCCGAGGCGACGATCAGGCAAAGCGCCAGCATGATCGCCGACATGGCGAAGAGCACCGCACGCGTGCCGCCCGCCTGAACCTGGAAGCCGAGGATATCCTTGAAATCGGTCAGCCCGTTATTGCCGCCGAAACCCATATCGTTGCGGAAGAAGGCGAGCATCAGCGCATAGGTCATCGCCTGGGTGATGATCGACAGATAGACGCCGTTGACCCTTGATCGGAATGCGAACCAGCCGAAGACGAAGGCGAGCAGGCCTGGCACGATCAGCACCATCGCCATGGCAAACGGGAACATGTCAAACCCGTACCAGAACCACGGCAGTTCCTTCCAGTTGAGGAAGACCATGAAATCCGGCAGGTCGGGATTGCCGTAGACGCCGCGAGAGCCGATCTGGCGCATCAGGTACATGCCCATCGCATAACCGCCGAGCGCGAAGAATGCGCCATGGCCGAGCGAGAGAATGCCGCAATAACCCCAGACCAGATCGAGCGCCAAGGCAAGCAGCGCATAGCAGAGATACTTGCCCATCAGCGCCATGACATAGGTCGGGATATGCAGCGCGCTGTCCGGCGCAGTCAGGAGATTGAGTGCCGGCACGAGGATGGCGACAGCAAGAAGAATGCCGACAGCGACAACGATCTTGCCTTCGAGCGCGCGTAAAATGAAGCCGGTAATCATGCTTCCACCGCCCTTCCCTTGAGCGCGAAGAGACCGCGCGGACGTTTCTGGATGAAGAGGATGATGAGGACGAGCACGAGGATCTTTCCGAGCACGGCCCCGACCGAGGGCTCGAGGAACTTGTTGAGGATGCCGAGCGACAATGCGCCGACCAGCGTGCCCCAGAGATTGCCGACCCCGCCGAAGACTACGACCATGAAACTGTCGATGATGTAGCTCTGGCCAAGATTGGGCGAGACGTTGTCGATTTGGCTAAGCGCCACGCCGGCAATGCCCGCGATGCCGGAACCCAGGGCAAATGTGAGCGCGTCGACCCAGGGGGTGCGGATGCCCATCGAGGATGCCATCCGGCGGTTCTGGGTGACGGCGCGCATGTTGAGGCCGTAAGCCGTTTTCTTCATCACGAAGAGCAGCGCGAAGAAGATCGTCAGCGAGAAGACGATGATCCACATGCGATTGTAAGTGATCGTCATGCCGCCGAGCGGGAAGGAACCGGACATCCAGGACGGGTTGCCGACTTCCTGATTGGTCGGCCCGAAGATCGTGCGGATCGCCTGCTGCAGGATCAGCGACACACCCCAGGTGGCAAGCAGCGTTTCCAGCGGGCGGCCATAAAGGAAGCGGATCACGCCGCGTTCGATGACGAAACCGACGAGGCCGGTGACGAGGAAGGCGACAGGCAGCGCAATCGCCAGAGACCAGTCGAACAGGCCGGGCGCGTTATTGCGGATCACCTCCTGCACGAAAAAGGTGGAATAGGCGCCGAGCATGACCATTTCGCCATGCGCCATATTGATAATGCCCATCACGCCGAAGGTGATGGCAAGACCGATGGCGGCAAGCAGAAGCACGGAACCGAGCGACATGCCGTACCAGACATTCTGCGCGAGGTTCCACAGCTGCTGCGCGTTCTCTATCGAGGCGATCGCCTTGTCGAGATCAGGCTTCAGGCTGGGATCGATCGTGCCGGCGACGGAGTTCAACACGCCGAGACCGGCAGCGCCAAGCCCGGAAATCGTCTCGATTGCGGCACGCTTTTCATCGATTGAACGATCGGAGGAGAGCAGCGACACGGCACGCGCCTCTTCCATGCGCGCCTTCACTGCACCATCGGTTTCCTTGGCAAGTGCGGCCTCGACCAATTCCAGCGCTTCGGCGCTTGGCGAGCGCAGAATCGCATCGGCGGCGGAAAGACGGGCGCCACGATCCGGGCTCATCAGCGTCAACCCGCCGAGAGCCGCGCGGATGGCACGGCGCAGATTGTTGTTGACCTTGATCTTGGTGACCGCGCCCTTGGCAACCTGCCCGGCGCTCTCACCCGTCACGGGGTCGATCAACTCGAGCTGGGAACCGACAGATTTGGCGGAAAACACGGCCTTGTCGGACTTGCGGAAATAAAGGTCACCCTCGGAAAAGGCGTTGAGCGCCGGGACCACCCGCGGATCACCAGTGGCGGCGATCTGGCCAACAAGGGTTTCCGCCTGATTGAAATTGGCGTCCGCCAGCTGGTCGAACAGCGGCTTGGGGTCGGTGCCTTGTGCGAAGGATGTCGCGGTTGAAGACAGGACCAGAAAGATCAGAGTGAATAGACGGATAAGCATGCTTTTGTCCCCCGGATGAACGGGCGTCGAGAGTGCCTCTGCCCCTCATCCGCCTGCCGGCACCATCCTGAGATGGAGATGGTGATGATGCGCCCGAGTGAGATACCCCCTCTGGCCTGCCGGCCATCTCCCCCACGAGAGGGGGAGAAGACTTGCTGCACCCGCCCTGGCCCAATCAGGCCTCGGCGAGGTGGCTGGGTAAAAGCCCTCCCCCTTGTGGGGAGGGTTGGGAGGGGTCTTTGCTCCGAGCGATGAAATCAGCTGCCCTTGCCGCCGCACTTGCCGGTGGCGACGTTGAAGTTGCCGCAGGACATCGGCTTGCGCCAATCGGAGATCAGGTCCTTGGAGTCCGGCAGGTAATCCGACCATTCGTCACCGACGACGGCCGGGGTTTCCTGCACGATGTCGAACTGGCCGTCGGCCTGGATTTCACCGATCAGCACCGGCTTGGTGATGTGGTGGTTCGGCATGACGGTGGATGTGCCACCCGAAAGGTTCGGGACGGCGACGCCAATGATGCTATCGAGAACTGCGTCCGTGTCGGTCGTGCCGGCTGCTTCGACGGCCTTAACCCAGGCGTTGAAACCGATATATGCGGCTTCCATCGGGTCGTTGGTCACGCGCTTGTCGTTCTTGGTGAAGGCATGCCAGGTCTTGATGAACTCGGCATTGACCGGCGCATCGACGGACTGGAAGTAGTTCCAGGCGGCAAGGTGGCCGACGAGCGGCGCGGTGTCGAGACCGGCAAGTTCTTCTTCACCGACGGAGAAGGCGACGACCGGAATGTCTTCGGCCTTCACGCCCTGGTTGGCGAGTTCCTTGTAGAAGGGAACGTTGGCGTCACCGTTGATGGTCGAGACGACAGCGGTCTTCTTGCCGGCTGAGCCGAACTTCTTGATGTCGGAAACGATCGTCTGCCAATCGGAATGACCGAACGGCGTGTAATTGACCATGATGTCCTCTTCCTTGACGCCCTTCGACATCAGGTAGGCCTTCAGGATCTTGTTGGTCGTCTGCGGGTAGACATAGTCGGTACCGGCAAGAACCCAGCGCTCAACGCCTTCGGTCGAAGCGAGATAGTCGACGGCCGGAATAGCCTGCTGGTTCGGAGCGGCACCGGTGTAGAAGATGTTGCGCGAGGATTCTTCACCCTCGTACTGGACCGGGTAGAAGAGGATCGAATTCAGCTCTTCGAAGACCGGCAGGACGGACTTGCGCGACGAAGACGTCCAGCAACCGAAGACAGCGGCGACCTTGTCCTGGGAAATTAGCTGGCGGGCCTTTTCGGCAAACAGCGGCCAGTCGGAAGCCGGGTCGACGACGACGGCTTCGAGCTTCTTGCCGAGAACGCCGCCCTTCTTGTTCTGCTCGTCGACGAGCATCAGCATGGCGTCTTTCAGCGTCGTTTCCGAAATCGCCATCGTGCCGGAGAGCGAATGAAGAACGCCGATCTTGATCGTGTCGTCGGCCGCGAATGCGCCGTGGAAGGCCGTGGTGGAAAGCGCGGCAGCCAGCAGTGCTCCGCCCAGTTTCGCCTTGAAGCTCATAGGATCAAACCCCCTCTTTTTTGGTTTGTTGGCACAACGGTGACGTTGACCGTTGCCTGAGGGGACTATCGGGTGCGACAGCCCAAAACCACATACGCAAAATGACGTATGCAGAGGGGAAAAGTGGTCGCGGCAATTGCGACAGGATGCAGGTTGCCGCGATCCCTCAAGATCGCGGCAACTGGTTCAGATGGCTTGAGACGCTGGCGTCAGGCGTTATTTACCGACAGTCAGGACCACGCTGTCGGCCTTGTATTCGACATCGCCCTTGGCACCGTCGATCTCCACCTTTGCGAACGAGCCGGAGATAGCACCGGCCTTGATCAGGTCGATGCTTTCGCCCGCCTTCGGCAAGTTGTCCTTCGCCAATCGCACGACGAGAATACCACCGAGCTTAGCCGCCCCCTTGATCGTCACGACGGGCTTTCCGCCTTCGACAACCAGGGTCAGCTTGCCGGCATCGGCCTGTTCGAAAGAACCACCCAAAAGGAGTGGCTGCCCCGTCGCCATGGTAACTTCGCCACCGGAGATCTTGAGGTCACCCGTGCCGAAAGCCGACTGAGAGGAAGCTGCAAGCAGACCGCCTTCGACAATCGTGCCGCCGCTATAGGTGTTGGTGCCGACAAGGCCCAAAATACCAGTGCCACGTTTCGTCAGACCGCCCTTGCCGGAAATGTCGTTTTTCCAGGTGTCGATCTCGTTGAAGCCGCCCTTTTCAGCCGCCATCGTCACCGTGGTCATCGCGTCGAAAGCACCGTAGCCATCGGCGGCTGCAAACAGGTTCAGACGACCATAGCCTTCAGCGTCATCGAGCACGGCAAAACCGGAATGGATCTCGGTCGTGCGCAGCACTTCCCGGCGCTGATCGGCGTCGAGATAAGGCAGACGCGTTTCGAGCAGCACTTCCGCCCCTTTCGGAACCCGGGCCGGCTGATCGATCGCGTGGATCGCCGGGAAACCGTAAGTCGTCGTCTTTTCGATCAGCGCGGCATTTGTCGCCCGGTCCGCGAAACGGTCGGTCGATACCGGCTGCGACTGGGCAAAATGCACCAGTTCACTTGCGCGCTCCACCCCGGCCTTTGCACTCAGCCAGCTCTGCGCCTGATCGTAAGCTTGCTTCTTCAGATCAGCATTCTGCGCCCTGTTAAGATTGTAGGTCACCTGCGCCACCGCCAGCACCCGGCCGCCGATCACGTCGAAGGGGGAATGCATGCCGGCAATGATGCGGTTGTCGCCCATGGCTGCAGCGCGGGTAAGCATTTCCTGATAACGCTGCGGCACGAGATAGGCCATGGCAATCGCATCGCGCCAGGCTTCCGCCGTGTGGCCGCTCGGAAAACCGCCATCTTCGGCAGGCTTGCCGCTCTTGGCCGGCTCAAGCGTCGGCAACACCACGACATCCGAGCTCCAGCGATACGGCCGTGCATATTTGAAATAGCGCTTGGCGGGTTCGGTGGAGGCGTCATCGCTCGCCATGTTGATGAAATCGACAGCGAGGCCGAGATCAGGATTGGCCGCGGTCTTCGCCTTTTCGTCCGCCTTGCTTCCGAGGCCACGATTATTGCCGTCGTCATCATGCTTCACCGTGGTCGCATCGGCAGCAACGTCGGTAATCGTGGTCGTCTGCTTGGCGCCTTCTCTCCAGGCATCAGCCAGCGGTCCGAGACCATCGACGATGCTTGCATTCTTGCCGCGACGGTCGTCGAGATAGGCGGCAAACGCCTGCTCGGCAGTGCGGCTGCGCGTGATCTTCACCACATAATCGATATTGGCCTTGTGCAGCGCCTGATTGACAACGGTACCGTCGGTGGCGCTGGACGGTATGCCGTCCCAGTCAGATTTGATGACCGCAGGGCAATCACCCTTCGCAGGCGCTTCCACACCCGCATCGACAAAAGCCGAACGCGGTGTCCAGACATCGAGGAAACCGGAAAGAACATGGACAGCGGCATTCGTGTCCCTGGTCGCGAAGCAGGCGTCACCACGCTTGTTGCTTGCACCTGTATCCACGTAGGGCGCCGCGAGCGTCTCTGCCACAACGATGGACGGCGAGAAAAGCAGCACGGTGAGAAGCGCCGTTGCTCCGTGAAACTTGGCCGAAACAGACACGATAAAACCTCTTAAAACCTGAAAAGATATCAGCTAACTAGCGTGGCTTTGTGACATGTATGTTGCGGCAAAGCGGCTTCTGCCGGGTCAATTCCTTTACCCACATCGAGATCGGCTTGCCGTCGGCTGCCAATTGCACGGGTTTTCCGACGGGGACGCCCCGACTATTGCACTTTCGCCCTGCGCATTTCGTCATGTTCCAGAAATTAAAGATATGCTAAAACACCCCTATCGAGCGGGGTTGGAGGGCAACGAAATGTCTCGATGGGGGAAGGCAGCGTCGCTGGCGCTGCTGCTTTCGGCATGCGGCAGCGTCGCATCGGCTCAGCCATTCTGCGCCGATGTCGCACTGGTACTGGCGATCGACGGATCGGGCAGCGTTACCGACAGCGAATATCGGTTTCAGAAATCGGCGATAGCGGCAGCCTTCAGGGATGATGGAGTCATCTCGGCCATGAAGGATGCCGGGACGGTGATGCTTTCCGCAGTGTTCTGGGGCGACGGCGAGTTTCCGACCGAAGATCTCGGCTGGTTCGTGGTCTATGACGGTGTGGGGGCCGAAGGTCTTGCCCAGGGGCTGGAGCGAAACGAACGCCACGTCTACGGCAACACCAATATCGGCAGCGGCCTCTGGTCAGCCCTCGACAAGCTGTCCGAGCCCGGCGTCTGCGCCCGGCGCTCGCTCATCAATCTGTCCGGGGACGGCCGCGAGACCATGGCGCCGAAACAGCGCATCAGGGCAACGCTCTATCAGGCCCGCCTGCGGACCATCAGCATGGGCGTCACCATCAATGCTCTGGCGATTGCCGACGATGACGACGGACTTGCCGCCTATTATGCGCAGGACGTCATACGCGGTACTGGCGGCTTCACCATGACGATCAGAAGCCAGGACGATTACGCGGCGGCGATCCGCCAGAAGCTGAAACGCGAGCTGTCGCCGCAATTCGTAGCAAGCATTGCCCGCCCCCGTTCTGCGCCCCACTGAAACGCTGGGGTAAACGCCGACAGTCCGACAAGAACATGTGATCGGTCGGACGCTTGTAAAACAAACCGACCATCTGGTATGTTCACATATGACCGAAGCTCATGAACGCAAGAAGCAGCCGGAAATTGTCCGCCGCGCGCTTCTCGATTGCGCCGCCCAGATCTCGCAGGAACAGGGCCTGCCGGCAGTGACGCTGCAGGCAGTGGCGGATGCTGCGCATGTGACGAAAGGCGGGCTGCTGCATCATTTCCCCAACAAGCAGGCGCTTGTTCAGGCTGTCTTTCATGATCTGCTGGAGCAATTGGACGCCCAGATCGATGAACTTCTGGAAGACGACCCTGATGCCCATGGCCGTTTCACGCGCGCCTATATCCGGGCCTTTGCCAATGCCGACAGCCAGGGTGCCAGCAACTGGAACGCCCTGCCCCTTTCCTCGCTCACCGATCCCGAGATGAAGGCGATGTGGTCCGACTGGTACGCCTCCCGGCTTGCAAGACACGCGGAAACGGATGCCGGACCTGAACTGGGCATTGCCCGTTATGCCGCCGACGGCCTCTGGCTTGCCGGCCTTCTGGAATATTCGGGCGTCGAGGCTACAGGCCAGGACGCCCTGATCGAACAACTCATATCAATGACACGAAAGACATAAGACGTGAATCCCGCCCTTATCACCTACGGCTCGCTGCTCTCCGCCATCGCACTGGAAGTCGTCGGCACAACTCTTCTGCAGCAGAGCCAGCAGTTCACACGCATCCTGCCGACGCTGGGCATGGCGCTGTGTTACGGCGCAGCATTCTATCTGTTGTCGATCACCCTGCGGGTGCTGCCGGTCGGCGTCGCCTATGCGATCTGGAGCGGCCTCGGTATCGTCCTGATCTCGGCTGTCGGCCTGATCGTCTTTCGCCAGAGCCTCGACATGGCTGCCATGATCGGCCTCGGCTTCATCATCGCCGGCGTTGTCATCGTCAACGTCTTTTCCAAGACGGTTGCGCACTGAACACGTCAATTCGGTTGCAAAACCGTAATCCAGCATCGAAAGTGCCTTTTTGACGATCACTCCTCCCAAGGGATCAAAAACAAGGCATGGCAGCGCGGCAGCGGATCATCCCGGTCCGGCGGGAATATAACCGCTGGGTCGCCAACCAGACATTGGAAGACTACGCCCTTCGCTTCACCGCAAAGAGCGCGCGCCGGTTTTCGTCCAGCCGTATCTCGCATACGGCGATCGGCGCGATCTCCTTTCTCGCACTTGAAGCCATCGGCGGTGCGATCACTCTCTCCTACGGCACGACCAACGCCTTCTTCGCCATCATGGCAGCGGCGGTCGTCATGCTCCTTGTCGGACTGCCGATCAGCCGTTACGCGATCCGCCACGGCGTCGATATCGACCTCCTGACCCGTGGCGCATCCTTCGGTTATATCGGCTCGACGATCACCTCGCTGATCTATGCAAGCTTCACCTTCATGCTGTTTGCCATCGAGGCATCCATCATGACCGGCGCACTGGAACTCGCCTTCGGCATTCCGCTCTGGCTCGGCTACATCATCAGCGCCGTCGTGGTGATCCCGCTCGTCATATACGGCGTGCAGCTGATCTCGCGTTTCCAGCTTCTGACCCAGCCCTTCTGGATTGTCCTCAACATCCTGCCCTTCATCTTCATCGCTTTTCTCGATTGGGAGAAATTCGATCTCTGGCGGGCCTTTGCCGGGATTGGGCACTCCAATGGAGAGATCGGCGGCACGGCCCCCTTCGACCTCATAGAGTTCGGCGCAGCGTCAGCCGTCATTCTGGCGCTGATGCCGCAGATCGGCGAACAGGTTGACTTCCTGCGCTTTCTGCCGCCCGAGGGCATGCAGAAATGGCGGCACAAGCTGGCGGTCTTTCTCGCCGGCCCCGGCTGGGTGGTCGTCGGCGTGCCGAAGCTGCTGGCCGGCTCCTTCCTTGCCGTCCTGACCCTATCGACAGCGGTACCCGCCAACCAGGCTGCCGATCCGGCCCATATGTATCTGACAGCCTTCGGCTACATGATCCCCAACGAAACGGCGGCGTTGCTGCTGATGGCTGCCTTTGTCGTCGTCTCGCAGCTGAAGATCAACGTGATGAACGCCTATGCCGGGTCGCTCGCCTGGTCGAACTTCTTCTCGCGGCTGACCCACAGCCATCCGGGCCGCGTCGTCTGGCTCGTCTTCAACGTCGCCATCGCGCTTCTCCTGATGGAACTCGGCATCTATCGGCTGCTGGAAGAAACGCTCGGCATTTTCTCGATCGTTGCGATGAGCTGGCTCTGCACCATCTCTGCCGATCTGTTCATCAACAAGAAGCTCGGCCTTTCGCCGCCCGGCATCGAATTCAAGCGCGCCCATCTCTACGACATCAATCCGGTCGGCCTCGGTGCCATGTTCGGCGCCACGACAATCGCGCTTGCTGCGCATTTCGGCGCCTTCGGTGAACTGATGGTGTCGCTTGCCACCTATATCACCTTGACGGCGCTTGTGATCTCGCCGGCGATCGCCTTTGCCACCCGAGGCAAATATTATCTGGCCCGCAAACCGCGCCAGAGCTGGAAGACGCTCGGCTCGATCACCTGCTCCGTCTGCGAACATCCTTTCGAACACGAGGACATGGCCTGGTGTCCGGCCTATGCAGCGCCGATCTGCTCGCTCTGCTGTTCGCTCGATAGCCGCTGCCACGACATGTGCAAGCCGCATGCGCGCCTCAACACCCAGGTCGGAACAGTCGCCCGGACTTTCCTTTCCGACCAGATCATCGACAAGCTGACCACACGGCTCGGGCGTTATGCGACGACAGCCATCGTCTCGATCTCGTTGATCGGCTCGATTCTTGCGATGGTCGCCTATCAGGCCGGCGAAGCGGCACCAGCCAATGCGGAAATCATCTACGGCACGATCTCCATCGTCTTCTTCGTCTTTGCCATCATCGCCGGCATCGTTTCGTGGTTCTACGTTCTGGCGCATGACAGCCGCGTCGTGGCGGAAGAGGAATCCTCGCGCCAGAATACGCTGCTCCTGAAGGAAATATCCGCCCACAAGAAAACAGATGCAGCGCTGCAGGACGCCAAGGAGACCGCGGAGGCCGCCAACCGCGCCAAGAGCCGTTATGTCGTCGGCCTCAGCCACGAATTGCGCACGCCGCTCAACGCCGTGCTCGGCTACGCCCAGATCCTCGAGCGCGACGAGACCATCCCTGCCCCGCGCCAGTCGGCGATCAAGGTCATCAAGCGCTCGGCCGATCATCTGTCGGGCCTGATCGACGGCCTTCTCGACATATCCAAGATCGAGGCGGGCCGTCTGCAAGTCTATTCCAACGAGATCAATATCCAGGATTTTCTCGATCAGATCGTCGAGATGTTCGGCCTTCAGGCCCAGGCAAAGGGGCTGGAATTCGAGCATGTCCGCGCAGCATCACTGCCGCAATATGTCCGCACCGACGAAAAGCGCCTGCGCCAGATTTTGGTCAACCTCCTGTCCAATGCGATAAAATTCACTGACGAAGGCAAGGTGCGCTTCGAGATCGCCTATCGCAGCCAGGTCGCTACCTTCACCATATCCGATACCGGGCGCGGCATTGCCGAAAAGGATCTCGGCCGGATCTACGAACCGTTCCAGCGCGGCGAGGCAGACAGCGTCAGGCCGATGCCGGGGCTTGGCCTCGGCCTGACCATCACCCAGCTTCTCACCAACACGCTGGGGGGCGAGATTTCGGTCAGGAGCGTCAAGGACGAAGGCTCGACCTTCCGCGTGAGACTGATGCTGTCTGCCGTCGAGCGGCCGAACACGACACCGGCCACCGAGCGCAAGATCGTCTCCTACACCGGTCCGCGCCGAACTGTGGTTGTCGTCGATGACAATCAGGACCACCGCGACCTGATGCGCGAAGTACTCGCCCCCATGGATTTCGTCGCGCTGACAGCTTCCGACGGCCCGGAATGTCTGACGCTGATCGAAGGGGTGAAGCCGGACATATTCCTGATCGACATCTCCATGCCCGGCATGAGCGGCTGGCAGCTCGTCTCTCGCCTGCGCGATGAAGGGCAAAAGGCACCGATCATCATGCTCTCCGCCAATATCGGCGACGGCACGACGGCGGATGCCGCAGGCGAAGGACATGACGACACGTTATCAAAGCCGGTCAATCTGCGCCGGCTCGCCGACAAGCTCGCCTCGCATCTCGGCCTTGCCTGGGTCTATGAGGGCGAGACACCACCGTTGCCCATCGCTGCGGCGAAAAAACCGGTCAGAAGTCCGGGGACGAGCCATCTGCAGGACTTGCTGCGCCTTGGAGAGATTGGTTACGTGCGGGGGATCGAAGCCAAACTTGCCGACCTTGCCACTGATGAGACCAATCGCCCCTTTGCGGCTGAGCTTGGTCTCTATCTCAAGGCCTTCGACATGGCCGGCTACATGAAGTTTCTGGAACGCCTGGACAAGGAGGAGACAAGCGATGGCTGACACCACAACGCCCCGCGACATCGTTCTCCTGGTCGATGACAGCCCGGATGCGCTCGGCTTTCTAACCGAAGCACTGGAGCAATCCGGCTTCTCCGTGCTGATCGCAACATCGGGTCAGTCCGCGCTCAATATCGTTGACAAGATCACGCCCGATCTCATTCTACTCGATGCAGTCATGCCCGGCATGGATGGGTTCGAAACCTGCAGGCGGCTGAAGACCAATGCGGGCGTGGCACAGGTACCGGTGATTTTCATGACCGGCCTCACTGAGACGGAGCATGTCGTCCACGCGCTCGGATCAGGCGGCGTCGACTATCTGACCAAGCCGATCAATATCGATGAACTGAGGGCCCGCATCCGCGTTCATCTCACCAATGCCCGTTCTGCTCAGAGCGCCCGAGTTGCGCTCGATGCCGCCGGCCGGCATCTCCTTGCCGTCAGGGCTGACGGCAGCATTCAATGGTCGACGCCACAGGCAACCCGGCTGATCAATGCCGCCACCAACCGCGATGACGGTTTGGAGCTGATTGCCGGGCGGATAGCGACATGGATGGCCGAGCGAGATCGTCCAGGCTTTCCGCGCGATGCCGCCTTCTCGCTGGAGGATGGCGAGGAGAAGGGCCTGCAGCTCTCCTATCTCGGAGGCCTGAGTGCAGACGAATTCCTGTTCCGGCTGACGGCGAACAATCGGCGGCCCGGCGCCGAAATCCTGCGCCAGCATTTCCCGCTGACAGCACGGGAATCCGACGTCCTCCTCTGGATCGCCAAGGGCAAATCAAACCGCGACATCGGCGAAATTCTTGGCCTTTCCGCACGCACGGTCAACAAGCACCTAGAGCAGATTTACGTCAAGCTTGGCGTGGAAAACCGGGCATCCGCAGCCGTCAGAGCAGCACATGTCCTGCATGAGGACAACTGAACACGCTTGAGCCTGCCACCGACGCGAACCTCGAAAAAAATGTACGCCATAGTTACATTCTCCAATTAGAATATATTATATTCCTAATTACAATCTGACGTTCGTTGTTGTGCAGCAGCGTCGCGGATACAGAATCATGGTACCCACGAGGTCGAACTGATGACATCCGACGATAGCAACTCTTCCATCGCCTCCCTCCTCAACCTCGTGAAGAGGTTGAAACAGGATAGCAATCGGCAACATCTGTCGGCCTCCGAAAAGGAAGCCAAGATTTTTGATGTCATCGCGAAGCTGGCAAAATTCCAGCCTCTTCCCGCTCAAGCGGCACCGATGACCTTCAGCGCTGAAGAAAGATAACGCGCAGCAAGAATTAGCCCGTTTCCTGGGGGATAGCAGAACGATCTCTTGCCCGGAAACGAGAAAAGCCCGGTCGAAACCGGGCTTTTCCATGAGACGTGATATATCCAGAGAGCTTAGCTGCCCTGCTGGAAGTAGCTGTACTTGCCGTCCGGCCCCTTCTTCCATTCGTACATGACGTAACCTGGAAGCTTCGGGTCACCCTTTGCATCGAAGGCAATTTCGCCGAGAACGGTCTTGAACGGACCCTTTTCATGCAGAGCCTTGGCAACCGCTTCCGCGTCTTCCGCACTACCGGCAGCTTTGATGCCTTCGGCGATCAGCTGGACGGCAGCGTAGGAATAGAGCGTGTAGGCTTCCGGGTTGAAGCCGGCGGCCTTGAACTTTTCGACCAGCGCCTTGTTTTCCGGGATCAGCGTCGGGTCCGGGCCGAAGGTGTTGAGCGTACCTTCGACAGCGTCGCCTGCGATCGAAGCGAGTTCGTTGGAGACGATACCGTCACCCGAAACGAGCGTTGCCTTGAGGCCCTGGTCCTTTGCCTGGCGGATGATCAGGCCGGCTTCGGTGTGGAGACCACCCCAATAGATGATCGAAACGCCGGCTTCCTTCATCTTGGCGATGAGGGCGGAGAAGTCCTTGTCGCCGGTATTGACGCCTTCGCGAACGACTTCCTTCTTGCCGGCAGCGTTATAGGCCTTCTTGGTTTCTTCAGCGAGACCCTGGCCGTAAGGCGTCTTGTCGTCGATGATGGCGATCTTGGCATCGGCGAACTTGTCGGCAAGATATTTGCCGGCAACGCCGCCCTGCTGGTCGTCACGGCCGCAGGTGCGGAACGTGTTCCACAGGCCGCGTTCGGTAAAGACCGGGTTGGTCGCAGCAGGCGTGACTTCGAGAATGCCGTTTTCGGCATAAACTTCCGAAGCCGGGATCGAAACGCCGGAGTTGAAGTGACCGACGACATACTTGACGCCATCAGCAACGAACTTGTTGGCAACGGAGACGCCCTGCTTGGCGTCGGAAACGTCGTCACCGAGGGCAATGACAAGCTTCTCGCCATTGATGCCGCCAGCGGCATTGATGTCGGCAATCGCCTGCTCGGCACCCTTCTGCAGCTGCGCACCGAATGCGGCGTTCGGGCCGGTCAACGGACCGCCGACAGCGATGGTGATGTCAGCCCATGCGTTGCCGCTGAAGGCAACCATTGCCGTCAGCGCAACAGCGGAAAGAAGAGACTTCTTCATAGAATAACTCCCAGTTATTATGAGGTGAGTGTTTTTTGGGATCCGGCACAATACCCACCATTACTGCACCGGAAAGCTGTTCCACCTTTTGGTGTATTATTATCTTTGCCCAAACCGATCTGAATTCAGAAAAGACCGGCTGTCAATCTTTCTTCCTCCAGGAAAATGCGGAGGTCGACTCGTAGAGCCAGTAGTAGTTCTGAACCATTTGCCGGGTGCGCCGGAGGCGGAAACCCGCCAGCGCGAAGCCGAGCAAAAGGATAAGGTCCAGAATGAAGTAGAAGGCGTTGAGGATGGGTCCGGCAAACAGCGCGTAATGCAGGAACTGCATCGCGCAGGCCAGAAGTACCGCATAGATCACAACTTCGCGATAGCCGTTCCAGCCCTCGGCTGCAGCCTTGCCCGAACGCCATGCAGTCCAGAAACCGAGCAGCAGAACAATGCCACGCAGGAAATAACGGACGACTGTATCGTCTTCGAAAAACAGGCCCTGCATCTCAGGTTCTCCCGCTGGCCACAGTGACGGTGATCGCGCTCAATGCCGGCCTCCCTCGAGATAGGCTGCACGGACCTCCGGGTTCGCCAGCAATTCCTTGCCGGAACCGCTCATCGTCACCTTGCCGTTGACCATGACATAGGCACGGTCGGACAGTTTCAGCGCCGCGAATGCATTCTGCTCCACGAGGAAGACGGTCAGCCCCTCCTCCTTGTTGAGCTTCTTGATCGCCTCGAAAATGCCCTTGACGATCAGCGGGGCAAGGCCGAGCGACGGCTCGTCCAGAAGCAGCAGCTTGGGACGGGACATCAGCGCACGGCCGATCGACAGCATCTGCTGCTCGCCGCCCGAAAGCGTGCCGCCGCGCTGGCTCTGGCGTTCCTTCAGACGCGGGAACATCACGAACACCTTCTCGACGTCTTCCTTGAAATATTTCAGGTTGTCGATATTGGCGCCCATCTGCAGGTTTTCCAGCACCGTCATGCGCGGAAAGATGCGACGCCCTTCTGGCGACTGGGCGATGCGCTTGCGGGCGATCAGATGCGTCGGCAGCTTGGTGATATCCTCGCCGTCGAAGATGACCTGCCCGTTTTTCGCCTGCGGCGAGCCGCAGATGGTCATCATCAAGGTCGACTTGCCGGCGCCATTAGCGCCGATCAGGCTGACGATCTCGCCCTTGTGGACTTCGACATCGACGCCGGAAAGAGCGCGGATATTGCCGTAATAGGTTTCGACACCCTGGACTTTCAGAAGGGTTTCACCGGCCATCAGACGGTCCCCTCGTCGAGCTTTTCCTCGATTGCTTCAACTTCATCATCCTCGACGCCGAGATAGGCTGCAATCACCTTCGGGTCGTTCTTCACGTGATCGGGCGTGCCGTCGGAAATCTTCTGTCCATATTCCAGAACGACGACATGGTCGGAAATCTCCATGACAACGGACATATCGTGCTCGATTAGGAGCAGCGACGTGCCTCCATCGCGAATGGTGCGCAACAGCGTGTTGAGCGTCAGGGATTCCTTCGGGTTGAGGCCCGCCGCCGGCTCATCCAGGCAGAGCAGTTCCGGCCCGGTGCACATGGCGCGGGCGATTTCCAGACGGCGCTGCGCACCATAGGAAAGGTCGCCGGCCGGATCATCGGCGCGATCGATGAGATCGGCCAATTCCAGCCAGTAGCGCGCCTTCTCGATCGCTTCCTTGGCTGCCGTCTTATAGGCCGGCAGACCGAGAAGACCGAGAACCGTGAAACCCGATGCCTTCATCAGCACGTTGTGCTGTGCGACCAGCAGGTTTTCCAGAACCGTCAGGCCGGAAAACAGCCGGATGTTCTGGAAGGTACGGGAAACCCCCGCCACCTTGTTGATCTCGAAGTCACGCAGACGCTCCAGCAGGAACTCCTTGCCGTTCTCGCGTGACAGCGTGATCATGCCCATCGTCGGCTTGTAGAAGCCGGTGATGCAGTTGAACACCGTGGTCTTGCCTGCTCCGTTCGGGCCGATCAATGCGGTGATCTCACCGCGCTTGGCTTCGAACGAGAAGTCGTTGATCGCCATCAGACCACCGAACTTCATCGACAGGTGTTCGACCTTGAGGATTGCGTCTTTTGTCATTGTCGTACCCGTCGCCATCAGCCGTGGCCTTCCTTGGTGAAGCTGCCGGAGACAGCTTTTCTCTCCTTCAGGAAGGCGGTTGGCTCACGGGTGCCGACAAAGCCGCGCGGTTTGAACAGCATGACGATGATCATTGCCAGGCCGAACAGCAGCATACGGTAGAGTTCAGGCGTGAAGTCGGGTCCGAAAATATGCTTCAGGAACTCCATCTCACGCAGCAACTCGGTGCCGCCGACCATAACGACCGCTGCAATAGCGATACCGGTCAGCGATCCCATGCCGCCAAGAACGACGATCGCCAGAATGACCGCCGATTCCAGGAAGACGAAGCTCTCCGGAGAAACGAAGCCCTGACGTGCAGCGAAGAAGGAGCCGGCAAACCCGCCGAACATCGCACCCGTCGCAAAAGCCGTCAGCTTGGTCGTGACCGTGTTGATGCCGAGCGAGCGGCAGGCGATTTCGTCTTCGCGCAGCGCCTCCCAGGCGCGGCCGATCGGCATGCGGCGCAGCCGGATCGTCACGTAAGCGGTGATCAGGCAGAGCGCCAGGATCACGTAGAACAGAAACATCTTGTAATAGACCGACGAGGACGGCAGCCCCCAGGCCTTGTTGAAGTTGTTCGCAGCACCGACGTCGAAGGACCAGATGCCGAAGAAAGATGCCTTGGCAATGCCGGAGATACCGAAGGTACCGCGGGTAACATCCGTCCAGTTGATCAACACGAGGCGGATGATTTCACCGAAGGCCAGCGTTACGATTGCAAGATAGTCTCCTCGCAGTCGCAGCACTGGAAAGCCAAGAATGATACCCCAGAAGCCCGCAAGAATGCCGGCCATCGGCAGGAGCAGCCAGAAGGAAAAGCCGAAATTCGCTGACAGAAGCGCGTAGGAATAGGCGCCAACCGCATAGAAGGCGACATAACCGAGGTCGAGCAGGCCGGCCAGTCCGACGACGATATTCAAACCCCAGGCAAGCATCACGTAGATCAGGATCTGGATACCGAAATTGTCGACATATTTCAGTGAGCCCTGGCGGCCGAAGATCATCATCGCCAGGAAGGGATAGCAAAGCAGGAAGACCAGCGCGATCTTCAGGAAATGCTTGTGGAAGAAGCTCTTCTTATCCGAGATTTCCAGGACGCCGCTTTTCGCCTTGGCGAGCTTGCGGGCATCCAGATGCGGCTTGATGAAGCCGACGGTCAGGAAGCGACCGATGGCGGCAATGGCAACGAAGACCGCGAGCAGGCCCCAGCGCGTGCGCCAGACCAGTTGGTTGTTGATGTCCTGATAGGTCTCGATGCCGACGAACAGAAGGAACATGCCGAAGGCGATCAAGCCTGCGAGAACGCCTTCTTTGACGGCCTTCGCCATCAGGCCTGATTGATTGTTTTCGGTCGTGTAAGCCATGTCAGACTTTCTCCACTTCCGGACGGCCGAGAATGCCGGTCGGCTTGAAGATCAAGACGATGGCAAGGATGGCGAATGTCGCCACGTCCTTGTAGGCGATAGAGAAATAGGCCGACCAAAGGCTTTCGATCAGGCCGATCAGGAGACCGCCGAGAACGGCGCCCGGCAGCGAGCCGATACCGCCGAGAACGGCTGCGGTAAACGCCTTGACGCCCGGGATGAAACCGTCGTTGAACGACGCAACACCGTAATACATCAGGTACATCGCGCCGGCGACGGCAGCGAGTGCGGCACCCATGATGAAGGTGATCGAGATCGTCCGGTCGACGTCAACACCCAGGAGCGCCGCCATCTTGCGGTCCTGTTCGGTGGCGCGCTGGGCGCGGCCGAGCGGCGTCTTGTTCACGATGTACCAGAAGGCGAACAGCAGGATCGAGGTAATCACCACGATCAGGATCTGCTTCAGCGAAATGGTGATCGCGCCGAGATGATAGGTGTCGGTGACCAGCGGCGGGATCGGCTTGTTACGCGGTCCCTGCGTCACCTGGATGAAGTTCGACAGGGCGATCGACATACCGATCGCCGTGATCAGCGGCGCCAGGCGGAAGGACCCGCGCAACGGCCTGTAGGCCACGCGCTCGATCGTCCAGTTCCACAGGCCCGTCATCAGCATGCCGACCAGGAGCATCAGCAGAAGCAGAAGGGCTACCGGTATGCCTGCAAAGAAGGATGTCAGGATCAGGAAGATGATGAGGGCAGCGAAGCCGCCGAGCATGAAAATATCGCCATGGGCGAAGTTGATCATGCCGATGATGCCGTAAACCATCGTATAGCCGATTGCCACGAGGCCATAGATGGATCCGAGAGTCAGCCCGTTAATGAGCTGCTGGATAAAGTATTCCATATAGTTTCCCCTAATGCGGTCCTTTGCGGCCGCACCATTCTTTCAAAGACCTGATGAGATCTTCAATTTTTTTGATTCCTATCCGTTTCGTTAAAAATGTGAAGTGCAAAAGAAAGAGGCAGATCAATTTTCACGAGCTTTTGCCCAGGATGGCGCAAATACACTCAGGAATGCCAGAAATGCGGCATGAAACTCACAGAAAATGAGCGTTTTTGGCGTGCAACAACGCCCTATCCAACCAGTGATTTTCTATAGAGTTTACAACTATCAAGAGCGCATTCGCGACCCATTTGCGTCAAACAGCGGCACAGGCAGCAGGCGCGCCGGCAACATTTCCCCCAGAATCTCGATCTGCCATCCATCCACCACCTCGGCGATCTCCTTCGGCACATAGCCCATAGCGACCGACACGCCGGATGCGTGGGCATAACCGCCCGAAGTTACCCATCCCCTCACCTCGCCATTAAGCGAGATAGGCTCGTCGCCGATGACGTCGGCATCCCCGGCATCGACGATCAGGGTTATCAGCCTAAGCGTCCCGCCCGACGCTTTTTCCTCCAGCGCCGCCTGCTTGCCGATGAAGTCTGCGGACTTTCCATGGACTATGAAACGGCCGAGCCCTGCTTCCAGCGGTCCGTAGAGGGGACGATATTCCCGGGACGAGCTGCCAAAGGATTTTTCCACGCGAAGGGCATTGAGCGCCCGCAGACCAAACAGCGAAATGCCGAACTCCTCTCCGGCCTCCATGATGAGATCGAAGAGATAACGCTGATATTCCGGCTTCATCCAGATTTCGTAACCGAGATCGCCGGTATAGCTGACACGTCCAAGAATAACCGGCGCCATGCCGAGATCGATCTCGCGCACCGACATGAAGGGAACGGCCTTATCCGAGAGATCAAGATGGGTCAGCTTCCGCAGCACATCGCGCGCCTTCGGTCCTGCAACGGAAAGCCCCAGCAGACCGAGATTGAGCGCATCGACTTCGACCGAGCCATCTTCAGGCAGATGCTGTTCGAACCAGCGCATGTGATAATCCTCGGCAATGCCGGAGCCGATCAGCAGGAATTCGCCGTCTTCGAGTGCTGCCAGCGTGAAATCACCGATCAGCTTGCCCGCCTCGTTCAGCATCGGCGTCAGCGCCATGCGTCCTTCCGCCGGTATTCTGCCAGCCAGCATTCCATCCAGCCAGTTGCGAGCCCCCTCGCCGGCGATCAGGTATTTGGCAAAACCTGAGGTCTCCATCATGCCGACAGAAGCGCGGACTGCCCTTGCCTCGCGACCGACATGCTCGAAATCGGTCGAGCGCCGCCACGAAAATGCATCCTCGACACCTTCCGGCGCAAACCACAGCGGCGTCTCCAGCCCGTAAGATGCGCCGAACACCGCACCGGCAGCCTTGAGTTTGTCATAGACAGGGGTCGTCAGCAGTGGGCGAGCACCCGGCAGTTCCTCGTTCGGATAGCGAATAGAGAAGCGGCGGGAATAATTCTCGCGCACCTTGGCATTGGTATAGCCGAGCGTCGCGTAATCGCCGTAACGGCAGACATCCATGGCGAAAACGTCAAAGCCTGGATCGCCGTTGATGATCCACTGCGCCAGCGCCAGTCCGACACCGCCGCCCTGGCTGAACCCGGCCATGACCGCGCAGGCCGACCAGAAATTGGTCATGCCGCGCACCGGGCCGACCAGCGGGTTTCCGTCGGGAGAGAAGGTGAAAGGTCCGTTGATGATCGTCTTGATGCCAGCATTGTTGAAGGCCGGGAAATGCCGGAAGCCGACTTCCAGCTCGCCGGAAATCCGCTCGATATCTTCGGCAAGCAATTCATGTCCGAAGGTCCACGGCGTCTCGATCGGCGACCACGGACGGCAATCCTTTTCATAGGTCCCCATCAACATGCCGTTGCGTTCCTGCCGGATATAGATCTCGCCGTCGAAATCGACGCAATGCATCAGCTCACGGCCGGACTTTTGGTTGAACTCGATCACCTCGGGCATGTCCTCGGTGATCAGATACATATGCTCCATAGCCAGCACCGGCAGTTCCAGCCCCACCATGCGACCGACCTCGCGCGCCCACAGGCCCGCCGCGTTGACGACGTGCTCGGCGCGGATCTCGCCCTTGTCGGTCACCACCCGCCACATGCCGTCCGGCAGCTGAATCAGTTCCTCGACCTTGGTGTGGAGATAGATTTCCGCCCCGTTCTTCTTCGCCGATTTCGCATAGGCGTGTGTCGTGCCGTAAGGATCAAGATGGCCTTCATGCGGATCGAAGACCGCGCCGACGAACTCCTTCGGGTCGAGCAGCGGCATCATCTCATGCGCCTCCTCGACGGAAACCAGCCTAGCCTCGCCGCCGGCATATTTCCCCTTGGCAAGCAGCGACTTGAACCAGTCGAACCGCTCGTTCGTCGCCGCCAGCATCAGGCCGGAAGTCATATGCAGCCCGATATCCTGGCCCGAATAGGCCTCGATTTCCCTGTAAAGCTCGACCGTGTATTTCTGCAGCTTTGCGACGTTGGGATCACCATTGATCGTATGCATGCCGCCTGCCGCATGCCAGGTGGAGCCGGATGTCAGCTCCGAGCGCTCAACCAGAACCACGTCCGTCCAGCCGAATTTCGTCAGGTGATAGAGGATGGAACATCCGACGACACCGCCGCCGATCACGACAACCCGGGCATGGCTCTTCATTCAAATTCTCCGGTGAGAGCAGGACTTTCGTCATGCGTTGAATGCTGCAACTCACCGCAGCCTAATGACAATCAGAACGGCTCAGTAGACCGTTCTGCGAAGCCCAATGTCGCTTAGCGAAAAATACTTATCCAGTAAGCGTCATCAATCATCACTCTGACTGACGATCCGCCTCACCCCTCCGAAAAAGCCGCAGTCAGCGCGAACTCGCGCCCCATCTCCATCATCTCCTCGAACACCGAGCCTGCGAAGGAACGTGGCACGATGATCTCGAACGCATCGGCACCGGTGCGCGCCAGATTGGCCGTCACATGGCAGCACAGCATGTTGGCGGAAGAACCAATGGAGAATGCATCCGGATGCAGATCAACCGCCACGCATTTCGCCAGAATCTTGCGGACATTCGGCCCGGAAATCCGAAGCAATACGCGGCCATCGCTCTGATCGACGGGTGAAGCGCCGGCGATCTCGCCGAGAAGGTTCTCGACCACCGCAGCACCTGATGCCGTCGAGACAACCAGCCATTCACCCGGCGCGCAGTCACGCAGCAGGGCACCATCGGTCGACGTCAACGTTTCCTTGACGGAGGCCTCATGGCCGCGATGAGCCAGAACCGAAAAGATCGCCGGGCGACGGATAACGGCGAGATGGTTCGGATTGGCCTTGGCCTCGAAGCCCGCGAGATAGTCTTCCAGCACATGCCGGTGATAGAGAGTGAGCGACATGATGGCCTACCCCTGGAGCTTGCGGTTGTCGGGATCGACGAAGACGGGTGGGCAGACCTGAGCCAGCACCTCTTTTCCGCGCAATCCATCCCAGACGACAATGGTTTCGCCATATCGTTCCCGGCCCGATTTCAACATGGCAAGGCCGATCGTGTGACCGAGTGTTGGCGAGTGGCAGACCGAGGAAACCCAACCCTGATCGCTTGCCATCGAAGGCGGCACGTCTTCTTTCAGAAGATGCGCGCCGGCCAAAAATTCATCCAGCTTTTCCAGCGGCCTCAAGCCCACGAGCTGCAACCGGTCGGCAGCGGTGAGGCCGAAACGGCTCGACTGACGCTTGCCGATGAAATCCGGCTTCTGCAGTGCCATCATCCGGCCAAGCCCAAGATCGTCCGGCGTCGTGCGGCCATCCATTTCACTATGGGTGACAAAACCCTTCTCGATGCGCAGGACATTGAGCGCTTCGACGCCATAGGCGCAGATTCCTTCGTCTTTACCCGCCTCCATGATTGCATCCGCAACCGCCTCGCCGAAACCGGCCGGAACGGAAAGCTCGTAAGCCAGCTCGCCTGAGAAGGAGATGCGGAACAGCCGCGCCTTCAACCCGCCATGTAGCGTCACGGTTCTAGCAGCAAGATAGGGGAAGGCCGCATCGGAAATATCGTCTTCCACCACTCGGCTCATGATCGTCCGGGCGCGGGGTCCGGCAAGCGACATCTGCGCCCACTGATCCGTGACGGAGACGAAGCGAACGTCGAGATTTGGCCAGAAGGTCTGCGACGCAAATTCCAGATGCGCCATGACCTCTGTCGCATAGGCCGTCGTCGTAGTCATCACATAGTGGTTCTCGGCAAGGCGGCTCGTCGTGCCGTCGTCGAAGATCATCCCATCCTCGCGCAGCATGAGGCCATATCGCGCCCTGCCGACCGGCAGTTTGAGGAAATTGTTGCAATAGATGCGGTTCAGGAATTCCGCTGCATCTTTGCCGAAAATCTCGATCTTGCCGAGCGTCGAGACATCGCAAAGCCCGGCATTGCTGCGAACATTTTTGACTTCGCGGTCGACGCTTTCGCGCCAGCTATTCTCTCCCGCCCGCGCGAACCAGGCGGATCGATGCCAGAGGCCAGCCTCGACGAAGGTCGCGCCGTTTTTCTTCGCCCATTCATGCAATGGTGAGGTACGGACGGGAGCGGCGTGTTCTCCGCGCGAGGTACCTGCCAAGGCACCGAAGGAGACCGGCGTGTAGAACGGCCGGAAGGTCGTGGTCCCGATTTCGGCCGGCGAGACACCGCGCATGCCGGCAACGATACCGACCGTGTTGACGCCTCCGAGTTTGCCCTGATCCGTCGCCATGCCGGCGGTCGTATAGCGCTTGGTGTGCTCGATATGGCCGAACCCTTCACGCTGGGCAAGGCCGAGATCGCTCACCGCCACATCGTTCTGGAAATCGACGAAGGCCTTGTCTTTCGCGCCCGGTACATACCAGACCGGCGCGAAGGCCGGATCGTATTCACCTTCGACCTCTGGGATGTTCATCTCGTAGGCGGCAAAGCCGAGATCGCGGGCAAGCGCTGTGGCTTTACCGGCACCATCCTTAAGGCAGGCCGAAATCGTCTCGGCTCCTGCTGCAGAACCTGCAGCAATGAACGCTGAACCGACATCCGGCGCCATGAAAGCCTGGGCCTCGTCGGACCAGACGGGCTTTGCCCCGCGCTGACACATCAGATGCACGATCGGCGACCAGCCGCCCGACATCGCCAGCGCATCGCAGGCGATCTCTTCCTGAAAACCCGACCGCTCGGCAATCAGCGCATCGATGCGCTTGCGCCCCCTGGTGCCGACGACACCGCCATTGCGGATCACCCGCACTCCGTCCGGCACGGTATCAGCAGACTGTGCGCGTGCATCGATGATCGCCGTGACATCGACGCCGGCAGCCACCAGATCGGCCGCCGTCCGGTAGCCCGATCCGCCATTGGTGAAAACGGCAACCTTGCCGCCTGCCGCCACGCCGTAGCGATTGGCATAGCTACGCATCGCGCTTGCCGTCATCACGCCAGGCTTGTCGTTGCCGCCAAAAACTAGCGGCCGCTCTTCCGAACCGGACGCAAGAATGGCGCGCTTGGCGACGATACGCCAGAGCCGCTCCATCGGCAGGTCCGGCGAAGGCGCAGCCACATGTTTCTGCGCCCGCTCGACGGCCCCGAAAACCATATCGTCATACCAGCCGAACACGGTCGTACGCGGCATCAGCGTGACATTTGGAAGTGCCGCCAGTTCCTCGATCATCGCCTTGGCGAAATCGGCAGCCGCAATACCGCCCACCGAGGCGTTTTCGGACAGAAGCGATCCGCCAAGCCGGAAACCTTCGTCTGAAAGGACAACGCGTGCACCGGCACGCCCTGCGGCAAGCGCCGCCATCAAGCCGGTCGGACCGGAACCGATAACCAGCAGATCGCAATGCACCCAGGATTTCTCGTAGCGATCCGGATCGGCCAGCATCGTAAGCTTGCCGAGACCGGCCGCCCGGCGGATCACCGGCTCGTAGAGCTTTTCCCAGAGCGCTGCCGGCCACATGAAGGTCTTATAGTAAAAGCCGGCACCCAGCATCGGCGAAAGCAGGCCGTTTATCGCACCGATATCCGTCGATAGCGACGGCCAGCGGTTCTGACTGACCGCAGTCAGCCCGTCGTAAAGCTCAGCGACGGTCGCCCGCACATTCGGCTCGGCGCGAGCGCCGGACCCTATCGTCATCAGCGCATTCGGCTCGGAAGAGCCGGCCGTCACCGGCCCGCGCGGACGGTGATATTTGAAACTGCGACCCATCAGCATCCGGTCGTTGGCAAGCAGGGCCGAAGCGAGCGTGTCGCCCTCGAAACCCTTGTAGGTCTTGCCATCGAAGGTAAAGGTCAGCGGCTGGCCGCGATTGACCCGGCCGGCGGATCCGAGACGATAGGAGGTCATTCGCTCAGTCTCCCGATCGCTGCGGCATCGACGACGCTGAACACGTCATGGGTGACGTTATCGCGGTCGACGATCAGAAAGCGGCGACAGCCACCGGCATGGTGCCAGTATTCCTGGTACCGGCCTTTCGGATTTTCCCGCAGATAGACATAGGCGTGCCAGTCCTCCTCGCTCGCGGCGGGATGCGGACGCGCCAGCGCCGTGCCGCGAATGGAAAACTCTTCCTTGGGTCTGGTGCCGCAATGCGGACAGGTAATGAGGCTTGCCATGAAATATCTCAGTGAATGTTCGGCTGGGGGCCTTTGCCCGCTTCGTCGATCATGTGGCCGCGCTCGAAGCGGTCGAGCCGCAGGAAGCGCGAAACATGGTGGCTCTCGTTCTTGGCGATCAGATGGGCGAAACAGAAGCCCGAGGCGGGCGTCGCCTTGAACCCGCCGTAACACCATCCCGCATTGAGGTAGAGATTGTCGATCGGCGTCCGGTCGATGATAGGAGAACCATCCATCGACATGTCCATCACGCCGCCCCAAGAGCGCAACACCTTGGCGCGCGAAAGGCCGGGAATGAGCGAGACGCCCTCCTCCATCGTATGCTCGACGGTCGCAAGATTGCCGCGCTGGGCGTAGGACGAATAATAATCGATATCCGCGCCGAAGACCAAGCCGCCCTTGTCGGACTGCGAGATATAGAAATGCCCGGCGCCATAGACGATCACGTGGTCGATCGCCGGTTTGATACCCTCGGACACGAAGGCCTGCAGTACATGGGTCTCGATCGGCAGTTCCAGGCCCGCCATGCGCGCGGTCTCGGAAGAATGGCCGGCCGTCGCCAGCGCCAGCTTGTTGCAGCCGATGAAACCCTTGTTGGTGTCCACGCCCGTTACCCGCCCTTGCTCGTCGCGACGGATGGCATTGACCTCGCAATGCTGGATGATGTCGACGCCGCGCATGTCCGCGCCGCGCGCATAACCCCAGGCAACGGCATCGTGCCGCACCGTTCCACCGCGTTTCTGCAAAAGACCAGCCAGGATCGGGAAGCGCGCGTGGTCGTAATTCAGATAAGGCATCAACGTCTGAAGCTGCTTGCGGTCCAGCAGTTCCGCATCGACCCCGTGCATGCGCATGGCATTGCCGCGCCGCGCATAGGCGTCACGCTGCCCGTCGGAATGCGCCAGCATCATCACGCCGCGCTGGCTGACCATGGCGTTATAGTTGAAATCCTGCTCGAGCCCTTCCCACAGCTTCAGCGAAAATTCGTAGAAGGGGATATTGCCTTCGAGCAGATAGTTGGAGCGGATGATCGTTGTGTTTCGGCCGACATTGCCGGAGCCGATATAGCCTTTCTCCAGCACCGCGATGTTGGTGATGCCGAATTCCTTGGCAAGATAATAGGCCGTCGACAGGCCATGCCCGCCCCCGCCGACAATGATCACATCGTAATGCGATTTCGGCTCCGGCTCACGCCATGCCGGTTTCCACAGCCGGTTGCCCGAAAGCGCCTGCTTGATGATCGAATATGCCGAATAACGCATCCATCCATCCCGTTCATGCCCGGTCCAGCTTCGCATATGCGGGGATAAGGACAAGCGCAATGAGGACACCAACGGTTCCGTTTGCGACAGCTTTCCCTGCATCATCGGGCTCATGCGCCGATAGGACGCACACAGCCCCCGAAGCAGACCGCGGGGATGAATAGCAAGGTCGCGAGAGTGCTTTCAATAGCTTGGCCTCAACTTCGTCCCCGCATCACCGGCACGGCCATAAAATCCGGCAGATACGATTTCCGGAGATGACCATGAGCGACCGCACCACCAATCTCGACATGCCCTTCATCATGCCTTCGCAGGCACAGAAACACGTCACCCATAACGAGGCCCTGCTGCTGCTGGATGCAATCGTTCAGCTTTCCGTGATGGGTGAAAGCGGCGGCCCTCCGGAAACACCTGAGCCCGGAGATCGCTTCGTCGTCGCAACCGACGCCACGGATGCATGGAGCGGTCGCGACGGCCAGATCGCCATCTGGCAGGATGGCTATTGGGCCTTTGCAAAGCCGGGCACCGGCTGGCGCGCATGGTTCGAGACAGGCGGCAGACTGAAGGTCTTCGACGGCTCGGCATGGCGGGATTTGCCCCTGCCTGAGAACGCCGGCGTCGTGACGATTGGCGTCTCTGCCACGGCCGACAGTACCAACAGGCTCTCCCTCTCCTCTCCCGCCAGCCTGTTCAATCATGCAGGCGACAGCCACCGGCTGAAGATCAACAAGGCGTCGGCAGTCGATACGGCCACGCTGCTTTTCCAGTCCGGGTGGACGGGCCATGCTGAAATGGGGCTGGCAGGAGACACCAATTTCTCCATCAAGGTCAGCGAGGGCTCAGACTGGAAGGCCGGTCTGGTCATCGACGGCGCCGGCCGCGTCACAATGCCCAACCAGCCGGCCGCAAGGCTCTATCGCAGTGGCACGAGTTTCGCACCGGCCTCGGGACAACAAAGCGGCATGTCGGACTTCGCATTGAACCGGGGCGGCTTCGCACTCGGCGCAGCCGTTGCAGGTGGCGGCAATGCGCTCGTCATACCCGCAACCGGCCTTTATCTTCTCGCCCTGACGCTTTCTGTCGCAACGGCTTCTGCCGCCTATAGCCTGTCAGTTTCGCGCAATGGTAGTCCAGGCCTGCTGATGCTTGCCGCCGGAGCCGGCAATGCCACGACATTGTCGTCCTACGCCATCGTCCAGCTGCAACAAGGGGATACGCTGACATTCAGCCATTCCGGTTCCGCCGCGTTCAACCTCGGGCCAACAGGAACTATCCTTTCAGTCGCAATGATTTAGCGAAAAAACTTCAAAAAATGATACAGGCCCGTACCAAATTCGCACAGTCCGACCCGCTCAATTCGACTTTTGCGCTCCTTCCCCCTCCCCTGCAGGCCTTATTTTGCAGGGGATTGAGGGCTAAAGCACAGAAAAAATACGACCTTTGCGAGTTAGGTCACATTTGCGGAACCTGTTTAGTCAAATGTTAAAACTGCCGGACTAGGCTCTCCGGCGTGGTCTTGTGTTGTGTAGAGAGTTCCAATGACCGAAATGATCCGTCCACGAGTTAAATATGTCATCGGCCCCGATGGCAGCCCGCTTACGATTGCGGACCTTCCCCCGGCCAATACGCGCCGCTGGGTTATCCGTCGTAAGGCTGAGGTTGTCGCGGCTGTTCGCGGTGGCCTGTTGAGCTTGGAGGAAGCCTGCGACCGTTATACGCTTACCGTCGAAGAATTCCTCTCCTGGCAGTCGTCGATCAACGATCATGGCCTGGCCGGCCTGCGTACGACGCGCATCCAGCAGTATCGCCACTAGGCGCATCCGGCGAAAAGCCATCCTTTCATGGGTGCCGTGACCCAGGTCGCGGCATCCTTTGTTTTATCCATTTTCCGATTGCCGATCCGTCTTTCCCAGTTTGACCACAGAGGGAAAGATGGCCGCAATCACGGCAGACGCCGCGTAACACCAGAAGCCGGGAAGAGTGACGGCGGCAGCCAGCCCGCTCGTCTTTGCCGCGAAGATGACGATTGCGACCAGCATCACATCCATCATCGACCATCTGGAAAGGTGTGGCATCGCCCGCTGAAGAAATCCGGAGCGGCCATCGCCGGCCACGACTTCAGCCGCCAGCACGATCAGCTTTGCAGCGGGAAACACCAGTGAAAATGCGCCGACGGCAATGGCGAGCACGACACTGCCATCCGACCAGAGCTCACCGATCAATTGCAACAACGACGGCTCATTGCTGAAAAAGTAGAGTTGCTCGAACCGCATGATCGGCAGGGAAATGCCGAGCACCAAGAGCACGGCACAAACAGCCAGTATCGAAAACGGCACTATTCGGTTCACAGCAACTCCCCGAAAACGAATGTATTGTCCCCAAATCGACATCGATTTTCGAAATGATCTGCCGAGACGGTACCGCGCCTTGCCTGCGCTATAATAGCGCATCGAGCGGCAAGCCCCGACCTTGTCTTCAAATATGAAGCTTCATACCATCGGTCAAATCGGACCATGTCTCATGACTGGCCGTGCATGAATAAGACAGGAAAAAATCCGGAATGAATATCACTCACGAAGAACAGCCGGCAGGTGGACGATACATCGTCGATATCGACGGACATGTCGCGGAAATGACCTATACCCGCAAATCTCCCGAGCTCATTTCGATCGATCATACCGGCGTGCCCGATGCCCTGCGCGGCAAAGGCATTGCCCAGGCGCTCGCCGAATTTGCGGTGAAGCAAGCCCGCAGTGGCGGCTGGAAGATTATACCGCGATGCTCGTTCTTCCAGGCTCAGGTCGAACGCCATCCTGACTGGCAGGATATCGTCAGCAAGTAAGTGACGATTGCCGGCTCGAGCGGATCCCGCTCATCGCCGTACAGAAAATGGAAAAAGGGCGCCGCCCCTTGCGGGTCGCCCTCTTCAGCCCCTCAGTGCATCCGGCTTCAGGCGCGAGCGCGCATCCCGCCGTCACGCTCTTCGAGCGCAGAAGCCTTGGCGAGTTCCGCCTCCGCCTCTTCCAGTGCCAGTTCGGCACTATCCTGCTGAACCTTCAGTTCCCGAATCGAGACCTGCAGGTTATCCGCCCGCTGCCGTGCGGCCTTTGCAAAGGTCGGATAAGCGAAATGACCCGGATCGGTGATCCCGGACTTTTTCTCTTCAAGCGTGATCTGGTGTTCCAGTTCCTTCGCCATCCGTTCGAATTCTGCCATCATCATCTGCAACTGCTGCAGCTGACGACGCTTTTCGTTAACCTGAAATCCCTTCAGGCGAACAAGGCTGTCACGCGACTTCATACGCAATACTCCGTGGATACCAACACCCCGGCCCGTGATCTGCCTGTTACACTGCAGATCAAAAAATTTCTGACGCGTTAATAAATTTGACGCGGCATTAACTTTTCGTTTACGGGCATCATTAATGATAAAGACGATCGTTTAAGGGTCGGTAAATACCAAGTCCGAATTGGACAGCGGCAATGTGTCAGCCGCAAGAATCACTTAGCGAAACTTCCTCGTTCGCTGATTCAACATGGTGATGTCCAATCCGTAAAGGAAAACAGGCTGCTACTTATTTTGCTTAATAAATTGATGCACCTTGCCAAATCAGGTCACAGTTTGTTAACCATTTGGTGGCAGCTTCCAAATCAGGCACAGTCTGGATCCGTAACGAGTGAGGGGGCAAAAGGTAACCTTGCGCGGCGGTAAAGGGGAAAAATATGCGGGTTCTACTCATCGAAGATGACAGCGCGACAGCGCAGAGCATCGAGCTGATGCTGAAATCGGAAAGCTTCAACGTCTACACCACTGATCTTGGTGAAGAAGGCGTCGATCTTGGCAAACTATACGACTATGACATCATTCTTCTTGATCTGAACTTGCCCGACATGTCGGGTTATGAAGTTCTGCGGACGCTCCGTCTGTCAAAGGTCAAGACGCCGATCCTCATCCTGTCCGGCATGGCCGGCATCGAGGACAAGGTACGCGGTCTCGGCTTCGGCGCCGACGACTACATGACCAAGCCGTTCCACAAGGACGAACTGGTTGCTCGCATTCATGCGATCGTCCGTCGTTCCAAGGGTCACGCACAGTCGATCATCATCACTGGCGAACTGATCGTGAACCTCGACGCCAAGACCGTCGAAGTCGGCGGCCAGCGCGTTCACCTGACTGGCAAGGAATACCAGATGCTGGAGCTGCTTTCGCTCCGCAAGGGTACCACGCTCACCAAGGAAATGTTCCTGAACCACCTTTATGGCGGCATGGACGAGCCGGAACTGAAGATCATCGACGTCTTCATCTGCAAGCTGCGCAAGAAACTCGCAAACGCTGCCGGCGGTGCCAACTACATCGAAACCGTCTGGGGCCGCGGCTACGTTCTGCGCGAGCCGGATGGTGCGGAATACGCCGAAACGGCCTAAAGCCAACGGCATTCCCCTTTGCCTTAAAACCCGCTTGGTTCGCCAGGCGGGTTTTATTTTGTCCGCCTTACGGCGTGTTAAGTGCGCCAAACAAAAACGGCGACCGAAGGCCGCCGCGGTAGGTCATCGAGAAAACTTTGCGCCTTCAGGCAGCGGCAGCATAACCGGAAAAGACCGAAGTCAGGATCTTGCGGTCGAAAGGCTTGAGCAGGAATTCGTCGGCCCCTGCCCGCTTGCCGGCCATCATCCTCTTCAGATCGGCCTCGATTACGCAATAGAAGATCTTGACGCTTTTGCCTTCCGGCAGGGCACGAACGGCCGCAATAAGATCCAGCGCACCGTCAAGGCTTGCATCGACGATCATGAAATTCGGCAATTCGATCTGGCAACCGCGCAGCGCGTCATGCGCATCTCCAGCTTCGGCAATCAAAAAACCGAGTTCGGACAAAATGCGCTTGCCGACTTTTCGCACAATATCGGAATTGTCTGCGATCATCAGACGCTGCATAACCCGCTCCCCTTCAGCGACCACCCCGGTGGTCGACCGTTAAGGTATAGCCCGTTGCAGCTAACGAAAGGTTAGCAACCTCCGGCAGCACCGTCGGCGCAGCCGGAAGATAATCCCGCTGGCCTCAGGCGGCCGCCATCTCGGCGATGAAGGTGATATTGTCTTCCGAAACGATATGTTTCAGCTCCATGTCGCATTCCTCGGCAAGGAGCACGGTGTAATAGGGCAGGATCGAATGAGCATCGACCGCCTCTTCCACCGTGCCGCTGCAGATCTCGACGAATTTCGCCGGCACGCGCATCATCCGGCCCTTGACGACGATTTCGAACCGGGCCGTCCCTTCGGGATCGATTAGTGTCACATCGACCGAACCGCCGCGCGGAATGCCGGCATAGGCGACGAGAAACAGATTGAGCAGCAGCTTGACCCGGTTCTTCGGAATGATGGCGCGCGGGCCGTTCCAGGTCACTTCGGTCTTCTTTTCAGCAACCGCGAAATCCTTGGCAGCCTTTTCAGCTTCACCAGTATCGATAGATGCGCCAACAGAACCGGAAGCACCGAAGGCGAGCCGGGCGAATTTCAGGCGAACCGAGGCGTTGATCGCCGAAGTACGGATAAGGTCGAGCGCATCAGCATCCGCTGCCCCCTCGTCGAGGAGCTCGAGACCATTGTTGATTGCACCGACCGGCGAGATCACGTCATGGCAGACACGGCTGCACAGGAGTGCCGCCAGATCCGGACCGCTCAGGGTGAGATTGGGGTTTTTCGGCATGCTGTTCTCCTGATGCATCTGGCGCCAACCGCCGCTCTTTGCCATGGCAAGGTTGCGCGGGGATGGAACGATAAGGCCGGCATAATGACACTACGTTTGGTAAATCGACCATTAAGCCCACACTGAAGAAGATGACAAAGATTGTCGAATTGTCCCATTTCGACGATCTGTTCTTCATCCATGACGGCGGGCAACGCCTCAACAATGACAAGTTCGGCGAGCCAATCATGCTGCAGCAACGGGTCGGAGACGGTTGCCGGAAGAATGGCAAAAGTCACGCCAGAGATGCGCAGCCATACCCATCCTCAAATATATCAACATCTTAGTATTTGAAATGCTTAACTGGTTGTTAATATCATCTCGCCAGAATGGTACGCGCTGAAGCATGATGCTACGCCTTACGGACGAATTAAAAACGGACCTGAACATGCGCCGCCTCCACGTCTCCGCTCTCGCCCTTCGCCTGAATGCCCTGATCGCTGCCTTTGCGACTGTCTGGCTTTGCGCCACGCCGGCTGCCGCGCAGCAAAACAGCAACCAGTATTCGCTGCAGGAAGTTGTCGATGCAGGTCACGGCTTCTTCGGCTCGACCAGCGGCGGACTTGCGAAGGTGGTGGAAAACGCCTTCCAGAAATTCGGTCTTCCGAATGGTTACATCCTCGGCCAGGAAGGCTCCGGCGCCTTCATCGCCGGTCTCACCTATGGGGAAGGCCAGCTTTACACCAAGAATGCCGGCCAGCACCCGAGCTTCTGGCAGGGCCCGTCGCTTGGTATCGACTATGGCGGCCAGGGCACGCGCGTGATGATGCTCGTTTACGATCTCCCCTCGGTTGATTCGCTTTATGCCCGGTTCGGCGGTGTATCCGGCTCCGCCTTTGTCGTCGCAGGCGTCGGCATGACGGTGCTGCGCAACGAGAACGTCATCCTAGTTCCGATCAGGACGGGTGTTGGCGCACGCCTAGGCGTTAATATCGGTTATCTGAAGCTGACCCGCTCGCCCACCTGGAACCCCTTCTGATTTTCCTTGTGGGTTGAGGCGAGTGGACGGCAAAGTGTGTGCTTGCCGCTTTCTGATCTCCATGCTTAAACGTGCATCCCTGCACATCCACACCAAGACGGCCCGGTCGTGATCGAATTTGCTCTGCTTTTTGGCCTCGGCTTCCTGAGCGCCCTGCTGATCGCGATGTTGGTTGCGCCTGCAATTCATCGGCGCATCGTTGTTTTCACCGAAAACCGCATCAGGGCCACGGTACCGATCAGCCCACAGGAAGTGCGGGCCCAGCGCGACATGGCGCGCGCCGTCTACGCTGCGGAAAATGCGCGTACCAAGCAGGAACTGGTGCAGGAGAAGGACAAGATCGTCTCTCTGACGTTGCAGGGCGACAACCTCAGGGACGAAGTCCGCAGGCTCACTGCCGACAATATCGAACTGAAGGCCGTTGCCGAAAATCTGGATGTTGCTGCCGCAGACTTGAAATCGCAGTTGCGTCAGGAAGAAAGCTATATCGCCGAATTGAAGGCCGCGCTGGAAGCCTCGGAAGAACAAAGCATCGGCAAGGATATTGATATCCAGGAATTGAAACAGGAGATCGAGCTCCTCGTATCCAAGCGGGACAATACCCGGATAGACCTTTCGACCCGAGAGACCGAAGTCGAGAACCTGAAATTCCGTATCAGTGCCTTGCGAGAGGAACGAGATACCCTTCGCAAGGATGTCCGTATCCAGACGGCAAGGGCCAAGGAAGCCGAAACGCGTCTTGCCAACGAGGAATACCGTTCTACGAAGCTAGAAGACAAACTCACCAAGGAAGTGTCCCTGAGGACCGACAAGGAAACGGCGCTGGAGCGCCGCAACGAGGAGCTGGCCCGCTTGCGTGAAAAGATGACCGTCAAGAGCGATGTAAAGCCGGCCTTGGCAGTTGCAAAGGAAACACCCGCCAAGCCCTCGACAAAAGCCCCTCCGGCAAAATCGGATGACGATACGCAAGCCCGTATCACCCAGCTTGCCGGTGATTCGCGAAACCGTGCGACAGCGCTTTCGGAGCGCGTGGCGAATGGCAAGACGACCACCAACGACGACGTATTGCGCGAGGAAATGGCAACGATCGCCGCCAACATGGTGGCCATGACTTCGCTCTCCGAGGGCCGATCATCGCCGATTAACGCCATGATTGCCGGCAAGCCTGCGGAAGGCGAACGCAGGAGCCTCGCGACACGCGTTCGCTCGCTGCTCGAAACGACCAGCGGACCGACAACCAATCAATAAGCCCAGGATCGGTCAGATGCCCCCTTGGGCACTGGCAATTTGATAAAGCGCGATACCTGTTGCCGTCGCGGCATTGAGGCTGTCGAGACCTGGCGCCTGAGCGATGCTGGCCGTCTCTATTTTTTCCATCAATGATGGCGGCAGGCCATTTCCCTCGCTTCCGGTCAAAAGCGCCATCCGGGGCCGCGGTTGAACCTTGCGGATTTCCGTTCGACCGGCAGGTGAAAGCCCCCACACGGCAAAGCCGTTCTCGAAAAGACCAGACACCAACTCCAGTGTCGTTCCGCCCCGCGCGTAAGGAACCTGCAAGACGGCACCGACCGACACCCTCAGGGACTTGCGATAAAGCGGATCGCAACAGCTTTCGTCGAGCAGTATGGCGCTGACACCGAAAGCTGCCGCATTGCGAAAGATCGAACCAATATTGTCGTGATTGGATATGCCGATCGCGGCCGCCACAAGTGCACGCTCCGGCAACGAAGCAAGCAGTTCCGAAGCCTGCACGTCCCTCACCCGTTTGCCGACAGCAAGGATACCACGATGCAGGTGAAAGCCGACGATCCCATCCAGCACCGTGCTGTCGGCAACATAGATGGGCACCTCGGCCGGAAAATCGGCCAGAATGTCGGCCACCCCGGCAAGCCGGTTTTCAAGAATGAGGATTTTCTCGGCTAAAAACTCGCCACCACGCTTATGCGCCGCCGCCAGCATGCGCAGCACTACCGTTCCCTCGGCGATGAAACGTCCATGCCGCCCGACGAGATCCCGCTCGCGGATGGAGCGGAACTCGTCGATGCGGGCATCATCCGCATTTTCGATGCGGATCACATTCATCAGCGCCCCTGGCCGACCGTCACGTCGGCGATCACGCGACCGACGGAGAGATCGAAGATGAAGACCTTCGGGGTACCGTTCAGGGCGCCGTAAAACAGCACTTGGCTGCCCGAAAGCGAAACCTGTTGGATATCGAAGCCGGGCGGCAGGGCCGCGGTTACGGCAAGCGGCTGATCGGCAGGAACGGAAAAACCACCGGAAGTAGCGGCAATCGCAGGTGCTTCCGGGCGCTGGGAGATCTTGTAGACAATGGCGGCAATGACCGCCATAAAGCACACCACCAAGATACCGCCCGAAATGAGCTGCAGGCGCACCATCTTCTGGCGGATACGCTCCATGGCCGGATCGAGTGGCTGTTCCTTATCCTCTAGATCGGGCTGCGGCATGAACTGTCCTTTGAACGGAATGATTGAATGAGCGAGACCTTTAGCGAAGCCGGACTGCCAAGGAAAGTCCTGAATGCCGGAGAGGACGACGGCGGAAGGCTGGACGCCTGGCTGACTGCAAAGGTTGACGGAGAATTGTCCCGTAACCGCATAAAGGCGCTTATCGAGGAAGGCGCGGTCTCGATCAACGGCAAGGTTGTCACGGAGCCGAAGAAGAAGGTCATGCCCGGCGACGTGATCGAACTCGTACAGCCTGAACCCGAAGATCCGGAACCCAAGGGCGAGGATATTCCGCTTGAAGTGCTCTATGAGGACGATGACCTGATCGTCATCGCCAAGCCGGCCGGCCTCGTCGTCCATCCCGGCGCCGGCAACTGGACCGGCACGCTGGTCAACGCGCTCATCCACCATTGCGGCGCAAGCCTTTCCGGCATCGGCGGCGTCAAGCGTCCCGGCATCGTCCACCGCCTCGACAAGGAGACGAGCGGCGTCATGGTGGCCGCCAAGAACGACATCGCCCATCGCCATCTCGCCGAACAGTTCGCCGATCACGGCCGTTCGGGAGATCTGGAGCGCGCCTATCAGGCCGTCGTCTGGGGGCGCCCCAGCCAGTTGAAGGGCACGATCGACGCGCCGCTCGGCCGCGCCACCGGTGACCGCACCAAGCGTGCAGTCAAGCGCGAGGATTCCGCCGACGCCCGTCATGCAGTCACCCATTACGAGGTGATGGAGCGCTTTCAGGAAACGCCTGACGCCACCGCCCTCGCCTCCCTGATCGAATGTAGGCTTGAAACGGGCCGCACCCACCAGATTCGTGTTCATATGGCGCATGTCGGCAATCCGCTGGTCGGCGATCCGGAATATTCCGGCGGCTTCCGCACCAAGGCGAACCGCCTGCCCGAACCGGTGAGAAGCGTCGTTGCCGCCTTCCCGCGCCAGGCCCTGCACGCCTTCCTGCTGGCCTTTGAACATCCCCGCACCGGCGAGATCATGGAATTCGAAGCACCGATGCCCGACGACATGGCGGCACTGGTCGAAGCTCTGCGCGGCTAGGACGAACCTACCAAAACAGACGTAACCTCGTCACGGAGGATCACGCCCTACTTTTTGGGGATGGAAACAAAACGCGAACAAGCGTATATCTCGGCAATGTTTTCCGGGAGAATGCCCTGTCACCATGTCCGTGAGCCATATGCAATCGACAAAACTGCTGGAGACCGAGCTCGTCACGGTTTGGGATGTCGTTTGCGATGGCGCATGCAGGCATTTGAGCGAGGAAGAGACGGCAAGCAACACATGCCTCGTCTTTCCTTACCGCGGCGTCTTCATGCGCCATATCGGCGATGACGAGGCGGTGGCCGAGGCCAGCCAGGTTCTGTTCTTCAACAAGGGAGACGTCTATCGCATCAGCCACCCGGTCGAAGGTGGCGACTGCTCGATCAGCGTAAGCCTGCCGGAAGCCTTGTTCGACGAAGTGGTGCCCGACGTCCATCGACGCCCCGGGGAAAGCTTTGCCTTCAACAAGCAGCGCCTCGGCATCGATCCCCGCGCGCAGGCGCAAGTGGCCCTGTTGCGGCACAGCCTGCTGAACCGGATCGCCGAACCGCTGGAAGGCGAGGCTCTGGCGCTTACGCTTGTACGCCGCTCCGTTGGCGAGCGGACCGCGCGTCCCCCGACACCCGGCTTCAGCACCCAGAAACTCGTCAACCGCACCAAGCTCCTGCTTTCCTCCGACCTCGCGCGGCGCTGGACATTGTCGGAGATCGCCAAGGATACTGGTGTGTCGCCCGTCTATCTCACCCAGGTCTTCCGCAAGGTGGAAGGCATGCCGCTTTATCGCTACCAATTGCGCCTCCGGCTTGCCCGTGCGCTCGACCTGCTCGGCAGCTATGACGACCTGACCGAGCTCGGGCTCGATCTCGGGTTCTCCAGCCACAGCCATTTCTCCTCCTCCTTCCGGCAGGCCTATGGCCGCACGCCGGCCGAGTTCCAGCGCTTTGCCGGATTGCGCTGACTGCCGCCGGCTCGTCCGGTTCAACGCAACAGGGATAAGATCGCTAAAGATTCTGACAGCGCAAAATCTCTGATGGGTGTTTCCTCACGCCATCGAAACCGAGCAGTGGAGAGATCAGATGAAGGACAATACCTGCGCCGTCTGCGATTGCGAACTGGATGACACCCGCATCGCCGTCAGGATCGGCGGAAAGACCGTCGAAGTATGTTGCGAGGAATGCGCAACCGTTCTGCGTGAGGCGGAAGCTGCAGCACGCGCGGCAGCATCGACAGCCCACCAAGCTGGCCGCTGAGCTTCAGGCCTTGCAATGAACTGATAGGCGCAACCGCCGCCCCTTCCCGGCCTGAAGGAACGAAGGCCGACACCCCCAGGAGGATATCATGAAAAACGAAAACCGGGCGGCCTTTGGCCGCGCGCCGGAACCGATAGACTATGCTTTTGACTTGCCGCTCGAAGATCATGGCAATACCGGCGCCACATCCGCGTCGGCACCAAGGGAAAATCTCCTAACCCGCTTCGCTCAAAGGATCGTCGCATGGCTCAATCGACGCGGCACCGCATTGGCGTTGATGGAACTGAACGACGAACAGCTCAAGGATATCGGCATTTCCCGTTGCCAGGCCTGGGGCGGTTATAGCCGCTATCGTCGATAGCAGCACGCATGACCTGGAAAAACGTAGCCTCTAGCCCGGATACGTTCACGCCAACCAAACTACCCACCGATTCGGCGGCCGTGCATCTGAAAATCGATGCACGGCCGAATTCGATGTATCCACAGAGATAAAAGCAACCATCGGCTGATGCGATTGCATAAACACAATATTAAAATAATACATTTCCAATTTATGAAAATAATGTACTTATTTAGAAGGTCGAAATCGAGGACGATTCCTTGGATGCCAGACAATAAAAATCCGAAACCCATCATTTTTGCTGCAGAGCAACAAGAACATCAGGGAAATCAGAACTTCATAGATCACCCGTCCGCATCGCCTTTCCTTGTGACATGCGCCTCACCGGGTCAGCCCTGCGAACGGTAGAGGACCAGCGATATGAACGGAGATATCCGGAAATTCATTTTCAAGGACCTGCAGACCGTCGAGGGCTATATCGATCCGCCCGATGCGCTTGTCTTCATGGCCTTGCTGCAGGCACAGAGCGCACATACCCTGAGCGGCGGCATTGCCGAGATCGGCGTGTTTTACGGACGCTCCTATTTCCTCTTCAAGAAAGTCTGCGGCACCAGCGAAAAAATCCTCGCAATCGACCTGTTCGACATCGACCAGAAGGCAGGCGAAACGGTTACGCAATATCGGCGTTTCATCGACAATGGAGAGAGGTTGAACCTGCCGGTGGATCAGGATCTGGTCATCAGTGGCGACAGCACGAAGCTTCGACCGGACGAGATCGTCGGCAAGATCGGCCATACGCGCTTTTTCAGCATCGATGGCGGGCACATGCTGCATCACGTGAGCGCTGACAGCATGCTGGCACTCAGGACACTGGCTCCGCACGGCATCATCGCCTTCGACGACACGTTCAATCCGGCATGGCCGGAAGTGACCGTCGGCGTGACAGACTTCCTGCGAGAGCGGCAGCACGAACTCGCAACCTTCTGCATGACCAAGTACAAGACCTATGTGTGCCGAAAGCAGTTTCACGACTTCTATCGCCGCGTCATCGATGATGCCGCCGACCTTCGCGCCTTCGATCATGTCGAAACCGACTTCCTCGGCTCCAAGGCAGTAAGATTGCACAATCCGATAGCCCGCCGCATGGTCTATGAAATGATGGTCAGGTCAGGAATGAGAGCCCTTTCGGAACGGGTCTATCGCTGACCCGAAAAGGCGCAGAAGCATTACCAAAACGTAATGATATAACGCCTTCGTGATATCTTGAATCACTGTTCCGCCGTACTTACTTGATACCTGCATTGGTGCGGGATCGGGAACGATCCGCGCCATATTCGGTTCGCCTTCAAGCAGGGACAATAGACGTCTGAGGGAGCCGACAACGTTTGGAAAGGGGTGCTTTATGGCCCGCAATACTTTGCCTTCCATTACCGCCGGTGAAGCCGGCCTCAATCGTTATCTCGACGAAATCCGCAAGTTCCCCATGCTGGAGCCCCAGCAGGAATACATGCTTGCGAAGCGCTACGCCGAGCATGGTGACCGTGACGCCGCCCACAAGCTGGTGACCAGCCACCTTCGTCTCGTGGCAAAGATCGCCATGGGTTATCGCGGCTACGGCCTGCCGATCGGCGAAGTCGTCTCCGAGGGTAATGTCGGCCTGATGCAGGCAGTGAAGAAGTTTGACGCGGAACGTGGTTTCCGTCTTGCCACCTACGCCATGTGGTGGATCAAGGCTTCGATCCAGGAATACATCCTGCGCTCGTGGTCGCTGGTGAAGATGGGCACGACCGCCAACCAGAAGCGCCTTTTCTTCAACCTGCGCCGCCTCAAGGGCAAGATCCAGGCGATCGATGAAGGTGACCTGAAGCCCGACCAGGTGGCCGAGATCGCCACCAAGCTGAACGTCTCCGAGGAAGAGGTCATCTCGATGAACCGCCGCCTTTCCGGCGACGCATCGCTGAACGCCCCGATCCGCGCTTCGGAAGGCGAATCCGGCCAGTGGCAGGATTGGCTGGTGGACGACAGCGACAGCCAGGAAGATGTGCTGATCGAGCAGGACGAGCTGGACACGCGCCGCCGCATGCTGGCGAAGGCGCTCAGCGTGCTGAACGATCGCGAACGCCGCATCTTCGAGGCCCGTCGCCTGACCGAGGATCCGATCACGCTTGAAGAGCTGTCGTCGGAATTCGACATCAGCCGCGAGCGCGTCCGCCAGATCGAAGTCCGCGCCTTCGAAAAGGTACAGGACGCCGTTCAGAAGGAAGCCCTCGCACAGGCCCAGGCCCTGCGCGTGGTCGACGCCTAACAATCCAGAAATAAAGACTAATTTAGAAAAGCCGCAGCCAAATGGTTGCGGCTTTTTTGTATCCATACCTGTCTCAAAGCTGCGACACTTTGACCAGATTTCGAGTTCCCCTCACGCTGTCGTGCATCAAGTTCCGCATGCTTCCCCGCTAGAACCGACTGACTGCGCAAGTCAGAGCCTAGAGGAGAATAAGCAATGAAAGCAGCACGCTGGTACAGCGCCAAGGATATTCGCGTCGAGGAAGTCACCGAGCCAAAGCCCGCAGCAGGACAGGTCAAGATCAAGGTCAAGTGGGCCGGCATCTGCGGCAGCGACCTGCATGAATATGTGGCAGGCCCGATCTTCGTGCCGGTCAAGGCTCCGCATCCGGTCAGCCACGACGTCGCCCCGATCATCATGGGCCACGAATTCTCCGGCGAAGTGTCCGAAGTCGGTGAAGGCGTCGAGCGCGTCAAGCCGGGCGACCGCGTCGTGGTCGAGCCGATCCTCGCCTGCGGCAAGTGCGATGCCTGCTTCCACGGCAAATACAATCTCTGCGACAATCTCGGTTTCCACGGCCTTTCCGGCGGCGGCGGCGGCTTTGCTGGCTACACGACGGTGGGTGCGCGCTGGGTTCACAAAATGCCCGAAGGCCTGTCCTTCGAACAAGGCGCTCTCGTCGAGCCCGCAGCGGTAGCCCTGCATGCGGTGCGCATTTCCAGCCTCAAGGCAGGCGGCACGGCAGCCGTCTTCGGCGCCGGCCCGATCGGCCTGCTGGTGGTCGAAGCTCTGAAGGTTGCCGGCGCTTCCGCCATCCATGTCGTCGAGCTTTCTCCGCAGCGTGGCGCAAAGGCGATCGAACTCGGCGCCACCAGCATCATCGACCCGTCCAAGGAAAACGCAGCCCAGCGGATCCGCGAACTGACGCCCGGCGGCGTCGACGTGACGTTCGAAGTCACCGGTGTGCCCGCCGTCCTGCAGCAATGCATCGACGCGACCCGCTATGAGGGCGAGACAGTCATCGTTTCGATCTGGGAAAAGGAAGCCCCCTTCCAGCCCAACACGGTGGTCCTGAAGGAAAAGAGCCTGAAGGGTACGATCGCCTATCGCGACGTCTTCCCGGCCGTCATGAACCTGATGGTTCAGGGGTATTTCTCCGCCGAGAAGCTGGTGACCAAGCGCATCGAACTGGACGACATCGTTGCCCAGGGGTTTGACACGCTGGTGGCGGAAAAGAGCCAGATCAAGATTCTGGTCCGCTCGCCGGATTGATCGATCCAAAACTCGCTTCAATAAACGACAAGCCCGCGGCCATTACCGCGGGCTTTTTTTGTTGCAGCTATTCGCCTCAGCGCATGCCCGGCGGCATGTTGCGCTGTTCTGCCGCCATCATCTCCGCCAGTGCAGCGCGGAAAAAATCGATCAGCAGGAAGACCAGCAGGCTGGCACCCATCACCGGCAGTGCGATACCGAAGACAAGAGCCACTGCGAGTGCCGTGATCTTGGCGACGGGCGGCAGGTAGGAAAAGCTGCGGATCAGCGTCCGTGCAGAGATGCCCGGCGCGGGACGGCGCAGCCACCACATGCGGTAGCCGTAGACGATCATCGCCGTCAGCGCGATACCGAGTGCCGCCATCAGAGCCTGATTGGCGACACCGAACAGCACGCCCATGTGAGCATCTATCCCCCAGCGGATCAGCTTGGCAACAATCGGAAACGTTTCGAAATCCGCCCGGCTCGTGACCTTGTAATCGGAGGGATCGACAGCGATCGTATCGACCTGCGTCGGCCAGCTGCGATCGTATTCGCTGACACGGAATGCCTGCCCGACGGTGCGTGGCGGGCGGATCTCGATCATCGGCGAATCGATGCCGGCTGCACGGGCGGAGGCCACGACACCGTCGAAGCGAGCAATCATATCCTGCTCGGAAACAGGAGGCGCCGTATCGACCGCCCCCCCCATCCCATGAGCGGCATGTTCACCCAGAACCGGCGCTGCCGTCTCCGGATTGAGCGCGGTCGTGATGGCCGGCGTGATCCAGCCCACCTCATTGCGGAAGGTATCGATATTACCACCCGCCCAGCGAGACCAGGTAAGCCCCGTTGCGGAGAGAAACAGCAAACCCAGCGCCGTCCACAGACCGATCAGCGTGTGGAGCCTGCGCGAACGTTGCCAGCTACTGACCTTGGCAGTCTTTGGGCGTGCCACGCTTCGCTGCCAATACCACAGCAACAGCCCTCCGAGGATCGAGAACCAAAGCCAAGATGCGGCAAGCTCGCTGTAATGCCGCCCGATATCGCCGAGCAGCAGGTTACGATGCAGGTAGTCGAGCGTGATGCGGAACGGCAGGATACCGCTCGTGCCATAGGTGATCAGCTCCCCCTGAACCGCCAGCGATGCCGGGTCGACAAACACAGTGCGAGTTTCGGACTCACCGAGATCCGGCTGGGTGAACATCACCCGCGTCGTCAGCCCCGGCGCGGTCGCCGGGCGCACGGCAAACAGCCGCGGAGCCTCTCCGATCGAAGTTCGAGCTGCCGCGATCTGCTCCGACAGCAGGCGCTCAGGGCCGCTAGTGCGCGCCACCAGTTGATCACGATAAAGCAGGTTCTCGATCTGCGGCGTCAGCACGTAAAGCGTGCCGGTTATCGCGGCAACCAATAGGAACGGCCCGACGAACAGGCCGACATAGAAATGCAGGCGCGTGATGAACTGCCTGATGGCGGCAAAGGCCGGCTGCGCGGGTTCAGCCTGCATATGCACCTCCTGAGACGGATGCTTCACAGGGGAGCGCCGGAAGAATTATCCGGGAAAAAGTCATGATGATCTCCAATAGGACGACAGCCGGTAACAGCCGGCAGAAAAAGGTGACGTCAGACTGGAAGGATTGGTGGACCTCTCGCCTCACCGCCGAGACCGAGCCTCCGCGGCATGACAGACGCCTCGATTACGGCCACGAGCGCTGCCGAGACAATCGCGATACGCCCGACAGGTGCCGGCGCCTTGGACGGAATACCTACATGCACCGCAGCCGCCACCTGGCAGGCTGTCAGGCAGCAATCCTTGGCATGCTTGGCGTTTTTCGGCTCACCCGAACCATGCATCCCGCCATGGCTAGCATGCGGATCAACCGCGTGCTGCGAATGACCATCGGCGCTCTCGGTGGAACAGATGACCATTTCCGCGGAGGATGCAAATGCCATCGCACCGGTGCCGAAGCCTCCGATCAGGGCTTGCAGCGCCATCAGCACGCCGATCAGAGCAGCCAGCGGGCCGCCGCAAAATCCGTCTCTGATAAGTTTCCGAAAAAAGCGCATGGCTGAACCTCATCACCGCCAGGCTGATGATTGTCAATGCGACATTAGCGCATATCGACGCGCGACATTTCGCCGGCCCGCAACCCATAAAAAGAAAAGGCCCGCAGGGTTTTCAAACCCGCGGGCCTCTCGATTTCATTGAGCGACACTTACTGGCCGGTCTGGCCACTCGTGTTCTGGCTCCACTCGCGGATCGCCTCGTCGAAAGCCTTCACGCCTTCAGGCCCCTTCTGCAGCGTCAAGAGAGCGCGGCGACCGTTGCGATAGGCAAGCGGGATGTCGATCCAGTTGCGGGTCCTCAGGAGCTCAAGGTTGGTCCTCTGCGCATCCGGGAAGTCGTTGAGCGCGATCATGTGGAAATCGTCGGTGATCTTCGCCGGAACGGCAACCAGAGCATTTCCACGATCCTGCTCGGTCTGCTTCATCGCAATCCGCAGGACACTGTCGATGGCGCCGCCCTCGAAGTCCGGCGGCACGGCGAAGACGATCTCGATCAGATGGCTCGCCGGCAGCGACGAATCGCTGTTCTTCTTGACGGTCAGAAGTGCAGTCAGGCCACGACCCGGAATTGTGATCCGGCCCTGGACCACGGGTTCCGCCGGTCCGCCATTCTGGCCCGGCTCACGCTGGAGAGACCACGAGACAGTACCTTCGATCGCTGTTGGCGCGGACTGGCCGATACGCTCCTCGTAAAGGAACATCTTCTCGCCGGCAGCCGCCGGCACTTCTGTCGCCGGCGCGGCCGGCGTTGTCGGCGATGCACCTGCGGCAGGAGGGGTTGTCGTGCCGGTGGTTGAAGGTGTTGCAGGCGCGGGATCGGCCGGCGGCGCATTCAACTGGGCAACAGACTGTCCCTCGGCATTTTGCGCGAGGCTACCCGCGTCGCCCGGGCCTGCATCGACTTCGCTGCCGTTTTCGAGAAGCCTCTGTGTGAACTTCGTCGCAGTCGACGAACCGTCAGCCGGCGGCGGCGTGGTCGTCTGCGGTTGCGCAGGCGTTGGTGCGCTCTGCTGCGGCTGTGCAGCGGGCGGCTGTGCGGCGGGGCCGGAGTTTGCCGGCGCGCTGGCAGCAGGCGTCTGCTGAGCCGTTTCGCTCGTGCTGGAGCCCGACGGCATCAGACCGCCAACCATGTCGTTAAGCTTGTCGCGATACATCCAGGCACCATAAGCGCCACCGCCGATGATGATCAGGCCGAGAAGCCCGAGGATCATGCCGGCATAGTTGCGCTTGCGAACCGGCGTCACCCGATAGGGCTTGGCCGGCGGCGACAGCAGATCGCTGAAATCATCTTCATCGGCCGCCTTCTGCGGCTTCTGCTCCGAAGCAGGTGCATCTTTCGTGTAGCCGATCAGATCTTCCAGATCGCTCCACGGGTCACGCTGCTCATCCTGCTGCGACTGCGGCTGTGCCTGAGCCTGTTTCGGCTGCTCCACGGGCGCGGAAGGCTGGGCGTTCACATAGGCTGCGAACGGGTCTTCGTCGACTTCGTCCGCCGGCCGGGATGTCTGCGGCATATCTGTCGCTGGCGGCATGCGGACCGGCTCGGCAGAGACACGCATCTCCTCGCCGAAATGGGCTGCGACCGGTTCGCTGCGATGTCCGGTATCGAGATGGCGGGTAAGGTCATCGACCTCTTGCCATGCCGATGCTGCACGATGCTCTTCGACAGGCTGAACCGGTTCCGGTTCCTGTGCAGGCCAGGTTGCGTGATCCGGAGCTACGGTTTCCGGCGCAACGTAGTCCTGCGTCGGCGCGTGCTGTTCTGCCGGCCATTCATCATGAGCAGCGTCACGTTGCGCAAAGGAATGCGTTTCATCGCGTTCTTCGGCGAATGGAGAGGCTTCCTCCCGCGAATCGGCTTCACGGCTATAGGCCGTCTCCTCGACAGCGACCTGCTGCGGATATTCGGCCTTTTCCTCGGGAACGTCGTCACGCCAATCGCCGTAGCGCTCGGCCACGGGCTCCTCGGCGGCTTCCCGCCAGCCATGCTCTGCCGGTGTCGCTGCGGCCTCGGAATGCTGCGCTTCTTCCCAATGCGTTTCCGGCTCGCGATAGGGTTCGGCTACGGTTTCTGCCTCGGCCGGCTCCTCATCCCGATAGGATTCGGCATGAGAATACGGAGCGGCATGGTCTTCCTCGCGCTGTGGTTCCGCGTCTGCTTCCGGCTCTTCCCGGTACTCCTCGACCGGTTCCGGCGCTGCATAAGGCACCGGCACAGGAGCAGCAGCGACCTCCGGCTCGGCCGGCAGCGCTTCCGCATGCTCGGTCTCGACCTCGATGATAGCCGCTTCCAGCTTGTCCATCTGTCGCCGCAGCATTTCCTCCGGCGGACGAGGCTTCATGTTCTCAAGCTGGCGCTGGACGGCACCGCGGGCCTTTTCATAAACCCGCGTGCGCGCCTCGGGCGTGTTGGTCGCCAAACCGTCAACAGCGCGGCGGATCACCGCTACAAAATCAGCCATCAGCACTTTCTCATGGTAGCCGGCATCCGTCGGCCGAATGGATAATCATTTCTTGACATTAATCTTCAAACGGGTCGGTCACAAGTATCGTGTCGTCGCGCTCCGGGCTTGTGGACAACAGTGCAACCGGGGCACCGATAAGCTCTTCGACCTGGCGCACATACTTGATCGCCTGGGCAGGAAGTTCGGCCCAGGTGCGCGCACCAACCGTCGATTCCTTCCAGCCTTCGAGCGTGATGTAGATCGGCTCGACACGCGCCTGAGCGGCCTGCGAAGCCGGCAGATAATCGATTTTCTGGCCGTCAAGCATATAGCCGACGCAGATCTTCAGCTCTTCGAGACCATCGAGAACATCGAGTTTGGTCAGCGCGATGCCGGTAATGCCGTTGGTCGCAACCGACTGGCGCACAAGAGCGGCATCGAACCAGCCGCAACGGCGCTTGCGGCCCGTCACGGTGCCAAATTCATGACCTTTTTCCCCAAGAAACTGTCCGATTTCGTCGGTCAGTTCCGTCGGGAACGGGCCTTCGCCGACGCGCGTCGTGTAAGCCTTGGTGATGCCGAGGATATAACCCAGCGAACCCGGACCCATGCCCGAACCGGCAGCAGCCTGGCCGGCGACGGTATTCGACGAGGTGACGAACGGATAGGTGCCGTGGTCGATATCGAGCAGCGAGCCCTGCGCGCCCTCGAACAGGATGCGCGACCCCTTGCGGCGTTCCTTGTCCAGCAACTGCCAGACGCTGTCCATGAACGGCAGCACGGTATCGGCGATGGAGGTCAACTCCTCCATGATTTCCTTGTGCTCGACTTCCGGAGCACCGAATCCGCGACGAAGAGCATTGTGATGGGTGAGGATACGCTCGACCTTGGCTTCCAGCGCATCGCGGTCGGCCAGATCCATGACTCGGATGGCGCGGCGGCCGACCTTGTCTTCGTAAGCCGGACCGATGCCGCGGCGGGTCGTGCCGATCTTCGTGCCGCTGTTGGAGGCGGCGTCTTCACGCATGCCGTCAAGCTCGCGATGGAGCGACAGGATCAGCGTGGCATTTTCAGCGATTCGCAGGTTTTCGGGGGTTACCGTAACACCCTGGGCAGCAAGCCGGCCCATTTCGGCAATCAGCGCATGCGGATCGACGACGACGCCGTTGCCGATGACGGCCATCTTGCCCGGACGAACGACGCCGGAAGGCAGAAGCGAAAGCTTGTAGCTTACGCCATCGATGACGAGAGTATGGCCGGCATTATGGCCGCCCTGGTAACGCACAACGATGTCGGCGCGCTCCGAGAGCCAGTCGACAATCTTGCCCTTGCCCTCATCACCCCATTGCGAACCCACTACGACACAGTTCGTCATATCTGCTTCCTGCCCTTTAGACGAAACCCGCCCGCCGATGCCGGTCTGTGACCTCTATCGACGGCGAGCCTTACACAAGTTCTTTTTCTCGAAGCCGGTCGGTCATGGCCAACGGCTCCACAAACGCGCGCATCTATAATGCCTTGGCGTGAGGAAAGCGACCTGTTTGTGACTGCGACAAGGTTTTTGCGTGACAAAGGCCAAAACCGCACGCTATTTGCCAAACAACAAGAGCATACTGGCGTCGGCAGGGCGGCGTGTCTAGGAGGCAACGTGCATCGCCAGGCCTATCTGTTTCTCGTCATCGCAACACTGTGTTGGGGCGGCAATGCCGTCGCAGGCAAGCTTGCGATCGGCCATATCAGCCCGATGATGTTGACATTCTGGCGCTGGTTCTTTGCTGTCGTCATCATCTTCGCGATCTCGCTGAAGGATTTGCGCCGGGACTGGCCGGTGATCCGCGGAAATATTCCCGTTCTCGGCTTCCTCGGCATCGTGGGCTACGTCGTCTTCAACGCTGTGCTCTACACAGCCGTGACCTATACAAGTGCGATCAACGTCACAGTCGAGCAGACGCTGATTCCCGTCCTCATCTTCATCCTGAATTTCGCATTGTTCAGAACGAAAGTGTCGTGGCTCCAGATCGTCGGCTTCAGCCTGACTGCAATCGGAAGCCTGCTGACCGCGGCTCACGGGGATTTCGCCACGCTCGTCACTCTGACCGTCAACTTCGGTGACGCGATCATGATCATAGCGATCGCCGCTTACGCCTTGTACACGATCGCCCTCAGATGGCGCCCGCCGATCAGCTGGAAAAGCCTGATGGCGGTGCCGGCGCTGTTTGCGTTTGTCTTCAGCATTCCGCTTGCAGGCTGGGAATATTCGAGTGGAGGCATGATCTGGCCGGATATGACGGGCTGGATGGTGGCGCTCTACACGGCCGTATTTGCCTCACTCGTGGCTCAGGTCCTCTATATCAGAGGCGTGACGGATATTGGCGCCAACCGCGCCGGGCTGTTCATCAATCTCGTGCCCGTCTTCGGTACGCTTCTGTCGGTCATGCTTCTCGGCGAGCAGTTACAGCTGTTCCACGTCATTGCGCTGGTCTTGGCGCTTGGCGGCATAGCCATAGCCGAACGCGGAAAGCCGGCCCTCATCTAAGGTCCGGCAAATGTCGAAATGGAGACAGGCGCAACACCGGCTGGCGATCAGCGCCAACCATCCGTAAGTACTAGATATCGATGCACTCGAAGCAATCCTGAACGGCTATCGGCCTGGCTTCATCTGCGCCAAACATATCGAAATAGACATCCACGTCGGTAATCGCATGGTCGACTTCGGCCTGTTTGACGACAACGGAGGCAAGTTCGCGTGCAAAGCCGCCTGGGCCAGCAGCACTGGCTTCCTTGCCGTAAATGAGCGCGGTCAGAACGGCCGCCGAAATAATGAGCTTCCTGATCATTGCCTGAACCCTGTTTTACGGACGGCTCTCCGGCCATCGCGTTTCGTTCTGGCACGACAATAGGCCGCACAACTTTTCGGCGGACTTAAATGGAAAGATGCAATTTTACTGAAATCGATCTTTTTCCCGCCTTGGCACAAAACGAACGTTCCGTGGACGCAAAAACAGGATGAGGCGGACAGGCTATTCGCCCGCTTCCCGCGCCTCGGTGCGACGCTGGCGCCAACTCAGCTTGCGTCCGCCATCGTCGGCATGGCTGTTGCGGATGCGCCGGACAAGCAGCCATATTGCCAATACGACGAACGGTACGGCTACGGCGGTCAAGGTTTCCGGCGCCACCCCTATCCCGACATAATGCCCGAGCTTGGCGAGATAACCGACCAGACCGATCACGTAATACGAGATCGCAGCCACAGACAGCCCCTCGACCGTCTGCTGCAGGCGCAACTGAAGATGCGCGCGCTTGTCCATTGATGCCAGGATCTCGGCATTGAACTTCTGTAGATCCACATCGATCCAGCTGCGCAGCAGCGCCGTCGCTCGGGTCAATTTGCGCGAGAGGTTCACCTGGCGCTCTTCCACCGACTGGCAGGTACGCATGGCCGGCGCCAGACGCCGGTGCAGAAAGGCACCCAGCGTCTCGTTTCCGGGCAAAGCCTTTTCCGCCAGCATTCCCACACGGTCGAGAACAATGTCGTTATAGGCGCGGCTGGCGCCGAACCGATAAAGGCTGAGTGCCGCATTCGCTTCCAGTTCGGCTGCAAGTGTCGTGATTTCAGACAGCATCTCATCCGCCTCATCGCGGGCATGCTGCTTCATGCGTTGGGTGATCGCGGTAAATCGCGCCTCGATCTGCCGGATTTCGGGCGACAGGCTCTGCGCCAGCGGCAACCCCATCATGGCCAGCGTGCGATAGGTCTCGATATCGAGAATTCGCTGGGCGAGCATGCCGCGTGCAGCATCGGTCATGCCGTGATCCAGGACCAGGAATTTCGTCAACCCGTCGCCGTCCTGGCGGAAATCGGTGATCAGCACCGCCTGATTGTCGGCGACCATGCTTTGACAGAGACTGGTTGGATCGAAACGGGCCGTGACATCGGACATGTCCTCGCTTGCAGGCCGTATCTCGATACGGACGCCCGAAATGAACGGGCCAGGCGCAGCAAAGCTCGCGCCGAAAGGATTGACCGGGATGTCCGCACCGAATGCGGCAGGCGCGGGCGTATCCCAGAAATAGGTCGAGAATTCGGTGTGCCGTTCCCAGCGTAATGTGCCGCTACCCCAGGTCATCGTGTGATGGCTTGTGTCGGGAGACGGCGCAGGCACTCCCTGCCCCAGGGAAAGCGCGGCAAGGATCGAATGATCGGCGGCGAAATTTGCTTCGGTCAGGAATGCGAGCTGGAAAATGACCCGCGGCAGCGGCAGCAGCGTATATGGCCGCGAGTGTATTTCGCCAAGCGCACGCGCTCTGACATCAGCGACCGGAAACGAAAAGCTGCGCTTCGACATTCATGGTTCCCCAACAGGGCCAAAACGGCCCGTCTTCACGCTTGACTATTATCAAATGCCCGTGAGCGCACGACGCGGCGCTTTGCCGCAGAAAACGCCCATCCCCAGCGCTTTGCAAGATGGCCGGCTGTCGGCGCACCTGTGGAATGACCGATCCTTAAACTTTTCATTAAATCTTAAGAGTCATCTATCGGGCATGACCCGTGTTTCTGCGATGCGTATTGCGTTTTTCATCGCGCTCCTCACTCTCGCCGGCTGCGCCAGCGCACCCAGCAGGATTAGCAACGCCTGCGCGATTTTCGAGCAGCGCGACGGTTTCTTCAACAATTGGGAGCGGCAGGCCCGTGCAGCGGAGCGCGAATACGGCGTGCCAGTACCGATCCTGATGGCGACTATCTACGTCGAATCAAGCTTCCAGGCCAATGCCCGTCCACCCCGCAAATGGTTCTTAGGCTTCATTCCCGGCAAGCGGGCATCATCGGCCTATGGTTACGCGCAGGCCCTCGACGGCACCTGGGCCACCTATCAGCGTGCCACCGGCCGCTGGGCAGCTCGCCGCAATGACTTCGGCGATGCGATCCGTTTCGTTGCCTGGTATCATAACCAGACGGCTGCACGGAACGGTGTTGCCCGAAACGACGCTTACAATCTTTATCTCGCCTACTACGCCGGACATGCGGGATATGACCGCGGCAATTTCAGCGGCAGCCTGAGGCAAACCGCACAAAAATCGGCCGGAATGGCAGCACGTTACGCAGCGCAGTTGAAAGGTTGCGGGTACTAAGCCCGAAGGCGAGCCAACGGGCTTGCGGATATTTCGATCACACGCGGCGCGTCCTGGAGAAAAAGCAGCAGCTCTTTCTTCCACCTACCTCGATCAAACCCGAAGATAATCAGGACCGAGTGTTATCGGAATGGACGATGCGCAGCCGGCTGGGTTCCCAGATCCGGACACCATCCCTGCCATCACGCTTTGCCGTGTAAAGCGCCTCGTCAGCGCGAGTAATGAGGCGTACTGCATCCGTCAGCCCCGAACCCGGCCCAAGCGTGGCAACACCGATGCTGACAGTCACGATACCCTTGTCGCTTCCCGTATGGGGAATGCGCAGTCCCCTCAATCGCTCGCAGAATTCCTCCGCAATCGTCAGAGCCGCCGTTTCATCGACATCCGGCAGAACCAGTGCGAGTTCCTCTCCACCATAACGGGCGGCCCGGTCACCGGTCCGGCGGGCCGCGGCTCTCAGGCAATCGGCGACTGTCTTGAGGCAGGAATCGCCCGCTCCATGGCCATAGGTATCGTTGAAGCGTTTGAAGTAATCGACGTCGATCATCAGAAGAGCGAGCGACCCTTCGCCACGCGCAACCTGATCGAGTTCCTCGGCCATCACCGCATCGAAAGCGCGGCGGTTCAAAAGCCCGGTCAGACTATCGGTCTCGGCAAGCACGGAAAGCCTGTCATTCAGGTTCTGCAGTTCCAGTTCATGCTGTTTAGCCGCAGTAATGTCGGAGCAGATGACGAAACAGGCCCCTTCCGGCGTCGGGCGCGTGCGTGATTCGATCCAGCGCCCGTCGGCAAGCGGAAACTCAACAGTGCCGCCCTGTTTCAACCGCCCAAGCGCAACATCCACCCACTGCGCGACCTGCTCCTGTGGTATCCCGACGAGTTCGCCGCGAGCAATCGAAGCATAAAGAATGGCGGCTGCCGGCGTGCCGGGAACGCGCAGATCGGCGGTAACGGAAAACATTGCCCGGTAGCGCTCATTGCAGAAGACGAGCGTGAGATCCTTGTCGAACATCACGAGACCGTCGGAAATGCTGGACAGAGCTTCGGCAGCACGCCTGTCGCTCTGCGTAAGGGCTGCCTCAAGCAGCTTCTTGTCGGTCGTATCGCGGCTATGGGTGATAAGCCCGATGATATTACCGTCAATGTCGGTGAACGGGGCCTTGAGCGTGGAAAGATAAGATCGGCTGCCATCCATTCGAGCAAGTGTCTGCTCTTCGACTATCGCGGTTCCAGCCTTCCACGCCTTTTCCTCGTCAACACGAAAGGCCGCGGCCACCTCCTGGCAGAAGAAATCGAAGTCGGTCTTTCCGATCAGCGCATCGGCATTCTCCGCCTGCATCAGGGTGGCGGTGGCCGGGTTCGCCATGATGAACCGGCCTTCACGATCCTTCACATTCAGCGCCTCCGGCAGGCTGTTGATGACATGGCGATACATGTGGTTTCGCGCCTCCGTCTCCCGCCGCCTGATCTCGTTGGCAAGCGCAACACAAGCCATCAAGGTCGCCACGAAAACGAGCGTCATGTAAGGCAACCGAATCTGAGGGCCGGTATCGATATCCTGATAAAGGGCGTAGACAAACCCCGGCGCCATCGCGCCAATCGCCATCACCAGTGAAAACAGCACGCTCGCCTTGAGAGACGGCGCATCGTTCGTCTTCAAACGCCAACCGACAAGCCCGACAGCGCAGGCGAATGCTATTCCGACCAGTCCGATCGTAGCCCCTGCTCCACCAAGATAAACGCGGAAAGCTGCCGCTATGATCGTGGTCACGACACCCGCAAGAGGCCCGCCGATAAACGCGGAGGTCCCGATCATCGTCATCCTCAGATCGATGAAGAAACCTGAGCCGAGCTGGAACGGGATCAACATCAGGCTGATCGCCCCAAGGCCGAACAGGATACCGAAAGCCCATCCCCGAATGGATTCTTTCTGGCCGAAAACCGGCAGGCGAATATTGGACCAGAGCGATATGACCAGCGCCACCACCGCCATATTCGCGAGCAATCCAACCCAGAGACTGTTCAAATCTTCAATCCTCGCACCAGCATCATGCTGGCCTCTATCCGACCTATTGTACGGTTTCACACACAAGGTTGGATTAGCGGAGATCGGCGCCGGAGGGAAAAGCTTTAGGATGAGTTAACAGAATCTTGCTCGGTTTTATCGGCCGGGCTGCCACGCCCGGCAAAATATCACCACTAGCGGCAAAGCCACCCTCGGAGAGTACCAGTCAATTGCCGTAACCGACGACGCTCTTTATCTCGAGGAAGTCGTGAATACCCCAGTCGGCATATTCGCGCCCGTTACCGGACTGCTTGTAGCCGCCGAAGGAAGAAAAGAGATCCCAGTCCGGATAATTGAGATAAACCGACCCGGCCCTCAGGTAAGGCGCGATCTTCCTCGCATGTTTCGGCTCGCCCTGCACATAGGCGGCAAGCCCGTAAGGTGTGTCGTTGGCGATCTCGATTGCCTCTTCCTCGCTGTCATAAGGCAGGATCGACAGAACCGGGCCGAAGATCTCTTCCCGCGCGATCGTCATTTTATTGTTGACGTTACCGAACACGGTCGGGCGAATATAATAGCCACGGTTCAAGTTCTCCGGTCGCCCCGGACCGCCGATGACCAGCGTAGCGCCTTCCGAAATACCTGCCTCGATCAGCCGCTGGATCTTGTCGAACTGCACCTTGCTGACAACCGGACCAAGATCAGTTCCCTCAGCTTGAGGATCGCCGGTGACCAGCTTCTCGGCAGCCTCCCTGGCAACGTTGAGCGCTTCGTCATGCCAGGCGCGCGGCACCAGCATGCGCGTGGGCGCATCGCAGGACTGGCCGGAATTGCCGAAGCAGCCGGTTACCCCATCGGCCACCGCCTGTTTGAGATCTGCATCAGGCAGAATGATGTTTGCGGACTTGCCGCCGAGTTCTTGCGCCACGCGCTTCACCGTATCGGCCGCGGTCTTCGCCACGATAATTCCGGCACGCGTCGAGCCGGTGAATGATACCATGTCGACGTCCGGATGCCCCGCCATTACCTGTCCCACATCGGGGCCGGTGCCGTTGACCATGTTGAACACACCCTTGGGCACGCCTGCAGCCTCCATCACTTCGGCGAAGATGACGCCGGAGATCGGTGCGATCTCGGAGGGTTTCAGCACCATAGTACAACCGGTCGCGATCGCCGGGCCCACCTTGCAGGTGATCTGGTTGAGCGGCCAGTTCCACGGAGTGATCAGCGCCACGACGCCGATCGGCTCCTTGACGATCCGGGTCGTGCCGCGATCCTCGGTGAACTTGTAGGTTTCAAGCGCAGTGATCGTCGCACTCAAATGCCCATGGCCGGCTGCGACCTGGGAGTCACGGGCAAAGGCGATCGGGGCGCCCATTTCCCGACTGACAGCCTGCGCGATGTCCTCGGCACGCTTCTCGTATTCCCAGAGTATCCGTTTCAGAAGTGCAAGGCGCTCCGCCTGCGTCCATCTGGAAAAGGCTGGAAACGCAGCTTTGGCAGCAGCGACGGCCTTGTCGACATCGGCCTTGGAGCCGAGTGCGATCTGCGTGAATGGCTCTTCCGTCGACGGATCGATGACGTCGAGGGCAACCGGCACAACCGGCTCCACCCATTCGCCATTGATGAAGAATTTCAGGTGATTGCTCATGAATTCCTCCGGGCTTGCGCGTTTTGATGGCGGCACTATCGGCCAACATCATGCGCTTCCGCAAGCCCGGAGAGCAGACTTTGAAAGATCAGGCCTGTCCGCCGTAGGGAGCGAGGAATGTCTTGATAGCCTCGATCTCATTCGGCCGGATTTCATGGCCACCCGTATGCCAATCCAGCGTCACCGCATCGCCCTGCCGCTTGAAATAATCGGCAAGCTCCAGCGTCATCGGCACGGGGCAGATAGGATCACGCTCACCGGCCGTAATCAGAACATGCGCCTTTTCAGCTACTTTACGCTCGGCCGGCTGGAACGGGATCAGCGGATGCATCAGCACGCCGGCTTCGATGAGGCCGGGTTTCTCGATCATGATATTGGCGAGAATGTTCGCCCCGTTGGAAAAGCCGAGGCCAAGCACGGTTGAAGACTCGTAACGTTCGCGATTGGCTGCAATGAATTCACCCATCCGCTCGGTGGCACGCGCAAGGTCGTCGCAATCGTAAACACCTTCAGCCTTGCGACGGAAGAAGCGTGCGGCACCATGCTCGGAAACATCGCCGCGTGGTGAGACAACTGTCGCGCCAGGCAGCAGGCGGCTGCCAAAATCGAAGAACTGGTTTTCATCGCCGCCCGTGCCATGAAAGACGAACAGGATCGGCGATCCGGGTGCACCGGGGCGCACCCGGTGCAGATAACTGTCGTAACTCATTGAAATCTCCTGAATGAATGTGGCAGGACGAAAACGCCCTGCCCTGAAATCACCTTAGGCAATCGGCTCAAGATGCTCTTCGAGCGCCTTGCGCAGATGCTCATGCTGGGTCGGCAACTTCAGCGCCTCGCCGAGATGGGCGGTATCCTCGTCGCGATCGAAGCCCGGCTCGTTCGTAGCGATCTCGAACAGCACGCCACCCGGCGTGCGGAAATAGATCGCCCAGAAGTAATCTCGGTCGATTACCGGCGTGACCTGATACCCGGTATCCATCAGCGCCTTTCTCACTTCGAGCTGCTTTGCCCGGTTTTCGACGGCAAAGGCGATGTGATGCACGGAACCGGCACCCAGACGGGCGCTCGAAATATTCGGCATTGTCTCGACATCGATAAAGTCAGCGCCATTGCCGCCCGGAATACCGAAGCGGGTCACGCCGTCCTTCGCATCGACCTGTTCATAACCCATGAACTTCAAAAGCTCGGCCGTCGAACCTTCGTCGCGAAGCCGCACCGAAGCGGAATGGAAACCACGGATCGCTTCGTCAGTGCCGACGCCATTACCAGTCCATTGCGCACGATTGTCGTCCCTGACCTCGACCAGCGCGAAACCGTCGCCATCGGGACCAGCAAAATGCAGACGCTTTTCGCCAAAGGCTTCGTCGGCCTTCAGGCCATCGGCACCGGCTTTGGTCAGCCGATCGGTCCAGTAACCGAGCGAACCTTCCGGCACGGAGAATACGGTCGTTCCAACCTCGCCAGTGCCCGGACGGCCCTGTGCGATATGCGGGAAGGGAAAGTAAGTCATCACCGAACCCGGCGTGCCGACTTCGTCGCCATAATAAAGATGATAAACATCCGGCGCATCGAAGTTGACGGTCTTCTTCACACGGCGCAGGCCGAGCGTGTCGGTAAAGAACTTGTTGTTGGTGGAAGCACTCGCCGCCATCGACGTGACGTGGTGCAGGCCCTTGATCTGGGTAATCATGTCAAACCCCTTGTTCCTGTGGAGCCGCCTCGCGGCCCGCTGTTCATGGGGTGATATTTGGTCGATCAGGCGCGGATTGGATAGACGAACACATCCGAACGGATTGTTCGAAAAACGTTGACGCAGACGCGCCAACGTTCACAGATCAAACACTTTCCGGCAGACGCCAGTCGATCGCATCCTTGCCGATCGACTGTAGATAGTCGTTCGTCTTGGAAAACGGTCGCGAACCGAGAAAGCCGTTATGGGCAGACAGCGGTGACGGATGGGCCGACTTCAGCACCATATGCCGCTCCTCGTCGACAAAGGCCGCTTTCTTCTGGGCATAGGACCCCCAGAGAATGAAGACGATGCCGTCGCATTCGTCGTTGACCGTGCGGATGACCGCATCAGTGAACTTTTCCCAGCCCTTGCCCTGATGCGCAGCCGCCCGGCCTTCTTCCACGGTCAGAACGCTGTTCAAGAGCAGCACGCCCTGTTCCGCCCAACTTTCGAGAAAGCCATGTTTTGCCGGAGGAATGCCGAGATCGGCCTGCATTTCCTTGTAGATGTTGACGAGCGACGGCGGCGTTTTCACCCCCGGCTGGACCGAGAAGCACAGCCCGTGCGCCTGGCCGAACCCGTGATACGGGTCCTGGCCGAGGATGACGACCTTCACCTCGTCGAGCGGGGTAAGGTCGAGCGCACGGAAATACTCCGAACCCTTTGGGAAGATTCGTTTTCCCGCCTGTTTTTCTGAAACGAGAAAACGCTTGAGATCGGCCATGTAGGGATCTGCAAACTCGCCCTCCAGAGCAAATTTCCAGCTCTCTTCCAGCTTGATCTCACCTTCGGCCATGTCATTCACCTTTTACTGGAAACGTCCGCCGCGCTGGATGACTTCGGTTTTGTAGCCATCCGGATCGGTGACGAAGAAGAAGCGCGCGAACGGCTTGCCTTCATGCGGCATCTCGACGAGCTTGCCGACAGTCAGGCCAAGATCGGTGAAGCGCTTGTATTCCGCCTCGATATCCTCGACCGTCACCGCCAGATGGCCATAACCGTTGCCGAGATCATAGGCCTGCTCACGGCCAGCATTGACGGTCAGTTCCAACTCGAACCCGGTTTCCGGGTTCGAGAGATAGATGAGCGTGAAGCCGTCGAAGGCTACGCGGCTGGCGATTTTCAGACCAAAGGCCTTTTCGTAGAAATCGACGGACCGCGCCTCTTCGAGCACGCGGATCATCGAATGGACCATTTTGGCCATGGTGAACTTCCTTATTGCAGCACGTGGTTCGAGCGCGAATGCCAGTCCCACGCGGACTTGATGATGTCATTGAGCGAATATTGCGGCTCCCAACCGAGCACTTCGCGCGCCTTGTCGTTATTGGCGACGAGCGAGGTGGAATCGCCCTCGCGACGGCCGACATATTCCACCGGGAACGGCTTGCCCGAAACATCGGAAATTGCCGCAAGCAACTCTTTCACCGTCGTTCCGGTACCGGTGCCGAGGTTGAGCTCGACCATCTCCCCGCCGGCGAGCAGGTAGTCAACGGCGCGCACATGCGCATCGGCAAGGTCGAGAACATGGATGTAGTCGCGCACACAGGTGCCGTCGCGGGTGTCGTAATCGTCGCCGAACACCTTGAAGCCCTGGCGGCGGCCGAGGGCGGCTTCGATGGCGAGTGGGATCGCGTGGGTTTCCGGCGTATGCCACTCACCGATCCGACCCTCGAAATCAGCGCCCGCGGCATTGAAATAGCGCAACATGACCGATTTCAGGTCCATATACTGGCCGTAATCCTTCAACGCCTGCTCGATGATGTACTTCGTGCGGCCATAGGGGTTGATCGGCGACTGGCCATGGCTCTCGTCCATCGGCACCTGAACCGGCAGACCATAGGTCGCGCAGGTAGAGGAGAAGACGAAGGCCTTCACACCGGCCTGCATCGCAGCCGACATCAGCGTCAGCGCGCCGACCACATTGTTGTCATAAAATCCGACCGGATTCTTGACCGATTCACCCACCTCGATAAGAGCCGCAAAATGCAGAACCGCTTCGGGCTTGTGTTTTGCAAACACTTCATCCAGTCGCGCGTGATCGCGGATATCGCCCTGTTCGAGCTCGCCCCAGCGGACGAATTCCGCGTGTCCATTCGAGAGATTGTCGAAAACGACGGGCTCGTAACCTCTTTCAGCCAGTACCAGACACGTATGGGAGCCGATATAACCGGCACCGCCCACCACAAGCACTTTCTTCTTCGACATCATGTCCTCAAAGGTTGTTGAAGCCGGCGGCAATATAGCTCCCCGGGATCAAATGGGAAGGGCGCATGCTGCAGATGCACAGCAGCTAAAAATTGCGGTGCGATCTTGTCGTGCCGAGTTGACTCTTTACATGAGGACGCGGCAAGCAAACTTGTCTATCCTGTTCAGGTTTTCGCCATAGGCCCTTCATGCGTTACGTCTTTCTCTGTCTCGGCTGGTTCTTCGTTGCGCTCGGCGTCATCGGCGCCTTCCTGCCCGTTTTGCCGACGACGCCTTTTCTGCTGCTAGCCGTCGCCTGTTTCGCGCGCTCGTCACCGAAGCTGGAAGCGTGGCTGATGGAGCACAAGACATTCGGCCCGCCGCTGAAGAACTGGCGTGAGCGAGGCGCGATTTCGCGCCGAGCGAAAATCATGGCGATCTCGCTGATGACACTGAGCTATGCCGGTTTCTGGTTCGGTTCGCATCCGACCGCGTGGCTTGCCATATTGGTGGCAGCCTGCATGATCGGGCCGGCAATCTTCATGCTGACCCGACCGAGCAACTGAACGTTATCTGTTCCGCGACTGTGGCAGGACATAGGGGATATGTGCCGCCGGCACACGCCCGACAGCCCCTGCAATGCCATAGACCGACGCGATGATGTCGTCATTCACCGTCTCGTGGCAGGCGCCTTCCGCGACCACCCGGCCGTGATGCAGCACCACGAGATGATCGGCAAACTCCGCCGCCAGATTGAGATCGTGCAGGATGGCAAGCACCATGCCGCCCGCCGAGGCAAAGTCGCGCGCCGTTTCCAGCACCGAAATCTGATGGCCGAGATCGAGGCTTGCCGTCGGTTCGTCGAGAAACAGCGCCCGCGGCACGTCATCGACGACAGCCTGCGGCACCTGTGCCAGCGCGCGAGCAAATTGCACCCGCTGCTGTTCGCCGCCCGACATTGACGGATAAGGACGGCTCTCGAAGCCTCTCAACCCCACGCGCGACAGGGCCTTGCGCGCCTCTTCGCCGGGGTTGAGCGCGCCATGCGCCACGGCGCCCATGCGGGCGATCTCCAGTGCTGTGAACGGGAAAGCAAGCTGTGTCGCCTGCGGCAGCACCGCACGGCGCTTGGCGAGATCGGCCGGCTGGCAGAGATCGACGCTCGTCCCATAATACGAGACAAGACCGCTATCCGGCTGCATCTCGCCCGACAATACCTTCATAAGCGTAGACTTGCCGGCTCCGTTCGGGCCGATGACGACGGTAAACTTGCCGGGCTTCAGCTCGATCGAGATGTCGTCGATCAGCTTGCGACCCGACCGGCTGACGGTGACCTTGTTGGCGATGATCATGGCAGGTCCCGCGCGCCGATACCGTTCTTGCCGATCAGCAGGAACAGGAAGACAGGTGCTCCGAACAGCGCGGTAATGACACCGATCGGCAGTTCAGCAGGTGCTGCGACAGTGCGCGCAACACTGTCCGCGATCAGGAGCAATGCTCCTCCCCCCAATGCTGACCCCGGCAATAGGAACCGATGGGATGGCCCCATGGCAAGCCGAAGCAGATGCGGCACAACGATGCCGACAAAACCGATCGATCCGGCTACGGCCACGGTAGAGCCGCAGGCCGCCGCCACCGCCACAATAACAATTTTCTTCAACCGCTGAACCGGAATGCCCATGTGAAAGGCCGCCGCATCGCCGAGAATCAACGCATCGAGACCTTTGGCGACAAAAGGAATGATCCCCATGACGAAAACGATGAAAGGCAGGATCGAGAGCACGCGGCCATAGGTGGCGCCACCTAGAGAGCCAAGGCTCCAGAAGGTGATGTCGCGCAGTTGCCGGTCATCTGCCATGACGATCAGAAGCCCCATGAAAGCCCCTGCAAGCGCGCCGATCGCAATACCGCAGAGAATAAGCGCGGTGGTCGATGTACGTCCGTCCCGCGTGGCGATCGCATAAAGAGCCCACGTGACCAGCAGTCCGCCGAAAAATGCCATCAGTGGCAGAAACTGATTGCCAAGCACCATGGCGACAGGTGCGAGCACGCCCCCTCCGAGCACGATGGCGCAGACCGCGGCAAGTCCCGCTCCCGACGTTACCCCGACAATGCCGGGATCGGCGAGCGGATTGCGAAACAGCCCCTGCATCATCGCGCCGGAAACAGCCAGACCCGCACCAATAAGCAGCCCGAGCGCCGTGCGCGGTAGGCGTACCGCTTCGAGGATTACCCGTTCCTGTGTGGTCAGGCTGTCACCATTGCCGGTGAGATAGGAGAAAAGATCCCGCAAACCCACTCCCGTTGGCCCGACATGCAGCGAGAGCAGGCAGGAAAAGACGAGCAGGATAGCCAGCAGAAAGAGCACCAGCACGCCCTGAGACGTCCGGTCTCCCTCACCCGTCCGGCGAAAAGGCATGGCAAGCGCCTTCATCAGTTGATTGCGCCCGGATAGATTTTGGCCGCCAGTGCCCGCGCAGCTTCAGGCGTGCGGGGACCGAAGCCCAACAGAACCAGACCATCCATAGAAACCAACGCCTTGTTTGCCGCAGCCGGCGTCGTCTGCATCGAGGGAAGAGCGAACATCTGCTCCGGCGTAATCGAATGATCGCCACGCGACATCGACAGAATTACATCCGGTGCTGAAGCAATCACCGCCTCATCGGAAAGCGGCTTGTAGCCGTTGATCGTCGGCGCGGCATTGACGCCGCCTGCCATCTCGATGATCGCACCCGCTTCGGTATCAGCACCGCCAGCCATCAGGCGGCCATTCGAAATAGACAGAACGAAGAGAACTTTCTTCTTGCCGCCGCTGATTTTGGCCACATCAGCTGCAACCGCCCTCAATCCGTCCTCGGTTTTCGCCGCCAGCACCTCCGCCTTGTCGGACAATCCTACGGCCGCACCGACGTCACGGATTTTTTGACCGATCTTGTCCGCCTTCGGAGGTGTCGGGATAAGGACCATCGGCACTTCGCTGGCTTTCAGGATCTCCAGCACCGGCGGCGGACCTGAACCTTCTTCCATCAGGATCAGGTCTGGTTTCTGCCCCAGAATACCTTCCGCCGAAAGCTGACGCATATAACCGACATCAGGCTTGGAATTGGCATCAGCCGGATAAAAGCTGGTCGAGTCGCGCGCCACGATACGGTCTTGAGCACCGAGGTCATAAAGGATTTCGGTGATCGTTCCGCCAACAGAGACGATGCGTTTTGCTTCGGGATTACCCGTGTCGGCAGCAAGAACGCCGCCCGAGCTCAGCGTCGATCCGACCAGAATAGCTGCAACTAAACGCCCGAATTTGGAACAGGAAACCATTGTGATCCACCCCTTGGCGTTGCCGCATATCTGACGAAAGCAGGATTGGGCAGCGCTGCGAAATTCAATAACTTGAGTTGACTACGCAAGTTTTTTTGGCTTTTCAAGGGGAGAGCCGGCAGATATCTTGACTGGCAAATGAAACTTAAGTGAGGGAAGTTTTCATGTATATTGCAATGAACCGTTTTCGCGTCGTTCCGGGCTTCGAGGAAGCATTCGAGGCGATCTGGCGCGACCGTCAGGGCCGCCTTGCGGAACTGCCGGGTTATATCGAATTCCACATGCTGAAAGGCCCGAAGGCCGAAGACCACTCGCTCTACGCGTCGCACACCGTTTGGGAAACTTTCGAGCATTTCAAGGCCTGGACGACTTCCGAACAGTTCCGGGCAGCCCACGCCAATGCCGGCAACAACCGCGGCAAGGTTGAATATCTCTCCGGTCCGCATTTCGAAGGTTTCGAAGTCATCATCCATGAAGACAAGAACGGCGTACGCGCCGCCGACGCGGCCTGAGGATCATCGATGAACGCCGTATCCGAAATTGCAGCTGACCGTCGCGAACGGGCGCTGGCTGCGCTCGCCGAAAAGCCCGACGGAATCGTCGAGTCGATCGCCGCTGCCGCCGACGTGACACCCGCCGAAATTCTCGAAATTCTGCCCGAGGGTTCGGCCGTCATTGCGCCCAAAGAGAGCTTTCTCGATATCTGGAACGAGCTCACCACTTGGGGCATCGTGCTCTTCCTCGTCCACACAGAGGACGTTGTGGCCGAAATCGATGGCGAATTGCCGGTCGGTTCGGAAGGTCATGGCTGGTTCAACATTCATGGCGACAGCCCAATCGGCGGTCACATCAAGAAGGACAACTGCGCCTCGATCACCTTCGTCGACCGCGCCTTCCACGGCCGCCGCTCCTGTTCCATATGGTTCATGAATGCCAAGGGCGCACCGATGTTCAAGGTCTTCGTCAAACGTGACGAGGCACGCGAACTGCTGCCGGAACAATTGGCAAAGTTCGAAGCGCTGCGCGCCAGCTACGCCTGATAAAAAAAAAGGCGGGTGCCTGCTGAAGCACCCGCCTTTCCGGGAAGTCCGGGTTCGGACCGGAAATATCTGAAGTCAGCGATGCGCGACGTGCTCGGGCTTGCCCTTGTGCTTGGTAGAGGCAACCTCCTCCAACTGCTTCTCGCTCATCGATTTTTCCATTTCCTTAGAAGCGCCCTTCAGGTCGCTTTTCTTCGTTTCGCCACGCTTTGCCGAAAGGGCAGCGCCTGCGGCCTTCTGCTGTGCTTGTGATTTTGCCGGCATGTCAGCCTCTCGCTGTGATTGCTCTTCTTCCGAACATCGAAACGACGATTTTCGTTCCATTCGACAAGCGCGGAACCTCTGCATCGGCCAAGGGTTTTCACAGGAAGTCTGCGGCATTTCCGCGGACGAGAAAACAGACGGGAAGGAAATGGCAATGAACGCTGCAAATCCGAACAAGCCTGATATCACCGACATCGAGCGCGAACAGCTCGACACGACCAACCCGGAAGCGCTGAAAGAGGCTGCCCGCCTCGGCAAGGACGACAATTATCTGGTCAAGACCGACCTCGAGGATGCCGATCAGCGTGGAGACGGCGACCAGCCGGATGGCCGCCCGAGCCCGATGGCCAATGCCGACAATCCCGAAGCAGACTGACACTTCGGCGGAACCTCTCCTGCCTCTTACGTGTTGCATTCCCACCAGGAATGCCTCTGGGAAAATGGAGACACGCCATGGACGCCGACACGATACCGAAGAAAAATTCGGAGCCGACGACCGATGAGAGTAAGGAGCGCAGCAGCCATCCCCTGCACCTGATGCCGGGGATGGAGGTCAAGGCTGCGCCCACGCTTGCCGACCCCGATGCGGAAGCCTTCGTTTCGGAGGCTCTTGAAGATCTGGTCGCCTGCCACATCCCGTTTCTGCTGGCCGGCACTTTTGCGATCAGCGCCTATACCGGCATTACGAGGCCGACCAAGGATCTCGATATCTTCTGCAAGGCCGGCGACTACACCCGCATCCTCGCCCATTTCAAGGAGAAGGGTTACGAGATCGAGGTGGAGGACGACCGCTGGCTCGGCAAGATCAAGAAGGGCCGACACTTCTGCGATGTCATCTTCGCCGCTTCCAACGGCACGATGCCTATCAGTGATAGTTGGTTCGAAAACGCCCGCCAGATCGAAATGAACGGCCACAAGGTGCGCATCATTGCCCCGACCGAGCTGATCTGGTCGAAATGTTTCGTGCAGCTTCGCCATCGTTACGACGGCGGCGACGTTGTTCACATGATCCTGCGCGCCCATGACCAGATCGATTGGCAAAAGCTGCTCAACTACATGGAAGTGCATTGGGAGGTTCTCCTCATCCACCTCCTCAACTTCCGCTGGATCTACCCGACCGAGCGCGACAAGGTGCCGGACTGGCTGCTCGATGAACTGCTCGACCGTCTGAAGGCCCAGCGCGAACTGCCCCTGCCGCAGATGAAGATTTGCCGCGGCCGCATGTTCAGCCGCGTCGATTTCGAGATCGACGTCAAGGAATGGGGTTTTGCCGATGTCGGCGGCGAAGGTGATCTGCGCGATGGCATAGACGAGGAAACGAGAGAAGGAGGCCCAGCATGAGCAAGGCGCCCGACAACCAGGACACCACCGCCCGGGAAAAGGCCAACGTCAAGCAGCGCGTCGCGGCGATGGGCGATCTTCATGTCAAGGAACATGGCTCCGCTTCATACAAAGAGCTTTTTGCCGAAATTTCACAGGAGGCTGACATTCTCGTGCTGACCGGTGATTTGACCGATCTCGGCAAGCCGAAGGAGGCGGAGTTGCTTGCGGCCGACCTTCGCTCCTGCTCCATTCCGATGGTCGCCGTTTTGGGCAATCACGATTATGAATGCGGCCATGTCGATGAAGTGAAGGCGATCATCAAGGATGCTGGCGTGCATCTTCTCGAAGGATCAGCGATCGAGATCAACGGCGTCGGTTTCGCAGGCGTCAAAGGCTTCGCCGGCGGCTTCGGCCGCTACATGCTCGGCTCCTTCGGCGAACCGGCGATCAAGGCGATGGTCGCCGAAAGCGTCGAAGAGACGATGCGGCTGGAAAACGCGCTGCGGCAGGTGAAGTCCGAACGCGCCATGGTGGTGCTGCATTATGCGCCCATCCAGCAGACAGTCGAAGGCGAGCCGCCGGAAATCTTCCCCTTTCTCGGCTCGTCCCGCCTTGCAGAAACCATTGATCGCTTCCCGGTGAAAGCCGTCGTTCACGGCCACGCCCATCGCGGCACCTACGAGGGCAAAACTCCCGGCGGTGCGCCGGTCTATAACGTTGCCTCCCATATAGAGAAGCCGACCGGTAAGGCGTATGCGCTGCTGGAGTTGTGAGAGTACCGCCCCCAAGGCCGCCCCTCACCCTAGCCCTCTCCCCCGCGAGCGGGAGAGGGTGCCGGCAGGCGGATGAGGGGCAGTCGCCAACTGTAATCTCCCGACTCCACCTAAAATCACCGCACCTCGCCCCACCCATGGAACCGTAAGCCTCTTCACCCGTTTGCCGGTCTCGTTCACCAGCGAAGGACCGGGTCGTATGACGGACGTGCATTCCGCCGAAGAGTTTCGAGTTTTTCCAAAGACTTGGGGAGCGGAATATGTCGCTCTCGGCGAGGTGCGTTTCCGGCTGTGGGCGCCGGGCCAGAAGACGGTGATGCTGCGCCTCGATGGCGAAGATACCGAGATGAGCGCCAGTCGCGACGGCTGGTTTGAAATTCTGGCAACCGGCGTCTCTGCCGGCTCCGAATACAACTTTGTCCTCTCCGATGGCACCGTCGTTCCCGACCCTGCTTCCCGCGCCCAGAAGGATGACGTCAACGGCCCATCGCTCGTCATCGACCCGACCAATTACGACTGGCAGGATACCGACTGGACAGGCCGCCCTTGGGAAGAAGCCATCGTCTACGAACTGCATTTCGGCACGTTTACGCCGGAGGGCACGTTCCACGCCGCGATCGACAAATTGCCTTATCTCGCCGATCTCGGCGTCACCATGGTCGAAGTCATGCCGCTCTCCCAATTCGGCGGCAAGCGCGGCTGGGGTTATGACGGCGTGCTGCTTTACGCCCCCCATTCGGCCTATGGCCCGCCGGAAGACTTCAAGGCCTTCGTTGATGCCGCCCACCGGCATGGCATTTCCGTCGTGCTCGACATCGTGCTCAACCATTTCGGCCCGGAAGGCAATTACCTGCCGCTTCTGGCACCCGACTTCTTCCACAAGGAACGCATGACGCCCTGGGGCGCCGGCATTGCCTATGATGCCGATGCCGCCCGCCGCTATATCGCGGAGGCACCGCTTTACTGGCTGGAGGAGTACCATCTCGATGGCCTTCGCTTCGATGCAATCGACCAGATCGAGGATATGTCTGACAAACATATCCTAATTGAGATCGCGGAACGCATCCGCGCGGATATCACCGATCGGCCAATCCACCTGACAACCGAAGACTGCCGCAATGTCACCGTGCTGCATCCACGCGACAAGGACGGTTTGGCACCGCTTTTCACCGGCGAATGGAACGACGATTTCCACAATGCCGTGCATGTCTTCGCTACCGGCGAGACCCATGCCTATTATGGGGATTTCGCCGAGAGCCCGGAAAAGCTTGTCGCCCGTTGCTTGGCGGAAGGCTTTGCCTATCAGGGCGAGATCTCGCCGCAATCGGGCAAAAAGCGCGGCGTCGACAGCACCAGCCAACCGCCTGTAGCCTTCGTCGATTTCATCCAGAACCACGACCAGACCGGCAACCGCGCGCAAGGCGAGCGCCTTATCTCGCTGGCCGGCGACACGCGCACGAAAATCCTGCTCGCCACCCTTATTTTGTCGCCGCATATCCCGCTGATCTTCATGGGCGAGGAATATGGCGAGACCAACCCATTCCTGTTCTTCACCGATTTCCACGGCGATTTGGCAAAGGCCGTTCGCGAAGGACGGGCAAGGGAATTCGAAGGCCATGCGGGTCACGGCGAAAAGGTGCCGGACCCGAATGCGAAAAAGACATTCGAAAGGTCGAAACTCGACTGGGAGAAACTTGGATCACCCAAAGGTCGGGAATGGTTCGAGTTCACCAGAGAGCTGCTGAAATTTCGGCAGGAGATCATTGTCCCGTTGCTGGCAACCGCGAAAGGCGGAACCGGCAAGGTGATCGAGACCGACACCGGATATCTAGCCGTCTCGTGGGAGTTCCCCAAGGGCAGGCTCGCGATCGCGCTCAACATCGGTGATGCAGCAAGACCGGTTCCCGCAATGCCGGGCAGACCGATCTATGCTTTTCCGAAAAAGGATCATCCGGAACGCCTTAGCGAACTTTCCCACAATTCCATCATCGTCAGTTTCGAAAAGGCATGAGCCGCCGCATGATCCCGACCGCGACCTACCGCATCCAGTTCCGCAATGGCATGACCTTCGATCGCGCCGCAGCGCTCGTGCCTTATCTCAAGCGCCTGGGCATAAGCCATCTCTATGCCTCGCCGATCTTCACCGCCACGACCGGCTCCACCCACGGTTATGATGTTACCGACGCCAACGAGATCGATCCGGCGATCGGCGGCCGGGAAGGTTTCGACCGGATGGTGAAGGCGCTGAAGGCAGAAGACCTCGGTCTGATCCTTGACATCGTGCCGAACCATATGGCCGCCTCGCTCGAAAATCCGTGGTGGCGCGATGTCATCGAGCATGGCGAAAAAAGCCGTTACGCCCGTCATTTCGATATCGACTGGTCACGCCGCCTCACCCTGCCCTTCCTCGGCGACACGTTCGAAGCGGTGCTGGAGGCAGGCGAAATCGCGCTTAAACATGACCCGAAGACTAGCAAACCGGCCCTCGCCTATTTCGATACTTTCTATCCCCTGAGCCCGGAAACCTACCTCGGCAGCGAAACGGGGTTGCTGCAGATTGCCGACAAAGCCGTCATTGCCGATCTCCATGACCGGCAGCCTTATCGGCTGATGTCCTGGCGCGATGCATCACGCGATCTTTCCTATCGCCGCTTTTTTGAGATCACCGGGCTCGCAGGTATCCGCGTCGAGGATGACGATGTCTTCGACGACACGCATCGCCTGATCCTTGAGCTGGTACGCTCAGGCGCCGTCGATGGCCTGCGCGTCGACCATATCGATGGACTTGCCGATCCCAAAGCCTATCTCGAACGCCTTCGACAGGAAGCCGGGCAGGACTGTTACATCACGGTCGAAAAGATCCTTGGCGAAGGAGAGGATCTTGCACCCGACTGGCCTGTCTCCGGCACGACAGGATACGAGTTTATCGCGACCCTAAGCGACGCCCTTGTGGACGGCGAACGGTTACCCCAGCTTCATGCCGCTTATGCGACATTGACCGGAGCATCACCGGACATGGCAGATGAGCTGCGCGCAGCCAAATTGCTGATGGTTGACAACAACTTCGCGGGCGAAGTTGCAACCCTCGTAAAGCTTGCTGAATCAATACATGAAGAACGTCCGGAGGACGCCTCTTTCGCATCGGGGGCGATCAGGGCCGGGCTCAGGGAACTGCTGGTGGTCTTCCCGGTGTATCGCACTTACGGCACCGCCAATGGCATGCCCCCCGAAGGTCGTCAGATGCTGGAAAAGGTCGCAACCGATATCCGGCGCAGCAAGACGACGGCAGATCTCTCCGCCCTGCCGTTCCTGGCAAAGATCCTGAACGGCGACCTCGCGCCCCAGCTATCACACAAGGCCTCGACATTCCGCACCCGCTTCCAGCAATTGACCGGGCCGTTGATGGCAAAGTCGGTGGAAGATACACTCTTCTTCCGACACCACGCTTTGATTGCTCTCAATGAGGTCGGTGCTGAACCTCTGCCGCGAGAGTTTTCGCTGGACCGTTTCCACGAACAGATGATCGAGCGACAGAAACGTCAGCCGGATGCGCTTTCAGGCACCTCCACCCACGACACCAAGCGGGGCGAAGACGCTCGCGCACGGCTTTATGCATTGAGTGAAGCGCCGAAGATCTGGGCTGACGCAGTCGAACGTTGGCGGCGGGCCAACAGTGCTTCGGTAACCCATCTTGACGACGGGCCAGCGCCGGAGCCCGCCGTGGAATGGATGCTGTATCAGGCATTGGCTGGCGTCTGGCCAGCCGACCTGACGCCGGATGACGCCATGGGCCTTGCCAAACTGAAGGAACGTTTTCAGGCATATGCCGAAAAGGCGATCCGCGAGGCAAAGCTGCGAACCAATTGGGCGGATGGCAAAACAGATTACGAGGCAGCCGTTAAGAACTACATTTATGCGATGCTCTCACCCGAAAACGACGTTTTCCTCGTGGACTTCGCCTCTACTCTCCGCCCATTTTTCCGCGCTGGCAGCGTCAACTCCATTTCCCAGACAATCTTCAAGCTGACGGCTCCCGGCGTACCTGATATCTATCAGGGCAGCGAGACCTGCGATCTGTCGCTCGTTGATCCTGACAACCGGCGCGAACCGGATTTCGAAAGCCTGTCGCAACAGTTTTCGGAAGCTGGAGAGCTCGATACGTCCTCCGAAGAGGGATGGTTGAGCGGTCACTTCAAACAGCAGATTATCGGCAAGATATTGAAGCTCCGCCGGACCCTACCCGATCTCTTCCGTAACGGCGAATATATCCCGCTGGAAGTGAGCGGCGTACGCGCGAAGAACATTGTCGCTTTCGCGCGGCGTGATGATCGCCATGCCTTGCTGGTGGTGACACCACGCCATGTTCTGGAGGCATTGCAGGATCTGGCATCGTCCCGCTCCGCCCACTGGGCTGCGACGCGCGTCGTATTACCGCCACCGCTTGCGGAACGGCGTTACCGGGATATTTTTTCGGGCCGTATCTTTGATTTTTCCGGTGATGCTTCTGTCAACTGGGCCTTTGCCGATCATCCTTTCGCAGTTCTGCTGGCAGAATGAGACCCTGGACATCGCACAAGAAGAAACCGCCGGACTTTTCAGCCCAGCGGTTTTCTGTCTCGCCGCATCTTTATCTCGGGCTTAACGAAGTCCGAAAAACGAAAGAATTGCGAGGACGATGACGACGGCTCCAACGAGCCAGACAATGCTGTTCATGATGTTCTCCTGAAAGGTTTGAAACCGAAAAGCGACATGCTCCCGGTCAAGCAAAACCGACAAGATTGAGAACCGCGATGACGATCACGACTGCTCCGACCAACCAAATGATACTGTTCATGACGTTCTCCTTTTGATGTCGCAAAAGTGAACGGTCGCAACCCCAAAAGGTTCCCGGATCAACACGCTGTTGGGGCGTCATTTTCAGACGCTCGAAAATGACGGGAAACGTTATGGCCCATCACGCCTCAAGCCCGAAATTCGATCGAGCTTTCCGTGCTCTGCCTTGTCAAAATATTGGTTGGACAGCAGCCAGCCCTTGAGCGGTCTGAGCGGCAGGATGCAGGTCAAAAGCAGAAACGGGAGCGAGGTGAAGAAATGGATCCAGAACGGAGGCTGGTAGATAGCCTCGATCAGGACCGCCAGCGCCACGCTCGGCACGCAGGCGAAACATACCACGAAAAAAGCTGGCCCATCGGCAGGGTCGGCAAACCCGTAGTCCAGACCGCAGACCTCGCAACTCGGCTTCATCGAAAGGAAGCCATCGAATAGATGGCCCTGCCCGCAGCGCGGGCAGCGACCTCGTAACCCTGTATTAGACGGCGAAAGTGTCGGCCAGTGCGCTTCATGTCCCATGGATCCGGCTTCCTCTCGAAATTCATCTGAAGAATGCCTAGCGCTGAACATTAGCAATCATCAAGGTAGCAAGATGTAGCGCGTCAATCTGCCCATCTCAAAAGATGCACTCGTCAAAAATGCAACCCTGATTGGAGGTTAATCCCAGATTCGCTCGCGCTTCACATACCGGTCAATAATCCTCAGGCTGCGATCAGGTTCGATAATATAGGTTTCGTGCACCTCGCGGCCCACCTGGTTGGTGAATTCATGCGAGAACGTGCTGCCGACAGGCGACCTGGTAAGCTTGGTGCGCGGTTGCCCGCCGTAGGTGATACTGCCGGGTATCGGAGCGAGGCCGGACCCGCTGTTGAAGCTGTAGCCAACGGTGGTGGCCGAGGCAGAGCAGCCCGCAAGAGCGAGCGCCAGAATGGATAAGACAAGAGCCGGTTTCATGGCATCATCCTTGAACGGAAGGACCGTCTGCGCGATCCCTTTCTTTGGTGATGACGATGAAATAGGGCTCTGCGAATAATTCCGCTACCCTTGCCGAAGATATCGGCTACATCTTTGAGCCAGCCATTCCAATGAAGCCAGCCCATTTAAGGAAGCATTCGTGAGAAGACCTGTTTCCGGCATGTCCGTTGCCGAGATGTCGATGCTAATTCACTCGGGCGTCATGAGCCCCGTGGAAATCGCGGAGGCCGTTTTCGATGCCATAGATCGCCACGCCGACAAATCCGTTTTCATATCGCTCCTGAAAGACCGCGCGATGGACGAAGCAGCGGCCGCTGCCAAGCGTGTCGCAGACGGCCGTTCACTCGGCTTGCTGGATGGCATCCCGATCGCCTGGAAGGACCTGTTCGACATCAAGGGACTGGCGACGACGGCAGGCTCGACCGTACTGTCGAGCAACGCGCCGGCCACGAAGGATGCCGCGGTGGTCGATCTTGTGCGGCAGTCCGGCATGGTCGCGATCGGCCGCACCAATATGAGCGAATTCGCCTTTTCCGGCATCGGCATCAACCCGCATTACGGTACGCCGCACAATCCGAAAAGCACGGACGTGCCGCGCGTATCCGGCGGCTCCTCCTCCGGTTCCGCGGTAGCAGTTGCAGCAGGCCTCGTTCCGGTCGCGATCGGCACCGACACCGGCGGTTCGATCCGTATTCCTGCCGCCTTCAACGGCATCGTTGGTTACAAGGCAAGCCGAGGTCGCTATTCGATGGATGGCGTTTTCCCGCTGGCAAAGAGCCTCGATTGCCTCGGTCCGCTCTGCCGCACTGTCCAGGATGCTATCTGGGTGGATGCCGCCATGCGCGGCGCAACCCGTCCGGAAATCACCCGGGCCACGGACGCAAGGCTTGATATCGTCGTGCCCGAAAACGGCGTATTCGACGACGCCGAACCGGGTGTCATCGAAGCCTTCGAAGCGGCCCTTTCCCGCCTGGAAAAAGCCGGCGCCCACATCGAACGCATTCGTATCCCGGCCTTCGATGCGATTTCGGAACTCGTCAAGGCTCGCGGTGCTCTCGTTACGGCAGAAGCCTTTGCCCTGCATCGCGAACGGCTGACAGGCACCATTGCCGATCAGATCGACCCGCGTGTCGTCGCCCGCATCAAGCTCGGTGAAAAGACCGGCATGGCGGATTATATCGACATTCTCGATATCCGCCGCCGCCTGACCGAAGAAACCGAGCAGCTCCTCGCCGGACGCCTTGTGGCCTTCCCTTCGGTCGCCCATGTCGCGCCGGCAATCGATCCACTGCTCGCCGATGACGACCTGTTCTTTGCCGTGAATGGAAAGACCCTGCGCAATACCGGCTTCGGCAATTTCCTCGACTGGTGCGGCGTTTCCATTCCCTGCGGCACCGGCAATGCCGGAATGCCGGTCGGCCTGCTTCTCTCGGGCGTTGCCGGAGATGACGAAAAGCTGCTCACCGCAGCGCTTCGATATGAGGATGTCATCCGGGGATAATAAGTTTGGAGGGGCAAAGCCCCTCCGGCACATGCCTTAGGCCATATCTCCGGCCGCCTTCGCGGTCACGAAGACATCGTACCGGGTACTTTTCCCGATGATCTGATGGCTGGGCTTGCGAATACTCGGCATCGGATCCGCGCGCAGGGGCCATTTCAGAACCACCCTCTTCTGCGCATTTTCCAGAGCCACTTGCATCAACTCCAGAGAATCCGGATCGTCACCGACGATCTCGCGGATCAACCGCATCTCCTTCTTCACCAAAGCCGTTTTATCACGCGGCGGGTGCATGGGATCGATGAGGATGATCTGGGGTTTCAGCTGCGGAATAAGCGCACAGGAATCGCCATGCAGCAGCGTCATCCGCGCAACCGTCTCCGCATGACGCCCGCCTTCCGCCTGCGCCCGTTTCAGTCCTTCGGCAAGCAGCGCATGCATCGTCTCGGAACGCTCGATCAGCGTCACGTTTGCGCCGAGCGATGCAAGGAGAAACGCATCGCGGCCAAGCCCTGCCGTCGCATCGACGACTTCCGGTGCCGTATTGCCGGAAAATCCGACAGCCTTCGCCAATCCCTGTTTGCGCCCTTCGTTGGAGCGAAACCGGTGACCGACCGCACCGCCAACAAAATCGACAACCAGATCGGATTTTTCGAATTTCTGCACGATTGGACGATCTCAGAAAGGGGTTGGCGCCGTAAACGTCACTTCCGATCCGTCAGGCTTGCGAAAACTCAGTTCCTCGGCATGAAGCATCAGGCGGTCGCTCGCTGCCAGTGCTTCGCCTTCGGCGTAAAACTCGTCACCGAGAATAACATGGCCGAGCGCTTTCATATGCACCCGCAACTGATGTGTGCGCCCCGTCATCGGAAACAGGCGAAGCCGCGTCCGGTTTTCACTATGGCCGAGAACCTGCCAGCGCGTCACCGCAGGCTTGCCGTGTTCGTGATCGACGCGGTGACGAGGCTTGTGATCGGGATCTATCGCAAGAGGCAGATCGATCGTCCCCTCCTTGCCCTCGACCCTGCCCCAGACCTCGGCGACATAGGATTTCTTCGTCATGCGCGCCTCGAACTGCGCTGCGACGAAAGCATGCGCCTTGCGGTTCAGCGAGAAAAGCACGATGCCGGACGTATCCTTGTCGAGCCGATGGACGATCAGCGCCTTGGGAAACTCTTTCTGCACCCGCGTCAGCAGGCTGTCGCCGAGTGCCGGATGACGGCCCGGAACGGAGAGAAGACCGCTCGGCTTGTCGCAAACCAGAAAATCCCGGTCACGGTGCAGGATGGTCAGATAAGGATCGAGCGGCGGATGATAGATCGGAGGGACATCGGAAAGCGCAGTCGTCACGATGGAGCCATCCGGGAAATACGAGCTGTAAAATCTGAAACTTACAGCTTGGAGAAAATTGGTAGCGGGGGGCGGAATTGAACCGCCGACCTCAGGGTTATGAATCCTGCGCTCTCACCAACTGAGCTACCCAGCCACACCAACGAAGCTGCTTTTAAAGCATCCGCTCCGAGGAATGAGCGGCTTATAAAGGCAGGCCGCGAACCTTGTCAAGCATATGACAGGAGAAAAACTGAGGAGTTTCAAACCTCCGTTTTCGTCCAGTTCCCTGCCCTTTGAAAAGCAGGGAACTATTGAACCTCAGGCAGCAACCGGCTGCGCCAGAAGCTGTTTCAGCGAAGCTTCCGCTTCTTCCGCACGCTCTGACCGCTCGATGAAGCCGCCGCCGTAAACCCGCGCATCGGCACCGGGCGCCGAATAAAGCACGCAGGCCTGGCCGGGGGCGACGCCCGCCTCGCCGATCGACAGATCGACATAAACGCCGCGCTCGTCGACATGCAGTGTCGCCGGTGTCGGCGGCCGGGTGGAACGAACCTTGGCGAAACAGGCAAAGCCGTCCAGCACGTCCTTTTCGAGCGACGAATCGCCCAGCCAGTTCATGTCGCGCAGATAGACGCGATGCGTATCGAGCGCTTCCTTCGGCCCGACGATCACCCGGCGCGAACGGGCATCGAGATAAACGACATAAAGCGGCTCGCCCGTGGCAACGCCCAGACCCTTGCGCTGGCCGATCGTGTAGTGAACGATGCCTTCGTGACGGCCGAGCACACGACCGTCCATGTGCACGATATCGCCGGCAAGCGCCGCGTTCGGCTTCACCTTGCTGATGATGTCGGCATATTTGCCGGCAGGCACGAAGCAAATGTCCTGGCTATCGGCCTTCTTGGCAACGACGAGACCCATCTCTTCGGCAAGCTCGCGCACCTGTGCCTTCGACATGCCGCCGAGCGGAAATCGCAGATAGTCGATCTGCTCCTGCGTTGTCGCAAACAGGAACCAGCTCTGGTCACGATCGCTGTCGATCGGGCGATAAAGCGCGCGGCGGTTAGGGTTATCAACAGTCGGATTGGCGGCCGAACGGATATAGTGACCGGTCGCCAAGGCATCGGCACCGAGTTCCTGAGCTGTTGCCAGCAGATCGGCAAACTTGACCGTCTGGTTGCAGGCAACGCAGGGTACCGGCGTCTCGCCCATCGCATAGGCTTCGGCAAACGGATTGATCACCGTCTCGCGGAACCGCTTTTCGTAGTCGAGCACATAATGCGGAATACCGAGCGTTTCGCAGACGCGGCGCGCATCGTCGATATCCTGGCCGGCGCAGCATGAACCGGCGCGATGCACCGCCGCGCCATGATCATAAAGCTGCAGCGTAATGCCCAGAACATCGTAGCCCTGTTGTTTCAGAAGTCCGGCCACGACAGACGAATCCACACCACCCGACATGGCGACGACCACGCGCGTATCTTCCGGCTTCTTGTCAAAATCCAGCGTATTCACGGGACAACTCTCGCAGCAATATCTAATGCGCTGATTGGATCAGCGGCACGTTGCGCCCGAGGCGGGATCGGCCGCCTGCCGGGCAATGTCGACCGGATATAGAAACTATTCCGACCGCATGCAAGCACCCGCGAATCAGGACTGCAATGCAGCCTGATGCGCGGCATGCACGGAAGCGACGCCATTGCCGTCGAGCGGCCGGTCAGTGCGAACCTTGGGCAATGCCTGCGGATATTCTCGCTGGACGAATTCGATCAGCTTTTCGCGCACCTCGCAGCGAATATCGAACACTTTTGGCGCACTGCTGGCCGAAGCGAGAATACGGATTTCCATCACGCTTTCGCGGAAATCAGTTACCTGAACCGCAACGACACGCCTGTCCCACAGCTTTGAGGCCGCAACGATCTCCTCCACCTTGCTGCGGACCACCGAGACCGGGATCGAGTAGTCGAGATAGATCATCACGGTGCCGATCAGCGCCGAGCTTTCACGCGTCCAGTTCTGGAAAGGGTTCTCGATGAAATAGGATAGCGGCAGGATCATCCGCCGCCAGTCCCACAATTTGACCACGACATAGGTGGAAGTGATCTCCTCGACATTGCCCCACTCGCCTTCGACGATCAGCGCATCGTCGATGCGGATAGGCTGGGTGATCGCAAGCTGGATGCCGGCAAAGATGTTCTTCAGCATCGGCTGCAGCGCGAGGCCGAGAACGATACCCGCGACACCAGCCGATGCCAGCACGCTGACGCCATATTGCTGCACCGCCGGGAAAGTCATCAGCATCGCGGCGATCGTCAGAACGATGATCATCGCGCCTGCGATGCGTTCTGCGATCCGCGACTGGGTAACATGGGTGCGTGCCAGCAGGTTGTCTTCAGCATCCAGCTTGAAGCGGCGCAAATAAACGGTCGTCCAGATATGCAAGGCCGCCTTTGCCGACCAGCCGACAACGAGTATGAAGGCGATTAGAAGGAGATGCCGGATAATCTCAGAAGGGCGCGCTGCAAGCGGCGCGACCGTGGCGGCAAAGGATAGCGTCGCCGTGAGGATGGCAAGCCTGAGCGGCCGGGTTCCCCTGGACACGAGAGAACGCCAGAACAGATCCTTATTCTCGACCAGGCGCGTCAGTATCCGGAATGCCAAACGGTGAATGGCAAGGCCGATAACGATGGCGGCGGCGAGCACACCGAGGCTCACCATCCAGTTCGGCAACCAATCTGTATATTGGCGAAACTCTGCGATAAACTGGTTCATCGAAGTTCAGTTAGGGTGCAGCGCAGCATAGGAAAGTGCGGCCGCAAAAATATCATCTTTCTCCGACTTCATGCCGCAATTGGGGTGAGGAGCGTTTCATGAACGAACAATTTGTTCCTTTCGATCTAACCCGCTTCGTCGAGGCACAGGCATCCATCTATAATCAGGTGATCGCCGAGTTGCGCGACGGGCAAAAGCGCAGCCATTGGATGTGGTATATCTTCCCACAAATCAGCGGCTTGGGCGTATCTGCCACATCGCAGCGCTTCGCCATACGCTCGCGGGCGGAAGCCATCGCCTATCTCGAACATCCCCTGCTTGGCTGGCGGCTCGGCGAGTGTACGGCAGCCATGCTCGGGCATGAAGGGCGCAGCGCAGGCGATATCCTTGGCGCGACGGATGACCTGAAATTCAGAAGCTCGATGACGCTCTTTCATCTGGTCAGCGAAAAGGGCTCGCCTTACGAGCGAGCCCTTCACATCTTCTATAAGGGAGAGCACGACGGCAGGACCGCCGAACTCCTCAAACTTTAGGCGCCGGTTTTAAGCGGCGGACTGGATTGCCGAAAGCTTCCAGTCATTCGCCGGCTTGCGCACGAATGTCCACACTTCCACAGTCTCGGTCACTTCGTTCGGATTGCCTTCGGCAACTTCACCGGTGTTGCGGTCGCGCAGGAAGTCGATCGAGGAATAACGCATTGCGACAGTCGCATATTCCTGGCCGTTTTCGCGCCATGCTTCGGCAAGATCGCCCTGCAGCAAGGTGACGTCGCGAACTTCGTTCTTCACGCCATTGGTGGCGTTTTCACCCAGTTCTTCAGCCAGATAGGACATGGCTTCCGGTGTGGTGAGATCACGCAGCTTGGCGTAGTTTTCGTCCGCATAGGCACCCTGCACCTCGGTCAACAGCTTTTCGAACTGGCTGAGATCGCGATTGGTGATGCCGACTTCGTCCGTATCCGGGCCAGCCTGACGCTGAACGGCCTGCTGGCCGCCACCGAAACCGGCAGCACCGGCACCGGAGCCGATCTTCGGAATCTGGAAGCCGCCCTGGTTCTGCTGCGGGGCCTCATAGGCATTGTTCTGGCTCTGGCCGAAACCATCCTTGCCGTTGCCACCATCACCGTAAGCGCGGGAATTGCCGGCCGGGCCAGCTGCCTGCTGTTGCTGGCGACGGGCGAAGAAACGGAAAGCAAGCATGGCAAGACCGGCGATCAATGCGATCTGCAGCAGCATGCCGAAGAAGCCGGCCATACCGCCAAAGCCACCGCCCATCAGCATGCCGAACAGGCCGCCGAGAGCGAGACCACCGAGGATGCCGCCAAACATACCACCGAACATGCCGGGGCGACGCTGCTGCTGAGCAGCCTGCGCACCCATGCCGTTAGCCGGGCTTGCAGCATTCTGCTGCGTATTCGGGGTCATCGAACGATTGATGCCGCCGGCTGCGCCCGGTGCCGTGTTCGTGGCAGGCGGAGCTGCGAATGTACGGGTGCCGCGGCTGCCGAAGCTGGAACCACCGCCTGCACGACGCGCTTCCGCAAAATCGACGGCTGTTAGCGAAACTGCCATTCCGATCGCAGCGATCGCGAAGAGTTTCTGGAAACGCCGAAGCTTGAACAACATCAATTTCTCCTCTGGCCGCCCTATGCGGTCCGTGACCCTGATATGGGGAGCCCTGACGGAAATTTTAGGACCATCCGTCATTTTTCCCGCTTTAGTAGCTATAGAAATTAAGGACGGGAGCCAATTGACGGAAATACAACCAGGAGGAGTTTTCGACACTCAGTCGATCACATAATCGTCAGCAGGGACAGAAAGGGCCGGTTGCATGTCGCTTCCGGCCCATTGCTGCATCTTTCCTGGGAGGAAATCTGGTCTACCGCAGATGATGATACGGCCCTTCCGGCCAAAGGTCACGCCTCACTGCCGCTGCTGACAATCAGCCGCAGTGAACCTTCGAAAAACGGCTGCATCCGTAATGCGCTGTAACGAGCATCCCACACACCGCTGGTCAGGTCCCTGCTCAGCGTTTCGGCAAAACGCTGCTCTATAGCGGGATCGACGAAGCTCCAGGCGGAGTTCGCCAACCGCGCACCAGGCTCCAGCAGCTTCTCCGGCCGTCCGTAATAGGCCTCGCCGAAGCCATCGGTGCATTCGAGCGGAATGGGTACCGGCAGGATATCGACCTGGCCCAACGCATCGGCAATCGCACCCATAGTCGGATACCGCCGGGCCTCAACAGTAATCATCTCCGGCGCGTAGTCATTCAGCCACGAGCGATCGAGCGCCTTTGGATCGCAGGAAAGAATGAGAACAGGTCCCCGCGTCACACGGCGCATTTCGGCAAGCCCCGCAGCAAGATCCGACCATTGATGGACAGAGAATGTCGTCATGCTCGCATCGAAACTCTTGTCGGAGAAAGGCAGGCGCTCGGCAACAGCATCGATCGCGACCGGCAAATGCGCAGGACGCTGCGCGCGCATGGAAGCTGATGGCTCGACAGCGGTTACCTGGCGATCGACAGGCTCATAGGAACCGGCCCCTGCCCCAACATTCAATACCGTGCGGGCTTCACCCAACGCCCTGTCGATGAAATCCGCAATATTTGGATCGGGTTGCCGGTAGCTCACATACCCCTTGCCGATCACGCCATAATTGGCGTCACCGGCGCTACCATCCTGATGTCGTTCGCTCACGATCCATACCCTTCACATATCTGAAGGACGCGCCGCCTTGTTCCTTGGACGCGCATCCGGTTTCGATGCAGCGAAAGAAACCTATTTCTTACAGCGGTAAAATCGATATGTTCGCACAATCATTGTTCGGAAAACGCACATGGCAAGACGCATTCCCTCACTCAATGCATTGCGGGCATTCGAAGCCGCAGGCAGGCAAGGCCGAATGACCCTTGCCGCTGACGAACTCAACGTGACGCATAGCGCAATCAGCCGGCAGATCAGACATCTGGAAGCGATACTCGGCGTACCGCTATTCGAGGGACCGAAGAACAACCTGAGGCTCACGGAAGCAGGCACCAGCTTACTCATCGGCCTAGGCAGCGCCTTCGACCAGATCGATGCTTCCGTGCGGCTGGTTGCCGATACCGAGGAAGGCGCGCTGGACATTTCCTGCCCCGGCACATTTTCGATGCGCTGGCTGATCCCGCGGCTTTATCGATTTCAGGCGGAGCACCCGAAAATCGAGGTACGCCTCACCGCATCTTCCCGCCCGGTCGATTTCGACCGCGACGGTTTTGATGTGGCAATCCGGGTTGGTGATCCGCCATGGCCCAAAGGCGCCGAAGTCGTGCCACTATTCCCGGAACAGACCGGTCTCGTCCTGGCGCAATCGCTGCCACAGACCGCCGAAGATGGGTTCGACGGCGTACCGCAACTGCACACACGCACGCGACCACGCGCCTGGGAGGACTGGCTCCATCGCTCCGGCCAGACAGTATGGAACGGACCGCGGGTAGATCACGAGCATTTCTATTTCATGCTGGAAGCGGCAAGAGCGGGACTTGGCATCTGCGTGGCGCCCTGGCCCTATGTCATCGACGACATCCATGCCGGCCGCCTCAAAGCGCCGTTCGGATTTACCGATAGCGGGCATCATTATGTAGCGTTGAGAAGGGCAAGACGTAACCGCAAAGCCAGCCTCTTCTGCTCGTGGCTACAAGAGGAGGCAGACAGCTTTTCGGCAGCCTACCCGGCAGAACAGTGACGAAAAAGGTCCGGTGCATAACACCGGACCTTTCGCAGATACCCCTGGGAGGATTTTCTTGTCTTTATCAGCTTATCGGTTCGGCCGCCTGATTACTCGACGTTGAACACCAGCGGGCGGGCCTGGCGGATTGCCGGGTTTGCCGTCAGCTGCGCAAGCACGTCTTCCGAAACCGGCGCATCGACATAAAGCAGCGCGATCGCGTCACCGGCTTCCTTCTCGCGACCGAGCTGGAAGTTGGCGATATTGACGCCGGCATTGCCGAGTGTCGTACCCATGAAGCCGATCATGCCGGGAACGTCGGTGTTGGAGATATAGACCATGTTGGCGCCGACATCGGCGTCCATGTTGATACCCTTGATCTGGATGAAGCGCGGCTTGCCATCCGAGAAGACCGTGCCGGCAACCGAACGGGTCTGCTTGTCGGTCTTGACCGTCAGCTTGATGTAACCGTCGTAAACACCGGTCTTGTCGCGCTTCACTTCGGAAAGGACGATACCCTTTTCCTTGATCATGATCGGCGCCGAGACCATGTTGACGTCGGCCACCTGGTTGCGGATCAGGCCGGCGAGCAGTGCGGAAGTAAGCGCACGGGTGTTCATGTTGGCCGTCTGGCCATCGAACAGGATCTCGATTTCCTTGATCGGATCATCCGAAACCTGGCCGACAAAGGCGCCCAGAACGTCAGCAAGACGAATGAACGGCTTCAGGATCGGCGCCTCTTCGGCAGTGATCGACGGCATGTTGATGGCGTTGGAAACGGCGCCCTTCACGAGGTAGTCCGACATCTGTTCGGCGACCTGGAGGGCAACGTTTTCCTGTGCTTCCGTGGTCGATGCACCAAGATGCGGCGTGCAGACGACGTTGGGAAGACCGAAGAGCGGGCTTTCCGTTGCAGGTTCGACTTCGAACACGTCGAAACCGGCACCGGCGACGTGACCGGACTTGATGGCTTCGGCAAGCGCTGCCTCATCGACGAGACCGCCACGGGCACAGTTGACGATACGAACGCCCTTCTTGGTCTTGGCTAGGTTTTCAGCGCCGAGAATGCCGCGGGTCTTGTCGGTCATCGGCACGTGCAGCGTGATGAAATCGGCGCGCGGCAGAAGCTCTTCCAGCTCGACCTTTTCGACGCCCATTTCCTGCGCCCGTTCAGCCGACAGGAAGGGGTCATAAGCGATGACATGCATGCCGAGGCCGATCGCCTTCTTGCAGACGATGCCACCGATATTGCCGGCGCCGATGACGCCGAGAACCTTGCCGGTGATTTCGACACCCATGAATTTCGACTTTTCCCACTTGCCGGCCTGGGTCGACGAGTCGGCGGCAGGAAGCTGGCGGGCAACGGCGAACATCAAAGCGATGGCGTGTTCGGCCGTGGTGATCGAGTTGCCGAACGGGGTATTCATGACGATGATACCGCGCTTCGACGCAGCCGGAATGTCGACGTTGTCGACACCGATACCGGCGCGGCCGATGACCTTGAGGTTGGTCGCAGCGGCGATCAGCTTTTCGGTCGCCTTGGTGGCGGAACGGATGGCGAGACCATCATAATTGCCGATGATTTCGGCCAGCTTGTCTTTGTCCTTGCCGAGTTTCGGCTGGAAATCGACTTCAACGCCGCGATCGCGGAAAATCTGGACGGCGGTTTCCGACAGTTCGTCGGATACAAGTACGCGAGGTGCCATTGTCTGGGCTCCTGATAAAGGGTTCAGTCTCTGAATGCGGGATGAAACGGTGCCACATTCCGTGGCACCGGAAATCGGATCAGGCGGCGGCCTTGTTGAGCGCAGCCTTCTGCGTTTCGAACGCATAGGCCAGCCACGGCATCAGGGCCTTCATGTCGGCCTCTTCGATCGTGGCGCCGGCCCAGATGCGAAGACCGGACGGAGCATCGCGGTAAGCACCGACGTCGAGAGCAACGCCTTCCTTTTCGAGGATAGAGGTTACACCCTTGGCGAAAGCAGCCTGCGCGTCGGCATCGAGAGCGGCAACGTCGGCATCGACGATCTTCAGGCAGACGGAGGTGTTGGAACGGGTTTCGTCGACCTGCGCGAGGTTGGCGATCCAGTCGTTCGCGGCAACAAAGTCGAAGATGACCTTGGCATTGGCGTCAGCGCGGGCGATCAGGCCCTTGAGGCCGCCAACCGTCTTTGCCCATTCGAGCGCATCGATATAGTCCTCGACGCAAAGCATCGACGGCGTATTGATCGTCTCGCCCTTGAAGATGCCTTCAGACAGCTTGCCGCCCGAGGTCATGCGGAAAATCTTCGGCAGCGGCCATGCCGGAACGTAGGTGGTCAGACGTTCGACAGCGCGCGGCGAAAGGATGATCATGCCGTGACCGCCCTCGCCGCCCAGAACCTTCTGCCAGGAGAAGGTGACGACGTCGAGCTTGCCGAAATCCATGTCCTGCGCGAAAGCAGCGGACGTGGCGTCGCAGATGGTAAGTCCCTTGCGATCTGCCGGGATGAAATCGGCGTTGGGAACGCGGACGCCCGAGGTCGTGCCGTTCCAGGTGAAGACGACGTCACGGTCGAAATCGACTTCGGCGAGGTTCGGAAGGAGACCGTAATCGGCCTCGAACTTGCGAACATCCTTGAGCTTCAGCTGCTTGACGACATCGGTGACCCAGCCAGCACCGAAGCTTTCCCAGGCGAGCATGTCGACGCCGCGCTCGCCGAGCAGCGACCAGAGCGCCATTTCGACAGCGCCGGTATCGGACGCGGGAACGATGCCGATGCGGTAATCCGCCGGAACGTTCAGAATTTCACGGGTAAGATTGATGGCCTGTGCCAGCTTGTCCTTGCCAACCTTGGCGCGGTGCGAACGACCGAGCGGGGCATCGGAGAGAGCGTCTAGCGACCAACCGGGGCGCTTCGAGCAGGGGCCAGAAGAAAAATGAGCATTATTCGGACGTACGTCCGGCTTCGCGGTGCCATTGGCCATATGTATACCCTTCCAGGTAATTGGCTCCTCGTTGGGGAGGAGTGTCCCGCCGTCGTGGATATATTCGTCCCGGTTCACAGTCAAGCGGGTCACATCGCCGCCGAAAGAAATATGTTTCGGAAACGCCACCGCGACCTCGCCGAAGGTCACAATATGGCCAAACGCAAAAAGCCGCCCGAAGGCGGCTTTGGCGAAAGATGCAGAACTTATTTGTAGACGATGGGCTGAGGTTCCGGCTCGTAGGTCGCCTGTTCACAATTGTTGTTGAACATGTAGCGGGCGCCGACGCGGGCTTCATGGCTGTAGATACCCTTGTCGCGGCCCGGGCCGCCGGAATTGGCGTAGCCGAACATGTTGCCGCCGTCGATGTAACGGAAGCGGTAGCCGACATCCGCCTTGAGGTTACAGGTGACATCGATCGTGGCACCTGCCATCAGGGCAGCGGTCGCACGCCATTTACCCTTGCCATCATGATCCGACGAGGGATCGCAATCCGTCGGGTCGGTGACCGAGCAGGAGGTGTTCCGCAGCTTGTCCCACTTCACGTATGAAGCGCCGAAGCCGGCGCCGACATATGGCGTGAAATAGGCATAGGTGCCCAGATCGACATAGACGTTGGCCATCAGGCTGTAGGCCGAGAAGGATGAACGATCGTCCGAGACGCAATTGCCCGGGATCGTACCGCAACCACCCGAAGTCGAACCGCGGAAATCGGTCTTCGACAGGTAGTCGAGCGTCAGGTCGGTGCGAAGATAGTTGTTGATCTGGTAACCGACACCACCGCCGACCAGGAAGCTGTCATCGATATCCGTGGAATCGAAATCCACCTCGTTTGCCGAGGAACCGCCCTGGTAGAAGTTTGCGCCGCGCAGCCGGTTGAACGAATAACCCACATCACCACGCAGATACCAGCCGCTCGCTTCCTGCACCGTGACTTCCGGTGCGTCCATGAGCGGTGCGGGCTGGGGCTGGTAGAGATCTGCCGACTGGGCAACGCCAGCCGACAGCATGGCGGCAGCAACCGTCGCTGCAAGGCGCATCTTCATGTTCGCTTCTCCAAGCTTCATCATGCATGGCGTGCCACTTGCACGACCACCTTATTTGGCATGGAGAATGAATGATAAAAGTTAAGCCCCACTTAACCATAGAAGTTTACCGATATGCTTCGTTACGCGACAGAAGCGTTACTTGGCACTTCACGTAAATTTTGGCACCGAGGTGATGGAGCCGATGTTCTTTTCCGGCGTTGACATGCTCAACACGAGAGGACCGGCCTTGAAGCATTTGAAGGACGATGCGGGCAAATCGATCGTAAACACGGTCGATGTCCCCCGCCCCATCGCCGAGCATGGCGCCATCGGAAACATGCGCACGATCGCGCTCGTCGCCAAGGATTGCACGATCGATTACCTGTGCTGGCCGAACCTGGACAGCCCGAGTGTCTTCGCCTCCCTGCTTGATCCGGAAAAGGGCGGCGCATTCGAACTGACACCGCAGATCGACGGAGCCCGTCGCCTGCAGATGTATGTCCCGGAAAGCAATGTCCTTCTGACCCGCTGGCTCGGCACAAGCAACAGTGCCGAGATAGTCGACTTCATGCCGCTGCCGCATAGCCCGGATGAGCCTTCATCCCTCGTGAGGCGCGTCACCGTCACGCGAGGAAAGGTCGCGTTCAAACTGAAGTGCTGGCCGCGATTCGACTACGCCCGAAGCACGCCGAAGGTGAAGACCGGAAAAGGCCATGTCTTCTTTCATTGCGGCGACTTCACCCTCCGTCTGTCGGGTGCGGTAGATTTTCATGCCAGGCAAGGAGCCGCGTTTGCGGAGTTTACCTTGCAGGGTGGGGAAACCATCGACTTCACGCTGGATGGTGATGAAACACGCCATACACCGAATGCGGAAGCGATCGACGCTCTCCTTGAGGAGACGACCCGATACTGGCAGGGCTGGGCAAAGAAATCGACCTATCGCGGCCGCTGGCGCTCATCCGTCACCCGGTCTGCTCTCGCGCTGAAGATGCTGACCTCGGCCGAATACGGCTCCATCGCCGCGGCAGGAACCTTCGGCTTGCCGGAGGCTCCGGGCGGCGAGCGCAATTGGGATTACCGCGCCACATGGATCCGCGACGCTTCCTTCTCGATCTACGCCCTGATGCGGCTCGGCTATCTGGATGAAGCCAATGCCTTCGGCCGCTGGATCAGCGAACGGACCGACCGCTCGGACGGCAATGTACAGATCATGTACAATCTCGACGGCTCCAGGGTGGCACGAGAGCAATCGCTCGATCATCTCTGCGGTTACGGCGGTGCGAGACCCGTGAGGGTCGGCAACGATGCCGCCGGCCAGATCCAGCTCGACATCTACGGCGAGCTGCTCGACTCCATCTATATCAGCAACAAATATGGCGGCTCCATCTCGCATGAGAACTGGTTGAGCGTCCGCAATGTCGTCGATCATGTCTGCGAAGTCTGGCAGGAACCGGATGCTGGAATATGGGAAGCGCGCAGTGAACCGCAGGAACACCTGCATTCCCGGCTTATGTGTTGGGTAGCCGTCGATCGCGCTTTGCGCCTTGCACAGAAACGTTCGCTTGCCGCTCCTTTCGGCAAGTGGGTCGAGGCCCGCAATGCGATTACAGAAGACATCTGGGCGAATTTCTGGAACGAGAAGCACGGCCATTTCGTCCATGCCAAGGGTGGCGAGGAACTGGATGCCTCGATGCTGATGATGCCGCTCGTCCGTTTCATCAGCGCCACCGATCCGAAATGGCTGGCAACCCTCGATGCGATCTCCCGCGAACTCGCCGATGACAGCCTCGTCATGCGCTATAAATGGCAGGATGCACTGGACGGGCGCGAGGGCTTTTTCGGTGCCTGCTCATTCTGGTTCGTCGAATGTCTGGCCCGCGCCGGCAGGCTTCAGGAAGCCGAGATCAATATGGAAAAGCTGCTGCTCTTCGGCAATCACCTGCAGCTTTATGCCGAAGAATTCGATCCCCGTGGTGAGTTCCTGGGGAATTTCCCTCAAGCCCTCACCCACCTCGCCCTGATCAGCGCCGCCTTTTATCTCGACGGCGCTCTCGACGGCAAATTCCGGGAGTGGCGGCCTTAGCCGCCGCCGGCTTCAGGCCGCTTCCGACCGAACGTTGCCGATCACGTCGATGAGTCCGTTGACGATCTTCTCGACCTGGGCGCGATCGTCACCTTCCGCCATCACCCGGATCAGGGGCTCGGTACCGGACGGGCGAATGACGAGGCGGCCCTTGGAGCCGAGTTCGGCTTCCGCATCGGCGATCGCCTGGCGGACGACATTGTCCTCAAGCGGCTTGCCGCCGGAGAACCGAACGTTCTTCAGAAGCTGCGGCACCGGCTCGAACCGGCGGCAAACTTCGCTGACCGGTCGGCCGAGCTTCTTCACGCAGGCGAGAATCTGCAGCGCCGCGACGAGACCGTCGCCGGTCGTACCGAAATCCGACAGAACGATATGGCCGGACTGCTCGCCGCCGACGTTGAAATCATGGTTGCGCATATGCTCGACCACATAGCGGTCACCCACCTTGGTGCGCGCAAGTGTCAGCCCGTTATCGCCAAGGAAACGCTCAAGGCCCAGATTCGACATGACTGTGGCAACGATACCGCCACCGGTGAGACGCTGGTCCTGTGCCCAGCTTTCGGCGATTACGGCCATCAGCTGGTCGCCGTCGATGATCTCGCCATTCTCGTCCACGATGATCACACGGTCCGCATCACCATCCAGCGCGATGCCGATATCGGCCCGCACCTCATGCACTTTCTTCTGCAGCGCTTCCGGGCTGGTCGATCCGCAGCCGAGATTGATGTTCGTGCCATTCGGCTCGTTGCCGATCGTCACGACATCTGCGCCCAGCTCCCACAGCGCCAAAGGGGCGACCTTGTAAGCCGCACCATTGGCGCAATCGATAGCGATGCGAAGACCATGAAGCGTCACATCACGCGGCAACGTGCGCTTGGCCTGCTCGATATAACGATAGATGTCACCTTCGACGCGCTTCGCACGGCCGATATCGGCGGATTTGGCAAGCTGCGCATGCAGATCGCTGTCGAGCAGATCCTCGATACGCATCTCCAACTCGTCGGAAAGCTTGTAGCCATCCGGGCCGAAGAGCTTGATGCCATTGTCCTCGAAAGGATTATGCGAAGCAGAGATCATCACGCCGACATCCGCGCGCAGCGAGCGTGTCAGCATGGCAACGGCGGGTGTCGGGATCGGGCCGAGCAGAAAAACGTCGAGGCCAGCAGCGGTAAAACCCGCAACCATGGCATTTTCCAGCATGTAACCCGAAAGACGCGTGTCCTTGCCGATAACGACGCGGTGGCGGTGGCTGCCGTTGCGGAAAATCGTGCCCACTGCAATGCCGACCCGCATCGCCAGATCCGGCGTCATCGGGAAGACGTTCGAATGTCCGCGGATACCATCCGTACCGAAATAGCGGCGTGCCATGTAATCTCCTTCGTCGTCGCGCGATCCATGCGCTGCGGGCAGAATCAATTTAGCGCCCGCTGCCGCATCTTTTGGGATCGGCGTATGTCTGGCTCTTGCCACAGTCGCGTGGTCCAAGCACGTAAATTAGCGTCAAAGCCGATCATATCGCGTGACCGGATAAGCTATCGTTAACATAAAAGACCGCCGCGGACGGGTCCACGGCGGTCTTGTTAAGTAATGTGAACGGCCTTAATGCGGCTGCGGCTCAAGACCTGCTTCGGGTTCTCCACCCTTCGGCTCATCTTTCTTGCTACCGGTCGACGGCACGGCCGAACCACGGCTCGGTGTCGAATCGTCACCGAGATCGCGCGCCGGCTTTTCGCCCCGCAGTAGTGCCTTGATCTCTTCGCCGGTCAGCGTCTCATACTCGAGCAGGCCTTCGGCAATTGCGACAAAGCCGTCGTGATGCTCGGTGAGGATCTGGCGTGCCTCGGTATACGCTTCATCGATCAGACGACGCACTTCCTGGTCGATCTTCTGGGCGGTTGCCTCCGAGACGTTCTTGGACTGCGAAACCGAGTGACCGAGGAAGACCTCCTGCTGGTTTTCACCATAGGCAACCTGACCGAGGATATCGGAGAAGCCCCACTGGGTGACCATGGCGCGGGCAAGCTTGGTGGCCTGCTCAATATCGGAAGACGCACCCGAGGTGATGTTTTCCTTGCCGAAGGTCAGCTCCTCGGCAACGCGGCCGCCCATCATGATGACGAGGCGCGACACCATCCACTTGTAGCTCATCGAATAGCGGTCGCCTTCCGGCAGCTGCATGACCATGCCAAGCGCACGTCCGCGCGGAATGATCGTCGCCTTGTGCAGCGGATCGGCAACCGCGACCTTGAGCGCCGTGATGGCGTGGCCGGCTTCGTGATAGGCGGTAAGCTTCTTTTCGGCTTCGGTCATGGCAGAGGAGCGGCGTTCCGCACCCATCATGATCTTGTCCTTGGCGTCCTCGAATTCCTGCATGGTGACGAGACGCTTGTTGCGGCGCGCAGCCATCAGGGCAGCTTCGTTGACGAGGTTCATCAGGTCGGCACCGGAAAAGCCGGGCGTACCACGAGCGAGAACCTTGAGATCGACATTCGGCGCCAAAGGCACGTTGCGAGCATGCACCTTGAGGATGCGCTCACGACCGACGATGTCCGGGTTCGGCACTACGACCTGACGGTCGAAACGGCCCGGACGCAGCAGAGCCGGATCGAGAACGTCGGGACGGTTGGTAGCAGCGATCAGGATGATGCCTTCGTTTGCTTCGAAACCGTCCATCTCGACCAGCAGCTGGTTGAGCGTCTGTTCGCGTTCGTCGTTACCGCCGCCAAGGCCTGCGCCACGATGGCGGCCGACGGCGTCGATTTCGTCGATGAAGATGATGCAAGGCGCATTCTTCTTGGCCTGTTCGAACATGTCGCGCACACGGGATGCACCGACACCGACGAACATTTCAACGAAGTCCGAACCGGAAATGGTGAAGAACGGCACATTCGCTTCGCCGGCAACCGAGCGGGCGAGCAGCGTCTTACCGGTACCCGGAGGGCCGACAAGCAGAACGCCGCGCGGGATACGTCCACCAAGACGCTGGAACTTCTGCGGGTCACGCAGGAATTCGACGATTTCCTCGAGATCCTGCTTGGCCTCGTCGACGCCGGCAACGTCTTCAAACGTCACGCGGCCATGCGCCTCGGTCAGAAGCTTGGCCTTGGACTTGCCAAATCCCATCGCACCGCGCGATCCACCCTGCATCTGGCGCATGAAGAACAACCAGACACCCAGGATGAGCAACATTGGCAGCAAGGTGCCGAGATAGCTCAGGAAACCTGAAGAACCGTCCGTTTCCGGCCGAGCGACGATGTTGACATTCTTCTCCTGCAGACGCGACATCAGCGAGTCGTCGATTACAGGCGAATAGGTCTGGAAGCTCTGGCCATTTTCGGCAAGTGTACCCATGACACGGTTGCCCGTCACCACGACGTCGCGCACACGACCAGAATCCACGTCCTTAAGGAACTGCGAATAAGAAACTTCGCGGGAACTGGTTTGTGAAGGCGCCGTCTGGAACATGCTGAACAACGCGATCAGCAAGAGGGCTATGATAGCCCAGAGGGCAAAATTACGAAAGTTTGGGTTCATCGAACTCCCCGGACTGCCATTGCGGCCGCTGGAGCGGCCACCTTTCTTGCCCATAACATAAGGTTGCGTTGCGTCCTTGCCAAGGCAAGGCAGCCCTGCCGTTTAGCTTTTCCGCTCGAAAACCTTAATTGGAGCGGCGGGAAACTCATCACATCCGAACAAAAGCCCGAGTTCACAACCTAGAATAAGATCAAACTGCGGCAAAAAACGGTCATATGGGGCCAGAACCGGCTTGGCGATCACACTCGCTTTATCGATTGCGCTCGATGAGGGAGTGGAGAGCTCGATCTGCGGCATTACCCCCATGGCCCGCATCGAGATAGCCGGAGGCGCGCCGGGGAACATGACCATGGCCGCGGCACGCTCCGAAACCTTCGGACCGACCCCGATAACCCGATCCGTCCGGTTGCTGATCCGGTAGCGACCATCCCAAACCCCGGTTGTTCCGCCCAGGATGTTAACGGAAATCAGGTCGCGATTTTCGCGGTGCATATAAAGACCTTCCCGCCTCAGGTCGAAGATCACGCGCCCAGCCGTCATGCGCCCCATGCTGCGCCGATCAAGCATCGTCATGACGCGTTCCATTGTTGCTGCGGCCGGCAGGTGTTGCCGTCCACCGAGAATGGCTGCAAGGCTCGCCAGCAGATGCCGTAACGTCTCGGCATCCTCGTTGAGCGCTTCCGGAGCGAGCTGAGCAAGGACCCCGTGCACGACGGTCAGATGGCGGCGGGCAAGTCCGGCAGCCTCTTCGGCCAACTGGCTGCGGCGGCGAGCGGCTGGCTGGATGGTCTCCAGCGCCTGGGCGGAATGATCCGAAAGGTCCTGTCTCACCCGCACCCGCTCGTAGTGCCGGTCGACGTTGCTTGGATCGTCGATCCATCCTCTGCCCGACCGGCGCAGAAATTCCCGTATGGCCTCGCGCCGCGTCGCAAGAAACGGGCGCAACAGCCAGCGGCGTCGATCGAGCAAAACGGACTCCGCCATGCCCGCGAGCCCAAGATTGGCATTCGCCTCGCTGCGGACAGCCCGCATCGCGATCGTTTCCATCTGGTCGTCCAATGTATGCCCGGTAACGATGATATCGGCTTCGAGCACATCGGCAGCCTCCATCAGCAGAAGATAACGCGCTTCCCTTGCTGCAGCAGAGATTCCGGACTTGGGCTTTTCGCCTGACCAGCGGAGGGTCCGGTGAGGGATAGACATTTCCTCGCATTGACGTGCCACAGCCTCGGCTTCGTCAGCAGATTCGCCCCTCAATTCGTGATCGATCGTTGCCGCGACAAGCTCATGTCGCGTTTCCTTATCGGCAGCAAGTGCACCGTGAAGTCCAAGAAGCAGGCCTATCGAATCGCTTCCCCCCGAGACCGCCACAAGAATACGGGTTGGCCTTACCAGACGCTCGAGAAGCGATTGCACCGCCTCCTGTGGTGAGATCGGCCAGCCTTGGACGACGGTCATCGGGCGGTTCGCTAGCAGCCGAGGCGCTTCTGCTCACTGCTGACCTTCGAAAGCACAGCCTTGGCAGCAGTTGGGTAACGGCGCGGTACTTCCTTGAGCGTCGCGCAGGCAGTCTCGTTGTTATCCAGCGCCGCAAGCGACATGCCGAGCTTCAGAAGCATTTCCGGAGCCTTAGGCGATTTTCCGTATGTCTGGTGCGCATTGAGGAAGGTCTTGGCAGCATCGTTGTACTTGCCCTGCGAATACTGCGCCTCGCCGAGCCAGAAATTGGCATCCGCAAGGCGAGTGCTCTTGGGATAGGAAGAGATGTAGGTGGAAAACTCAGTCTCGGCGAGCTGGTAATCGCCAGTCAGCACGTGATCATAAGCAATCTTGTAGGCATCGCTTTCACTGCCGAGCGACGCTGTTTTCTGAGGATCCTTGCCTGCACGGGGCGATCCCATGTCGACCCCGGGAAGCGCGGACGAATTGCGGGCACTGTCGTTACGGCTGGCGCCGACCGGGTTACCGTTCTGGTCAAATTCCATTGAGCCGAGCGTCGTTGGAGCCGGCGCGCTGCTGCCCTGCTGACCGCCTGCACCGATGTCGGATGGTGCCTCGATGGCGCGAGCGACATCATCACCTCCGGAAGACTGAGGCTGGGTGGATGAGGAAGGGCGGCTGGACGCCACGGCCGGTTGCCCGGTCGTGTCGCCCAAATCGCTTCTCTTCTTCTTTTCCAGCTCCTGGAAGCGGAATTCGTTATCTTCCTGCGTTTTGCGCAGTTGCTCCTGCATCTGCAGCAGCTGATAGCTCATTTCCTCGATCCGGCCGTTCAGTTGCCGGAGTTCTTCCTGGAGTTGCTGGTTACGAACGGCATCATTGCTCTGCGCCAGGATGATTTCGCCTTTTTCGGGCTTTGCCTGTTGCGGAGCGCTCTGCTCGCCCTGGAAGAGTTTCGGCAGAGACAGTTGGAATGCCCCGGCGGGGCCTGTCATTGCCGCCAGCCCTAGCATTGCTGCCAAGACAATTTTCTTCATGTCGTTCGTCCTGCTTCTCTGATTTGCGTCGGGATGACGCGAGACGGATTTTTCTTACCTGCTGGCAAAAAGCAACCAAGCCATCATTCAAAATCTAGGGAATCGGGGCCAAACTAAGGAAAAACAAAAAAGGTGGCCGAAAGACCACCTTTTCTAACGTAATTGTCATCTTCGCCGAGGCCGAAGCCTCTGCTGAGATTACATGCCAGCGCCGCCGAGAACGGTAACAGCACGGCGATTCTGCGACCAGCAGGAGATGTCGTCGCAAACGGCGACCGGACGTTCCTTACCGTAGGAGATCGTCTTCATGCGGTTTGCCGGAACGCCGCGTGACGCAAGATATTCCTTGGTGGCAGCGGCACGGCGTGCGCCGAGTGCCAGGTTGTATTCGCGGGTACCGCGTTCGTCGGCATGGCCTTCGATGGTGATCGCGTAGTTCGGGTAACGGGCGAGCCACTGAGCCTGACGGTCGAGCGTCTGCTGGGCGTCTGCGCGAACCGAGGTCGAGTCGGTATCGAAGAAGATACGGTCGCCAACGTTGACGGTGAAGTCCTGGCTGGAGCCCGGCGTAGCCGAACCTGCGCCGCCGAGGCCAAGCTCACCTGCACTGTTGGGCAGGTTCTTCTTGTTGGCGCAACCGGCAAGTGCCAGCGCGAGCGTGAGCGCGATAACGGCTGGATTGCGAGCGAGGGTCTGCATGCGGCTCATCGCCGGGGTATCAGTGCGGCTCATGGCCGGTCTCTCCTTGGATCATGAAATTCAGAGTTGCCAGACTCTAACCTAATTGAGTTAACCATGTTCAAATGGCTATGGTTAACCAAAGCTTTCGGTGTCCTGTATCTGCCCCATTCCCGCGAGATTGGGGCAGGAAAGAGGCGGGATCGCCTCACTCTTGATTGCACCTGTTCATACAACCTATTCCAGAAGCGGCGACCACGCCGGGTCGGAAGCGTAGGACGGGGTTTTGACCATCTGCTCGTTGTAGCCGGTCAAGTCGATCGAATAGAGCTGCGGACCACCGGCACCGGCACCCTGACGGAAGAACATCAACACGCGGCCATTCGGCGCCCAGGTCGGACCTTCGTTATGGAAGCCCGAAGTCAGGATGCGTTCGCCCGAACCGTCCGGCTTCATCACACCGATCGAGAATTTTCCGCCCGACTGTTTGGTGAAGGCGATCAGATCGCCGCGCGGCGACCAGACCGGTGTCGAATACGAACCGTCACCGAAGGAAATACGGTTCTGTCCTGAACCGTCGGCGTTCATCACGTAGATCTGCTGACGGCCGCCACGGTCGCTTTCGAAAGTGATTCTCTGACCATCCGGCGAATAGGAAGGTGCCGTATCGATCGCAGCCGTCGACGTCAGACGCGTCGTAGTGCGCGAGCGCAGGTCCATCGTGTAGATATTGGCATTGCCTTCCTGCTGCAGGCTCATGATGACCTTCTGGCCATCCGGAGAGAAGCGCGGCGAGAACGTCATGCCCGGAAAATTGCCGACCACTTCACGCTGTCCGGTCTCAAGCTGCAGCAGATAGACGCGCGGCTGGTTGCCTTCGAACGACATGTAGGTGACTTCCTGCCGGCTCGGCGAGAAGCGCGGCGTCAGAACCAGATCCTTGCTGTTGGTCAGCATGCGAACGTTGAAACCGTCCTGGTCCATGATCGCAAGCTGGCGCTGGCGGGCAGTCTTCGGACCGCTTTCCGAGACAAACACGACACGCGTGTCGAAATAGCCCTTTTCACCGGTGATACGCTCGTAGATCGCATCGGCGATGATATGGGCGAGACGTCGCCAGTTGTCCGGCTGGGTGAAGAACTGCTGACCGGTCATCTGCTGGCCGGCATAGGTATCCCACAGGCGAAACTCTGCGCGCAAACGGCCGTCACCCTCGCGGGTAACGCGGCCGACGACCAGTGCCTGGGCATTGATCGCCGTCCAGTCCTGGAAGCGCGGCGCCTTGTTCGGATCCGAAATCTTCTCGATAAACGCAGCCTTGTTCACAGGAGCAAACAGTCCCGAGCGCTGCAGGTCGGCAGCAACGACCTGGGCAATCTGCGCACCGAGATCGTTATTGGACTGAAAGTCCGTGATCGCGATCGGCAATGGCTGGACATTGCCCTTGTTGATGTTGATTTCCACTGCGGCCTGTGCCGAAGTGGAAAACGTCATCGCCATTCCGGCAATCGCCATCATGATACCGATGAGGGAATGTCTGATCATATCGCTAAAGCCTTTCAGCTATTTGATTCTTTAGAGCCCCAGATCACTGGGGTCGAAATTCACGGCAACTTCGCTCCAGGCGTCGTATTTCTCGGCCGGCAGGCCCTTGAAGGGTTGAGACTTCAGGACGGCGCGCAAAGCGCCACCTTCCATCGTCCTGCGCGCCATGGACGAACCGCCCGTCGAGGTCACTTCAGGCTCGCCGACGATCATCCCCGACTTGTCGAGCCGGAACGTCACCCGGATCACCATGCCCTGCAATCCTTCGATACCGGCAATGGTCGACCAGTTGTTCTGGATCTGGCCGCGCAACGCGTCCATCTCGCTCAGGCTGAGCTTCGCGCCGGTGGACGGCTTGGTGCTGCCTGTGGATGCCGGCGAGACCGAGCGCTTGGCGCCACCGCCGGATGATTCCTGCTTGTTCAGGAGCGAGGCAATCTCGTCGGCGTTGAAGTCGCTCTTCTGCGAAGAAGATGACTTTGCAGTCTCCTGCTTTTTGCCTTCCTTCTTGTCGGTCGGCTTTGCAGTCTCGGCTGGCTTCGTTTCCGGTTTTTTCTCGACCGGTTTTTCGACGGGCTTTTCAACCGGCTTTGCCTGCTCCTTCGGCGGTTCCGGCTTCGGCTTGGAGGCAGGCAACGGAATGGAGGAAGGCAGCGGAATTTCCTCTGCCTGGGTCTCGGCGGGAGCAGGTGTCGGTTCCGGCTTCGGAGTGGGCTCGGGCTTCGGCGGCGTCGGATCGGGCTTCGGCTGTGGCAGCGCGGCGACCTCGGTCGGCTTCGGCGCGGTTTCTTCCGGCGCGATATCCTTGACTTCGTTCTGCTCGGGCGTTGGTGTCGGCGTCGGGCGTTCGGCCGGTTTCGGGGCAGCCGCGGCCTCCACCTGTACCGGTCGCTTGGCAGGTGTAGGCGGTGTTTTCAGGTCGACATCGTTCTCGCCGGCATTTTCGGCGCCTTCGACGATCTTCTGGTTGTTGGTTGGCTTGACCGATGGCTTTTCCAGCATCGGCGCCGTCTTGTCGCCCTGCTGCATCATGGTGGTATCTTCGATCGGCACGATGTCGACAGGCAGTGCCTCGACATCGGCCACGGTCATCGGCGCCGGCGCACTGAGCGAAACCATCGCCCAGGTCAAAACCAGCGTATGAAGAACCAGCGATGTGCCGAGACTTCCCTTCATGGCACCCGATCACTTATCCGTTTCTTGAAGCGTCACGAGGCCGATATTCTTGTAACCGGCAGAAGAGATGCGGGCCATGACCTTCATCACGACGCCATAGGCGGCAGCTGTGTCGCCACGCACATAGATGCGCTCGTTGTAACCGGTCGTGGCGATCGCCTCGAGCTTCGGCACGACTTCGTCAATCGCGATCGGTGTTTCCTGCAGGTAGATTTCACCCGCCGGATTGACCGAAATGGTGATCGGCTGGGTATCGGAATTCATTGCCTTCGCCTGCGTTTCCGGCAGGTCGATCGGCACGCCGACAGTCATCATCGGAGCAGCCACCATGAAGATGATCAGAAGCACGAGCATGACGTCGACGAGCGGCGTCACGTTGATTTCGCTGATGGCGCCACCACGACGGCGACCGCGACGTCCGCGGCGGCCACCACCCGATGCATTCGCTCCTCCGGCAGACATGCCCATGATCTAGCTCTCCTTCGTCGCGCGGCTTATTGCGCGGCCTGGCGCGGCTGCAGCTTCTCGTCGATCTGACGAGACAGGATGGCCGAGAATTCGTCGGCAAAACCTTCCATGCGGGAATGAAGCTTGCCCGACTCGGCCATGAACTTGTTGTAGGCGATAACAGCCGGGATAGCGGCGACGAGGCCGATCGCGGTTGCAAGCAGCGCTTCGGCAATACCGGGAGCAACGACCGCAAGGTTGGTCGACTTGGAACCGGCAATCGCCTGGAACGAGGTCATGATACCGACGACCGTACCGAAGAGACCGATGAACGGGCCGGCCGAACCGATCGTTGCGAGCGATCCGAGGCGTGCCTCATAGACTTCGCTTTCGCGCGCCATCGTCACATCCATCGCCCGGTCGATACGCATCTGCAGGCCGATCGGCGAACGCGCGCCGCGCTCAAAGCTCTTTTTCCACTCGCGCATCGCAGCGACGAAGATGGCGGAGAGCCCATTGTTCTGGCGCTCGCCAAGCGTGCGGTAGAGCTCTTCCAGCGACTGGCCCGACCAGAAGACCTGCTCGAACTGATCGAACTGCTTCCGCGCCTTGGAGAAGCTCACATACTTGTCGAGCACGATCGCCCAGGTCCAGACCGACGCCCCGAGCAGACCGATCATGACCAGCTTGACGAGAAGCCCCGCCTGCATAAACAACGCCAGCAGACTGACGTCGTGCGTTGCCGCTTCCAAAGCTACCTGTTCCATCAACTATCCCCGAATCCAAACGCCCGGCATGGTGACCGGGCGGGTTCCAAAGCGCATGCTCGCGAATATCTGTCTGACCACCGAGAGCGCAGCCCTAACCCCAAGATGTCCTGAGTTTTCTGCTTGGCTTCTCGCCTTCAAATTTGGTCAAAGGAAGGCGTGCGTTGCACAAATTCCTCGGCCCTGAGTAAGACAACATTATCGTTAATAATGCGTTACAATCGCGCACCCCATCCCCCTGAAACGACTCGATAAATCCGCAAACGATGATTGCTTTCGCGCACCGCTCGCCGACCATACCGGCGGGGTGAGCGCGAGATATGCCGGCGTGCAACCATCGGCAGCTTGAGCGCGACAGATGCTTTGGCTATCCGTCCGACCATCACCATGCCGCCTTGAGGCGACCTCGCGCAACTTGGCGGAGAATGTTTTCAAAGAGGAGTAAATGCTTGTTTTTAAACGCACACTGATCGGTGCCGCTCTCCTATCCGTGTTTCTGATTTCACCCGCGACCGCCAAGGATATACCGCCAAGAACAGCCGGCCTATGGCTGCTCAAGGCCGAAGACAACCCGTTCGCGGACTGGTCGATGTGCATCGATGAGGCCAGGAACGACTTCTCGATACCGACGTCTGGGACAATTTCGCCAATGAGTGCAAGGTCACGAGCTCCAGCACCCGCAAATCATCGGGCAAGATCGACGCGACCTGCAAGCTGACCGAAAAGACCGACGCCAAATTGCAGGTCACGTTTTCGGGAGACTTCAAGACCGGCTACAGCTTCGAATCAGTCACGCGGTTCGTGAATGCGCTCGGCAAGACCAATACGCTCCATGCCAATGCCAAGGTGACCTATGCCGGAAAATGCCCGACCGAGCTTAAGCCGGGCATGAAGAAGATGACCAAGAGCGGCTTTATTCTGCGCCCCTGATCGCAAGATCTATAGGTCAGGTGTGGCGCACTACGCGCCATGCCCCAGAAACTTATCTGCAATCGTCTCCGGCAGCCGCCGGGGTCGCCCATGCTTGTTGATCACTGCGATCACCACTTTAGCAGCGATCAACAGCGTGTCGCCACGGCGGATCTCCTGAGTGAGTACCATCTTGGCGCCACCCGCCTTTTCCGTCGCTGTCGTAATCGCCAGGACATCATCCATCCGCGCCGGTTGCTTGAAGTCGATTTCCATCCGATGGACGACGAACACGAGACCTTCCTCGTCGGCAGCCAAAAGCGCGCTCTGCTCGCAACCCAGGCAACGCAGATAGTCGGTCCGCCCCCTCTCAAGGAAGTGAAGATAACGGGCGTGATAGACGACACCGGAAAAATCCGTGTCCTCGTAATAGACGCGTTGCACGAGGCGGTGCCCGTGATCGGTCAATTCGCCGGAGAGGAGAAAATTATCGCTATGCATCGGGCTTGCCTTGGAAAAACCTTATCGTTCTCTGGATATTGGCAGCATACCGCCCCACTATCCAACGGGCGTCATCTTTCCTCCCTAACAGGAAAAAATCAGAACACCACTGGAGATTTTTTATGAAGATTGCAGTCATGGGCGGCGACGGTTTCATCGGATGGCCTACATCCCTTCACCTGTCCCATGCGGGCCATGAGGTCCATATTCTCGACAATCTTTCCCGCCGCTGGATCGATACCGAACTCGGCGTTCAGTCGCTGACCCCGATGGACAGTATCCAGGAACGCACCCGCATCTGGCATGCCGAAACCGGCCGCCGCATTCATTTCAATCTCATCGATCTCGCCAAGGACTACGAGCTTCTGAAGAACTGGCTGGCGGAACACCGCCCGGATGCGATCGTGCATTTCGCCGAACAGCGCGCCGCCCCCTATTCGATGAAAAGCGACCGCCACAAGAATTACACCGTCAACAACAACGTCAACGCCACCCATAATCTCCTGAATGCGCTGGTCGAACTCGATCTCGACACCCACCTCGTCCATCTCGGCACTATGGGCGTCTACGGGTATTCTACGGTCGGCGCAGCCATCCCCGAAGGCTATCTGCCGGTCGGCATCGAGACGATGAGCGGCGAGACGGTCTCACAGGAAATTCTCTACCCGTCCAATCCCGGCTCGATCTACCACATGACAAAGTGCCTCGATCAGCTTCTCTTCGCCTTCTACGCGAAGAACGATCGCCTGCGCATCACCGACCTGCATCAGGGCATTGTCTGGGGCACCCATACGGAACAGACGCGCATCCATGAGCAACTGATAAATCGCTTTGATTATGATGGGGATTACGGGACGGTCTTGAATCGTTTTCTCATCCAGGCGGCAATCGGGTATCCGCTTACCGTACATGGCACCGGCGGCCAGACCCGCGCCTTCATCCATGTGCAGGATTCGGTCCGCTGCATCGAGATCGCGCTCGACAATCCCCCTGCCCGCGGCGGCCGTGTCGAAATCTTCAACCAGATGACCGAGACCCACCGCATCCGCGATCTGGCCGAGATGATTTCGAAAATGACAGGTGCAAAAATCGCCTGGCTGCCCAACCCGCGCAAGGAAGCACCGGAAAACGATCTCGTGGTGAAGAACGAGAAATTCATCGAACTCGGCCTCAAGCCGACGACGCTCGGCGAAGGCCTGCTTTCCGAGATCGTCGACGTTGCGAAGAAATACGCCTACCGCGTTGATCGAAGCCGCGTTCCCGCCGTCTCCGCCTGGACCAAGGACATCGCCGCAACGGTCGAGCGCGATCCGGAAGGCAAGCGGCTGAAGTCGGTTTCCTAGGACACCGTATTTCGTCCTCCTCGTCCTCGGGTTAAACCCGGGGACGATGTACAATCCTGCCAAGGCGATAGATGCTCGGGACAGGCCCGAGCATGACGTGCGCGGCGCGCAAACAGGACCACAACAAGCCATGCGGAACGCCTTCGTCACCCTCGTGACCAATGCTGATTACATCATGGGCGCGACCGCACTGGTCCACTCGTTGCACCGGACCGGCACCACGGCCGATATCGTCATTCTGCATACGGGTGCGGTTTCCCCGGAGGCTCTGGGCAATCTCAAGAGGCTCGGCTGCCGAACCATCGAAGTCTCGCACCTTCGCCTGTCCGACGGCTTCAACGAGCGTTATGCCCGCAAGAACCTCCATGGTGCCGCCCCTTTCACCAAGGGACGGAAACCGGAGTTTCACACGCCGCTCGACAATTTCTGCAAGCTTCGGCTCTGGGAACTCACCGAATACGGCACTCTCGTTTTCCTCGATGCAGACGTGATTGTGCTGAAGAACATCGACAAGCTGTTCGATTACCCGGAATTTTCAGCAGCCCCGAATGTCTACGAGAGCCTTGCCGATTTCCACCGGCTCAATTCCGGTGTCTTCGTCGCAAAGCCCTCGCTCGAGACCTTCGAGCGCATGCTTATAGCCCTCGACCAACCCGACGCCTTCTGGCGGCGGACCGACCAGACCTTTCTCGAAAGCTTCTTCCCCGACTGGCACGGCCTGCCGGTCACCATGAATATGCTGCAATATGTCTGGTTCAATATGCCAGCTTTGTGGGATTGGAAAAGTGTCGCCATCCTGCATTACCAGTATGAGAAGCCATGGGAGACGGACCATCCCAAGGCGGAAGTGCTGCGTCCGCTGATCGACCTCTGGCAGGCCTTTCATGACGGCAGGAACATCCCCGATACCAGCACCCTACCCGGCCCTCAGGCCTCCGATCCCGGAGATGCGGCGTGAGGGTGCTGGTTTCCGGCGGCACAGGCCTTGTCGGCCGCTATATCGTCGAAGGTCTGCTGTCGGCAGGATATGCCGTCACAGTTGGCGCCCGCAAACCAGCTCCGGCAGGTTTCTTCTCACAGCCGGCTGATTTCCGACCGCTGCACCTTGATCCCAAACTCAATCAGTCCGGCACATTCGAAGGCATCGACGCCTTTATCCATGCAGCTTTCGATCACCTGCCGAGAAAATACCGCGGCGGCGAAGGCAAGGATCCGAAGCGCTTCCGGCGCATGAATCTCGACGGCTCGGTCAAACTCTTCGAGACGGCAAAGAAATCAGGCGTGCAGCGTGCCGTATTTCTCTCCAGCCGCGCCGTTTATGATGGTCTTGAAGCAGGCGCGGTCCTCACGGAAGATCTGGCGCTCTCACCGACATCCCTTTACGGCGAAATCAAGCTCGCTTGCGAGCAGGCACTGAGCGCCTTGTCTGGCCCGGATTTCATTACCGCATCGCTGCGCGCCACTGGCGTCTATGGGGAATTTCGCCCCAACAAATGGGATGACCTCATCGCCGATGTGCTTTCCGGCAAACCGGTTGCGCCACGTGCGGGCACGGAGGTCCACGGAGCAGATGTCGCCCAGGCGGTCCTGCTCATGCTGACAACGGCTGCCTCCTCCATAAGCGGACAGAGCTTCAACATCTCAGACGTCACAGTCGATACGCGAACGATCTTGGAGAAACTGGGCCTCTCCGCCCAGCTGGTGGCGTTCGCGGCACTCTCCGCGAACGTGATGGCTACCGAAAAGATCCGCCGCATCGGCTGGCAGCCCGGAGGAATGCGGCGGTTCGACGAAACCATGGCGATACTGGCTCGCCAGATCGAGGTTGATCACTGATGATGTGAAGCATGCCGCTGGACATTGCCGTCCCGGCCATGACGGCTCGGCTGCTTCTCTCTTTTCTTCGCCTCGATGGCCTTGGCCTGCTCTTCCGCCCATTTCTGCCCAGCATCGCCCCCCCATAGGAGCCACGCGATGTATCCGGTGGAAGGCTCCTCATCATCACCGAAATTCTCGGCGCGCTTGTCTACCTTGTGGCGGGCGAAATAGCTGACCATTCTTTTGACGGTAAGATCGGAGAGCGACTTGCGATGCTGGAGATCGCGGGCGCGGGCAATACCGACGGTCGTACCGCCACGGCGGAATTTCGCCCTGAGTTTCAGTCCCTTTTCCGCAGCGGATGCTACGTCCGCCGGCGGACGATTGTCTAGATCCTTATCAGCCATGGGTCTTCTTCACCTCCGACTGACTTTTCAGAACGCGGTCGCCGTCATCCTGTCTGATCAGGAATGCCGGTTCCCTGTCGTCCGCTTTGCGCTTGATCGTCTTTCCCTTGATCCGGCGCTCTACGTCCTCGGTGAATTTCTGGGTGACCTTGCCCTCTGCCTTGGAGCGCCCCCATTTCCATTCGACGTCATTTCCGACTTGGATTTTCTGCATGCATGGCTCCTTTCTCCCTTGGGAAACTCAAGGAGCCGGATGATGTTCCGAAATCAGCCCTTCAGATCGAGATCGCCATCCCGCTGAACCACATGACGCGGCGATGTCGGCAGATTTTCGATTTCTTCGGCGATGAAATAGGGTGGGATATCGAGAGCCTTGAGCGCATCCCTGGTCGCCGGCACCCATTTGAACTCGAGTTCATGCGTATCGACCACACGATGCACGATATCGCTCGGATGGAACGGAAAGCTGTCCGGCAGTTCCATCCGGTAATAAAAGCCGAGTTCGTGCCAGTCCTTGCCTTCGTAATGAAAAAAGTTCTCCGCCACCCAAAGCAACGGGCCGATCTCGGCGATCACACCAAGTTCCTCGACCATCTCCCGCTTGAGCGTCTCCTCGGATGTCTCCCCCACTTCCGCCCTGCCACCGGGAAAAGTCCAGAAGGGCTCGTGAACCGCACGATGGACGAGCACATGCCCATCACGAAACGCCAGGCCGGCAATGCGCATCTGAAAGATACGCTTAGGCTTGAATTTCATCCGGATACGCAGATCCTGCGGCTTGTCTTTCTTACTCATCTTCCAAACTCATGCGGAACTGTGCCGCTTCCATATCCTTGGGCGGCTGCAGGCCGAGATGTTTCCAGGCCACAGCGGTGAGCACACGCCCGCGCGGCGTACGCTGGATGAAACCCTGCTGGATCATGTAGGGCTCGATAATATCCTCGATCGCATCTCGCGGCTCCGACAAGCCCGCCGCGATCGTCTCGATCCCGACCGGCCCGCCGGCAAAATTCACCGCGATCATGTTGAGGTAACGCTTGTCGAGCTGGTCGAAGCCGGCATGGTCGACATTCAGACGGACAAGCGCCTCATCCGCAATTTCCTTGGTTACCGCTTCCGCACGCGCCACCTCGGCAAAATCGCGCACGCGGCGCAGGAGGCGACCGGCGATACGCGGCGTTCCACGGGCACGGCGGGCAATTTCACGAGCGCCGTCATCCGTCATCTTGAGCCCCATCAACCGCGCGCCACGGCGTACGATGCCCTCCAGTTCCTCGACTGTATAAAAGGACAGGCGCACCGGAATACCAAACCGATCGCGCAGCGGCGTGGTCAGAAGGCCGATACGGGTGGTGGCGGCAACCAGCGTAAATTTCGAAAGATCGATCTTGACCGAACGCGCCGCCGGCCCCTCGCCGATGATCAGGTCGAGCTGAAAGTCTTCCATAGCGGGATAGAGAATTTCCTCGACCGCCGGGTTGAGCCGGTGGATTTCATCGATGAACAGAACGTCGCGTTCTTCGAGATTGGTCAAAAGCGCCGCAAGATCTCCCGCCTTGGCAATGACGGGACCGGAGGTCGAGCGAAAATTGACACCGAGCTCCTTCGCCATGATCTGCGCCAGTGTCGTCTTGCCCAACCCCGGCGGGCCGACGAAAAGAACGTGGTCCAACGCTTCGCCACGGTTCTTCGCTGCCTCGATGAAGATCTTCAGATTGGCGCGGGCTTCCGCCTGTCCGGTAAACTCGTCCAGCGATTGGGGGCGCAAAGCCGTATCAAGATCTTCGCCCCGCTTTTCCGGCGAGATGAGGCGGGTTTCGTCAGTCATGAGGTATTTCCGTTCGAACCAGTTATCCAGTCAATACACGACATGGACAAAATACGCAGCCGCGATGGCCGTTAACGTGAGAGTTCCTTTAGCCCCAGCCGGATAAGCTTGGCGCTGTCCGCCTCCTCACCTGCAGTCTTCAGTGCCGCAGCCACAGCATTGGCCGCCTGATCGCGCGAATAACCGAGATTGGTCAGCGCCGAAACGGCATCGGAGACAGGTGCGGAGGCGACGCCCTCGCCGATTTCCTGCTTCAGACCAATATTGGCGGAGGCTTCTCCCGCAAAGGCCGGCGCCTTGTTCTTCAACTCGGTGACGATGCGCACAGCCACCTTCGGCCCGACACCCGGCGCACGCGAAACCACGGTCTTGTCCTGCAGTGCGATCGCGTTGGCCAGTTCGCCCGGCGTCAGCGTCGAAAGGACGGCAAGCGCCACCTTCGAACCGACGCCCTGCACGCTTTGCAAAAGCCCGAACCACTCGCGTTCCAGCGCCGAGACGAAGCCGAACAGCTTCAGCTGATCCTCGCGCACATAGGTTTCGATAAACAGGATCGCCGCCTCGCCGACATTCAGCCGCGACAGCGTGCGCGACGAGCAGAAGGCCTCGTAACAGACACCATGCACGTCAACGAGCACATGGTCCGTGCCGATCTCGTCGATAGTGCCTTTGAGCTTGCCGATCATGTCTGATTTCCTGAAAGAGGGTGCGTGTCGGGCGCGATCAGATCGATACCCGGAAAATAGTTGCGATAGCCGGAAGGGTCGCGCGTCAGCAATGTATATCCACGGATCGTCGCATGCGCGCCGATGAGGAAATCCGGCAATACGCGATCACGGTGTCCGCCCGCCGACCGATACCGGCGAAAGGCATAGGAGGCAGCGAATGCGGCCGACCAGGGCAGGTTTTCACGAATGAACTGGTTGCGCGGCAAAAGCGCATCCACGGTTTCCAGCGCATCGTATCGGTAGGAGAATTCCGAAAAGATAATCTGGTTGATCACCACGCTGCCGCGCGCCATCGCCGCCAGCAGTTGCCGGCGCGACCACTCAAGCCAATGCGGATCGCGCACAGCAAGGTCGACGAGAATATTGGTGTCGATGAGCGTTGCCATGCCGTTATCGATCGCGCGTTATACGCATCAATTCGTCGGCATCGATGGCTTGGTCACCAGTCCCGCCCAGTTCTTCAAGCGTGGCGATGAAACGATCAAGCCGCGCACGGTCCGCGTCTGCGGTGGTTCCATGCTTGGGCGTCAGGGTAATTACACCACCTTCCACGCCGAAGATCACCTCGCTGTTCGGCTCGATACCGACCAGCTCGCGAAGATCCCGTGGTATGGTCACTTGCCCTTTGGAGGTCACACGCATCACCTGCTCTCCTTTGAGTAAGAAAATATCTTACCTGAAGAACAAGTCAAGAACAAACATGCGCCCCGTCAGCCCGCCAGCGCTTGCCGCATACGGTTTCCGCCGCGGTTATGCGCGTGGCAGATGGCAATCGCGAGTGCGTCGGCGGCATCGTCGCCCTTGAACTCCACCTTCGGCATCAGGATCTTCAGCATCATGTGGATCTGCTTTTTCTCGCCATGGCCTACGCCGATCACCGACTTCTTCACGGCGTTCGGCGCATATTCGGAAACCGGCAGTCCGGCGCGCGCCGGCACCAGCATGACGACACCACGCGCCTGACCAAGCTTCAACGTCGCGACCGCATCCTTGTTGACGAAGGTCTGCTCGACTGCAGCCTCATCCGGCTTGTAGGCATGCACGACCTCGGCAAGCCCGTCATGCAGCTGGCAGAGACGCGAAGCGAGATCCAGATCCCCATCCGACGTCACGGTACCGGAAGCGACGAATTTCAGGCTGTTGCCGATCGTGTCGATGACACCCCAGCCTGTGCGCCGAAGTCCGGGATCGATACCGATGATTCGAATGATGTCTGCCATGTCTCACCCTACCTTCACCCGCCCTTGATAGCCATCGAAATATGAACAAAACGGAAACATCGCATTTAAGCTGGTTAACGCGCCGCTAACCATATGTCGCTCTACTGATATGACCTTTGCAACGACGGCGGCTTTTCCGCGTTCTGGGTGTTCTCGAATGATACGAGAGGGAGAGAGGGCGATGTCTCAACGCCAAGGTTTGTTCATGAAGATCGCGATTCTGCTTTTGTTGCAGAATGGCCTGCTAGCAATGATCGCATCCACTTTTTCTCCGGGCATGTCCCCCGCCATGACGGCACTTCTGGCAGCGGGCGTCGTTGGTTTCTCGATGGCGACGGCTATGATAGCCACCCGCATTGCCGGTGCTCATGAAACAAGACCGGCCTCGACCAGACTGTTGCTTGGTGCGGCACCTGAAAATGCTATCGCATCTGGTTTGGGCCCGCTGCCAAAGTCTTCAACACCAAAAGCTTCTCCTGAACGCCTCAATCCAGCCACCCCCCGCTTGGTTGGGTTGAGGACGATTGACCAGCAGCATGGAATAGCAGGCAACGATCGCCAGAAGGCTTCGGAAGAAGCGCTCAGCGCCTTGGATGCCGGTTTGCGCCGCCTTGCGACAGGCGACCTTTCCGTCACGCTCGACACTCCCTTCTCGGATGGCTTCGAAGGATTGCGCGGTGATTTCAACAAGGCCGTCAACTCGCTCAACGAAAGCCTGACAACCATCATCACTTCGGCGAGCACCCTGCATGGAGAGTGCGCCGAGGCGCGTATCCGGCTGGCGCAGGAGCGTTCGCTCATACCGGATGAAGTTCCCGCTCTTTCGGTTGCCGGCAACGGTCTGCGTGATATCGCGGATCTTCTGCGTGAGCAGGATGCCGCGCTGAGGGAGATCGCCGCAATAGCAGCCAATGCCAAGGCCTATTGGCAACAAAGCCGCGAAACCGTTTCGCAGGAGGTCAAGGCATCCGAGAGCATGCGCGGCTCAGAGATACAGGTTGGAGAAATCGCCGCGCTGATGCGCGACATGGCATTCCGCACCAACATGCTTTCCGTCAGCGCCAGCGTTGCGGCAGCAAACGTGACCGGCCCCCAAGAAACGCTGCCGGCCTTCGCAGCCGAGTTGCGCGATATGGCCGAAACAAGCGCGGCAGCGGCAAAGCAGGCTTCTCTTCTGGAACGCGACGTTACTCTCTGCCTCAAACACGCGCGCACCCAGACGGATCGTATCCTGCAGCAGGAACAGCATCTGCACGAGAGTTTCGAGACGATCGGCGACAGGCTCACGGCAATCTCGGAAGCTTCGACGATGTCGTCAGATATTGTTGCCCGCAGCAGCGTCATTCTGGATGGGGCACTCAAGCGCACCAGCCAGCACCGCTCGCTTGACCATGTGCTGGAGACGGCGCTCGAACGCATGGCGCAGGAGCTTACGGTAATCAATCGGCATTGCGGGCGCTTCATCCATATCACCGTTCTTCACGACGACCACACACCGCCAGACACCAGCCCGCCCCACCATCGCAGCCATCTGAAGTTAGTGAAAACGTAAAAGCGGAACCGCCAACTCATGCTTTTCTGCGCGAAAGGGTCGCATCGGCGGTTCCGGCTTCCTAGATAGGAACAACAGAATTGTTCCTTTCCAAGGTAGATCCATGATTCCGTTCTCGATACTTGACCTTTCGCCGGTCGGCGAAGGCTACTCGGTGCGCGATGCGCTCGATCAATCCCGCCGCATGGCAATCAAGGCCGAAGAGCAGGGATACAAGCGTGTCTGGCTTGCCGAACACCATGGCATGCCCGGCATCGCCAGCGCGGCTACCTCAATCGTCATCGCCCATGTCGGTGCGGCAACGAAAAAAATCCGCGTCGGTTCCGGCGGCGTCATGCTGCCTAATCATTCCCCGCTCGTGATTGCCGAACAGTTCGGCACTCTGGAGGCGCTGTTGCCGGGTCGCGTCGACCTCGGCCTTGGCCGCGCTCCCGGCACCGATATGCGTACCGCCAGCGCCCTTCGACGTAACATGGAAGCAGGCGCCGAAAACTTTCCGCAGGATATCGTCGAACTGAAGCACCTGCTCGGCACGCCGATCGAAAACCAGGCGATCATCGCGGTCCCCGGCACGGAAGCCAATGTGCCGCTCTGGCTCCTCGGCTCCAGTCTTTACAGCGCCCATCTGGCGGCAGCGCTAGGCTTGCCCTATGCCTTCGCCTCCCATTTCGCGCCCGATATGCTGATGGATGCGATTGCGATCTACAGGGAACGTTTCCAGCCATCGCCCGACCTCGACAAGCCCTATGTCATGGTCGGCGTCATGGGCGTTGCAGCCGATACCGAAGAAGAGGCAGAACGGCTGTTCACCTCCTCCCAGCAGCAATTCGTCAACCTGCGCAAGAATGTCCGCACCCGCTTCCCCAAACCGCTGGACAGCATGGACGGTTTCTGGACGCCGATGGAAAAGATGAGCGTCGAACATACGCTGCGTTATGCAGCCGTCGGCTCGGTGCCGACGATCGAGGCAAAGCTGAAAGACTTCCTCGAAGAAACCGGCGCCGACGAACTGATCGTCTCCATGCCGATCCACGACATCGACGCACGCCTGCATTCGGTCGAACTGTTTGCATCACTGCCGATGATGGAAAAGACCTTATAGACAACGAAAAACGGGCCGGCAAAACCGGCCCGTTCCAATTTTAAGTCTCGAAGAACGATCAGGCCGAAAGCTTGGCCAGAACTTCGTCAGACACTTCGAAGTTCGAATAGACGTTCTGGACGTCGTCATCGTCTTCCAGGTTGTCGATGAGCTTCATAAGCGACTGCGCCTTTTCCTCATCGACTTCGATCGTGTTCTGCGCCTTCCAGATCGCCTTGACGGTCTCGGCTTCGCCCAGCACGCCTTCCAGCGCCTTGGACACTTCGTTCATGTCCTCGAAACCGCAATAGATCGTGTGGCCTTCTTCGTCGGTCTCGACATCATCGGCACCGGCTTCGATAGCCGCTTCCATCACCTTGTCCGCATCGCCGACGGAAAGCTTGTAGGTGATTTCGCCGACGTGGTCGAAGGAGAAGGAAACCGAACCGGTTTCACCCAGTGCGCCACCAGCCTTGGTGAAGATCGAACGGACGTTCGATGCCGTACGGTTGCGGTTGTCGGTCAGCGCTTCGACGATAACGGCGGTGCCGCCCGGGCCGTAGCCTTCGTAGCGAACGGAATCGTAGTTCTCGGCGTCGGCGCCCGATGCCTTCTTGATCGCGCGGTCGATATTGTCCTTCGGCATCGACTGCGCCTTGGCGTTCTGAACGGCAAGACGCAGAGCCGCGTTCATCGTCGGGTCGGGCAAACCGGTTTTCGCAGCAACGGTGATTTCGCGCGCGAGCTTGGAGAACATCTTGGAACGGATACCGTCCTGCTTGCCCTTGCGGTGCATGATGTTTTTGAACTGTGAATGGCCAGCCATGGCACCCCTGATACTTTAGCGTGTTTGGGAATGGGGCCTTATAATTTCGATAACGCCTTCATTCAAGGCATTTTCCCATAGGAACAAAGCCCAGACCTCTCCGTTTGACCATTCGACAACAACAAAAGGAGATGCAGAAGATGGCAAGCCTCACCGAAGCCCGCGAAGCACCCGAGCGCCAGTTGTGGGACGAGATCAACGGCGTGCACGCCGGCATGCTCGGCCTTGAAGGCACCCATATGCATTTCCAGCCGATGGCGCCGAATGTCGATACCAAGACCAACACGATCTGGTTCTTCACCAAGGCGGATACCGATCTCGTGCGCGCCATCAGGGCTGGCGGCCGCGCACATTTCTGCGTCACTGGCAAGAACCATGACTACCACGCCTGCCTGTCAGGCACGATCGAAGTCCGCCTCGATGCCGCAAAGCGTGACGAATACTGGAGCGCCGTAACCGCCGCCTGGTACGAGCAGGGCAAGGACGATCCGCTTCTCACCATGCTCGCTTTCAAGGTAGATGATGCCGAAATCTGGGCTTCGACCAACAGCACGCTGAAATTCGGTTGGGAGATCGCCAAGGCCAACATGACCGACGAGAAAATGCCGGAGGTGGGCGTCAAGCAGCACCTCACCTTCTCGGCAATCCATTAGGTGGATTTAGCCGCAGGGGCCGTTAAAGCCCCTGTGGCACCAGTATCGTCGGCTTTTTGGGCAGAGACCGCATCGATACCCTGAGCGTCTTTTCCTTCGCATAGGCAATGTCGAACTTCCCGTCGAACATGGCGAGAAACGTATCGAGCGGCGGCCCGAAGCGATGCATCGGCAGGATCAGCGAAGACCGCAGCCGCTGCACGACGCGGCTCATGCTGTCCGCCCCCATCGTCAACCCGCCGTCGACCGGCACCATCAGAATATCGAGACGCCCGATCTCCGTATATTGCGCCTCGTTCAGTTCGAAATGCAGATGCCCCAGATGGCCGATGCAAAGGCCCGCAACTTCGAAGATGAAGATCGAATTGCCATTCTCCTCGATCCCCCCGCCCCAGTTGCGGATATCCGACACGACATTGCGGATATAGACATCCCCGATCATCTCCTGGTGTTTTGCCTTTTCACCCGGCACATCGCTCCAGCCATGCAGCACCGTCTGGATCGCCGGATCGGGAGTGAGCGTGTAATGGGTCGAATGCGCCCTGTTCATCGTCACCACGTCGGGGATGCGCGACGGCTGGTAGACACCGCTATAGTCGGTTGCGATCCCGACACCGCCAGGTGTTTCGATAAAGTAGGTGGAATGGCCGACAAAGGTGATATCCACCTCTTCCCGCTCGGAAAGCGTGAGCGCCTTGCCCGCCTGCACGAACTGAACAGCCGGCGGCGCAAAACTGGCAAACCGCACATTCGGCAGTTTTTGCGCGATCGCCTGACATTGACTGACCGGAAGGCCGCCGTCCTGGGCAAAGACAGACAGGGAAGAAAGAAGAAAAGCCGAAAGACCGAATGCGAGAGTTCGCAGCTTCATGCCACACTCCGAGAACCGCGTTCATGCTCATTCCGTGTGGGAGGATGCTGGATGCGTGCCGAAGCGTCCAGCTTGCTTTGACGCAGGACGCCTCACAATTCCGTCATTCGCATCTGGACTGGAGCCAGCGAAACCTCGGGACGAGCCCAAAGAAGGTCGGGTCAGATGATCAGCGTCCGATGCCCGAATGGCGTTTCGTCATCGTAATTGCGGGTGCCGATACGCTCGCTCTCGCCCGACAATCTGGCATCGTCCGACGGCGCGTTGCTTGCTTCGGATGCCGCGGCATCCTGCCGGCGATGGGGATGGCGATCGTCAAGAGATCCTGAAGCCTCGTCGTCTTCCGCACCCGGCTCCTGCTGCTCGCGGGAATTCTTCATGGCGGCAAGGTCTGCATTGATCTGCGCCTGCCGATGACCGGCCCAGACATTGTCGGGCTCGGCGCGGCTCACGACGCTGCTGTCGACCTGGGTCGCAGCGGATGCAGCCGTCGAGGAAATGCGGGTAACCGGGTCGACCATGCCATGTCCTCCAACAAGCCCCTGCCCGGCACCAGTGCCGCGGCAGGAAATCACATACAGGAATTATAACATGGGAAGCGCGGCTTCCCCAATCAACGCCAGAAGCTGGGAATGGTTTCCGCCAGCCGCGGCCCGATGCGCAGAGGCTCGATCTTCTCGGCAAGCCCGGTCGAATCCGAAATCTCGATGCCGAGACCGCAAAGCGTCGCCGGTCCATGCGCCGCCTCGAAGCGGCCCTTCGGCATTTTCGAGATGAAGCGGTTAAGCGGCTCTTCCTTTTCCATCCCCAGCGACGAGTCGTAGTCACCGCACATGCCGGCATCCGACATGTAGCCGGTGCCGCCGTTCAGGATCTGGCAGTCGGCGGTCGGCACATGGGTATGGGTGCCGACAACGAGCGAGGCGCGCCCGTCGACGAAATGCCCGAAGCACTGCTTCTCGCTGGTCGCTTCCGCATGGAAGTCGAAGATGATCGCGTCGGCCTGTTCCTTGAGCGGAGCAGCATCGAGGATCGCCTCGGCGCTCTTGAAGGGATCGTCGAGTTCTGGATGCATAAACACCCGGCCCATGATGTTGGCAACGAGGATGCGCGCACCGTTGCGGGCATAATAGAGACCCGATCCCTTGCCGGGCGTGCCGGAAGGATAGTTCGCAGGCCGCAGGAACTGGTCGTGGCGACCGGCAAAGGTCACCGCTTCCTTCTGGTCCCAGACGTGATTGCCGGTCGTGACGACGTCCGCACCGGCATTGATCGTCTCGAGAAAGATGTCTTCGGTGATGCCGAAACCGCCGGCCGCGTTCTCGCCGTTGACGATGACGAAATCGAGTTTCAGGTCTGAAATCAGGCCCGGCAGTTTTTCCCATACGGTCGTGCGGCCGGTCTTGCCAACCATGTCACCTAGAAAGAGAAGGCGCATTCCTATCCAATCTTTACAATGGCCTCATCGGACAGATCGCGAAAGCCGCTTTCCGTCAGGATCCCGTGAAGCCTTATATCATGAGGTTCTTCGGGAACTGATGCCACTTCCTGGCAGTCGAATGCAATGCCGATCAGCCGTGGATTGCAGCCTTTTTGCTGCAAACGGTAAATTGCGCGATCATAATAACCGCCACCATAACCGATCCGGTGGCCTCTGCGGTCGAACGCCGCAAGCGGCACCAGCATGATCTCGGGGTCGAGTTCGGCCACTTCCAGCCCCGGCCCGACCGTGCCGAAGACGCCCGCGACAAGCTCGGCACCGGGTGTCAGTTCGCGAAAAACGATGGTTTCCTTATCGAGTACGACAGGCACGCAAATCCGCGCCCCGCGTTCTCTCAGAAGATCCGTAAGAGGACGGACATCCACCTCGGAGCGGATCGGCAGGAAGCCGGACACGATCGTTCCGTCGTTGAGATCGATCGCCGCCATACCGTGCGATGCCAGCGACAGGCTTTTCTCAACGCGCTCCGCAGCACTGATAGTATCGCGCGCCGCGAGCCTTTCGGCCCGCAGCAACGCCTTGATCGATTGGCCGGCCATCAGGCCTTGTCGCCTGAACGGGAGACCAGCAGCTTGTCGATACGCCGACCGTCGAGATCGACGACCTCGAAGGTCCAGCCATGCGTCGTGAAGCTTTCGCCGAGTTCCGGCAGGTGCTTCAATTCGTCAAGCACGAAACCGGCAACGGTCTCGTAACCCGGATCTTCCTCGATCGAGATACCCATCTGCGCACCAAACTCGTCGACCGGCATCCAGCCGGCAATCAGGTAGGAACCGTCGTCCCGCACCACGATTGCAGGCTCTTCGGTCGCGTCTTCCTGGAACACGCCGGTGATTGCCTCCAGCACGTCGCCGGAGCTGATGATGCCTTCGAAATGACCGTACTCGTCATAGACAAGCACCATATGCGCCGGCGCCTTCCTGAGCGCCTGGATGACGTCGAGAGCGCCAGTCAGATCGGATACGACGGGAGCCTCACGCATTGCGAGCTGAACGTCGAACTGCTTTCCGCCGGCCATGAAATCATAGGCGTCCTTGACGAACAGAACGCCGATAATCTCGTCGGAACTGCCCTTGCGAACCGGAAGGCGGGAGCGTGTCGTGGCGCGAAGCTGGGCGCGGATTTCCTCCGGCTCGTCCTCTGTATCGATCACCTCGACATCGCGGCGCGGCGTCATCAGGCCGCGCGCGGTGCGGTCGGCCAGGCGCATGACGCCGGAAATCATCTCGGACTCACCGCTTTCGATGACGCCTGCGCTCTGCGCTTCGGCAAGAACCGTGCGGATTTCCTCGTCCGTCACCTTGTCTTCGGACTCGCCCTTCTGGCCGAGTATGGTCAGCACGAAGCGGCCGGAAATATCAAGGAACCAGACGATGGGCGCGCCGATCATCGCCACGAGCTTCATCGCAGGCGCGACGCGGGCGGCAACAGACTCTGGCGCGCGCAACGCAATCTGCTTCGGCACCAGTTCGCCGAGGATAAGCGACATATAGGTGATGACGACAACGACACCGCCGACACCAAGCCAGTCGGCGAGGTTCTCGGCCATGCCCTGTGCCTCGAGCCATGAGGTCAGGCGCGTACCGAGCGTGGCGCCGGAAAATGCGCCGGAAAGAACGCCAACCAGCGTGATGCCGATCTGAACGGAAGAGAGAAAACGACCTGGGTCTTCGGCAAGCTTGATGGCTGTGGCCGCACCGCGATTTCCCTGCTCGGCCATAACCTTGAGGCGGATGGGGCGGGATGAAACGACGGCAAGTTCCGACATCGCAAGAACACCATTCAATATGGTGAGTGCAACGACGATAAGGATTTCGGTTAACAAAAGGTGCTCTTAGGCTGGGACAATATCCTGCGCACAAAACGTTGACCGCTTGCGGCGGCTGCCGTTGATTTCATGATGTGATCTCGCGCGCAGTTCGGAAAACCGTCAGCCGGTTCTCGGAACTGCGCACCTTCACCTGTGAGTAGAAATCATAAGGTCGGCTTGCGTCTATTGCAATGGCTGGAACAACTGATGTCTGCCGCCGATCAAACAGAGAGATCGATCGTCATCTCCGCACGCGTGCCTTTCGGCCGCTCGACATATTGAATGGCCGATCCGAGCGTGGACGCCATCGACTTCACGATCCGGCTTCCAAGACCGGTTCCCTTGACGACATCGCCCTCTTTCCAGCCTATCCCGTCATCTTCGACCGCAAGCAATGCCTTGTCGTCCGGCTGGCGCTTCAGAAGAACACGCACCTCGCCGTCTTTCCCCGGCTCGTAAGCGTATTTCAGTGCATTGGTCAGAAGCTCGGTGACGATCATGCCCACGGAAACAGCACGATCCGACGTCAGCATAACCTCGTCGGCCGATAGATGGATAGTCGGCCCCTGACGGTCGGTGACCGTTCCTTGCACCTCGTTGACCAGCGTGCCGAGATACCTGCCCATCTCCACCTGCCGCACATCGTCCGACGTGTAGAGGCTTCGATGCATGCCTGCGATGGCGGTGATCCGCGCCTGCGTTTCGGCAAGCGCGGCTTTTACGTCGTCATTCTTGCTGCTTCCTGCCTGTAGCCGGATCAAGGCAGCAACCAGCGCGAGACTGTTGGCCACGCGATGATTGACCTCTGCAAGCAGGACTTCCGCCCGTTCCTTGCCGATGCGGATTTCCTGGTCGGCCTTTTCCTTCTCGCGCCACAGGTCCGCGGTCGAGATCGCCTGGCCGATCGCATTCTGCATCAGCGGCATGAACTCATCGCCGACGGTCTTGATGACATAATCGGATGCGCCGTTCTTCATTGCCTCGATGGCAATCGTCGCTTCGCTGGAACCGGTGACGTAGATGACAGGGGCCGAGCAGCCACGCTCCTGCAAGCGATGGAAGATATCCATGCCGGTCTCGGCGCGCAGATAGTGGTCGAGAACGATCGCATCGATCCCGCCGTTTTCGAACGCCGCCATGGCGCTTTCCCCGTCGACGGCAGTGATGACATTGTAACCGGCGCGTCCGAGATGGCGTTCCGCGAGACGGGCCAAGGCAACATCGTCGTCAACATAAAGGATCGTTCGCGGCATATCTTCTCGTTATTGTCCGGGTATCTGCATCACCGAAAAGAACAGGCCCAGCTGTCGAATGGCGTGTGCGAAACTCTCGTATTCCACTGGCTTGGTAATATAGACATTCGCGCCGAGATCGTAACAGCGCTGAATTTCCCGCTCGTCGTCCGTCGTCGTGAGGATCACCACGGGCAGCCGTTTTGCATGAGGGTTGGACTTCACCTTCTCGAGGATGTCAATACCCGACATATCGGGCAGGTTGAGATCGAGCAGAATCAGGAGATGGCGATCGCTGGTGACCGTCCCCGAACGATCCTTGCCGAGGATGTAGTCGAGCGCATCTGTACCGTTGGCAAATGGAACGATCTCGTTGTTGACGCCCGCACGGCGCACGTTCTTTTCGATCAGACGGGCATGTCCCTCGTCATCCTCGATCATGACGATGGTAACTTCCTTGCCGGCAGCTTTCATGGCCCGCTACTCCTAACATACTGGGACAGATCCGTGGGCAGACGGATGACGAATGTCGCTCCGCCGCCCAGCGTGGATGTCACAGTAATTTCACCACCTAAATTTCTGACTAACGATCGCACGTGTGCAAGCCCTATCCCCTCGCCCGGCTTGTCCTGCACACCGGCCCTGCGGAAAAGCTCGAAGACGCGTTCATGGTCTTCCGGTGCGATTCCGCGACCATTGTCCGCAACTTCTATCCGGACGGCACGACGTCCCATCGGGAATGCCTTTACGGAAAGATTGAGCGGTCGCTCCGGATGTTTGTACTTTACCGCATTGTCGAACAGATTGCCGAAAATCTGCTCCATCGAGAACCGGTCCGTCAAAAGCGAGCGCGCTGCACTGACAGATATGCTGACCTCGCCGCCGGTTTCGCTGACTTGGTGATGCACGCTCGCAGCCGTCGTCTCGAGGAGTTCGCCGAGATCGACCCGCTCGGGTTTCAGCTCACGACGACCATCTCGCGAGATTTTCAGGATCGCATTGATCAGGGCATCCATCTTCTTTGTCGAGGAGCGTATGAAGCCGATCGCTTCCGGCAGGTCTTCCTCTACCGCAAGGCGCGCCTCGCGCACCTCGTCTTCGCTCGGGCGCGTCTCATCCGCCAGCACATAGGCGCTGATCGACTTGAGAGACGCATCCAGTTCGCTGGTAAAGCCCATGATGTTGACGAGCGGAGCCCTTAGATCGTGCGAGACGATATAGGCGTAACGCTGGATTTCCCTGTTGGCCTGGATCAGGTCCTCGGTGCGTTCGTTGACCCGCTCCTCAAGCCCGACATTAAGCTCCTCGACCTCCGCCCGGGCATGCCCAAGCTCACGCACATGCTGCATCACGACTGCAATTGCGCCGCCGACGACCAGGATGATCAGCAGCCCACCGCCAAGTGTCACATATTGCAGCGATCCCGCGCTTTCGCGGATTTCGCCGATACCGCTGACCAGATGCCCGTCCAGTTCCTGCACGATATCGCCGATTGTCTGCCGAAGCTGCTGCATGACGACGAAGCCGGACTCGTTGCGCACGATGGCAACGGCATCCGCCACCTTGCCCTCACTGGCAAGATTGAGCGTCGACTGCATCTCCGTCACCTTTTCGGCGATCAGGCGACGGATATCCTCGAGCGGCACGTTGACCGTATTCTGATTTTTGGAAACGCGCTCCAACCGCTCGACCTGACTCGGCAAAGCTTCGAGCGCCTGTTGGTATGGCTCGAGAAAGGCTTCGTTCTGCACCAGAAGATAACCGCGCTGGCTCGACTCGGCAGAGTTCAGCAGAACCAGCATGTCAGCCGCGACCGAGCGCACCGCCCTCAGCTTCGTCACTTCGTCGAAATAGCTCCGGGTCAGGCTTGCAAGGAAGAAGGACGACAGGACGATAGCAACGAGAAGTCCGGCACCGATCAGAAGCATGAAAAGCGAAGATCGGGCAAACTTGTTATTGGCAAAAAGCATGAAGGTGAACCGCCGATTGAACTGGACCGAGTGAACTTGGCCGCAACGCCGGCATTGTCAATGCATATCCGGCCGGCGCCGGACTGCATCAACGACAATCTAAAAAAGGAAAGTGCGATCCGCGGCGACCGATGGAGATTTACGATCCTGGGTGCCTACAAACGTAGGTGGGCGCCATATGTCCAAGCCCACGGGCCTGGTCAGGGACAGCTCCCTTTGGATCGAGTATGGCCCCAGGGATTGTGGTACCTGTCGGGAAGCGCAGAACGCGACGGCAATATATGTATGATCTTCAGCCGACGCCAGTGGCCCCGGATCTAATTTTTGCGAGTGGTCAATTCACCTCGGCCGGCGTGCGTCCGTTGAGCTTTGCAGCAAGCCCCTCGATCCGCGCGGCAAGTTCGCCGATGGTCGAAACGAGCGCCTGTTCGTTGCGCTGCTGGACTTCAAGCGATCCGTCGCGGTTGGACCGCAAGGAAGCCAGTTCCGCCTCGAGAGCCGAAACCTTGCGTGTCATCTCGGACAGTTCGTCCATGATCATGATGCCGGCCATGACGGTGATCCTCAGATCGCCGATTTCGCCGAACTGGCCCTTGAGATGGCCGACATAGCGGTCAAGCCGGTCGGCAAGCTGGGTCAGGTGATCTTCCTGTCCCTCCTCGCAGGCCATCCGATAGGCCTTGCCATCGATCGTGACTGTAATCTGAGCCATCAAATTCTCCCGTCAGCGATCAAGCACGGCGCGGATCGTCTCCATGGCCGTCACCAGTCGACGCGATACTTCGCGATTGACTTCTTCCAGCCGATTGGCGCGAAATTGCGACTGGTCGAGTTCCTGCGCCAAACGGGCACGGTCGGCGTGGACGCGACGAACCTCGCTATCGACGTCGCGGCTTTCCCGCTGACGCTCGATACGGGCATCCACGGCGTTTTCGAGACTGCCCACCGCTGCGCGGAGTTCCGAAAGCGCCACCTCAACCGTCTTTTCTGCCGGCATCCATCATATCCCGTGAGAATGCGAGGAAGACCGAATCGTGCAGCCAAACCTCGCCATTAGGTAAAACAGATTAAGCACCGCTTGAAAGCCGGTCAACAAACCACCACCCTACAGGCATCATCGACTTGTGGATCATGCACCTTATATCGTTTTTGCACACATCTGCCCAAACAAACGGCGGCCTGTCGCAAACCTGCTCAATATGTAATAGCTATAGCCCCACATTTGTTGACTTGCTCGCGCCACCTGATAAGGATCAGGCGCTCCCTCAAAGGGCCCTCCAATCGGGCCTCTGACCGACACTCGGATACAGTGGATTAGCCATGACTTCTCGCGAACAAAACGACCGGATGGCGAATGCGATCCGTTTCCTTGCCATGGATGCCGTCGAAAAGGCGAATTCCGGCCACCCAGGCATGCCGATGGGCATGGCCGACGTGGCAACGGTCCTGTTCTCCAACTATTTGAAGTTCGACCCGACGAAACCGCATTGGCCGGACCGCGATCGCTTCGTGCTGTCGGCCGGCCACGGTTCGATGCTTCTTTATTCGCTGCTGTATTTGACCGGTTATGAAGACATGACCGTCGAGGACCTGAAGCAGTTCCGCCAGCTCGGCTCCAAGACCGCCGGCCACCCGGAATACGGTCACGCCACCGGTATCGAGACGACCACAGGTCCGCTCGGCCAGGGCATTGCCAATGCCGTCGGCATGGCGATTGCCGAACGCAAGCTGCGCGACGAATTCGGCGCCGACCTGCAGGATCACTATACATACGTGATCAACGGCGATGGCTGCCTGATGGAAGGCATCTCCCATGAAGCCATCGCGCTTGCCGGCCACCTGAAGCTCAACAAGCTCATCCTCTTCTGGGACAACAACTCGATCACCATCGACGGCGCCGTTTCGCTGTCGGACTCGACCGACCAGATCGCCCGCTTCAAGGCCGTTCACTGGCACACGATCGAAATCGACGGTCATGATCAGGCAGCAATTGCCGCCGCGATTGAAGAAGCCCACAAGTCCGACAAGCCGACCTTCATCGCCTGCAAGACGGTGATCGGCTTCGGCGCTCCGAACAAGGCCGGCAGCCACAAGGTTCACGGCTCCCCGCTCGGTGCGGAAGAAATCGCTGCAACTCGCAAGGCGCTGAACTGGGAATACGAACCCTTCGTCGTGCCGAACGATGTACTGTCCGAATGGCGCGCCGCCGGCACCCGCTCGGTAGACGCCGTCAAGGCATGGGAAGGCCGCCTCGAAAAGTCCGCCAAGAAAGCCGAGTTCGATCGCCGCTTCGCCGGTGATCTGCCAGCAGGCTTCGACGCCGCGATCAGCGACTACAAGAAGAAGCTCGCCGAAACGAAGCCAACGGTCGCAACCCGCAAGGCTTCGGAAGACGCGCTTGAAATCATCAACGGCTTCCTGCCGGAAACGCTCGGCGGCTCCGCCGACCTGACGCCGTCGAACAACACCAAGACCAGCCAGATGATCTCCGTCACGCCGACGGATTTCTCCGGTCGCTACATGCACTGGGGCATCCGCGAGCACGGCATGGCGTCTGCCATGAACGGCATCGCGCTGCATGGCGGCCTGATCCCTTACGGCGGCGGCTTCATGATCTTCTCGGATTATTGCCGCCCGCCGATCCGCCTGGCATCCCTGATGGGTATCCGCGTCATCCACGTCCTGACGCATGATTCCATCGGCGTCGGCGAAGACGGCCCGACCCACCAGCCGGTCGAGCAGATGGCCTCGCTGCGCGCCATCCCGAACCTGATGATGTTCCGCCCGGCCGATGCCGTCGAAACTGCCGAATGCTGGCAGATCGCCGTCTCGACCAAGGATCGTCCGTCCGGCCTGGCGCTGACCCGCCAGAACCTGACCACGGTTCGCACCGAATATTCGGAAGAAAACCGTTCGGCCAAGGGCGCTTACACCCTCTCCGGCAATGCCGACGCCAAGGTCACGATCTTCGCTTCCGGCTCGGAAGTCGAACTGGCCGTTGCTGCGGCAAAGACGCTCGGTGAAAAGGGCACGACCGTTCGCGTTGTTTCCGTTCCCTCGACCGAACTCTTCTTCGAACAGCCGGATGCCTACCGCGCCGAAATCATCGGCAAGTCTCCGGTCAAGATCGCCGTCGAAGCCGGCGTTCGCGAAGGCTGGGATGCGTTCATCGGTCCGGAAGGCACGTTCATCGGCATGAAGGGCTTTGGCGCTTCCGGTCCGGCAAAGGATGTCTTCAAGCACTTCGGCATCACGGCCGACGCCGTCGTCGCTGCAGCTGTCGCAAAAATTTAATGCAAACGACTGCCCTAGATCAAAGTAGGGCAGTCCCAACCCGCGTTAAAACGTAGCCCCATTATCAGGGAGTAAAGCTCATATGACTGTAAAGGTTGCCATTAACGGCTTCGGCCGTATCGGCCGCAACGTCCTCCGCGCCATCGTCGAATCGGGTCGCACCGATATCGAAGTCGTTGCCATCAACGACCTTGGCCCGGTTGAAACCAATGCCCATCTGCTCCGCTACGACTCGATCCACGGCAAGTTCCCGGCCGACGTGAAGGTCGACGGCGACACCATCACCGTAGGCGGCGGCAAGCCGATCAAGGTTACCGCCATCAAGGATCCGGCAACCCTGCCGCACAAGGAACTCGGCGTCGACATCGCGCTGGAATGCACCGGCATCTTCACTTCGCGTGAAAAGGCTGCCCTGCACCTGACCGCCGGCGCAAAGCGCGTCATCGTTTCCGCTCCGTCCGACGGCGCAGACCTGACCGTCGTCTTCGGCGTCAACCACGATGCGCTGACCAAGGATCACCTGGTCATCTCCAACGCTTCGTGCACCACGAACTGCCTGGTTCCGGTCGTCAAGACGCTGGATGACGCCGTCGGTATCGACCACGGCTTCATGACCACGATCCACTCCTACACGGGTGACCAGCCGACGCTCGACACCATGCACAAGGACCTGTACCGCGCCCGCGCTGCAGCCCTGTCCATGATCCCGACCTCGACCGGCGCCGCAAAGGCAGTTGGCCTCGTTCTGCCGCACCTCAAGGGCCGCCTCGACGGCACCTCGATCCGCGTGCCGACCCCGAACGTCTCGGTTGTCGACTTCAAGTTCGTTGCCAAGAAGAACACCACGGTTGCCGAAATCAGCGAAGCCATCAAGGCTGCTGCCAACGGCAAGCTGAAGGGCATCCTCGGCTACACCGAAGAGCCGCTGGTTTCCCGCGACTTCAACCACGACAGCCATTCCTCGATCTTCGCGATCGACCAGACCAAGGTGCTCGAAGGCAACTTCGTCCGCGTTCTGTCCTGGTACGACAACGAATGGGGCTTCTCCAACCGCATGGCCGACACCTCGGTCGCGATGGCAAAGCTCATCTGATCGAGCCGATAAGAATGAAGAAAGGGGCGCCTCGAGCGCCCCTTTTTTATTGCATCAGAGACACGTCGTCTCGATAGTCGCCCTCACCCGCACCGTACCATAACCATCATTGGCGATACCGCTGCAGAGATCGGACCATTCGCAGCCGCGACAGGCTTTCCGCGATTGTCCCTCGGCAAAGGCTTTTCGCATTCTGGCAAGCAACCCCGGATGCAGATCGATCCGCGCACCCGCCGACAAGCGCATCTCCAGCAGATCCCCGATATCCGCCGCCGCCTGCGCATCACGGACACACACGCTGTCACGAAAACAATGCGGTTCAGGCTCGCACAAAAGTGCTGCGCAAATGTCGTCCGGACCGTCGACGACGAGAACATCCTCCCCGCTCGATAGCCGTTTGGCGATACGATCGTAGTTGGCGACAAAACCCGGCGTGTATCCTTTGCCCACATATGTGAGCAGGCAAAGGAGATGATGCGGTCTCAGCCGAACCGTCATGCAGCAGGCTTGGTCCTGCCTCGCGCCAGTAAACGCAGGATCGCCGCGCCGAGCGCGGATTTCAACCCGGCGCCGACGAGGAACGGCAGCACTCCGAACAGAAAAGCCTTCTGCGCCCCGATCATGAAGGCCAGAACGACACCGCCGATAACAAGGCACAGAAGATTGGCGAGGATCATGGCGACGAACGCCAGAAGCGGCCGGTGACCGTTCCAGCCCTTTTCCGCGAGAAAACCGGTCAACGCAGCAATGACGGGGAAGGAAAAGAGATAACCGGCCGTCGGCCCTGCGAAAGCTTGAAGACCTCCAGATCCACCAGCCAGAACCGGCATGCCCATTGCCGCTTCGGCAAGCCATGCGACAACTGTCGCCGCACCCAGGCGCCAGCCGTAAAGCGCGCCGATCAGCGTAACAGCAAGGGTCTGCATAGTGATCGGCACAGGTATCATCGGCACGGAAACATAAGACGCCGCAGCCAGGATACCGGTGCCGAGGACAACGGCCAGGCCGCGCAAGGCAAGCGGGGCATTTTGCAGGTCAAGCGGACTGAAGGCCGGCTTGGAGGCAGGTGTCGAGAGGTAGCTCATATGGATCTCCAAATTATAGATAATTTCCAGAATCTATAGCTAATGACTCCACAGAACATATAAATTGACAAGCCATGAAATTCACGGCCGGCAAAACCCATTGAATTTGTGACGAGATTTCAGCCCTTGCGAGGACTTTGACCAACCCACTGCACATGCCGGGCCAGCACCGAGGCTGCCTGATCGACATCTCCGACCCTGAGCGCAGACAGGATTGCACGATGGTCACGATCGGTTGGCGCTTCCCATTCGGCCCGCCATCCGGAAAACAGCAACCGGGCGCTGACCACTTGCAGGTCGTCGATTGATTTCAGCAGGCGCGACATGCCGCAAGGACTGAGGATCAAACGATGAAAGCTTCGGTTTGCCTCATCCCAGGCCTGCACGTCGCTCGCCTTCTCACCGGCAAAGTTTGCCGCCTCCGCCGCATCGAGAATGGCCCGGGTGAGATGGGGCGCAGCATGACGCAACGCCAGCACTTCCAGCGCTGCCCGCATTTCGGCGACCTCTTTCACTTCGTCGAGGCTGAAGCCGGCAACCCTTACACCCCGGCGCGGCTCGCTGACGACCAGTCCTTGGGCTTCCAGCCGTCGAAACGCCTCGCGCACCGGCACATGGCTGGCGCCGAATTCATCGGCAATATGATCCTGCCTGAGCCTTGCACCGGCAGCGATCACGCCGGTGACGATTCGCTCGGCAAGTTCTCGACTGATACGGGAGGCGATTGTATCTGATTTGGCTGTCGTCATGGAATTATAGATAATTCATGGCAATGCGACCGTCGAGCGCTCAATCTAAACCTTGTTGGCCTTTGCGCCGAACAATCCACTTACCTTTGCTTGCTTGATGAAGCAGGCGACAGACGTCATCAACCAGTTGCGCCTCCAGGCATGTGGACGCCTGGACTACCCCGCCTAACGATTTCAAGGCGTTGTAACGTCGATCATCCCCGCCCTCGAAACCCATGCCTACAATCCCCCCGCTTCTGTCGCCGGAGTGTTGCGCGAGACGTTCGCGGGCAGGCGGGGGCCGGCGCTTTCGTCTGACCCGTAACGTGCGGCAAGGGCGAAAGGGGTGAAACGCATGGGATTGGGGCAACCCTCTCCCTATCAAGCCTCCCCCCGGCAGCCATGCCGGGTTCGGTTGAGCCGTCCAAGCATCAGCGCAAGCCGATGTGCAGCGAGGCGAGAAGATCACCCGTAGGGACCGGAAGTCCCGAGAAAACGCCGAAGGCCACGCGAATGCGGAGCCACACTTTTATACAAAATGAGGTTCCGCATTCGTGTGGGCTCTCCGTTCTTTGAAAAGCAGAATGCACCAAGGGGTAAGACCGTCTTTTTTCCGCCCTGCCCTTCTCTTGCCGGATTCATTCCTGCCTATTGCTGGAAGTGACGATTCGCTCCGGCTCATGCCGGATCTGCCCCCGCCCCGACAGATGCCCCGCGACCGAAAACCGGTTTCGCGACCGGCAGGTGCTGCCCGGGATGGGAGCAAGCGGCAAACGAAGAGGTCGGGGCCTTTGGAGGCGTTTTATATCGTATTGTTGATCGGCACACTGCTTGTGCTGGTTTCCGCCTTCTCCAGCCTTCTCGCCTTCCGCTTCGGCGCACCGCTGCTTCTCGTTTTCCTGTCGATCGGACTGCTGGCTGGTGTCGATGGCCTTGGCATCCAGTTTTCCAACTACCCCTTCACCTTCATGCTGGGTTCGCTTGCGCTTGCCGTCATCCTGTTCGATTCCGGCTTCATCACCCCGATCCACTCCTTCAAGATCGCTGCGGTTCCGGCAATCACCCTGGCGACGGTCGGCGTGCTGCTGACCTCCGGCATCTTTGCGTTTGCTGCAGCTCTGTTTCTGAACCTCGACTGGCTGGAGGGACTGCTGCTCGGCTCGATCGTTGCCTCGACCGATGCCGCCGCCGTCTTCTTCCTGCTGCGCATCGGCGGCATCAATATCCGCGACAAGGTGCGATCGACGCTCGAAGTCGAATCCGGCACCAATGATCCGATGGCGATCTTCCTGACGATCGCAATTGCCGAACTGATCGGCACCGGCCAACGCCTTTCCGGCATCGACCTGCATTTCTTCCTCACCTTCTTCGAGGAAATGGGACTTGGCCTCGTCTTCGGCCTGCTCGGCGGCATGATGATCGTGGCGATCCTTAACCGCTTCACCTCCGACCGCGGCCTTGCGCCGATCTTCGTGCTGACGCTGGCGCTGCTCGTCTTCGCGTTTACCGGTGCCATGGGCGGCAGCGGTTTCCTCGCCGTTTATGTCGCCGGCATGTATGCCGGCAATCGCAAGATGTACGCCAAGCAGCAGATCATGCGCTTCAACGAGGGACTGACCTGGCTTGCCCAGATCATCATGTTCCTCGTTCTCGGCCTGCTCGCCACTCCGTCGCAATTCCCGGCCATTCTCCTGCCGGCGATAGGCCTTGCACTGTTCCTCATCTTCGTCGCTCGCCCCATCGCGGTCTGGCTAAGCCTGCTGCCCTTCGATTTCACCCAGCAGGAAATCGGCTTCGTCGCCTGGGTCGGCCTGCGCGGCGCTGTCTCCATCCTGCTTGCGATCATGCCACTCCTCAGCGGCGTCGAAAATGGCGAACTCTTCTTCAATGTCGCCTTCATCATCGTCCTCGTATCGCTCTGCCTGCAGGGCTGGACGATCAAGCCGGTGGCGACAAAATTGGGCCTCATCATACCGCCGCGCATGGGCGCCGTGGACAAGATCGAGCTCGATCTTCCCGGTGCCGCCCAGCACGAGCTGATCTCCTACAAGGTCATCAAGGACAGCCCGATCATGCGCGGCGAGCGCATTCCCCGCTGGGCCATGCCCTCACTCGTCATCCGCGACGCAAAGAGCATGCGTTATCAATATGCCGGACGATTGCGGGAGGGCGATCAGGTCTATCTCTTTGTCGCTCCGACCTACACCAAATTGCTCGACCGTCTGTTTGCGGCGCGCGCGCCGGTGGATGACAATGACGAGGAATTCTTCGGCGCCTTCGCCATCTCTCCCGCCCGCCCCGCGAAAGAACTCGATGCCGCCTATGGACCGGGCCTTATCTCTCCAGCCGAACAGGCCATGACGGTCGGCGAACTGCTGATTGCCCGTCTCGGCGGCAAGGCGGAATATGCCGACCGCATGCGCTTCGGCTCGATCATCCTGATCGTCCGAGAAGTCGACGAACTGAACCACATCCGTTCGATCGGCGTGTCGCTGGAACCGGTCGAACCGACCACCAATCTGCCGATCTTCATCAACATGCGCGAGATCGCCCATCGTGTGCGCGACGCCATTCGAAAATACCGCGGAAAGCCGGTGCCCACCCAAAGGCAATAGGCTATATTTGAGAGACCGCTGCGGCTCTTGGCGCCCTTGCGTCGGGCCGCAACCATAGTATGGTCCGCCCAGTTTCAGCGGCCGGGCGCTTCAGGGCACTCGGTCCCATTTCAGCACTCAAGGAGTGGATTAGCCCATGCCGGCATTCAAGACTATTGACGATATCAGCAACCCAGCGGGCAAGCGCGTTCTCGTACGCGTCGATCTCAACGTACCGGTTGCCGACGGTAAGGTAACCGACAAGACCCGCATCGAGCGTGTTGCCCCGACCATCCTTGAACTGTCGAAAAAAGGCGCCAAGGTCATCCTGCTTGCCCATTTCGGTCGCCCCAAGGGTGAGCCTGTCGCCGATATGTCTCTCTCGCTGATCGTACCGGCCATCAACGAAGTGCTCGGCACCAAGATCCTCTTCGCCGCCGATTGCATCGGCCCCGACGCCGAAATGGCCGTCGCGTCGATGAAGGACGGCGACATCCTGCTTCTGGAAAACACCCGCTTCCACAAGGGCGAGGAAAAGAACGACGCGGAGTTTACCGAAGCGCTTGCCGCAAACGGCGACATCTACGTCAACGACGCCTTCTCCGCCGCCCACCGCGCTCACGCATCGACCGAAGGCCTTGCACACCATCTGCCCGCTTACGCCGGCCGCACCATGCAGGCCGAGCTTGAAGCGCTGGAAAAGGGCCTCGGCGCACCGGTTCGCCCGACCGTTGCCATCGTCGGCGGCGCAAAGGTATCGACCAAGATCGACCTGTTGCAGAACCTCGTGAAGAAGGTCGACGCGCTCGTCATCGGCGGCGGCATGGCCAACACATTCATCGCGGCCAAGGGCATCAATGTCGGCAAGTCGCTCTGCGAACATGATCTCGGCGAAACCGCCAAGGCAATCATGGCAGAAGCTGAAAGCGCCGGTTGCGCCATCGTTCTTCCGATCGATGCCGTCGTTGCCCGAGAATTCAAGGCCAATGCCGCAAACGAGACCGTTGCCATCGACGCCATCCCGGCCGATGCCATGGCCCTCGATGTCGGCCCGAAGTCCGTAGAAGCCATCAACGAATGGATCGGCAAGGCCTCGACACTCGTCTGGAACGGCCCGCTCGGCGCCTTCGAAATCACGCCCTTCGACGCAGCAACCGTTTCGGCAGCAAAGTTCGCAGCCGCACAGACCAAGGCCGGCAAGCTGACCTCGGTCGCCGGTGGCGGTGATACGGTCGCAGCCTTGAACCATGCGGGCGTCGCCGACGACTTCACCTACATCTCGACGGCAGGCGGCGCTTTCCTCGAATGGATGGAAGGCAAGGAACTGCCCGGCGTGGCTGTCCTCTCCAAGACCGCCTGATCGCTGTTTATCCACAGCTTGACCACAACCAGAGTGCGCGGACATGGCTCCGCGCATTCGCGTTTCAAGACCCCTTTAAATTTTTTAGATGTTTTAAACGATTGAATTGAATTCAATCGTTTCAAATATTTAGCCGTGGATTTACTTCCGCCCTACATCTGTTATCGCCTCAGATATCAAGTGTTGGAGATCGACAAATGACCGAACGTCTGGAAGATATTGCACTCAAGATGGTATCGAACGGCAAGGGCCTTCTGGCCGCCGACGAGTCCACCGGGACGATCAAAAAGCGCTTCGATAGCATCGGGATCGAGTCTACCGAAGAGAGCCGCCGTGACTACCGCGAGATGCTCTTCCGCACCGAAGCAGCGATGAAGAACTGCATTTCCGGTGTCATCCTCTATGAAGAAACCCTCTACCAGAAGGCAGCCGACGGCACTCCGTTCGTCGACATCATGACCGCAGCCGGCTCCATCCCCGGCATCAAGGTTGATATCGGTGCAAAGCCGATGGCGCTTCACCCGCACGAATTCATTACTGAAGGTCTCGATGGCCTTTATGAACGTCTCCGCAAGTATCGTGAAGCCGGCGCCCGTTTCGCCAAGTGGCGCGGCGTCATCACCATCGGCGACCAGCGTCCGAGCTGGGGTTCGATCAAGGCCAACTCGCAGTCTCTCGCTCGTTATGCAGCGCTCTGCCAGCAGGCTGACATCGTCCCGATCGTCGAGCCGGAAGTCATGATGGACGGCACGCCTGGCGACCATAACATCGACCGCTGCGCCGAAGTTACCCAGCACGTGCTGCAGACCGTCTTCGCCGACCTGTTCGACGCCCGCGTCGACCTTGAAGGCATGATCCTGAAGCCGAACATGGTCATCGACGGCATCAAGGCTCGCAAGGCTTCTGTCGAGGAAGTTGCCGAGCGCACCGTCAAGGTCCTGAAGGCAACCGTTCCGGCCTCCGTACCGGGCATCGCCTTCCTTTCCGGCGGCCAGACCTCGGAAGAAGCGACAGCGCACCTTTCAGCCATGGTTGCCGGTTACGACCTGCCCTGGAAGCTCACCTATTCCTACGGCCGCGCGCTGCAGGAAACGGCTCTCAAGGCCTGGGGCGGCAAGTCTGAGAACGTGGCAGCCGGCCAGCGCGCCTTCCAGCATCGCGCCGAGATGAACACGCTCGCCGCCAAGGGCAGCTGGAAGAAGGATCTCGAGAAGGCGGCCTGATCCAAGCCTTCTCGCCACAATCGTTGCAGCCGGTCCGCAGCCTCATAGAGCGCGGATGCTGCAGGGAGGGAGAAAACCGCGTCGGCAACGGCGCGGTTTTTCCGTTTATTGATACCATCACAAAGTTTGACTGGTGAGCCACATCGCATCCTCTTAAGCATCGTCCCTCACCACTGGAGGATGCCATGCCCACCGTCGAATTCGTCACCGTCGATGTATTCACTGCCGAACGCTTCACCGGCAATCCGCTCGCCGTCATCACCGATGCGCGCGGCCTGTCAACAGAGCAGATGCAAGAGATCGCCACCGAATTCGGCTATTCCGAAAGCACCTTCGTACTGCCACCGGAAGATCCGGCCAACAGCGCTCATGTGCGCATCTTCACGCCGACGCTGGAAGTCCCCTTCGCCGGCCATCCGAATGTTGGCACAGCTTACGTTCTTGGCCAAAAGGAAAGCCTGTTCGGCAAATCCATCGGCGACAGCCTCCGCTTCGAGGAAAAAGCTGGTCTCGTCGAGGTCCAATTGAAGCGCGAAGACGGAAAGGTGACCGCCGCCTCGATCCGCGCGCCGAGATCACTTGAGATCGGAGAGACGGTTGCAGCAGAGCTTGTAGCCCGCTGCGTTGAGGTCGAGACGGAAAATGTTTGCACCGATCGGCATGAACCGGTCTTCGCCTCGGTCGGCCTTGGCTTTGTTCTTGCCGAATTGGATGGCCTCGATGCCCTTGGCCGCGCCCTCCCGGATCTTGCCGCCTTCCGGGAAGCCGTCGCCCGTCATCCCGGCGATGGCCTCGGATTCTCCGTGTTTCTCTATGTCCGCGATCCCTCTCGACCGGATCATATCCGTGCACGCATGTTCGCTCCGCTCGACGATGTTCCGGAAGATCCTGCGACCGGCAGCGCATCCGGTGCGCTCGGCGCCTATCTGGTCGCCAACATGCCCGAGGCGGATATCCGCACCAGCCTCACCATCGAGCAGGGCGTGGAGATGGGCCGCAGGAGCATCATCGAACTCGATGTCACCAAGCAACATGGCAAGGTAACCGATGTGCGGATCAGCGGTCGCTCCGTCTTCGTCATGCGCGGCAGCGTGGAATGCTGATCAGAAGAACTCCCGCGCGAGCAGCGCAATGGTCCAGATCACGAAAGCGAACACAGCGAGTTTCCAGAAGTCCATGCGACGCTTGAGGCCGGGAAAGCCCAGCGGCCTTATAATCTGGACAACCATGCCAAGCATGAGCAGGATGGAGATTGCTTTTGTCATTGTTCGCCCTGCTGCGATCTTTTCGCGTCCCGCCACAGGGTAGACATTTTTAAACTCCACCACAGATAGGCTTTGGGAGGGGCAAACAAATCAACAGCGAGCCCCGTCCCTCGTTACCGTTCCCTGCGGCAAGGCGCAACACGTCTGACGGCAGGCAACTGTGCCATTGATTGTTTGACACGAACCCATTTGTGAGACGATGAGACGAAACCTGCTTCCCGTCCTCGCCCTTTTATCCGGAACGCTTTTTCTATTCCTTGGCAACGGCCTCCAGGGCCTGCTTCTGCCCCTGAGAGGCTCTCTCGAAGGTTATTCCAACGAGACGCTTGGCCTGCTCGGCACGACCTGGGCCGCAGGTTTTGTCATCGGCTGTTTCGTGGCCCCGAACGTGGTGCGACGGATCGGCCATGTCCGCGCCTTTTCCGGCTTTCTTGCGCTCATTTGCATGAATGTACTTTTGACCGGTCTGTTCGTGGATCAGACCGCCTGGCTCACCTTGAGGGCCATCACCGGTTTCTGCACCGCCGGCACGTCTATGATCATCGAGAGCTGGCTGAACGAGCGGGCGACACCGGAAAGCCGCGGCACGATCTTTTCCTTCTACATTTCCATCACGCTCTTCGGCGTCGTCGGCGGCCAGATGCTGGTTCCCTTTTCCGACGTGACGACGACGACGCTCTTCATGATCTGCGGCATTCTCTACAGTATCGCCGCACTGCCCACGACACTCTCGAAAGCAGCCTCCCCTCAACCGCTCAAGCGCGCCAAGCTGGATTTGAAGGGACTGTTCAGGAACTCGCCAATCTCCTTCGTCGGCATTTTGCTGATCGGCATTGCCAATGGCGCCTACGGCACCTTGGCCGCGGTCTTCGCAAACCGTGCCGGCCTCTCTCAAGGTGCCGTGGCGGCAATGGTGACGATCACCATCTTTGCCGGCGCTATCATGCAGTTTCCGGCGGGCCGCCTCTCCGATCGCATGGACCGTCGCTACGTTCTGGCGGGCCTTTCCGCAGCCGCAGCACTGGCGGGACTGGTTGTCGCCATGGTGCGGCCAACCGACGCCTATGGGATTATCGTGCTGGTCGCGATCTACGGTGCCGCGGCAAACGCGCTTTATCCGATCGCAGTTGCCCATGCCAACGACTTTGCCTCCCCGGAGGACTTCGTCAAGGTTTCGGGCGGTCTGCTCCTGCTCTACGGCATCGGCACAATCATCGGCCCGACGCTCGGCGGCCCCGTCATGACCTGGGCCGGACCTTATGCACTCTTTCTCGTCACCGCGATCGCGCATATCCTGATCACCGTCTATGCCATCATCCGCAGCCGCCAGCGGGCGCCGGTACCGGCAGAGCATCGTGATGCCTACACGGTCGCTCCGGCCGCGACATCGCCGATGACGACGCCGGAAAGCCTCGCGCTCGACCCGCGTGCAGCACAGGCGGAAGGCACGACAGAAGACCGGAGGAACTGAGGATGACATTTTTCGACGACGACCGCCCGGCAAAGAAGCTTGCCCATGAGATTGGCTCGGATCTTTCCATGCTTTCGGTGGGCGATCTTGATGCTCGAATCGATCTTCTCAAAGAGGAGATCGCGCGGCTGGAATCCGACAAGCAGAAGAAACAGGCTGGCCGAATGGCGGCCGACAGCTTCTTCAAGAAGTGAGAAGATCCGAAAATGCCCAAGTAAAGCCTGGGGATTTTAAGTGGATATTAATCATTAACAGACATTATCAAACCGTCCAGGCTTCCTGGACTCAGACAGTTTCACCACCCGGCGAATGGTCTGATTTCTCCCTGTTTTACCTTGAGAGCCGCCTTTCCGCGGCTCTTCTTTTTTTGGCACGCCTCAAAACCGCTTTACTCTTCCGTGTAAGCGCGTCTCGCAGCCCCTCTTGCGATTGGCGAAAATCTGTTCCAAAACAAGAACATCCGCATCGGTTTACCGCTTCTTGTGGGTATTAACCTTTCCTTAATAATCGCCTTGCGGATTTCCATTATAAAGATCATGTTCAAGTCAATGAGGGCGGCGATGGAACTTTTCGCTACATCCCGCCATTGCCTCATCGTGATTGCGTTAGCAGGATGACATTCATGCAAGAACAGGGTCTGAATACCGTCAATTTCGCCGGCCGCGCCGCGAATTCCTCGCAGTTCAAGACACTTTACACCGAGGGCATGTCCCTGGTGGAAGAGACAGCGACTTATCTCGACGGAACCGGTCGCGCTGCGTCGAAGGTCCTGCCGCGGATCGCATCCGTGCTCTATGCTGCAGAATCCATGCGCCTGACGACCCGCCTCATGCAGATGGCATCCTGGCTGCTCCTGCAGCGTGCCGTCAACAACGGTGAAATGTCGAAGGATCAGGTTCTGGCGGAGAAGAACAAGGTTCGCCTCGACGGCTTCAATGTCGACCGCAATGCACCGGGTTGGAACGAACTTCCAGAAGGTTTTCGTGACCTCGTCGAGCGTTCGCTGCGCCTGCAGAACCGCGTTGCACTTCTCGACCGCGAAATTTATCGCCCAAGCGACGCCGTTGCCGTTCCGGACAACGAGAACAGCGTCCGCTCGCAGTTGAACCTGCTGCAGACGGCATTCGGCAACTGATCATCGATCAGCCAGTCGATCCAGATATTCGAGAATTTCAGTGCGGCTTCTGAGCCGCACTTTTTCGTTGGGAAACTCTTCGAACATCCGCAAATGGCTTTCGAACGAATTCCAGTTGTTTCGCCGCTCCCGATATTTCGACACCCAGTCGAGCAACTCCTGGAAGCTCTCGTCGCTTTCGCCACGCTGCTTGCCCCTCGCCCTGATGTTGGCGATGCATTCGTCTTCGGGCAGATCGAGAAACACCAGCGTCGTCGCGCGTGGCAGGATGACATTGATCAGCCAGCCATAGACGCCTTCAATGATCCATCCCGAGGTTAGCGACAATTCCCGCACCTCTTCGATCACGATCGCCTTGTCACGGGCAATGCCGTCACCATGCGGACCGGGTTGCCAGTAGACATCATCGAGATGCACGGGAGCGCGGTCGAGATAAAGGGACAGCGCGCGGGCGAGCCGTGTCTTGCCCGAACCACCATTGCCCATGATCGCCACCCGGCGAAGGGCCTCATATTGCTTGTCTTTTATCATGGCACTCCCCTTGAGCCCTGCCATGACACCAAACGAAAAAAGCCCGGCTTTCGCCAGGCTTTTTTTGGTCCACCAACGTTAAGGCTATTAGAGGCCGAGGCCGCCGAAACGCTTGTTGAACTTGGAAACGCGACCACCACGGTCCATCAACTGCTGATTGCCGCCGGTCCAAGCCGGATGGGACTTCGGGTCGATTTCGAGGTTCATAGTGTCACCGGCCGAACCCCAGGTGGAGAAGGTTTCGTACTCGGTGCCATCGGTCATGACGACCTTGATCTTGTGGTATTCGGGATGAATGTCAGCCTTCATGTCGATATTCCTGCTCTGCGGGGTCTCCATGCCGCATTTGCGATCACCGACCCTCTTTAATGAATGAAGCCGCAGACCCGTCGGTCACGGCTTCCCAATTCGATGCGGAGCCTATACAGGAAGGTCGCGACTAGCACAAGTACCCGCAAGGCCAAGATAAGAGGGCCTGTACAGCGTTCTTTGCCCGACATCAATGGCGAGTGGCGAACGTTGCAATATCAGAGTTCGCGTGTTGTGAAAGATGACGATGCGCAAGCAGGAGTTCCCGTGGCAGACATGTCTGAGACCGAAAAGAAGAATCGCAGCCTCAAGCCCCTCGCCCGACTGATCCCCTATCTTTCCCGCTACCGAAGGCTGGTCGCTTCAGCTCTGTTCTTTCTGGTTCTCGCTGCAGCAACAACCCTTGCGCTTCCGCTCGCTGTCCGGCGCATGGTCGACCACGGCTTCGCGTCTTCCGACGGACATTTCATAAACAACTATTTCGGCATGCTGCTGATTCTGGCGATCCTCTTGGCTCTGGCCAGCGCCATGCGGTACTATTACGTCATCACCATCGGCGAACGCGTGGTGGCCGACCTGAGGCGCGAAGTCTTCGCCCATGTCACACGCCTCTCCGCTTCCTTTTTCGACGTCAACCAGTCGGGTGAGATCGTCTCGCGCCTTACCGCTGATACGACGCAGATCAAGTCCGCCTTCGGCTCGGCCGCCTCCCAGGCTTTGCGCAACACCATCCTCTGTCTCGGCGCGATGGGCATGATGATCTATACCAGCCCATGGCTCTCCGTCATGGTGCTCGGTGCCATTCCGGTCATCGTCTTCCCGATCGTCGGCTTCGGCCGCAATGTCCGCCGCCGCTCCCGCGCCGCGCAGGACACGCTGGCGGAAAGCTCGGCTTTCGCATCGGAAACCGTAGCGGCCACCCGCACCGTTCAGGCCTTCGGCGGCGAAGAGATGGCAAGCGCGCGTTATGCCTCCGCTGTCGAGAACGCCTATGACGCCGCCCGCGTCGCCATCCGTTCCCGCGCGCTTCTGACCGGCTTTGCCATCCTGCTCGTCTTCGGCTCGATCGTCGGCGTGTTGTGGTATGGCGCGCAGAGCGTGCTTGCCGGTGAAATGAGCGCCGGCACGCTTGGCCAGTTCGTGCTTTATTCGGTCATCGCCGCCAGTTCGCTCGGCCAGCTTTCCGAAGTCTGGGGCGAGCTTTCCGCAGCAGGTGGTGCTGCAGAACGCCTGACGGAACTGCTGCATGAAATCCCCGCTGTTCAGGATCCGGAGCAGCCGGTCGCTTTGCCCGCGCCGGCTCGTGGCGAAGTCGAGTTCGATCAGGTCTCCTTCGCCTATCCGGCCCGTGTCAGCGCGATTACGCTTAACAGCCTGTCCTTCAATGTCAAAGCCGGTGAAACGATCGCCATCGTCGGCCCGTCGGGTGCCGGCAAGAGCACGATATTCTCGCTTCTGATGCGCTTCTACGATCCGCAGACCGGATCGGTGAAACTGGACGGCGTCGATCTTCGCGAGGCCCGTATCGAAGACATCCGCTCGCGCCTGGCAATTGTGCCGCAGGACGTGACGATCTTTGCCGCATCGATCCACGACAACATCGCCTTCGGCATGCCTGGCGCAACCCGCGAGGCAGTCCGCGCCGCGGCCATTTCCGCCCAGGCCGACGAGTTTATCGGCAAGCTCGACCAGGGTTACGACACCATGGCCGGCGAACGCGGTATCACCCTTTCCGGCGGTCAGCGTCAGCGCATCGCAATCGCCCGCGCGCTTTTGAAGAATGCGCCGGTTCTGCTGCTCGACGAAGCGACCTCCGCACTCGATGCCGAAAGCGAAACGCTGGTTCAGCGCGCGCTTGATGGGCTAATGGAAAACCGCACGACGCTCGTCATCGCACATCGCCTGGCAACCGTCCTCAAGGCTGATAGAATTCTGGTATTGGAAGAAGGTCGTGTCGTCGAGGAAGGAACCCACCAAAGCCTCGTCGCCAAGGGTGGACTTTACGCCAAGCTGGCGCGCCTGCAGTTCCATGATCTGGAACAGCGCAGCGTAAGCGCTATCTGACCGATAAACAGGATTGAGACTGCATGATTGTCGAGCCACTGGACCCGAATGCCCCGCTCGAGCAATTGCTGGACAGTGTTCAGTACCAGACCTTCCTGTATTTCTGGGATGGCGCGCATGCAGATAGCAAGCTCACCTACGACAAGCGCTGGGTAAACGGCGCGATTGCCACCAACATGATCTCCATCAGCGGCACCGGCTTCGGGCTGATGGCGATCCTGGTCGCGGCAGAGCGGCAATGGATCACCCGCGCCGAAGCACTGGAGCGGATCAGCCTCATCCTCGACCGGCTGAACCTCGCAACCCGTTATCACGGCGCATTCCCACACATGATCGATGGCGCCACCAGCGAGACCGTCCAGTTCTCCCAATATGACGATGCCGGCGATCTTGTTGAAACCACCCTCCTGCTTCAGGGGCTGATCTGCGCCAGGGAGTATTTCACCGGCACATCCGAAGCCGAGCAGGCTTTGCGGGCGAATGTTACGCGGCTGTTTGACGAAGTCGAATGGGACTGGTTCACCCGCGGCAAGGACGATGGTCCGCTCTACTGGCACTGGAGCCCGATCCACAACTGGACAATGAACCTGCCGATCAAGGGCTGGAACGAGGCGCTTACGGCCTATGTTCTGGCCGCAGGATCGGACACGCATCCGATAAAGCCTGAGAGCTATCATACGGGCTGGGCGCGCTCCGGCGAGATGAAGAACGGCGAGAACTATTTCGGCACCCAACTCCCCTTGGGTGAGCCTCTTGGCGGCCCGCTGTTCCTCTCTCAATATTCTTTCTGCGTGCTTGATCCGCGCGGCCTGTCGGACCGCTATGCCGATTATTGGCAGCAGGCCGTGGCGCATACGAAGATCAACCGGGAATATTGCCTCAGCATCCCGGCCTACAAGCAATATGACGTCTGGGGCCTGACGGCTTCGGAAGCGCCGAACGGCTACAACGCCAATTCTCCGACGTCGGACACGGGCGCCATCGCCCCGACCGCGGCACTGTCGAGCTTCCCCTTCCTGCCAAAGGAGGCGGAAGAGGCCCTGCGCGCCATGATCCGCTACGAGGATGGAAAGCTGTTCGGTTCGTTCGGTTTCATCGATGCCTTTGCCCCGGCAATAGACTGGCTCGCGCCGACCTATATCGCCATAGACCAGGGCCCGCTCATCGCGATGATCGAGAACCACCGCTCCGGCCTTTTGTGGAGCCTGTTTATGAAGGCGCCTGAAGTGCGGCGCGGACTGGAGCGCCTCGGCTTCACCTCAAGCCACTATACGGCCTGAGACAGGGCCTATTCGGCCCGCTCGAATACCCATTTCACCACATATTTGCCGTTCGGCTTCAGCTTGGTCTTGGTCTTCATCCTCACCGGTCCGCCAAGTGCTGCTTCGGCCTGATCGAACATTTCGCGCGCCTCAGCAATCGCCTGATGGTAGGTGCTATTGTCGCGGCGTGGCGTGTCCGCCACCGCCTTGATCAGGGCGTTGAGATCCCGTTTTTGTGCAACCATCGATCAGCGTTCCGTCAGCTTCAATTCGATACGGCGGTTCTGAGACTTGGCTTCTGGCGTATCGCCCGGAGCGATCGGCTGGAATTCGCCGAAGCCGGCAGCGACAAGCCGGTTGGCCGGAACACCTTTCGAAATCAGATACTTCACAACCGAAGTTGCGCGGGCGGATGAAAGCTCCCAGTTGTCGCGATAACGCCCAGCACCGGAGAGCGGCGAATTATCGGTATGGCCGTCAACCCTGAGTACCCAGTTGATTTCCGCCGGGATTTCCTTGGCAAGCTCGAGCAGGGCCATCGCCAGCTTGTCCATTTCGCCCCGCCCGGCATCGTCCAGCTCGCTGGCGCCGACAGGGAAGAGAACTTCTGACTGAAAGACGAAACGGTCGCCGACGATCCGGATATTTTCGCGATCCGAGAGAATTTCACGCAGCCGGCCGAAGAAGTCGGAGCGATAGCGGTTGAGTTCCTGCACGCGGGCAGCAAGCGCAACATTCAGACGGCGACCGAGATCCGAGATCTGCGCCTGCGAGGTCGCATCCTTGGCTTCCGAAGCCTGAAGTGCTTGCTCCACCGCTGCGATCTGTGCGCGCAGTGCTGCGATCTGCTGGTTGAGAAGCTCGATCTGGCTTGCCGCGCGCTGGCTGATCTGCTGCTGGTTGCTCAACTCACTGGTCAGCTCTCCGACCTTGGCATTGGCCGCCGCACTGCTGCCGGCGCCGTCATTCAAAAGCTGCTGCAGACGCGAGCGATCGCTTTCCACTGCAGCCAATGAGGATTGCAGGTTGGCAAGCTGATCTTCGAGATCCTGATTGCCGCTCTTTTCCAGCGCCAACAAGTTTGTCAGCTCTGCGATCTGGCTGTTTAGGCGGTTCAACACTTCGTCACGACCGGTGATCTCGCGGCTGAGCAGAAACTGCGCCAGCACGAAGACCGTCAGCAGGAACATGATCGCCATGAGAAGCGTGGAAAGCGCATCCACGAAGCCCGGCCAGAAATCGACTGTGCGTTCGCGACGGCGGTTCTTGGCGAGCGCCATCGCTTATTTCCCCCCGATCTTGTCGGAAAGCCGGTCAAGCGTGCGGCGCATAGCCTTTGATTCTTCCTGCTGAGCCTCGATCCAGTCGCGCAGCATCTGCTGCTCGTTGCGCATGTTTTTCACAAGCCCCTGAATACCTTCCGCCAGATTGGCCATGGCGGCCATAGAGCGCTCGTTTTCGACACCATCACGCCCGGCCTTGGCCTGGGCAGCGGTAAGCTTGCGCAACTCGGTCGTCAAAGCCTTGAGTTCGTCTGCGGCGCCGTTGTCACCATTGGCTATCGGCCCGTCGTAACCGACGTCGGTTACCGAAGAGAGCCAGTTTTCGAGTTCGGTATAGAAGCGGTTCTGTGCGCGACCGGCCTGCAAGTCGAGGAAACCGAGGATCAGCGAACCGGAAAGGCCGAGCAGCGAGGACGAAAACGCGGTGCCCATGCCGGCGAGCGGCTGCGCCAGCCCGCTCTTGATGGCACCGAGAATATCGTTCGAACCGCCGGACGACGGATCAAGCGCACCGATGACGTCGCTGATCGAGCCGATCGTTTCGATCAGACCCCAGAACGTGCCGAGCAGGCCGAGGAACACCAGAAGGCCGATGAGATAGCGCGAAGTATCGCGCGATTCGTCGAGCCGCGTGCCGATCGAATCGAGGATGGAGCGATAGGCGACGGTCGATAGCGCCACCTTGCGGCGACGGCCAATCAGGGTACGCATCGGGGCGAGCAGCCGCGGTTCGCGGCCCACCTTGTCGGCATTGCCACCGGCAGCCCGGAAGGAATTGAACCAGCCGACCTCGCGCGCAAGGCTGATCACCTGCACGAAGACGAGCAGGATGCCGATCGCCAGAACACCGAGAATAAGCCCGTTCAGGCCCGGATTGGTCTGGAACGCATGCGCCGCCTGCCGATAGAGGATCGACGCCACGAAACCGACAAGCGCGAGAAAGATGAGCATCGTCCAGAGGAACGACGCAGGATTGGAGAGCTTGTGTTTATAGCCGCCGCGGCCGGTTTCCGACTCGTCCAGATCATCCACTGTCGCATTCGCCATAATACGCCTCGACTCCGCTAAATTGAGCGGAGGCTAGTGTAAAAATGCGACGAATTGAAGTGCGCAAGCATTGGAAAACAGTGCGCTATCCATTAGAGCGCGCTGAATTCCCTGATAGCCTCAGCGGCTCGGCACCGGACGGTTGACGACTTCGACCAGTGCATTACGGATCAGTTCGTTGCCAGCGATCACATTGCGGGCCTCGAACATGTTCTGCGCGCCCTTCATGTCGGAAACGAAGCCGCCGGCTTCGCGAATGAGCAGAAGGCCGGCAGCCATATCCCACGGAGAAAGCTCGGCTTCCCAAAAACCGTCGAGACGACCGGCAGCGACATAGGCCAGATCGAGAGCCGCCGCACCCGCACGGCGAACGCCTGCAACTTCACCCATCACGTGGCGCAGTTCAACGAGGAACTTGCCATGGTTGCCGCGGCCGAGATGCGGCACACCGCAACCGATGACGCAATCGGAAAGCACGCGGCGCGCTGCCACGCGGATACGACGATCGTTGAGGAACGCGCCACCGCCCTTTTCGGCGGTGTAAAGTTCATCGGTGGCCGGATTGAAGATCACGCCGCCAACGATTTCGCCATTGCGCTCGAGCGCGATCGAAACTGCAAACTGCGGAATGCCGTGCAGGAAGTTGGTCGTGCCATCGAGCGGATCGACGATCCAGCGATGCGCGCCATCGGTGCCCTTCTCTTCGCCACCCTCTTCACCGAGGAAGCCATAGGTCGGGCGAGCCTTCATCAGCTCGTCACGGACGATCTTTTCAGCTTTCAGGTCGGCCTGCGAAACGAAGTCGCTCGGTCCCTTCACGGAAACCTGCAGATTCTGCACCTCACCAAAATCTCTGGTAAGCGATTTGCCTGCCTTCAAGGCAGCCTGCACCATGACATTGAGAAGCGCTGAACGGGCCATTTCGGAATCCTTGAGCCCCGGAATCCGGATGACCGGGAGAGCGGGCGATACTGATTTTGTTGATTGGGCGGCTTCAAGACCACAAATTGCCGGTAAATTCAAGTCATGCGGTCGCACGGCAGTGTTGTCATTCGCGCTCCGGCCTGCGAAAGGAGGGCAGACCTCATACAGGAGACAGCCCGATGCGCACGCCCATCCCACTTTTTATCAGCCTCGGCATGCTCATCACCATGACCTTTTTGTCGCTGGGCCTATGGGCCGCACTGCCGGCCGAGACTATGCTGCCGATCCACTTCGACTTCTCCGGAAATCCGGATAATTTCGCGCGCCCGACGATCGCTCTTTTCCTGCTGCCCGGCGCGATGCTGTTTGCGGTCGCCGTCTTTGTCGTGTCGCCGTCGATCAATCCCAAGGCGCTTGATAGACCCGGCCTTTACACCGCCATCTGGCTGTTTGTTATTCTGGCGCTGGCCGTGGCCCACGGCTTCATCATCCGCGGCGCGCTCTTTGCATTGCAGGCGCTACAGGGCTAATTCCGCCGGAACTTGTTGGCGGCATCGATCGCCTGCTTCTGCTGGTCTTCGTTGATGCCGAGATAGAAATCCTCAAGCCCGGCATCCTGCAGGCCGGCGCGCCGGGAGAGCACGTACCACTTGGCGGCTTCCACGGGGTTGGGTCGCGTGCCGAGCGCATTGATGTAGAGATAGGCAAGCTTGTTTTGGGCGACCACATTGCGGCGCATCGCGGCAATCCTCAGCCACTCGAACCCCTTGTCGTAGTCACGCTCGCCGCCGACGCCGTTTACATACCAGATGCCCATATCCAGCTGGGCGGTATCATAGCCTGCCTTGGCGGCACGCAGCATCCAGTCACGCGCCTGTGCCTTCTTGGTCGGCGCAACTTCGCGAAGCGCCATGTAGAGCTGGGCCACGGCATATTGCGCATCGGCGACACCCTGGCTGGCGGATTTTTCATAAAACGGCAGTGCCAGTTGCATTCCCTTTTCGCCGGGATTGTCGGAAATCAGGATCTGGCCCCAGTTGAACTGGGCCGCCGAATTGCCGGCTTCCGCCGCGCGGCGCATGAAATCATCGGCCTTCTTCTTGTCGCCCGGAACATCGCGTCCCGTCATCAACAGCAGCGCATACTGGAACATTGCTGCGGCATCGCCTCCTTCGGCGGCCTGACCATACCAGAAGGCAGCACCCTTGGGGTCGCGCGCGATGCCCTGCCCCTTCGTCATCATCTCCGCAACCAATGTCTGCGCCGCTGCATCACCCTGCTGCGCCCGTTCAAGCGCAAGCTTCATCGCCTCGACATACATGCCACGCTGATAGGCGCCATAAGCCTCATCGACCTTGCCGCTATACGTTTTCTCTTCAGGCGGTGCTGGCAATGCAGCCCCCATTCGCCTGTAAAGCTCGACGCCGCCCGACGGCACCAAGCCATCCGGCTGCTGCTGCCGCTCCATCTTGCCTGCGTCCGGCCCCACCGGCCGGGTCACTGCCTGATTTGACTGGGCATGCACAGATGTGACCGCAGCCACAGAAACGAGCAGTGCAGTGAAGGCTTTGACCGGATTGCGATACAGTTTTTTCGTCGATGGCATGCGACCATCAACCCTCAAACCGTGGCGCTTTTTCGTCCAGCAACGCATTGGCCCTGGCAACGGCTGCAGCGGGGCCATCGCCACTGGCAAAAACGGCATCGCGCAACGCCACGAATTCGGCTCCGCTCTCGGCAACGGCAACCACCGATTCGGCATCGTTACCGCCCATGGCAATGCAGGGGATCTCGATCATCGACGCCCACCATTCGGCAAGCGCCATGTTCTTAGGATGCGCTTCCGGCTTGATGTCACCATCGAAACGGCCGAAGAAAATATAGTCCGGCCGCAATTCGCCAATCTCGAGCGCAGCATGCCGTTCCGCCGCACCGCCGGCGCCAACGATCATCTTCGGCGTGAACTTTTCGATCGTCTCGCCCAATTCCTCAAGCGAACCCGACATGTGAAGGCCATCAGCCTTGGCGCGACCGGCAACCCGGCTGTCACCGGCAATGATGGCGGCGGCTCCGGCATTCTGGATGATCTGCACCAGCACTTCCGCCCGCTTCTGGAATGCCTGATCGTCGAGCCCGTATTGCGGCACGATCACGGATGCGACATCGCCACCCGACATGGCGTCAGTGAGGAGCTTGGCCTGGCGATCGGCATCGGCATCATCCGGTACGATCAGCACGATGCGGCAGCGGTTGTCCGGTTCTGTCATGTTCTTATCCGATCATTCTCGCCTCGAAGCGAAGACGTACCGCTTCGGCACGTTCCGCTCTGGTTTTATTCGGCCAATTCGATAGACCGGACGGATTGCAGGATCAACACCCTCGACAGTAACCGCCGATGATAGATTTTCCCAGCCTGTCGTTCTTCCTCGCCGCAATTCCGGCAGTCATGCTTGTCGGCCTGTCGAAAGGCGGCATCGGCGGCGCGATCGGCCTAATGGGCGTACCGATCATGTCGCTCGCGGTCGAACCTGTGCAGGCGGCGGCGATTTTCCTGCCGATCCTTATTCTGATGGATGCTGTCGCGCTCTGGTCCTGGCGCAAATACAATGACCCTAAGACATTGCTGATGATCATGCCCGGCGGCGTGATCGGAATTGCCCTCGGTTGGGCAACCTCTGCCTATGTCTCCGACGATGCGCTGAAAGTGGTGATCGCTTCTGCAACCATTCTCTTCGCGGTGCGCTATTTCTGGCAGGTCTATGGGCGCCGGGGCGAAATCGCAGCCCCTCTCCCGCACCGCCCGGTGGCCGCAACATTCTGGGGATCACTGTCCGGTTATGCCAGCTTCGTCGCCCATGCCGGCGGGCCGCCGTTCCAGATCTATGTCCTGCCGATGCAGCTTGACCCGAAAAACTACACAGGTGCGAGCATTCGCTTCTTCGCCATCGTCAATGCGGTGAAGGTCATTCCCTATTTCTTCCTCGGAGCGCTGGATACTCAGAACCTGAGCCTGTCGGCAACGCTTCTGCCTGTGGCACTCGTCTCGACCATAATGGGAGCGGCCGTCGTCAAGCATCTCAAGGCACAGACATTCTATCCGATGACCTACGGCCTTGCCCTCCTCGCCGGCGTCAAACTGCTTTGGGATGGCCTGCCGTTCTGAAAACGGGGAAGCGGCAATATCGGAAAAACTGAACTCCGGAAACAATTCTGGCCGCAGCCCGCATGAACCACGACCAGAACAGAAGATTGGGTTTTGTGCCGCTATCGGATCATATCCAAATCGAGATCCGCGGCTATGGCTCTCTTAGCTTGCCTTAGTGGCGTGTAGACGCCCTGAGGCGCTGCATTTGGTCTTTGATACGCAGCTTACGACGCTTCAGGTCGGCGATTTCCCGATCGTCAGACGAAGGAGACGAAAGAATCGCCTGGAGCTCCTCCTCGAGATCGCCGTGCTTCTTTTCAAGCGATGCTATATGAGCCTGGATGGTCATGTGGCATGTCCTTCCCTATTGCCTGCTCCGGCCACTCCATCGGCCGAAGCTTCAGGTTTACGACGGAAGTGTGACACGATCTGACCGGTTTGTCGAAGGTGTTTTCGTGACAAGAGCGCGGCAAATTCGTGACGTTGGCGAACTTCCCGTTAACGCGGTTTGGTGATAGGAGCTTGCACATTAAGCTGGGCCGGGTCACAAGCCCGGATCGATATGGGGACTTTAAGACATGGCCGATCAGGAACAGGCGGACAACCGGCTGGCGCTGGCAAAACTCCGGCAGGAGCACGAAGACTACGACGCCGCGATCAACGCCATGATAAAGGTGGGCTGTGATGCGCTGCGCGTGCAGCGGATGAAGAAGAAAAAGCTCGCCATAAAAGACAAGATGACCCAGATCGAAGATCAGATCCTGCCCGACATCATTGCCTAGGAACGCTCAAATGGCCGAGACACCGCCCGTCGCCATCATCATGGGAAGCCAGTCCGACTGGGAGACCATGAAGAACGCTGCCGAAACCCTCGATGCCCTCGAAATCGACTACGAGGCACGCATCATTTCAGCACACCGGACGCCCGAACGCCTGTTCAATTTCGCCAAGGGCGCGCGTGACGAAGGCTTTCAGGTCATCATCGCCGGCGCTGGCGGCGCTGCCCACCTGCCCGGCATGGCTGCCTCTATGACGCCGCTGCCGGTCTTCGGCGTTCCGGTCCAGTCCAAGGCGCTTTCCGGCCAGGACAGCCTTCTCTCTATCGTGCAGATGCCGGCCGGCATTCCCGTCGGCACGCTCGCCATCGGTCGCGCCGGTGCGGTCAATGCGGCCCTGCTTGCAGCCGCCGTGCTTGCCCTCTCCGACGAGGACATCGCCTATCGTTTGGACGAATGGCGCGCCCGCCAGAGTGCCGCAGTCGCCGAATACCCGATGGACGAAGCATGAAGGCCCAGACGATCGGCATTATCGGCGGCGGCCAGCTCGGCCGCATGCTGGCAATGGCAGCCGCAAGGCTGAACCTCACCATCATCATTCTGGAACCGCAGGCCGATTGTCCCGCAGCTCAGGTCGCCAACGAGCAGATCACCGCTGCCTATGACGACCCCGAGGCCCTCGCGGAGCTGGCCAGGCGCTGCGATATCGTCACCTACGAATTCGAGAACGTACCGGTTTCGGCAGCGCAAGCTCTTGAGCGCTCCGTTCCCGTCTACCCGCCGTCCAAGGCGCTCGAAGTTGCGCAGGACAGACTGACGGAAAAACGCTTCCTCAACAGCTGCGGCATCGAGACGGCGCACTTCCATGCAGTCGACAGCCAGCAGGAGCTTGAGGCAGCGCTTGCAGATTTCGGCGGCAAGGGCGTGTTGAAGACCTGTCGCATGGGTTACGACGGCAAGGGCCAGCGCGTTTTCCGCTCAACCGACGACTCACCCGCAGGCGCGTATGAAGCGCTCGGCTCCGTGCCCCTGATTCTCGAAAGCTTCGTTCCCTTCGAGCGCGAAATCTCGATCATCGCCGCCCGCGCCAAGGACGGCACGATTCGGTGCTATGACCCGGCAGAGAATGTCCACCGCAACGGCATACTGCATACGTCGACCCTGCCGGCAAACATCCCGGCCGAGACGGCGGCAACCGCCCGTGCTGCGGCCGAAAAGCTGCTCGCAGCACTCGATTACGTCGGCGTTATCGGCATGGAATTCTTCGCCATGGCGGATGGCACCCTGATCGCCAACGAGATTGCCCCGCGCGTCCACAATTCCGGCCACTGGACGGAAGCTGCCTGCGTCATCTCGCAGTTCGAGCAGCATATGCGCGCGGTTGCCGGTCTTGGGCTTGGTGATCCGGACAGGCATTCCGATTGCGTGATGACCAACCTGATCGGCGACGACATTCTGGCACTGCCGCAATGGCTGGCAACCAAGGATGTGCTTGTCCATCTTTACGGCAAGACGGAAGCCCGTCGGGGCCGTAAAATGGGCCATGTCACCGAATTGAAAAGCCGGAAAACCTCGTCACAAGGTTGACATGGAGAAAGCCTCGGGTTATCTGCACCCCAACCTGAGGCGCGCCCCTATCTCCAGGGACTAGGCGGCGCGCTTTCGATTGTTAGAGACAAGCGGCTCTATGAGCCCACAGACTGCTGGACCAGTACAATGAAGATCAAGAACTCGCTTAAGGCGCTGAAGGCTCGTCACCGCGACAACCGTCTGGTTCGCCGTAAGGGCCGCATCTACATCATCAACAAGCAGAACCCGCGCTTCAAGGCCCGCCAGGGCTGATTGCTGCAGGCGAGTTTCTCGCCGGCAATCAAATTGTCGATAGCGCGACAATTCGGCTTTGACCTTCGGCGCATCCGGATTAACTTATCCGGATGCGCTATTTGCTTTTGAGCACCCCTATTCTGGCCTTGGCCGCTCTCGCCCCTGTCGCTCATGCACAGGCGCCTCAAGCCGCCCCTCCTTCGCAAACGGTTCCGCAACCGCCCGCTCCCGCAGTAGAACCAGCAGGCCCCACGACCGCAGCCGCAAAACCGCTCGACGCATTGTTCGAGGCGCTGAAACGCGAACGTGATCCGGAAAAAGCCAAGGGCATTGCCAGCCAGGTCATTGCCGAGATGAACGATTCCGGCAGCGCCACGGTCAACCTTCTGATGCAGTGGTCCGAAGACGCGATCAAGGAAAAGAAGAACGCCGCCGCCCTGGACTTCCTAGACCGTGTCACCCTTCTGGATCCTGCCTTCACAGAGGGCTGGAACAGGCGTGCTACACTTCACTACACGATGGGCGATCAGCGCAAGGCGATGGCCGATATTGCCGAAGTCTTGAAGCGCGAACCGCGCCACTTCGGCGCTCTTGCCGGCCTAGCGGGAATACTGACGGAAGCCGGCGACGACGACATGGCGCTGAAGGCCTGGGAGCGCTATCTCAACGTCTATCCGGCAGATCGGGAGGCACAGGAAGCCGTCTCGAAACTCTCGGAAAAGATCGCCGGGAACCGGACGTGAACCTTTCCCCGGTCGCTCTCCAATGATTCTACCGCTTGCCCTTACAGCCATTCTTGTTGGCGCGGCCTTCAGCTTCACCGCCTGGAAAAGCCGCCAGATCGAGCGGCGGTTTCCGCGCCATGGCGAGCTGATCGATGTCGGCGGCTACAGGATCAACGCCCTGCATATTCCTGCACCGCTAAATCCCGCCCTACCCCCGATCGTCTTCATCCATGGAGCAAGTGGCAACCTGCGGGACCAGGAAACGGCCTTCCGCAAGCTGCTGGAAGGCCGTGCGGAACTTCTCTTCATCGACAGGCCCGGACATGGCTATTCGGAGCGAGGAAGGCAGGAGAACGGCTTTCCAGACGGACAGGCGGCAGCCATCAGCCGCGTGATGAATATGAAGGGCATGGAGCGCGCCATCATCGTCGGCCACTCCTTCGGTGGGGCGATTACAGCAAGCTTTGCCGTCTTCCATCCCGAAAAGACGGCCGGATTGCTGTTTCTCGCACCGGCAACCCACCCCTGGCCGGGCGGCGTGGACTGGTACTACAAGATTTCGGCCGCTCCCTATCTGGGCTTCTGGTTCACCCGTCTCATCAGCCTGCCCGCAGGCCTTGTTCTGCTGGATGGCGCAACGAGGTCCGTCTTCAGCCCCAACCGCCGGCGTGATCGCTATGTCGAGGAAGGCGCCCCGGCACTCGTGCTGCGGCCGGAAAACTTTCGCAACAACGCAGTCGATGTCGCCAATCTCCACGACTACGTCACGCGCATCTCACCACGTTATAAAGAGATTACGGCACCAACCATCGTGATAACCGGTGACAGTGACCCGATCGTGCTCGAAGAGATCCATTCCCAAGGCCTTGTGCGCGATATAGCCGGTTCAGAACTGGTGAAGATCCACGGCCTCGGGCACAAGCCGGATTATGTCGTGCCCGACGTGGCGATCGCCGCAATCGAGAAGATCGCCGGCATGGACCGCGACCTGCAGGCACTGGCGCATATGGCGGAGGCGCGGCTGACCCAATCGGGAATTACGGAGCAGCCTGCGACAGGAATGATGATTGAAAAAATATGAGCTGGAGAATTACGTCCGCACAACGACGTGCCTGTAGACGACATCCTCCGGATCATGCCGCTCGGCAGTATCGTCCAGCAATGCGCCCAGCCTTTCGGCCAACCGGCGGGATTTGTCGTTATCACAATGAATGTAGCTGACCAGCGTCTTCAGCCCGAGCACGTTGAAACCCCAGTTTCGCAATGCGGCCGCAGCCTCAAGAGCATAACCTTGCCCTTCGAAGCCGGGGTAGAGAAGCCAGCCCAATTCATGCTCGGGGAATAACGGGCCGGCATTGATGCCGACCTGACCGATGCAGGTTCCATCGACACGCTTATAGATCATCAGGGAACCATGGCCCATAAGGCGCCACTGCGCCACGTCATGGCAGAACATGCCCCAGGCAGCTGTCTTCGTAAAAGGGCCGCCCATATGCGCAGCTCGATCCGACGCCATGAACGCCGCGTAGAGCGACCAGTCCGCCATGTTCGGCGCCCGCAGCCTGAGCCGATCGGTTTCGATCACTGGGATCGAAGGAGATGATTGAGTCTTCACGGACATGCCCATTCCAAAACGACAAACGGCCGGATTGCTCCGGCCGTCTGGTAATTGCAAATTGTGTCAGTCCGATTATGCGCCGGTCTGACCGTCAGCGCCGATATAGGCGATACGCAGCATGTTGGTCGAACCGGGCGTGCCAAGCGGAACGCCGGCCGAGATGATGACCCGGTCGCCGGGCTTGCCGAACTCTTCCGAAACGGTGATGCGCGCAGCGCGGTTCACCATGTCTTCCAGATCGCTTGCATCCTCGGTTACGACGCAGTGCAGGCCCCAGCATACGGCAAGGCGGCGAGCCGTCTTGACGCTAGGGGAGAGTGCCAGGATCGGAACGTTCGGACGCTCGCGCGAAGCGCGAAGGCCGGTCGTGCCGGACTGCGTGTAGGTGACGATTGCAGCAGCCTTGAGCGTTTCGGCAATCTGGCGGGCAGCAAGCGAGATCGCGTCGGAGCCGGTGGCTTCCGGCGTTGCGCGCTGTGCGTAGATGATGCTCGGATAGAGCGGATCCTGCTCGACCTGACGGGCGATGGAGGCCATCATCGAGACGGCTTCGACCGGATACTGGCCGGAAGCGGACTCAGCCGACAGCATGACGGCATCGGCGCCTTCGAAGACCGCGATCGACACGTCGGAAACTTCTGCACGGGTCGGAACCGGAGCCGTGATCATCGATTCCAGCATCTGGGTGGCAACCACGACCGGTTTGCCTGCACGGCGGCAGGCGCGGGTCAGCTGCTTCTGGATACCGGGAACCATTTCAATCGGCATTTCCACGCCAAGGTCACCACGGGCAACCATGACGGCATCGGAAAGCTCGATGATTTCGTCGATGCGCTCGATAGCCTGCGGCTTTTCGATCTTCGACATGATGCCGACGCGGCCACGTGCGATCTTGCGGACTTCCGCCAGATCTTCCGGACGCTGCACGAAGGACAGAGCAACCCAGTCGGCGTCCTCGGTGGCGAGAACGGCATCGAGGTCGGCGCGGTCCTTGTCGGTCAGAACGCCGACGGTGAGGATCGTGTCGGGCAGGCTGACGCCCTTACGGTCGGAAATGCTGGTGCCGGCAACAACGGTGCAGACGATCTTCTTGCCATCGGTTTCGACAGCCTTCAGCGCCAGCTTGCCGTCATCGATCAGCAGGCGATCACCAGCCTTGACGGCTTCAAGGATTTCCGGATGCGGAAGATAGACGCGGTTTTCGTCACCCGGCGCTTCGTTGTTGTCGAGCGTGAATGTCTGACCCGGGGTCAGGGTTACCTTGGTGTTGGCAAATTTGCCGACGCGAAGCTTCGGTCCCTGCAGGTCACAGAGAATACCGATCGGGCGACCCGACTTCTTCTCGACCGAGCGGATGCGCTCGATCAGGGTACGCATCATCTCATGGCTGGCATGGCTCATGTTGATACGGAAGAGGTCAGCGCCTGCTTCGTGGAGCTTCTGGATCATTGCCTCTTCCGACGATGCCGGACCGAGCGTGGCAAGGATCTTTACTTTGCGGTTACGCCTCATCAATTCTGGCCTTCTTGCGTACCGGGCGTGTCGGACAGCTGGACCATCCAGCTTCCCTGACGACCCGTATCATACTCTTTGAAACCCATGCGCTGGTGGCCACGGGTGAAACAATCATTGACGCCGACAATTTTGAATTCATTCTCGGCGACGCACATATTGATATTTCCGGTCCACCGCCCTCCGCGGGCGGCATCCTCGGCATAAAGATAATAGTATCGTGACTGCAGTTCCCCTTCGATCAGAGTAGCGCAGGTGGAAGCAGGAACCTGCCACCATCCCTCGGTATTCCAACCATCCTGGGCACGATAACCGATTGCCACCCCGACAAGATTCTGCGTGCCGTTACACACACGGAAATCTGCATGAGCCGGAGAAGCCATGAGAAGCGGAGCGCCTGCGCAAAAAGCAAAAGCACCCGCCGGAACGGAAAGGAGCGAACGAAGATAGATTTTAATCGATTTTATCGGCACGGTTTCCGTCAGGTCTCCATGGTTATCGTGGAGGCACTTTCTCGCGCGCAACGGGCAGAAAGTCAACGAAGCTGTGGTTGATTGCGTCGCCCTGCCGCTACGCTTGCTTAAATTTGTTTCATCCCCCTGCACGGGCTTGCTTTTTTACAAGCACAGGCCGCCTCTCTTGCGCCAAAACGGCTGTCATGCGATCACCAAACTCACAACATAATCGTTTGAAATGTACGTGAGCATGCAGAATTTCCAATCGTTCGAAATCATAGACGGCAACTATGACACAGGCATGGTGCTTCTCGCAGATCACGCCATGAACCGCCTTCCTTCGAAATATGGCAGTCTCGGCCTGCCCGACAGCGCCTTTCTCAGGCACATCGCTTTCGATATCGGCGTCGAGGGCCTGACACGCAGGCTTGCCGCCATGCTCGGCGTGCCGGCAGTGCTCGGTTGCTTCTCGCGCCTGCTGATCGATCCGAACCGTGGTGAGGACGATCCGACCCTGATCATGAAGATTTCCGACGGCGCGATCGTTCCCGGCAATCACCCGATTACCGATGAAGAATGGCAAGCCCGCCTCGACACCTACCACCGGCCTTATCACCGTGCCGTCGAACAGACGATAGCCAGGGCCTCGACATCCGGCCGGGCGCCTCTGGTGCTTTCAATACATTCCTTCACTCCCTACTGGAAGGATTTCGCAAGGCCCTGGCATGCAGCAGTGTTATGGGACAGCGATGACAGGCCAGTTTTGCCGCTTCTGTCCATGCTGCGTGAACCGGGCGATATCGTCGTTGGCGACAACGAGCCTTATGACGGTGCATTGAAGGGCGACACGATGTATCGCCACTGCATGATCCCCGGCATTCCGCACACGCTTCTGGAAGTAAGGCAGGACCTGATCGGCGATGATGCAGGCATGGATGCCTGGGCGAAGAGACTGGCGCCGATCTTTACCTCGCTCAACGCAGACCCCAAATTGCATGAATACAGGATTTTCCCGTCGCGTACCGGCCCCTACCCCGCCGTGTGACGACAGCAGTCAGGAGACGTTCCCATGACCGAACTCAGCAAGGAACAACAGACTGAGCTTGAAGCGGCAGCATTTCGCCGGCTCGTCCAGCATCTGCGTGAACGGAGCGACGTCCAGAATATCGACATGATGAATCTGGCAGGCTTTTGCCGAAACTGTCTGTCCAACTGGTATCGCGATGCAGCGATCGAGGCAGGACTGGATCTTTCAAAAGAGGCTTCCCGCGAAATCGTCTACGGCATGCCCTATGAAGACTGGAAGAACCTTCACCAGATGGAAGCAAGCGACGCTCAAAAAGCCGCATTCGAGATCAACAAGCCGCCGCATGGCTAATTGGCAATGGCGATTGATTAGGCTTGACCTTGCGCCTGCTTTTCGGCACTTGACCACTATCCAATAGAGATTTCCATTATCAGGAGACACCAATGTCTGATGCTCATGGCGTCGCCCGCGACCAGCTCCGCGCTTTTGTAGAGCGCATTGAACGACTTGAAGAAGAAAAGAAGACGATCGCCGACGACATCAAGGACGTCTATGGCGAAGCGAAGTCGATGGGTTACGACACCAAGATCATGAAAAAGGTCATCGCCCTTCGCAAGAAGGACGACCAGGAGCGCATGGAAGAGGACCTGATCCTCGACACCTACCTCAGCGCACTCGGCATGATCCCGGGCGCCGGCACCGAAGAGGAAGAAGCCGCCTGATCCGCTTTTTAAAGCCCGCCCTTCAAGGCGGGCTTTTTCTTTTGCGCCTGATACAGCCAATCTCCCCTCGAGCGAGTTCCCCATGGCAGATCACGACGTCATCGTTATCGGCGCAGGCTTTACGGGCCTCACCGCGGCCACGGACCTGATAGCGGCTGGCCTCGATGTCATCGTGGTCGAGGCCCGCAACCGCGTCGGCGGTCGGGTGGAATCGGAATATCTGTCGAATGGCACTCGCATAGACACCGGCGGCCAGTTCCTCTGCAGGGACATGACGCATCTGCTCGAAACAGCGCAAAGGCACGGAGCGCGCACCGTTTTTTCCTACGTTGACGGAGAACAATCCTACCGCCCCGCCATTCCGCATGAGCAAGGTGATGCGATATGGGACGGGCTGGAGCAGTTGCGCGAAAGAATGCGGTCCGTCGACCTCACCGATCCGGCATTCACAGGCCTGACCGTGGGGCAATGGATCGACCGACAGACCGACATGTCTTCGGACGTCACCGCTTCCTTCCGAAGACTTGTAAAGGGTCTATGGTGCCGCGCACCGGAAGACGTGGCGCTTGCCTATCTCGTTTCGAACGACCGGCGGATCACCAATATCTATCCCGAACTCGAGATGTTCCTCGGCGACACCATGCACGCGCTGGCCGACCGTTTGGCCGCAGGCCTCGGTGACCGACTGAGACTGTCCGCCCCCGCCACCTCTATCACCATCATGGAAGATGAGGTTGAGGTGGATGTCGAAGGCCGCGCGCTCACCGCAGGACATGTGATCATTGCCGTGCCGCCCGTCATGGCGCGAAGAATAGAAATATCTCCGCCGCTTCCAGCTGAACTCGCCAAGGCGCTGGCGGCATGGGAACCGGGCTGTGCGATCAAGCTGCAGATCGGTTACAGGACACCATTCTGGCGCGACAAGGGACTGAGCGGCTCGGTCATGTGGAGCGATCCGCAGGGGATCTACGCCTGCGACGCCAGCCATGACGATTATTTCGGCATCGTCGTCTTCCTCGGCGGACCGCTGGCCTCGGAATGGCACAAGCGACCGCAGGAAGAACTGGCGAACTTCGTCACCTCAGAACTCGGCACCGCATTGAGAGGGGTAGGACATAAGCCGGTCTCCATCTGCATTCGCGATTGGGTCAATGATGCCTGGAGCGATGGCGCCTATAGCGACGTCATAACCGACCTTGAGGCTACGGATGCGGAAGCAGTCTTGCTTGAGGGCTTACCGCGCCTGCGTTTTGCCTGTTCGGAATTGTCGCCGTCTTTCCCTGGATATATCGAGGGTGCGATCGTCGCTGGAAAGCAGGCTGCAAGGTCCATTCCGAGAAGAAGAGAATAGAATTCAGCTCGGGCACACCAGCCCGCGCATCGTTTAGCTTGAAAACAGGATCAGTTCGAGCCGCTGAAGCGGTTGGGATCGATCTTCACTGCGGCAGCAACCGGCTTGAAGCCTTCGCTCGCATAGGCCGCCGAATATTCGCTGTTCAGCGTGCGGGTCACCACCCTCGGCGCCTTCATCGAAACCACGTCACCCGAGCGCTTGTTGTCCAGCGCCCATTTCTCCAGCGTGTCCTTGGTCAGGTTGCCCGGAGCAGGTGCCAGGTCAGGCTTCGTCGACCGGCCACCCTTGGTCGGCACGGCGGAAGCTGCTGCAGCGACCCACTTGGGCGTATCGAAACCATCGCCGAAATGACCGGAAGCGGAAGGAGCCTGGATAATCTTTTTCGGTATTGCTGCAACTTCCGTCGGCTTGCGTGCCTGAGAATGCACGGGTGCGGGAGTAGCACCGGCCTCGTCGGTGACAGCACGAATACCGGCCGCTGCTCTGCGATCATCATCGACACTGCGCGAAAGGGCTGCAACGAGTTCAGGCGTCAGGGCTTGCTCATCTTCCCTACCCTGCTCCGTCGCTTGCGGTGCCGGCACCAGAGAGGCGACCTGCGCCACAGCCGGCCGGTGAGCCGGAAGCGGTACGCCCGACATATCCTGCAGCGAAGGCGGAACATCGCCGAGCGATGCCATCATCGTCGATGTATCGCCATCTGCCTTCACGCCGCGCGAACCAAGCAGGGTCGGCACAGGAACGGCATATTTCGTCAGGTCCTCGAAACTTTCACCCTCGGGGCGGCTGTTGGCAGCCGCGGCAGCCTGCAACGCAAGCGCCTCCTGGGCGGGGTTACGCTGCTGCGAATAGAGCGCCGTTGCAAGCGCACCCGGGCCGTCCTGGCGGAACGCTGGGCGTGAAGCGGGAACCGGCGCCGTGATATTCTCCGGCTGCGGTGCCTGCTGAGGCTGGGCCGAAGCGACCATCACACCCGGCAGCGGAGCGGCGGCAGGTGCTTCGTCCTCTGCATCAGCCGGCCGGCTTGCAGGCGCTGACGGCCGCGGCGACGCGATGGCTGGCGTGCTGCTTTCACCGTTATCCTCTTCTTCGTCGGCACCGCCGCCAAAGAGAGTTGCGAGGAAACCACGACGCTTGCGTTCAGCCGCCGGCGCACTGCCGGCAGTCGATGCGATCTCGATCGAGCTTGAACCGACACGCTTCTTGTAATCGGCGAGCGCCTGATCATAACCCGGCAGCGGCTGGCCATCCGCCGGCAGATGCAGCGTATTGCCCTTCGGGAAAATCTGCACCAGTTCCTGGCGCGACATACGCGGCCATGCACGCACGCCACCGACGTCCAGATGCACGAAAGGTGAACCCGATGTCGGATAGAAGCCGACGCCACCGACCTGCATCTGCATCGCGAGCGCACGCAGCGTCGCAAGCTTCACGCCGGGAATGTAGAAATCCATGGCCTTGCCGAGCATGTGCTGGCTGTTCTTCGCCACGCCGGTATTGCGCGAGCGACCGCGCAGCATGCCGTTGGTGGTAGGAGAACGATAGGCGGAAACGACGTGGATATAATCTTTCGCGCCACTGCGCCGATAGACTTCCCAGACGAGATCGAAAAGACGCGGGTCCATCTTTGTCGGCTCGTTCTTGCGCCAGTCACGCAGGAAATTGTTGATCTGCTGAAGACCCTTGGGATCGAAGCGGCCGTTACGCTTGAACGTGATCTCGGCTTTTTCGCCCGTATGGATGAAGTAGAGCTTGAGGCTGCGGTTTTCCGCAGCCGCCTCGGACACCTGCACAGACCAGATGGAAGCAGCAACGACAGCAAGTGCCGCACCTTGAGCGGCACGCCTGGTGAGCGATTGAAAGGCCTTTAGGACGAGGCGACGAACGCCTGTGCCCGAAGGCATTTCTTTTGCATTCAAATCAGGCAAAGCGATCCCCGTCCTGCAGACAACGTCCCTCGTTGTCCCATTTGGCTGACAATTGCGGTCACACGATGGCAAATCTGCCACACATGTACAAGCATCTCTCTTATAGTCAATGATGTGCTAAAGAGAGATTGACAGAAATTGCCATCGCTTCCTTGCCTGAAAATTAACACTATCTAATCAAGCGGCTTCCTTGAGCGGATCATCCGGATCGATACCGTAATCCTTCAGCTTGCGGTAAAGCGTCGAGCGACCGATGCCGAGCTTGCGGGCAACCTGGCTCATCTGGCCGCGGTAGAACTTCAGTGCGAAACGAATCAGTTCCTCTTCCACATCGGCAAGTTTTCTCACTTCACCCGTGTCGTCGGTACTGACGATGACATTGTCCGATGCCGGGTAGGCAGCAGCCAGAAGCGCGCGCGGATCCGGCCGTGTCGTGCGAGGCGGCAGCATCGGCTGCGGGAAGCCCAGATCCTCGGTGATCGGGCGTAGGACCGATGAAGGAGCAGACATTGGTGTGGTGGAAGTCGCGAACAGCTCGGGAGTGCGGAATTCCGGCACCTGGGCCGCAATCTGCGGGAAATCAAGCTCTGTAAGCTCGTCACCTTCCGCAAGTACGATGGCCCGGAAGATAGCGTTTTCGAGCTGGCGGATATTGCCCGGCCAGTCGTAAGCCGTCAGCAGCGCCAGCGCACCGGCGCTGACATTGAGGTTCTGCGGCAGCTTCTGCTCCAGCGAAAAACGCTCGGCAAAAACGCGCACCAGATGCGGAATGTCTTCCTTGCGGCGACGCAGAGCCGGGATCGTGATCGGAAACACGTTGAGGCGATAATAGAGATCCTCGCGGAAGCGACCGGCACGGACCTCTTCGATCAGGTCCTTGTTGGTCGCCGAAATCAGCCGCACATTGACCTTGTGGACGCGACCGGCACCGACCGTTTCGATCTCGCCCGACTGCACCGCGCGCAGCAGTTTCACCTGAACTTCAAGCGGCAGATCACCGATTTCGTCCAGGAAAAGCGTGCCGCCATCGGCTTCGACGAACTTACCGGTGTGACGCTCTGTCGCTCCGGTAAACGCGCCCTTTTCGTGACCGAAGAGAATGCTCTCGACCAGATTGGCAGGGATCGCGCCGCAGTTGACGGTGATGAACGGCTTGCCGGCACGGTCGCTGCCCGACTGGATGGCGCGAGCAATCATTTCCTTGCCAACGCCGGATTCACCCTCGAGCACGACCGGGATATTCGAATGAGCCGCGCGCTGCGCCAAATCGATGACGCGCAGCATATCCGGGCTTGCCGATACGATGTCGTTGAAGCCGACGACACCGGCGCGACGGCGGCCGACCTTCGCCTTGCCTTCACGATAATCGAGCTTCAATGCGTTGGCGATAGATGTGGCGATCCGCTCCGGCGAGACCGGCTTGACGACGAAATCGAAAGCCCCTGCACGCATCGCCTGAACGACATATTCGATACTGCCCTGTCCGGTCTGCACGATGACCGGGGTCTGGACGCCCATCTCGCGCAATGCGGCGAGGAAGGTCAGTCCGTCCATTTCCGGCATCATCAGGTCCAGTACGATGACATTGACGTCACCGCTGGTGCGACTGAGAAAATCCAGCGCGACCTTTCCGTTTTCGGCCAGATGCGCGACATAACCTTGCCGCTCGACTGCATTCTTCAGAAGGCGGCGCTGAATGGGATCGTCATCGACGACAAGGATATGAGCAGACATTTGTGAACTCCCGGCAACGTTCATCGTGCACCCTTTGCGGGCTCTTATGCTTCAGGTTGTGCCAGATAGGCTTGAACATCCCCTTTTGAGAAAAGCTCACATTTTAACAGTCTGAACAGAAAACGGACGGGTGGCGGCAAAGGGGTCGAAATGCTACCCCTCTGGCACGCAAGTGAGTGCCCAAAAAAGGGAAAGGAAAGTCCATGACGAAACCCATCGCGCAGCCTGAAATCGCATATGCCGCAACCGCCGCAGGTGGTGGCGCAGCAGATGCCGCGCTTGGTCTCCTACCTGTCTGGAAACTCTCCGACCTCTACGCGGCAAAGGATGTACCGGCCTTCACAGCCGACCTGAAGCAATCCGAAGCGGATACCCTCGCCTTCGAAAAGAAGTGGAAAGGCAAGCTGGCCGAGGCCGCCACGAAAACCGGCGCCGGCGGCATTGGTGAAGCCTTGAAGGAATACGAGGCATTGGATGACCTGCTCGGCAAGATCGGTTCCTTTGCCGGCCTCACCTATTTTTCCGATACCTCCGATCCGGCCAACGGCAAATTCTTCGGCGATGCTCAGGCGAAACTCACCGATATTTCGTCGCACCTTCTGTTCTTCGCGCTGGAACTCAACCGCATCGACGATGCCGTGATGGACGCCTGCATGGATCGCGATCCGGCAGCCGGCCATTACCGGCCCTGGATCGTCGACCTGCGCAAAGACAAGCCATTTCAGCTGGACGACAAGCTGGAACAGCTGTTTCTCGAAAAATCGATGACATCGGCCTCGGCCTTCAACCGCCTGTTCGACGAAACAATGGCCGAACTGCGCTTCGATATCGACGGCGAAAAGCAGCCGCTCGAAGTGACGCTCAACATGCTGCAGGAAGCCGATCCGGCCATCCGCGCCAAGGCCGCCGCCGCATTGTCGAAGACCTTCGGTGAAAACCTGAGAGTCTTCACGCTGATCACCAACACGCTCGCCAAGGACAAGGACATTTCCGACCGCTGGCGCGGCTTCGAGGACATCGCCGACAGCCGGCATCTCGCCAACCGAGTCGAGCGCGAGGTGGTCGATGCGCTGGCCGCCGCCGTTGAGGAGGCCTATCCGCGTCTGTCGCACCGTTATTATGCAATGAAAGCCAAATGGCTCGGCATGGACCAGCTGAATTACTGGGACCGCAATGCACCGCTGCCGGAAACGCCGAAGGCCGTCATCCCGTGGGAGACGGCAAAGGAGACGGTGCTTTCCGCTTACGGCGCTTTCGCCCCGGAAATGGCCGATATCGCCGGCCGCTTCTTTGCAGAAGAATGGATCGACGCTCCGTCGCGCCCCGGCAAGGCTCCCGGCGCATTTGCCCATCCGACAGTGCCCTCCGCCCATCCTTATGTTCTGGTTAACTATCTCGGCAAGCCGCGCGACGTCATGACGCTCGCACACGAACTGGGTCACGGCGTGCATCAGGTTCTGGCCGGTGGTCAGGGCGCATTGATGTGCCAGACGCCGTTGACGCTTGCTGAAACCGCTTCCGTCTTCGGCGAAATGCTGACTTTCCGCGCCTTGCTCGAGAAGACGAAAGACAAGCGCGAACGCAAGGCGATGCTCGCCCAGAAGGTCGAGGACATGATCAACACGGTCGTGCGCCAGATCGCCTTCTACCAGTTCGAGCGCAAGCTCCACACCGCCCGCAAGGAAGGCGAGCTGACTTCGGAACAGATCGGAGAACTGTGGCTGTCAGTGCAGGGCGAAAGTCTCGGCCCGGCAATCAGGATTTCCGAAGGCTATGAAAGCTGGTGGACCTACATCCCCCACTTCATCCACTCGCCCTTCTATGTCTATGCCTATGCCTTCGGTGACTGCCTGGTGAATTCGCTTTACGCCGTCTATCAGAATGCCGCTCCCAATTCCGGCGTAGGGGGCTTCCAGGACAAGTATTTCGAACTTCTGAAGGCAGGCGGCACCAAGCACCATTCGGAACTTTTGAAGCCCTTCGGCCTCGATGCGACCGACCCGACCTTCTGGTCAAAGGGCTTGTCGATGATCGAAGGGCTGATCGACGAACTGGAAGCACTTGATAAAGAGCTGACTGAGGCCTGAAACGACAAACGGCCGGGGAGACCCGGCCGTTTTCTTCTTGAAGTGAATATCTAGGCAGTGTCCCCATAAACAGGGTTCATCTTATTGGCGGTGTGTGATTCAATCTCCTTGAAAGGAGTTTGCCATGCGCCGTCACGAATTGAGCGACGAAGAATGGGCTATCATCGC